>Ga0078972_1000522_pt1 | contig 159488 bp, 193 predicted proteins | sample YelNatPaOPGAMG01_FD_67568 | JGI IMG/M metagenome (GOLD analysis project Ga0078972, IMG submission 67568) | Hot spring thermophilic microbial communities from Obsidian Pool, Yellowstone National Park, USA - OP-RAMG-01 (SPADES assembly) (version 2) | ecosystem: Environmental > Aquatic > Thermal...
TCGGAGAAGGGGACGCGATAAGGCTCAAGTCCGAAATAAGGGGGGTCAACGTAAAAGAACGTATCCGGCCCATCCCAATTGCGGAAGCACGCGCGAAAGTCGAGGTGATCGATGTAGACGCCCTTCAGGCGCTCGCTGAAGGCCTCGATTTCTTCGATCTTTCGAAAGGCTCTGTCTCCGCGGGGATTCCCCCTTCGCGAGAAGGCCCAACCCTTCGAACCTAAATCCGCCCCATAAGTCGCCCAAAGGCAATACCAAAACCGGAAGGCCCTTTCCACCGGGTCAACGGGCGCTTTCCCCCCCTTAAATTCCCTCCTCCATCGCCTATAGAGCTCGCGGCTATAAAGTATGAAACGGGCCCGTTCTCGAAACTCCCGAGGATGATCTCTCACGACAAGAAATAGGTTCACGAGCTCGCCGTCCAGGTCGTTGTAGACCTCGACGGGGCTCCGCGGCTTGGCGAACAACAGCGAGGCGGCGCCGCCGAAGGGCTCGCAATAGATCCTATGGGGCGGGATCAGGGGCAGGAGGCGCCTCGAGAGCGCCTGCTTCCCGCCCAGATAGGGAAAAAGCGCCCTCATCCGTAGATTTTCCTTTCTGAGCCCCCCCATAATCCCCTATTTTGCGTAAAAAATATTTCTCACAAAATCCCGTTCTCCTTGAGGATCCTTTCCAAATCGCCGTTTTTGATGGAATGCTCCCAAACCGCTATCCATCTGTAAGGAAGCTGGCTCCTCCTCCCGTCCCTTTCCTTGTTCTTCCTTATTTTTTCCTCCCATCTTATCCCCGCGAAACTCGATTTCGGCGCCCGGAAATGGAGGGGGCATCCGTGCCAGAAGCAGGAGTCGACGAAAAGATAAACCCCCGCGTCCTTGAGGAGGAAATCCGGATTGCCCTCCGCTTTCGGATACATCTTGTGCCTCACATGTTTCGCGCATAACCAATTATGCACTTTCCTGTCCAGTCCGGATCTCGAGCGGATCCTCGACATTATCTCGCTTCTTTTTCTTTTGCCGAATATGTCCGCCATTTTCATGATCCCATCCTTCTCCCCAGAATATAAATTTTGCAAACGTTTCCTTATCAATCTTTAATCAGCCGCCCCAGGAATTCGATCACGGGGACGGGGACGGCGTCGGAGACCATCCGATAGCGCCTTTCCTCGGGGATCTCGATCCTTCCCCCCTCCTCGTCCAGCCCCCAGCGCGTCCAATCGTCAGGGAAGCCTTGCAGCCTTTCCCATTCCCTCGGGGTGAGGCGCCTTATGTGAAAATTCGCGCCTTCCCTGATCCCTATGGGAGGATATCCCCCCTTCCCTTTCACAGTCGGATACAATCCTTTTGGATCTATTATTCTCCCCGATTCATGGAGGGACGGGAATATATTCCCGAGGATTTTTATTTTTTTTCCACACTTTCTTTGGGGAGAGGAAATATTTCCTTTCCGCCTTTTTCTCCAAGACGTCCGATAATGAACACCCTCTCCCTCCTCTGGGGGAGGCCGAAATCCGCGCTGTCAAGCACCTGCCATTCGGTCCGGTATCCGAGATCCCCCAGTTCCCGAAGTATAACCGCGAAGGTCCTCCCCCCTCTGTTGTGGAGAAGTCCCTTAACGTTCTCAAGGAATAACAGCGGAGGTTTTTTAACTTTGGCGATCCTGACGATTTCGAAGAAAAGCCTCCCCCTCGGATCGTCGAAGCCCAGTCTTTTCCCCAAGGTGGAGAAGCTTTGGCAGGGGAACCCCGCGCAAAGGACGTCGAAATCCGGGATTTCCGAGGCGTCGACGTTCCTGACGTCCCCCGCGTCCACCCGCCCCCAATGGAACCTGTAAACGGCCCGCCGGTATTTTTCGATCTCGCAGGACCACACGCACTCATGCCCGGCCCTCTTCATCCCGAGCCGGAATCCCCCTATGCCCGCGAAAAGATCGGCGAATCTCAGGCCTCATCAATCCCTCATCCGTATATTTTCCCCTCCGGCCCCCCCTCCTCCGCCAGCGCCTCCAGCGCCTCGAGCTTCTTCCTTATCTCCTCCTGCGAGAGGTTCTTTATGACGCCGTCGAGGACCTGGATGAGATAGGCCTGGAGGCGGCAGAGGCGCTCGAACTCGCTGGCGCCGCCCGCGCCCTTCTCCGCCTTCCTCCCAGCCTTCTCGATCGCCTTGTTGATCTTTTCTATCTGTTCGACGAGGATCTCGATGACCCTCGTTCTCACCTTTTCGGTGTCATAATCCTTGAGGGGGACCTTCCCGGGGAGGAGGAGGGCCCTGAGCTCGGCCAGCGCCTCCCCCACCCCCCCTATAGGGGGGGTCCCCCTCACTCCGCGACCGCGATCTTCTGCATGACCCAAACCGTTTTCACGCTCCCCCCCTCCTTCTTCGTCCGCTTCTCGACCTTCGCGGGCGCCTTCTCCGCCCCGAGGGGGAGTATCTTCTCCACGCAGCCGAGCGGGATCGAGTCGTATTCGCTCACCGTCCCGTCCGTCCGCTCCGTTATGACGATGATGTAAGGGGTCTCCGTCTTCGGGTCGATCTTCAGGCCCCCGAAGGCCCCAAGCGACTCCTTGATCGTGACGTAGAAGCGGGGCGCGATCGAGCTGTCCCGGCTCGTGTGGCTCGCGTCGTGCCAGATAACCCTGATGTAGGCCCCCTCCTTGATTTTCTCGAGATCCTCCATGACGGACCTCAATTTCTCGAGCAGTTTTTCCAAAGTCCCGCCCTCCGCGCGCCCCAGATGATCAACGCCGTTATCGAATTCGAGAGGAGGAAGAGGGCGAGGGCCTCGAGAGGGGTGTAGGGAACCATGAAAACGGCCTTCACGGTGAGGAAGCCGAGCTGGTCCTGGATCCAGAGGACCTCCTTCCCCGCGGCGATCCTGAGCAGCGTCAAGGCGTTCGCTATGCCGAAGGCCGAGAGAGCCGGGACCGAGCGCCCCAACGCCTCAAGCCAGCTTCTCGAACGCCTTCCAGATTTTTTCCTGCTTCCTCTTGACACCCTTCTTCCCCCTCTTGTAAAACTCGGCGTGGGCCTCCAACGGCGTTTTATCCTTCCCCATCGGTTTCTCGCCCCCCTCCACCACGTTCTCCCCCTCGTAGCCCGACTCGTCGAACCGCGCCTGCGGGACGTAGTAGACGTCCATCTTCTTCCCGTAGACCGCGTCCGCGGGGACGATGTTCTGGCCGGAGGGATGGATCGTGGTCTCTATCACTACGTTTTGGCCTTGATATTTCGTCTCCGTCCAGGCGTGATAGCCTAGCAGATACTCGGTCCGCGTCTCGTAAACCGGGCCGAGGACCACCTTCGCCTCGACCTCGCAGGCCCTCAAAAGCGAGGCGCAGAGGTTCGCGGTGTCGATGCAGATCCCCCATCCCTGCGCCGCGGTTTCGGCCGGGAAGTTCCACATGTATTCGACGCCCCGCCTCCAGATCCAGCGGGATCCGGAGAACTTATAACGGCATAATGCGCCCTCGGCGGCGGGCTCGCCCGAGGCCGAGAGGGGGTATTTGTACGAGATCTTTATGTGGTCCGCGGCGGCCCTCACCTTCTCGTCCCGGCCTCCCGAAAAACGGGAGGCGATGTCGAGCACAGCGGGGTTCGCCGGCGTGACGAAGTCCGTCACGTTCCAGACGTCCCCCAAGCGGAAATTCACCCTCGGGACGGATTTGACGGCGTTGTTTCCGCCCCTGAGCCTTTCCAACAATTTGTTTATGCACATTTGTTTTTCCTTCCGAGGACCAGGGAGGCCGCGGATTTGAAGTAATAGCCCAGCACGAAGGCCATTATCCCATTCCCCTTCTCCCAAATCTGCGCGATCTGGGGAAGGTGGGGGTTCAGCGCGGCGACCACCCACACCGCGCCCCAAACCGCCGTTATGAACAGAGCGATCAGATCGTTGATCCTGACCTCCATCGGCCCTCATAACGGCGTAAAAAGGGTTTCAAAGGTCGCCGTAGAGGTCGGCGTCGAACCCCTCCTCCGAGGGCGGGGGGTCCCGCGTGCGGCTCCACTTTTGCAACAAAGGGTAAAACAGGCGCTGGTAATTACAGCGCTTGCAGCGCGCGACCGCGCCGCCCGGGATCGGATGGTATACGAAGTTCCGGACCCCGCGGGCGCCGCAGACGCAGGGAGGGGGGGCGGGGATGAGGATCTTGACCTCATCCGCCTCGAGCCACCGCGCCATCTCCCCAGACCCTTTCCTTTATCATCTCCGGGTATCCCTTCGTTATGACCGCGAAGCCGCGGTTGAGCTGCGGGAAGGTGCTACTCCGCTGCATGTATTCGATCGCCCGGGGGTTGAAGAGCCCGCCGAGGTCCATCACCCACCATCGCTTGCTCATCTTCTCGAGCTCCGGACCCGCAGCGAAATGCCCGTGCGCGTTCGCGACGTTGCATTGGTGCTTTTGCGCGAGGGCCGTCGCGACCGAGAGCGGGTTCTGGCGGTAGTTTTTCGGATGGCAGAGCCTCCATTTCTCGCCTCCCGACTCGAGGATTATGTAATCGTTCGCCGTTATGTTCACGCGGCGGAAGAGCTTGAAGAGGGCCTCCGAATCGACCGCGAAAACCTGGCGCCAGAGCTCGCGGACGCAGAGCTGCGTGTGGATCCGGGACCAGCGGTATTCATGGTTCCCTTGGCAGATAAAAACCCGGTCGAAATGCTGCGTTATATAGGCGAGGACCTCCCTCACGACCGCGATCTCCTCCTCGAAGGTGAAGGGGACCCCGAAGAATTTCGGATAGATCGCGAGGGAGTCGCAATCCCAGAAGTCGCCTATGATGCACAAATCGCGTATTTTCCGCCTCTTCGCCTCCGCGATCATCCTCCCGATCCATTCCGCGGAGGCGAACGGGACGTGGAAATCGGAGGCCACTATCACGGCGTCGGATTCGACCCTCAGGGGCGGCTCGATCTCCTCCCTCTCGAGCAGCCCGGCGATCCGCTTCTCCCTGTAGCGCCTGTCGTATTCCCTTTGCTTATCTTTGTTATAAGGGGCCCAATGCAGGGCCCTCCAGGCGTTCTTGTAAGCGACGCGCCTCGGATCCGCCTCGCGATTGTATCTCATTTCCCCCATCTCCTTATTTTCGCCCTGTCGATCGCGAACACCGCCCGCGCCTCCTCCCCGCCCCTCCAGAGCGACCTCTCGTAGGCCTCCCAGGCCAGCCGCTTCCTCGGCCCGTGGGCCGGGACGACCTTGAGCGGCCCGGAGCAGTTCGGGCACCGAAGGACGGACTTCGGCCCGACCACGAGCCCGCATTTCCGGCAATAATTGAACCTCTCGTAATCTATCAGCATCGTCATACAGCCTCGCTCACGATTATCGCGGCCGGATTACCGCAGATCTCGCAATTCCCTTCCTTCACGTAGCCCTTAACGATCAGCGATCCAGTGTTATATTTCGCCTGAAGGTCGGGCTTTTGGAAGCAGTCGAGGCATATCCGCCACGAAACATTCGAAACTTTCGGAACTTGCGAAACTTGTACGGAGATAGGGGAACCCTCTTTTCCTCCCCTCTCCTCCTTGCTTCTAAGTTCCGAATGTTCCGAAAGTTCCGAAAGTTTCGCATCCCCCTCCCTTGTTCCAAGTTTCGAAAGTTTCGCAAGTTCCGAATGTTCCGCTTTCTCCTCATTCAAACCGAGCCTCTGGATCCAGCTCTCCACCCGCCCTTTCGGGATAAAATAAGCGAAATTCCGCCCCTTCTCCATCCTTTTCCGATCCTTGAAGCCCAATTCCCTTAAATAATGCCCTATTCTCTTATTCGTCCAAAATTTCGGATCCTCCTCGGGATCCTCGAGTATTTTCTCCCTTATTTGCTTTATTTCGACATATCTGTCCTTATCCATCTCCTCCAAGGCCAAAAGCACTTTTATTTCAGGCCTTTGGACATAATCCTCCTCCCTCGCCTCCCCCTCGGCCTTGACTCGTTTTATAATAACCTCGAGGTTCTCGGGGCAGAAGATCTTCGCAAGGGCTACGAGGGGCCGGGCCATGTCCCAGACCCTGGCCCCGAGCCCGAACTCCTCGGCCTTCACGGAATTGTAAACCCTCAGGACCTCCGGGCCCCAATACAAACGCGTTATATAAAGCCTCTCCCTGAGGGCCCTCGGCTCCGGATCGGAAGGAAGGGGATAGGTCGCGCCGCCGAGGTCTTTTCTTAGGGTCTTTCTCATGCTAATGAAGAGGGTCCTCGTTTCGGTCATCTGGGGGAGGGGCTGGACCCCCGAAAAGCTCAGGGGGCCGTAAACGTTGTAATACCGCACCTGGATGCGGCCCAGCTCGTCCTTCTCGCTCCGCAGCACTTTCCCGCCGCGCTGGAACGCGTTGTTGATCAGGTCGTCGAGCTTCCAGTCGCGCCGCTTCTCGAAGTCGAACTCATCGAGAATTATAGTCGCCCCCGTCTCCGCCCGGATGCGGAAAAACGCGGATTCGCTCAAGTCGGGAGTGAAGATCGGATGAAAACTGATCGAGCCGATCGTGTAATTAGCCTGGGTTTTGCCACAACCGGGAGGCCCCTCAAACTTTAACAGGGGAAAAGCGTAAAAGGCCTGATAGAAATGCGTCCCGACGGCCCACAAGGCCGTTATAATCGCGTCCTCCTCGCTCTCGTAATCGACGTGGCGGTTCACGAATTCCAAAACTTCCCTCCAGACCTCCCGGGGATCCGGCCTCCCCGCGAGCGCGAGCTTGGGGTCTTTCAATCCGTTCGGGGGCTCCACTATTTCCTTCGGAACCCTGATCTCCATCCCCCCCTCGAGGGAGGAAAGCCTCACCTTGCCATTGACGACCGGGCTCAGCCCTATCTCGCCGTTATAATTGTAAACGATGAACGGCCATTTCGTTTCCTTCGCCTCCCCCTCCCTCTCCAAAGGTTTTATATACACGGGAAGATAGACGAGCTGCATAACGAGGTTCTCCCTGATCTCGTTCGCGCCCCATTCGTCCGCCCCCTCCTCCGATATCACGATGTTGTATTTTTCGGTCTGGAAGTTCGGGGAAAAGTTCGGAGGGCGGAGCTCCGGTTTCTCCGCGAGAAGCCTCATTTTGAGCTTTAACGCGGCCTTGTTGATCTCCTCCTCGAGGCCGGGGAACTGCCCCGCCAGCTCCCCGCTCTCGACCATGTTCAATGAGGGCTTCCAAGTCGATTTGCGGTCCCCGAGGGAAAGAAAGAACCCCTCTCCGTCATGCCAGAGCCGCAGCGGCCCGGCGGGGGTCTCCGCCTCCCCGATCAGCCTGGTCTCATTCAATTTTTGCCCCTTCGATCACGAAGCAAATCCATTTTCCTTGGACGAGGGCGAAAACGGTTTTCGGGTCGTTGGTGTCGAAGAATATCGCCTCCCTCCAATGCTCCCTCACGTTCCTCAACTCCTCCGGATCCACGATCACATAAACGGCGTTATCGGGGACGGTCCTCATCCTCATCGCTCATCCTCCTCGAGGAACTCCTCCACCCAACGTTTGAGGCAGGAGGGGCAACAGAAGGGCCTCGCCTCGACGTCGCAGGCGAAAACGAGAAGCACGAGGGCGAAATCCTCCCCGACCTCGCCCCCGCAGTTCGCGCACTTCGTCATGTCAAAACTCCCCCAACTCCCTTACCGTCTCCTCCAAGCGTCTGAGCCAGATTGCGAGGCTGACGACCGCGCAGGATTTGATCAGGCCGTCCCACCAGGCGCACCCTTCCCTTCCGCATTCCCCCCCTCTCAACGGGCAAACCCTCACTTCATCCTCCTCCATTTCCCGTCGGCCCCCCTGAACGCCGTTATCTTCGTCTTCGTTTGCCAGCTCCCGTCCCCCATCCTCTCCCTTATTTGCGCCGTTATGACCTCCCCTCCCTCCCTCGCCGGCCAGACGCTGAGGGAGAGGAAATCCTTCACCTCCTCATCCACAAAGGCCCCGACCCTGAAGGCCGGGCCCTTCTTCTCCATCCCCTCCATCCGTTTCACCTCCGTTTTTTATTCGGAGGGCCCGGAGCTCGCCGGCTATGGCGGAGAAAAGGCGGGCCTCGCGCCCGGCCCCCGCGGCGCGGAAAAACCGGGCCTTGGCGCGCGCCCAGAACTCCAAGGCCTCCAGCGCTCCATCCTCGGCCATTTCGGGCCCCGGAAGAAAGGCGGGGTTTGCAAAAACCGGGGGAAAGTTTATATTTCCCTTGCAAAATTTTGCAAATATTCCTCAACAAGAAAAATAAGATTGAGGAGGGGGTCGGATAAGTTCAATTTGTAAACCCCCCCTTCCTCGATTATTATGTTCGCGTCGACGAATTTTGCGATTGCGCTCTTGACTTTGGAATGTAAAGCTCGCTCCCTGAAAGGGATGTCGAACTTCTCCCTTAACCGTTTACAAATCAGCGAGTAATTCCCCGCCGGAAGCGGGCCGTAAAATATCAAATACCGGAAAATGAAGGAAGAGATAATATTATCATGATGGATAAGAAAAAGAAGCGTTTGAAGGGGGGATTTCAAGCGCCCTCCCGCTTACATAATTCCTTCCAGCGCCTCCTCATGGCCGGGGCCAGGGGGCCCCAGTCCGCGAAGTCCGGCTCCATCAGAAGGGCCCGGAGGGCCTTGGCCCTCTTCACGGCCTCCTCCTCGGTCATTTTCCCCGCCTCACTTCCCCCCGAAGCGGATCCGGGCCGCTATGTCCCTCCACGCCCCGACCCATCCGTAGGCCCAATCGATGGCCGGGTCGAGCTTGTCCAAGATCTCAAGGAGGGCCCCCGGCGGCATGGAGCGGCGGTTCGAGAGGACATAGAGGAGCCATCCGAGGTTCTCGACGCCCGTATAGAACTCGGCCTCCTCCCCCCTCCTCGGAAGGGCCCGCCTCACCTCCGCGAGGATCACCTTTTCGAAATCCCTCTTTCTCCTTATTTTTCTCCCCATTTTTCTCCCCAAGTTTACTATAAAAGAAAAGGAAAAATATATAAATCTTTCCCCCTCCTCTTTTTTTGAGGAAAAATGTTGGAGGGAATAGGGAGGTTTAAAAATGTGAAAGGGGGGAGGACGGGGGAGATATTCGTCCCTGCCGCCGTGAGCGGGGACTCCCAGTTCCCCCTCAAGCCGGGGCCCGTCAGGGTCAGGATCGATCCCGAAAACCGCCGGGTGATCGTGGAGCCGGTCTAGGCCCGCGTTTATACGTAAGTCTGTATAAAAGATTTTATATAGGCCAAGGAGCAGTTTCATCCGCCTCTCTCCTCCCGGGGGGAGGCCGGCGGAGGGGGCGGGACGCGCCTCGCCGGGGTGGCCCACCCTCTCCCGGATTCCGCGCCATTGTTATGGGGGCGGGGGGCCCGGGTCTTTAATAATTTTTTGTTATTTTTCGTATAAATCGGGTCTTTAATAATTTTTTGTTATTTTTCGTATAAATTTTTAATATTTTATTCTACCTCAGGAAACGTGGGCCTTTTTCCATCCGGGTAAATGCCCGCTATCGAAAGGGGCCGGATCCAAAAGGGGGGAACTGAACTTGCTGAACTTACTGAACAAACTGAACATGAAACGGATGGGGGACGGCTGAACATAGCGGGGATTCGGCGCCCTCCCCCTATCCAAAACAAGTTCAGTAAGTTCAGTATGTTCAGTAAGTTCAGAAGGGGGACGCGGAACTTATGAAACATGCGAAACATGTGAAACTTGGAACGAGGGAGGAGGGGGGATCCCCCGTCTCCGCAGAAGTTTCGCAAGTTCCGAATGTTCCGAAAGTTTCGCGGCGGGTATGCCCGGGGTTCGAATGAATTAAAAAAAGGGTGCGGAGAATGGGGTTAAACCTCGACCTGGACCTCGATAAACCACGCCACGAGGTTCGCCGCGAGAACCTTGAGATAATACCGGCCCGGGCCGGAGTAAACATACGTGACGTCCATCCCGCCCCTCTGGGCCGTCACCATCTCGATATACCCCGGCTCCCCCTCCTTGTAAACGAAGAAGGAGAAGAGGGCGTATTGGGCCCTCGGGCCGGATACTATGACGTGATATTTTATGCGGAAGCGGGGCGCGTTTATGGCGAAGGGCTCCGTGGTTTTGTCCTCGACGCCGTCGAAAGCGTAGACGGTCCGCCATTGCCTCTCCGTCGGCGCGGCCGTGGTCGTGACGGTGGCCGTGACCGTGACGGTCCGTATGACGACCTGGGGGCGGGCGTAGTAGCTGACGGCCCCGACTATGAGCAGAAGGAGGAAGACGGACCCGATCGCGATGGGGATCGCGTATATCTTTCTCATCCCTTTCTAAGGGAAAGGGAACTATCTTAAAAATCTTGGGGAAAGCTTGATTAGCCCCCTTTGAACCTTCCGTTTTTATGGAAATCCGGGAATTGATGTACGCGAACCCCGAGGCCATAGATCCGGAGGAGCATATAATAGCGGTTTACTCGGTTGAGGGGCCCCACCCCCTCCAGAGGATCGCCGAGGAGATAGCCATAGAATGCTCAACGGGGACTTGGACGCCCGTCGGGTATGAAACCCTCGAGGTGAGGGGGAAGTACGGGGCCAAGATATTGAGGATCATGGGATCGGGGGGCTCCGGGTTCGTGGAAATAGCCTACAACGCCTCCAACTACGACCCGGAAATTGGGGGGATAGCGAACCTCCTATCGGACATAGCGGGCAACTTGTTCGATATGAACATAGTTGACAAGGTGAAGCTCGTGGACATAAGGCTCCCCAGCCATTGGGCGAGGGCCCACCCCGGCCCCAAGTTCGGGATAGAGGGCGTCAGGGGGCTCGCGGGCGCGGAGGGGGGCAGGCCGCTGATAGGGACGATAATGAAGCCGAACCTCGGATTGGATACCAAGGCGTACGCGAAATTGGCCTATGAAACTGCCCTCGGGGGATTGGATTTCATAAAGGACGATGAGGCACTCGTAAACCCCAAGTATTGCCCGCTCTTCGATAGGCTCTCTGCCGTGATGGAGGCCCTGGATAGGGCGAGGGAGGAAACGGGGAAGAAGGTGCTATATGCGCTGAACATAACCCATAGGGCCGACGGCATATTGGAGCTCGCCGATAGGGCGATCGAGGGCGGGGCGAACCACCTAATGGTCTGCGTTACGTACGCCGGGTATGGGGCCATCCAGGCGTTGGCGGAGGACCCCTCGATAAATGTCCCGATCCACGTCCACAGGTGCGGCCACGGGGCCTTCACAAGGGATCCCAAGCACGGGATCGAATCGGCCCTGATGTCGAAGCTGGCGAGGATGTGCGGCGCGGACGAGCTGCACGTCGGCAGCAAGACCGGGAAGTTCGTATTCGATGCGCTCGATGCGAGGAAGTGCATAACGGCCATGAGGGGGCCCCTCCATGGCTTCAAGCGAACCCTGCCGGTCATCGCGGCCGGCGTCTCCCCGGTGAACCTCCGGGAGAATTTGGAGGTGGCCGGGAGGGATGCGCTATTCCTGGCGGGGGGCGGGGTCCATGGGCACCCCGATGGCTCGACGGCCGGGGCGAGGGCCATGATGCAAGCGGCCGAGGCCCTGGTGAAGGGCATATCGCTCGAGGAGGCCGCCAAATCCCATAGGGAGTTGGCCCGCGCCCTGGAATGGGGCGGGAGGCCCTCGGCCTAGGCCACCCCGCGCTCCACCAGGGCGATCGCCTCGAGCAGGTCCCTCGCCCTCGGGACGGGGCCCGGCCCCGGGCCCCCATCCCTATCGAGGAGGCAAACCCTCATGCCGACCCCCATGGCCGGGATCAGGTCCTCCTCGTATTCATCGCTGACGAAGAGCGATTCCTCGGCCCTCGCGCCGATCGACCCAAGGGCGACCTCGTATATCCTCCTGCACGGCTTCCTGCAGCCGACGTCCGAGGAGATCGTTATCGAATCGAAGTACTCGAGCAGGGAGAACTCCTCGAGGATCGCCTTGCACCAAGGCGATATGCCGTTCGTTATGAGCCCGAGCCTATAGCGCCCCCGGAGGGCCTTCAGGGCCTCTGCGGAATCCCAGTAGAGGCTCAGCGATCCCATGTATGCCCCCCTCAGGGCCGGGGCCAGATCCGGCCTTGGGGGGAGCCCGAGCCCCTTGAGGACCTCGGAGTAAAATTCCCCATCGCCCCCAACCCCCCGCTCGCTATATTTGATCCAGGCCCTTCGGAACTCCTCCTCGTATCTGGCGGGATCCACTTCGCCGAGCCCGGATGAGCGCAGGATCTCGCAGCACCTCCTAGAGTGGGCCCCCATATCCAGATGTACGATCGTATATATGAGGTCGAAGAAGACGTTCCTTATCAGGGGCCTCGTTCCTCCTTCCCGAGCCTCCTCCCCTTGGTATCCATCGTCACGATCAAGGGGCCGAAATCGCTCAGCTCTAGCTCCACCACGGCGTAGGTCCAATGCCTCTCCCCCCAATAAACGTTGGTTATCCCCTTGACGCCCTTGGTGTATATGACGGCGCAACCGCCTATCGCTTGGAGGAATACGCAGCCCACCTCCCTCATCGCCTCCATGACCGCCTCGTCCATCCCGCCCTTCCCGACTATGGCCCTGATCCCGAACCTCCTCACGAACTCGGGCGTCACCTTGTTGAACTTGGAGCTCGTGGTCGGCCCGAAATATACGATCCTCCATTTGCCATCCTCCTCCTTGAAGCAGGTCGGGAAATGGAGGATCGCGGAGCCCTTGAAATCCATCGGGAGGGGCTTTCCGCCCTTGGATTCATCGATGGCCCTTTGGAATTGGAAGGCGTAGGCTATCGCGAAGGCCCTCCCGTCCAAATGGACTATATCGCCAACCTCGAGGCCCCTAACGGAGCCCTCATCGAGCGGCGTCCTAAGCCTGATCTCCCTCCTCATTGGGATCGCCTCACAGGAACTCCACCCTTCCATCGTTATGGACCCTAGCCCTCGCCCTTCGATTCGTCCAGCACCTCAGGCACACGGCCGCGGGCAGCCAAGCCTTCATGCAATATTCGACCTCTATGTTGACCGCCAGGGCCGTCGTATCGCCCCCGAGGCCCATCGGCCCTATGCCCGTCCCGTTCAAAAGGGCCCTCAGCTCCCCCTCCATGGAGGCTATCCTTGGATCCGGGTTCCTCTCGTTTATCGGCCTTATGGAGGCGAGCTTCGCTAGCTTGGCGACCTCCCCCATATCGCCGCCCAGCCCGACGCCCACGACTACCGGCGGGCAAGCGGCCCCGCCGGCCCTCTTGACCGTCTCCAAGACGAAGCCCTTGACAGTTTCCCAGGGATCGCCTGACGGCGGGAACATCTCCACCCTGCTCCAGAACTCGGGCCCCGAGGCCTGCGGGGACATCGTGATCTCCACGAAATCCGCCCCGGCTATTGGATCGCAGATCACGAGCGGGATCCCACCGCCTACTATCAGCGGGGTTGAATCCCTGAAGATCGGGTGCACGAAGGCCGCCCTATAAGGGAACTCGAGCGATACCTTCTCAACCGCCTCGGCCAGGACCTTCCTGGGGTCCGCCTTCAGCTCGGCATCGGTCCCAATCCTCAGGAAGAAGGCCGGGAGGCCGGTATCTTGGCAAACCACCATGTTCGACTCGGCGGCCATCCTCGCGTTCTTTATCATCATGGCCAGGACGTATCTGGCCAGCTCGTTCGTCTCCGACCTCAGGGATTCCTCGAGGGCCGCCAGGGTATCGCTCGGCACCGATCGGGTGGCCTTCTCGAATAGCTTAACCGCGACCTCGAAGAGGATCTCGCGCGTTATGGGCAATCCATGGCGCCTCCGGATGCGGATCGCGGCCATCGCATGGGCGGGCCTATGGATGGCATTTTATCGATTGTATCATATGCCTTATGATCCCCTCCTGCTCCCCCGCCCTCTCGGGGGAGATGGTCCCGTATATCGTGAAATATCGCTTGGATTCCCCGCAGAAGAAATGGGCCGCTATCGTTATCTGCTTGAACTCCATCCTCCGGATGAGCCCGCCGTATGAGATCGTCTCCTCGGTTTTGTAGAACGCGCCCTCGTGGCCGCCGATCTGCATGGAGGCCTCCTCCAAGATCTCGAACGATTTCACCCCCCTGCTCTTCTTTATCTTATTGAATATATCCGAGGCGTATTCCGCCGGGGTTTGGAACTTGGAGATCAGCCTCTCCAAAGGCCCCCAAAAGACGGATATCGATGGGCCCTCGGAGGATCTGAAGGATACGTCCCCGTGGTCCCTCTCCAACCTCCTCGGGAGCTCCACGCGCCATCCGGCCGGGTACTCGATGCTCAGGCCGTAAACCGAGAACAGCTCATACTCCAACGCCATGCACCGCGATTCAGAGGCCGCTCGAAGGTATTAAACCTAATCATTTGAATGGCCTCCTCGCCCAATTCGATATGGCCCAGATCCAATTCACTGCGCAAAGGGCGAGCCCAAAGGCCAACATGGGGGTCCAAGCCGGCCCCCTTGGGACGAAGAGGGCGAGATATATGGCGAAGAAGGCCGTGAATGCTATGGCCCCGATGAGCGCCCTCGGGACGAGGGTGCCCTTGAGGAATACGAAGGACCTTATGGCGAAGTTCAACCTCTCCCTTATCTCGTGTGGGACGAAGTACTTCCCATCCTCGCTCCTCGCTATTATCCTCAGCCTCCTGAGGGTGGCCAGGTGCGGATCGATATCCGATCTCCTCTTGAATTTCCCCCTCTCCATGATCGCGTCGATATCCAAGCCCTCGTACTCCTTTTGGATTATCCAATACAGCCTCAGGGTTTTCCCCTTCAGAGAGCCCATGGCCCGCCTCCAATCTATCTCGGGGCCCTCGGCCTCGGCCATACCCATCCGCTCGCCCATATCCCCATGGCTCCCGCTTAATAGCCGTATCCAAAGCCCGCGGCGATCGAAGGGGCTGGGGCGGCCCGGTGGGCCGCCCCAGGTTTGATGGGATGGGGTTGGATTAGGTCGCTTGGGAGACCAGCTCGATCAGATCGTATATCTCCAGATCCGAGCCCATCGCCCTCTTGGCGTCCAGGAAGTTGTGCTTGCAGAACGGGCAACAGGATAGGAGGTATTCCGCCCCGACCTCCTTCGCCTCCTTGAGCCTATCCGTCGCTATCTCGGTCGCCAAATCGCCGAAGGCCGATTTGACGCCCCCTCCCGAGCCGCAGCACCAGGCCCCGGACCTGGTCCTCGGCATCTCCACGAACTCTACGCCCTCCAGCTTCGCTATCAGGGCCCTCGGGGGCTCGTAGTAATCGCAATGCCTCCCGAGGTGGCATGGGTCGTGGTAGGTGGCCCTGATGGCCAATGGCCTCCTCAGCTTCAGCCTCCCCTCCTCGATCAGGTCGTTGACGACCTCGGATATGTGCTTCACCTCGAAGCCCAGGTCGCCGAAGAGCTCCCTATAATCCTGCTTCAGGGTCCTATAGCATCCGGCGCAGGACGTGACGACCGTCCCTATGCCCGATCGCCTTATGGCATCGACGTTGTGCCTCGCGACCTCCTCCGCCAGCCCCCTCTGCCCGGTCCGGAGCAGCGGCGATCCGCAGCACCATTCATCCGGGTGCATTATCCTGAAGGCCACGCCGGCCTTCCCGAGGACGTCCACGGTGGCCCTGGCCAGCTCCGTCCTCCTATAGGCCGATGTGCACCCGACGAAGTATATCATCTCCGGATCGCCCTTGGGGATCTCGAAGCCCTGGGGCATCCATGCGAGCCTGGCCTCGTGGGGCTCCCCGTATGGGTTGTGGTTCTTGGCTATGCTATCGGCGAAGGCCTTGTGCCTTGGGAGCGCGAGGCCCAGGTCCACCAGGTCCGCCCTGAAGGCCTCTATTATCCTTATCTGATCCAGCTTGGTCTTTTCCCTATCGACCTTCCCAGGGGAGGTTTGGGAGATCCTGCAATGCGCCTCGCAGTTCCCGCAGGTGCTGCAAAGGTATATGTACCTGGCCATATCCGGATTGGGCTCTATGACCCCCTCGAGCGCCTTCCTGGCGAGCATCAGCTTCCCCCTCATGAAGTATACGTCGAATCCACCCGTGTGCTCCCTTATCGGGCAAGTCCCGAAGACGTTCTCCTTGGGATCCCAGAGGTCCCTGCAGGATCCGCACCTAAGGCAGGTATACACCATCTCCTTGAGCTTTTCCAAATTCTTCAATTTCGCCATCGCCCATCACCCTATAGGAGGAACAGGCCCGGGTTCAATATCCCGTTCGGGTCGAGGGCCCTCTTGACCCTCTTGAGGAATTCATGATACTCCTTCGAGACCAATATGTAAAGCCTATCCCCGACGATCTTCCCGATCCAGTAATGGACTGCGCCGTTCCTTATGAAGAAATCTATCTCCTTCGTCCAAAAATCCATCGCTATCCTCCTGGCCTTGGGATCCATATCGAACTTCCACGGGAGGTACCTTCGGGCCGACATGGTAATGTGCCTCATATAGGTTTGGACCGTTATGCCCTGATATTCGAAGTATTTATCGACCACGTCCTTGTGGGCATTTAGGAACTCCCTATAACCCCTTATGACCCTGAGGAGGCTATCGGCGCTGTTCTGGTTCGCGAGGCAGAGGTATATCCCGCTGTCCCTCCTCATCCAGAAGTAGGTATTATAAGGATAGAACGTGTTCTCGTAGGCGTGCTTGGCCCTCTTGGGCTCCAGCTCCTCGCCCCCGTGCCTCTTGGCGATCTCGTCGAATATCTCCTTTTGGGCCAGGGCCAGCTTCTCGCTTTGGGCCGTTATGGTCCCGAGGACCTCGCCCTCAAAGCCCGAGAGATAGGCGTAACCGGGCCTCTTGGCCGAGAACGAAACGTAGTCTGCATCGTAGAGGTTTATGCTCGTGGCCAGCTCGTTGACCTTCCCGATCTCCGCGAACGCCTCGATGGCCTTCTCCTCCGATCTGAAGGCGTATTCGAAATGGACCGCGGATTTGGCCAAGGGGTGGAGCCTCATGGTGACCTCGGTCTTGACCCCGAAGATCCCATGATCGCCCAGGAAGAGGCCCGTCATATCGGGCCCAAGGCCATATCGGCAAAAGGCCTTTGCGTACGGGTTGACCCTCGAGCCCGTCCTTATTATCTCGCCCGTCGGGAGGACCACCTGGAGCCCGAGTATCTGGTCGCAGATCCCCCCGAACTTGGCCCTCCCGCCGCCCGTGCTGGCAACGGATGCCGATCCGCCAACGGTGGCCGTCCAACCGCTCCCGGGGCCCGTCATGCCCGTCGTATAGCCCCTTTGCCTCAGGATCGTCATCATCTTCCCCCAATTGATCCCGGCCTGGACGGTTATGGACCTGGCGCCCTCGTCGATCTCCACGACGTCGTCCAACCTGGTGAGATCCATGAGGATCGTCCCCTCCCTCAGGGGGACGCAGGACCCGGTGTAGGTGGACCCCCCTCCCCTTATGACCACGGGCTTGCGCTCGGAGTTGGCCACCTTGAGGATCTCGGAGACCTCCTCGGCGCTCCCCGGCCTCACGACCTCCTCCGGCGGGAAGCCCTCGAAGATCCCCGTATCCCTCACGTAGGCGATCGCGACGTTCGGGTCGCTGGAGACGTACTTCTCCGTCAATATCTCCTTAAGGACCGCTTCCAAATCCGCCTTCGCCATATCAACGCCCTCTCCAATCCTTGGAGGCCTTAAGGGAGGCAACCGCAAAATATATATTTTCTCCCCATGGGAACTGGTTAACGGGGTTTTAAGGATGAAGGCCGTCGTATTGCATGGCCCCAACGATTTCAGGCTCGAGGAGTTGGAGGCCCCCAGGCCCGGCCCGGGGGAGGTCCTATGCCGCGTTAAGGCCTGCGCCATTTGCGGGAGCGATCCAAAGGTCATAGCCGGGAAGTGGAAGTGGACCAAGTACCCCATGATACCGGGGCATGAGTGGACCGGGGTCGTCGAGGAGGTCGGCGATGGGGTGGATGAGTTCTCCGCCGGGGATAGGGTATCGGTCGAGCCCCATAAGGGCTGCGGGAGGTGCTTCCAATGCGCGACCGGGAATTATACGCTTTGCGAGAATTACGGGAGGCCCGAGAAGGGCCATGCGCACATAGGGTTCACGACCGATGGGGGCTACGCCGAGTATTGCAAGGTGCCCGTCCAATGCCTACACCCGCTACCCCAGGGGATCTCCTTCGAGGAGGGCACGATAATAACGACCGCCGGCACCTCCCTATACGCCCTCGAGAGGGTCGGCCTATACGCCGGGGATTCCGTGGCCGTATATGGGCCCGGGCCGATAGGGATAATGGCCGCTCAAATAGCCAAGGCCCTCGGCGCGGGCGAGGTCATAGTGGTTGGGACCAGGGAATCCAGGCTGGAGATGGCGAGGTCCTTGGGGGCGGATCACGTCATCAACTCGAAGTCGGAGGACCCGGTGAAGAGGATCCTGGAGCTAACCGATGGGAGGGGCGCCGATGTGGGCGTAGAGGCCTCCGGGGCCCCGCTGGCCGCGAGGCAGCTCCTCGAGTCCGTTAGGAAGAACGGCCGCATGGCCCTGATAGGCTTCTTCTCCGAGGACGTTTCCCTGAACCTCAATAGGGCCGTGGTGGACGGCATAAGGATAGTGGGCTCGAGGGCGGAGGGGATGAGGGCCTGCGGCAGGGCCACGGATTTGCTGGCCAGGGGCTTGATAAGGGGGAAGCCCTTGATAACCCACCAGTTCCCGCTCTCAGAGTTCCCAAGGGCCTTGGAAACTGCCGTGAAAAGGATCGGGGACGCCATGAAGGTCGTGGTCAAGCCCTAGGGCTCAGGGCGGGATCTCGATCGGCTCCAGGGGCAGGTTCGTGAGCACCTCGGCCCTGGGCCTCTTGACGAGCACGGGGGATTCCACGACCAGCCCCCCGAACCCGGGCTTGAATAGGCAGGGCGCTATGGCTATGACCATGTTCTCCCGAAGGACCGATCGATTCCTCGCGTGCATCCACGGCTCCCTGAAGTTTATCGTCCCCAAGCCATGGCCAAGCGGCGGCCCCAGGTGGCCCTCGATGCCGGCCCTCTCGATGACCTCGTGATAGGCCTCGTAGACGTCGCCGACGATCGCCCCGGGGACCATGGCGTCGATGGCGACGTTCGCCGCCTCGACCACGACCTCGCAGATCCTCCCATATTCGCCATCGAGCCTGCCCAGGAAAGCGTTCCTGGACATATCGGATAAATAGCGCTTATACATGGGGTGGACGTCCACCCTGACCATCTCCCCCTTTGGATGAGCTTCTCGGAGGCGGGGGCCTCGAAGAAGCCATTCCTTATGCCCGACCCGACTTGGGTGCATATCCATATGTGGTCCATGCCAGCGTAGCTCATGGCCCTCTCCGCCTCGGCCGCGAGCTCAACCTCCGCCATGCCGGGGCATACGGCCTCGAAGGCAGCCTCTATGCCTATGGTGGCTATATCGGCCGCGCGCCTGAGATATTGGAGCTTCTCCTCGTCCTTTATGATCATCAGGTCGTCTATCGTTGGCGTTATGTCCCTGACGTCCTGGGAGGGCAGGACCTTCCTCAAGGCCTCGAATTCCGCCAGGGTCATGAAGCCGTATTCGATGCCTATGACGGAGCGGCTGTTCGCGCCCGCCTCCCTCAAGGCCTCCCCGACTCGATCCTCGTATCTGACCTCGCGATGGGGACCCCCGAGCTCGAGGCTCCATTCCTTTACGATGGGAACATTGCCGCCCGTATGCCAATCGTTCCTTATGCGGTCGGCATCGGCCGCGTAATATACCATGATGGGCTCCCCGTCCCTGGGGATTACGAGGCACGTGCTAAGCGCGGCCGTGGAGATCTCGGCGCCGACGAAATAGTCGAGGCATTTGTTGCTGTTCAGGATGGCTATATCGAAGCCCCTTTCGCCCATGAGGGATTGTAGCCTCCTTACCTTCCCCCCATAATTCACGAACCTTACCATGATACCCAGATCTCCCCATTTCGATATTTGTTAATTATGCTTTATGTATTAAATCCAAAAAAAGTATGGATTTGCGATAGATTTCGAAAAAAAAGGTGCTAAAGGTGCCTTGCCCGTTTCCTTCAAGCCTTCGCCTTGGCCGGCGGATATAGGGCCTTCAGCTCCCTGTCCAAGAAGGCGTGGAAGCGCTCTATGCTGTCCTGCGGCGGGGGCGGGGTCACCAAGCTGACGAGGATGGCGACGATCCAATTAGCTAGGAACGTCCAGAGGGCGCTATGATAACCATATGGATTCAGGAGCCAACTGGGCAAGCCCAGCGTGGTTGGGAAGGTCGTCACGAGGCCCACTATGGCGCCGGCCACAATCCCCAGGAAGGCGCCCCATTTCGTTATCTTGAACCTGCCCATCGGGAGTATGGCCCCAAGGACGGCCGGCAATAGGGTCATAACGAACGTCCCAGCCATTCCGACCAACATCGTTACGATCGGCAATTTGGCCGCGTATATTGATATGTAGCCCGCCAAGATCCCCAGTATCAGGACGACTATCCTCCCGACGGCCAAGTAGTGGGCCTGGGAAGCCTCCCTCTTTAGGAGGGCCTTGTAGACGTCATTGACTAGCATGCCGCTATGGGCGACTAGATCCGAGTCCAATGTGGATTGGCCGGCGGCCATGGAGCCCGCGATCAATACCCCCCAGAGCAGCGCCGGCGCGTATTGGGCCATAATGGTCGGGAAGGCCGCATCGGGGCCGGTCCAAGCGCCCGTGGCCGGCGGGGTGGGCATCAGGACCTTCGTGGCAAGCCCTAGGATCACAACCGGCACGTATATGGCGCTCAGGTAGATCGGGATCCAAAGGGCGTTCTTCCTGACGTCCTCGGCGGACTTGGCCAATTGGTAATATTGATAGTTCCTGGGCTGGATGCCCCAGTGGATCGTTATCGCGAAGAACGCCCAGCTGAACCACATTTGAGGCGTGAACCAGCCGGCGCCGCCCGGTAGCGTCAAGTGCTTCGGAGCCACCTCGTAGGCCTTGCTGAACAGGGCCCAAGTATTCCAGTTAAACATGGATAGCATAAAGATCGCGGCGCCCCAGGTGGCCAGCAACATTACGGCGCCCTGGAGTATGTCCGTGTAGAAGACGCCTCTGAAGCCGAATGGCAGGGTATATCCTATGACTATTATAACGATTAACCAAACGGCAATATCGAACGGTATGAGGCCACCGGTTCCGAATGATAGCAACGTGGCCGGCCCTATGATATTGGCCGTGAAATAGGCGATGTTGGCGGCGGATACGAAGAGGGCCACGAATGCCGCAAGCCACTTGCTCTTGTAGAAGTCGCCTATCATCTCGGAGAGCGTAACGTGGCCGTATTTGGCCGATATCAGATGCATCCTAGGGCCGACCAAGTACATGAATATCAGCGCGGTCCCAACGGTCCAGATGAAGTGGGCAGTGAAGCCCACGCCGTGCAGATAATAGAAGCCCATCGAGCCGGGTATGCAGAAGGCCGTGTGCATGTTCGCCCCCATGGCGAACCACATGGCCCAGAACGGCGCGAACTTGGAGGGCCTGAAGTAATCTGTCAGCGTCTTCTCCTTTAGCTTGACCCATTTCCCGACGCCCCCGACTATGAAGAGCAACGCTATATAGCCCACTACGCATCCGAGCACCACTGCCTGCCTAACGTCGATCGCCATCTCCGCTCACCTCTTCATATAGCCCGTCGCTATGCCGAGGATTATCCAGGTCCAGCCGACGATGTTGGTGAAGACCCAAAGGCCCGGGAATCCCCCGATGGAATGCGGGACGTTGGCGACAATCGGCGCCACGAACATTAGGAGGAACTCAAAGACCACCGCGTAAATGGCCAGCAACTTGCCCCTGGTAGTCCACGGGATGAGGTGGTTTATGGGTTTCTCTTCCGACATCGCCGATCACCACTCCCTTTTCCTTGCCGTCCCATAGCGGGGCGATCGATATTTATTGCTTTCGGTGATCTCAAATTCGACGGGTCGGGACTCCCCCCTGGCGATCGATAAGCCAAAACGGCGGCGACCCGGGATTTCAGCGGGCTCAGGGATGGGCGAATACTATCCTAACGCCCCCGGGGGCCTTCTCGTCTATCCTGCCGAACCCTATCCTGACAAGCTGGATTATCGCGCCCACGGGCTCGCCGGATAGCCCCGCCTCCCCGGGGCCGACGATCGCCTTCGCATCCTCCTTGATCAGCTCGACGTCCAAATTGCCCCGCCCGGGGAGCCATTGGATTATCGGGATCCCGGCCCTCCTGGCGGGCTCTGGGGACTCCCCCAAATACTCCGCCTCCGCCCCCCCGCCCCCCACGCTAAGGACTCTGACGTTCATCAAGCCCATCAGCCTCACTATCGAGCCGCCCCCCAAGCGGCGTAGATCCGACCCCGGGGCGAGGAGCCGAGCGGCCCCGCCCTCCGGCTCCACCCTAATGGCCCTGTGGCCTCGCCCCGGGAATTCCGGGTGGAGCGGCAACCTGGCCTCCATGGGGCCGGGCATCCCGCGGACCTCCAAGGGGATCGGATCGGGGATGAAGAAGTACCTATTGGCCATTGGGTCGACGAGCTTCCTGTTCCGCGCGTATAGGTTCTCCCAGCTTATCGTCGCATCGACCGGCTTGGGCCCGACCTCGATCGCGAGCCCCCTGAGGGCCTCCGGCAATATCCCGCGCCTCCTCAGGGCCATTAGGGTCGGCAGCCTTGGGTCGCTGAACCCCGACACGAGCCCCGCCTCGACGGCCCTCAATATCTTCGATTTGCTGAGCTCTGCCCCCGCGACCTTCAGCCTGCCGTAGTGGATGGCCTCCGGGTACTTCCAGCCGAAATGCGCGTACATATACTTCTGCCTCACCATGTTGGTGTAATGCTCCTTCCCCCTTATGATGTGGGTTATGCCCATCAGATGATCGTCGACGCCGCAGGCGAAGTTGTAAAGGGGCCAGACCCTATAGGCGCTCCCGACCCTCGGGTGCGGATGCCTCTCCGGGTCTATTATCCTGAGCGCGGGCCAATCCCTGACGGCCGGGTTCGGGTGCCCGAGATCCGTCTTGACCCTGACTATCGCCTCGCCCTCCCCATATCCGCCGGATAGCATCAGGCCCCATCGCTCCAGGTGGGCCCCCGGCCCCAGCTCCCTGCAGGGGCATGGCCTACCGGCCAACGCGAGCGATTTGAAAGCCTCCCTATCGCAGGTGCAAACGTAGGCCCCCCCGCGCTCGATCAGGTCCTCCGCAAGTTCGTAATATATCCCGAGCCTTTCGCTTTGTATGTATTCCTCATCCCATTCGCACCCGAGCCAGCGCAGATCGGAGCGGATGGCATCGTAATATTCCAATGAGGATCTCTTGAGCCTCGGATCCGTGTCCTCGAACCTGAGTATGAACTTCCCGCCGTAGATCCTAGCGTATTCGTGGCTCAGGACCGCCGCCCTGACCGAGCCCAGATGCAATACGCAATCCGGGTTCGGGGAGAACCTGGTGACTATTTTGGGGTATTTATCCGCGTTCGGCAGGGGCGGCAGGGCCCTGGGTTCCTCCCTCCGCCCGCGCTCGGCCGAGATCCCCAACGACCCCAGCTCCCGCCTTTGCTCCTCTATGCCCATCCCATTGACCTCTCGAACTACCTCCTCCACGATCCGGGCGAGCTCCTTGGCCCTCGGCCTCAGATCCGCCCTCTCGGCCAAGAGCCGGCCCAGGGTCGCCCTCGCGTCCGCCCTCCCGCCGTGCTTAACGGCGTTCTGAAGGGCGAGCTTCCTCGCGAGCTCGCGCACGCCCTCCAAGCCCTCGCCGCCCATCTATATCACGCCCGTTTCCTCCGCCAACCTCTTGGCCTCATCCCTGCTCAAGCCCCTTTCGCCCAATATCGTGAACCTCTCCGGCCTTATCCTATGGGCAATAGTCAGCGCCTCCACGACCTCCTCCCCCTTGACGCCCAACTGGCTCGCGGTGGTGGGGCAGCCTATCCTCCCCAGGACCGCCCTTATGCGCCTCCAATCCAAGCCGTGGAGCTTCGCCATCATTATGGTCCCGAGGCCGCAGCGCTCCCCATGTAGGCCCGGGTCCTTCGCCACCAGCTCGAGCGCATGGGCGAAGAGGTGCTCCGATCCGCTGCACGGCCTCGTGGTGCCCGCTATGCTCATCGCGACCCCGCAGCTTATCAGGGCTTCGACCACCGTCCTTATCGCATCGGGCTCCCCCCTGGCTATGGAGGAGGCCCTCGCCATGACGAGTTTGGAGCTCATGAGGGCCAAGTTGGCTGCGTATTCGCCGTAGTATTCCCCCTTCACCTCATGGGCCAGCCTCCAATCCCTTACGGCCGTGTATTTGGCTATGGAATCGCCGCAACCGCTGGCGAGCAATCTGAAGGGGGATTTGGCGATTATCTCCGTATCGGCCACTATGCCTATGGGCGCTTGGGCCCTCACGGAATAGGGCCTCTCGGACCCCTTTATTGAGGCGTAGGGGCTGGCTATCCCATCGTGGGAGGCGGCCGTCGGAACGCTGATCACGTGGGCCCCGCAAGCGGCCGAGGACAGCTTCGCGATGTCGATGCTCTTGCCCCCGCCCACGCCCAGGACCAGATCGATGCCCTCCCGGCTTATAATGGCCTTGACCCTATCGACCTCCGAGGCCTCGGCCGATTCGATTATGGCGTGGCGCACGGAATAGCCCCTCTCGCCAAGGAGGGCGGATATGGGGCGCCCGAATAGGCCGTAGGTTCTTGGCCCCGATACTATGAGGATCTCATCCCCCAGCCCCAGCCTATCGCACATTGGGGCTATCTCCCGTATCGATCCATCGCCGACCACGACCTCCCTGGGCAATTGCATATAATGGGGCGCCCTGCGATCGGCGCTCATTGGATCGCCCATAAGCCCACCAGCATCAAGGCCATCGCGAACAGCGCCGCCGAATACGAGACGAGCCTCGAGAACCCCCATATGGATCTGACCAAGGATTCCAACGCGCATCTACCCAGCGTCTTCACAACGGCCCTCCTCCTCTCGCATGCGACCTCCGCCTCCCTCAAATTTGATTGGGCTCGAAGGGCCGCATCCCTCACCGCCTCGATTATCCGATCCCCGCCGACATCGCCGACGACCGGGTATCCCAACCTGGATGGCGTTAAGCCGTTGACTATGTGGGTATCGGTGGTCATAACCTCCCCGGAGCATATCCCGACCTCGCGGAGGGCCTCGAGGATCCCCTCCCTCAAGCCGCGCTTCATATTGTTCCCATCCACCACCACGTACGCGAACCTCCTGGAGAGGACCTCCAGGACGAAAACGACCACGCCACCCGGCCCGATGCCGTCCATCGGGCCCATCCCGATCGGTTGCGCTTTGGCCGCACCGAATTTGAAGCCATGGCGGCCCCCGCGGATCGCCATCGACGCCGCCTCCAGGGCGCAATCCCCGAGGGATCCCACGGCCCCCAATCCCGCGACCCCAGCGCTGTCCATGCAATTGTGGGCGTCTATCAGGGCCGGCTTCAAGCCCATGGATTCTATGGCCTCGAGGGCCCTCGCAACGGCGCTAGGGGGTATATCCTCCATCTCCTCGGGGGCCGTGGTCATGGTCACCAATGCGCAATCCCCGAGGATTTGACATTTGCAACTGGCGCTTCCCCGCGCCGCTTCGAATTGGGGCGACGATGTCCCATGGAATCCATCGGGATCCAGGGAATCCAAAACGCTCTCGATCAATACCCTGTTTTGCGCGGATGAGGATAGGTTGAGGTCGTGGCCGGAGATCCCATGGGGGACGCAAGCCACGGCTCCCGTCAGATCCTCGACGATCTTCTGGATCGCGTATGGGAGGGCGCTGCTCCCGACGTTGAGGAACGGGCCCGGGTGGAAATTCGAGACGACCATCACCCCGAGCGGCTCCCCATCCCCCTTCCCCCTGAAGACGATCGCGGAGGTCCAGACCTCCGATGCCACCCCGAGGCTTTCCATGAAGGCCTCAAGGGGCGCCCGATCCAGGTTCAACCAATTGGATAGCAGGGCCCTGAACGCCAGGATCGGGGACGATCCCAACGCGGCCCTGCCAGCCCTCTCTATGTAAACCAGGACGGAGGAGGAATAGGCCATCGAGAGCGCCGCCCCGATCATGAGCGCCGCGGATGATCCCCCCGCGGATGCGCCGAAGAGGGATGAGGCGATAATGGCGGAGATGGCCGGTTGATCCATCGCCGCCAGCACCTTGGCCCACAAGCCCTTGGAGGAGATCGCGAGTATGGAAATCGTTCGAATGAAGATCACGAACATCGTCGATAAAATGAACGGAACCGCGGGGGGCGCGCCGGATATCAAGCGCCCCACGCTCATCCCGAGATCCCATACGAGGATGGAAACCAACGAAAGGGCCATCCGCCTCCTCCTGTGGAACAGCGCGTCCCCCCCCAATAGGGCGCCCTCTATTACGATCGAGGATGCGAGCGATGGGAGGAGGAGCGCGAGGGCGGCGAAGGCCATCGGGGCCGCGAGCCCCATCCCCCCCTCCAGCCACGCCTCCCCGGGGGACCAAATAAACCCCCCGTATAGGGATGCGAGCGCGATGTACACCGCTATCCTCCGGCCCGAGGGGAAGGTCAGCCCCCTGGCCAAGTTGTAGTATTTGGTGGCCCCCCTTATCTCGGAGTATATTGAGCCCCCGTTCTCATCAGATCGCCCTATCTCTCCTCACTGCTCCTATTATTTCGATTACCCTCCCTATATCGCCCCCCTCGATGGCCGTCCCGGTCACGATCGCGTCGGCGCCGGCCCTGACGGCCCTCTCGGCGAGCTCGGGGGTCGATATGCCGCCGCCCACTATCACCGGTATATCCACAGCCTCCTTGACCCTCCTTATGACCTCGGGCCTAACCGGCTCCTTGGCCCCGGATCCGGCTTCGAGGTAGACGAACCTCATCCCCATATACTGGGCCGCTAGCGCGTACATGGCGGCTATATCCGGCTTATCCTGGGGTATCGGGTTCGCCTGCCCTATGAAGCTCACGGAGGTTTGGGCCCCGCCGATTATTATATACCCCATCGGGATCGCCTCCAGCCCGAACCTCTTGACGAGCGGGGCGGCTAGGGCTTGGGCCCCAACTATGTAATACGGATTGGTGGAGTTCAACAGGGACATGAAGAATATGGCATCCGCCTCCTCGACCACCCCGGCCACGCCGTTGGGGAACAATATTATCGGGAGCCCGGATTCGGCCCTTATGCGCCTTGCCAGATCGCTTATCTGGCTCGGGAGGGAAACGGTTGATCCGCCCAGCATCACCGCCGCCGAGCCGGCCCGCTCCAGGGCCTTCACGATCGATGGAGCGGACCCCGGATCGAACTCCTCCGGATCCAGCAGGGCCAGGTGTATCGCCCCGTTATTGGCTATCCCATCGAGCAAGCGGCGCTCGACCCTTCCGGGCGATGGATAGGGCATGGGGCTATTCAACCCCTTTGGAATAGCAATTTATTCGCTATCTTGGCCGCGAATACGGGGTGCCTGAGCAAATATTTGGCCACCCTCTCCACGTTCAACCCGTTGGCGAGGTCCAGCACGTCCTCGGCCTTCAATATGCCGGCCAATTCGTTCAGGTCGTCGTCGGAGAGGCTCTCCAGGACCCTCAGCGCCCTCAGGCTCCTCGATATGCGGCGCCCCCATACTTTCCCGAACTCCGCCTCATATTCGGAGAGCCTCCCGGCGCCTATATCGCCCTCCCTCAGGGCCCTCGAGGCCACCTCCCCGGCGATGGATCCCGCGACTATGCTTGAATGTATCCCGGCCCCGGTCAATGGGATGACCTGCCCCGCGCTATCCCCGCAGATCATGAGGCCATCTCGAACGACGCTCTTCAATTGCCCGCTTATCGGGACGGGGGCCGCGCCCTCCTTGATCCTCTTGGACCCTGAGAATTTATCGGGGAACGACTTCAAGAACCTCTCGAGGAGCTCCTTCGCCGGCTTCCCCCTGGAGCCCAGGCCCACGTTCGCGACCCCGCCCCCCTTGGGAAATATCCAAGCGTAACCCCCCGGGGCGACCTCCCTCCCCAGGAAGAACTCAATGGTATCCTCCTCTATCGAGCAGGGGCAGAGCGTGTATTGGACGCATCCTATTACCATGTAGCAACTCCTATCGAAGAATTTCTTGGCGATCATGGAATTGGCGCCATCGCACCCGATTATCAAATTGGCGGCCACCTCATAAGTCCCTCGATCGCCGCCGACCCTTATCCTCCAATCCCAAGCCCCCCCGGAGACATCCAAGGCCGGCGATCTCAGCCTAAACTCCGCCCCCTCTTTGATCGCTGCCTCGGCCATCCTCTCCAGGAAGGCGTCCTTCCTTATTATGAACCCCGCGCCCATGTCCACGTCCTTCCTCGAGAACTCTATGAACTTGCTCCTATCCGGCGCATGGATCCTGACGCGCTCGATCTCGTTGGATATGAAATCCGATGACCTCCCGATCCCGGCATCCTCAAGCGCGCCCTCGGATATGGCCTCCCCGCATACCCTTTTCCCCAATCCGTCCTCCTTCTCCAATACCAAGACCCGGGCCCCCCCGAGGGCCGCCTTTCGGGCCGCCGCGCATCCGGCCGGTCCCGCCCCGATTATCGCTACATCGAACCTCTCCATTCCCGGAACCCTTCCAGGGGACGCTCATAGAAGCGTTCGCGCATCGCAATTAAAAGGATGCGGAAACCCAAAACTTTTATAAGCGTTTCCAGATAAAGGGGCCGGCCTCCGGGATCGGAGGATGATCAATTGGTCGAGGGGGAAAGGCGAAAGGGAGGGGGAAGGGGGAAGAGGAAGTTATCCAAATCCATGCTCGAGGGCTTCCCCAAGGAAGTCGTAAGGGCCTTCGCCAGATTGCCGAGGGTTTTCAAGAAGCCGGATATGGATAAGCAACTGGGGGACAAAATCTCGAGGAGCATGAAGTGGAAGTACCTGAAGAAGATGGAGAGCATGGGCATAATAAAGCACTCCACGAAGAAGTATTATCAAAAGCTCTACGATCGGGTCTCCGATTGGATGGAGAAGGAGTTCCTGCCCAAGCTGAGAAGGGCGGAAATGGAGGAGGAGTTATAGAAGGGCTCCCCATGGGCTAAGCGGGCTGGCCGCCCAGCTCCCTAAGCAGCTCCCTTGCCCTATCCAGCCTCACCTTCCTCTCCGAGACCATCCTCTCGGCCACCTTATCCACGAGGTCCCCGGTGGCCCCCGCCATGATCGCTATGTTCCTGGCGTGGAGCGACATATGGCCCCTCTGGATCCCCTCCGCGGCCAATGCCCTTAGGGCGGCGAGGTTCTGGGCCAGGCCGACCGCGGCCATGACCTCGGCGAGCTCCCTCGCCGATTTCACGCCGAGTATCTTTAGGGCTATCTTGGCTATGGGATGCGCGTGCGTGGCCCCTCCGACTATGCCGACCGCTATGGGCAATTCTATGGATCCCGATAGATCGCCCCTCGGGTTCTTCTCCCATACCGTCAACGGGGAGTAATGGCCAGATCTCGCGGCATAGGCGTGGGCCCCCGCCTCCAATGCCCTCGTATCGTTCCCGGTGGCCAGCGCGACGGCTATTATGCCGTTCATTATGCCCTTATTATGGGTGGCGCATCTATAGGGATCCGCGGCGGCGAATTCGTAGGCGCTCACTATGCCGTCGACGACGTCCTCCCCCCCGACGGCCTCCTTCGAGACCGTGACCTTCGCCCTCGCTAGCCTCCTCGTGGCCAAGTTCGACAATATCCTCAAATACACCCTTCCCCCGGTTATCCGCTCTATCAAGGGGGCCACGGCTTCGGCCATCGTATTCACCGTATTCGCCCCCATGGCGTCCCTGCAATCCACGTATAGCTCCGTAACGAGCATCTTCCCAACCGGCGTATTCAAGACCTTGCAATCCAAATCCCTTGCGCCGCCTCCAAGCGAGACCAGGACCGGGTCCTGCTCGTTCGCCAATCTCAATATCTCATCCTTGGAGGATAGCACCGATACCTTGGCGAAGTGCGGATCCTTGATCCCGACCGCCTGTATTTGGGCTATCATTATCGGATCCGTGCTGCAAGCCCAGAAGCCCCCGCTCGGCCTGGCCATCCTAGCGGCGTTGCTCGCGGCCGCGACGACCGAGGGCTCCTCGATGGCCATGGGGATCAAGTAGTCCTTGTTATTGATCAGGAAGTTGACGGCTATCCCCAATGGGATCGGCATGAAGCCAACCACGTTCTCGATCATCCTCTCGGCGCGATCGAGGCTCAGGCCGCCCTCCTTCCTAAGCAGGGCGATCTCCTCGTCCGTTAGCCCGGAGAACTCCTGGAGGAACCTCAGCCTCTCATCTATGCTCCATTTATAGAAGCCATGGCATTCCGAGGATTTCAAGCCTGATCACCATCCAAGGGTCGATGGGGCCTAATTTATATCATTCGCCGCCCCCCGCGTTCGATGGGGGGGATCGCTCGAGCCGACCGGCGTCCCGATCCATGAGCCCTCTGGGCCAGGGGGCGCTAACGGCGCATCGAGTACTTCTGGGGATCTATGCCCCTGAGCCTCGCCCACTCAAGGAGCCTCCCGGACAGGACGACGGGGGCCCTCCTAAGCTCACCCACGTCCCTGCAGCCCGTGAGGAACATCGCGATCCTCAGCTCATCCAACAATATCTCGAGCGCCTCCTCCAATCGGCGCTGGCCCATATTCGCCGCCAACAATAGTTTTCGGGCGAATCCGCCCAGCGATGCCCCGAGGGCTATCGATTTGGCAACGTCCAATCCATCCCTCAAGCCCCCCGAGGATATCAAGGGGAGCCCGGTGGAGTTCGATGCCTCCAAGAGGCTCGCTCCGGTGGGTATCCCCCAATCCCAAAATGCCAGGCCGATCCGCTCCCTCTTCCTCAGCCCCATCCTCTTGGCCCTATGGCATTCAACAGCCGACCAGCTCGTCCCGCCCGCCCCGCCGATGTCTATGCAAGCCACCCCGGCCCTCTCCAAGGCCTTTGCAACTTCCCCGGAGATCCCGCACCCCGTCTCCTTCGCTATCACCGGGACCCTGAGGGATTTCGCGATGGCGGCTATCGCCTCCAGCCCCCTGGAGAACCTAGGCTCCCCCTCGGGCTGTATGGCCTCCTGGAGGGCGTTTAAGTGGATGCAGAGGGCATCTGCGCCGACCATATCAACGACCGAGCCGGCGATCTCCGGGCCATCCTCGCCGATGATCTGCGGTACGCCTATATTGGCGAATATGGGGATCGAGGGGGCCGCTTCCCTGGCAACCTTGAACGTGCGCGCCAGGCGCGGGGATTCGAGGGCCGCCCTTTGGCTCCCCAACCCCAACGGGATCCCGAACTTCTCCGCGGCTTTCGCGAGGATCTCGTTTAGTTTGGAGGCCCTCCCGGTCCCCCCGGTCATGGATTCGATCAATATGGGGGCGCGTATCCGATGGCCGAGGAACTCCGCCCCTAGATCTATTTCCTCCAAGTCCAGCTCCGGCAATGCCCTGTGGATCAAGTGGGCATCGTCCAGCCAATTGGATAGGTGGAAGCCGACGTCCTCCTTCAGGGCTATGTCCAAGTGATCGAATTTCCTGATCTCCGTCCTCGACCTCGCCAAACCTCAACACACCCTGTAGCCCACCTTATCCATCCTCACCCTATAGGGGACCCCCCCGGCCCTCCTTATCGATTCCTCGATCCCATCCAAGGCCTCCTGCGGGCCGATGGCGATCATGCAACCGCCCCCTCCGGCCCCGGTGAGCTTCGCCCCGAAGGCCCCGGCCTCGAGGGCCGCCCCTATCAACCTATCCAGCTCCCTCGAGGAGGCCCCGACCTTGGAGAGCAGCGCCTGGTTCTCGTTCATCAACGCCCCGAGCCCCCTCATATCCCCCTTCTCCAAGCAGGAGATGGCCATCTCCGAGATCTCGCGGATCCTCTCGAACGCCTCCCTCGCGATTCCCTCATTCCTCTTCAGGAAATCTTGGACCTTGAGCACCTGCTCCCTCGTCGACCTCCTCCTGAGGGTATCCCCAATGATCAGTGTTATATCACAATCGACCGAGAGCCTACGAAATCCCATCGAGGGCGAATAGGCGATGGCCCCCCCGTAAATGGATGTCGCGTGATCTATCCCGGATGGGTTCCCATGCAGGATCCTCTCCGAGATGAACGCCAAATCGAACATCTCCTCGCGCCCGAGCCTTATCCCGAATAGGCCCGAGAGGGCCGCCAGGATCGAGACGGCTATCGCCGCGGATGATCCCAATCCGGCCGACAGGGGGATCTCGGAGCTCAGCCTTATATCGACGCCTTGATCGATCCCGTATCGCTCGAGGAAGGCCCTCGTCATGGAGGCGAGCGGTTCGAAGGGATCCCCCCCAGATCGCGCCCCCCGGGGGCCGGCGCCGTCCACCAGGCCGGGGGCCGATATGGAGATCGAGCCCCGCGGAGCCAAAGCGGCGCTGGCCTTGGCGTATAGGTTTATGGCGATCGCGATCGCGATCGCGCCGCTGACGACGAAATGCTCGCCTATCAATATGGCCTTGGCCGGCGCGAAGCCAATGGACCTGGCCGATTCGCCCCCCATTGCCACTTCCCCTTCATGGTCGCGCGACCGCGATCAGGGGCCATTCCCCATGCATTTCGGGCGGCATTCGCCATTACCCCATTGGTCTCCGGGCTTTCGTTCCCTGGATCGGCTCTCCGAGGGGGTTTTCGATAGATTCGGGCCGGATCACGGCCTATTTGAGCCCCGATCGGGGTTTCAAGAGGCCATCTCCCCGAGGAACTTCACGGTACGGTCATCTTTCGAAGGATATGGCGGCGTATCCGACCACGCTCCCATAATCCCCGGTTACGTCGCCGCTCGTCCCATAGGCGAGCAGCTCCGCATTCCTCGCGCCGCTCAGCCTCGAATAATGGATCAAAGCCGTTATGGGGCCATAGCCGCATATCGATAGCCCCCTCGATTCCACGATGCCTTGGAATGCTTCATCGTCCATCCTCAGGATAAGGTCTATCGCGGCCCGATCGTTATCCTCCGCGATGCTCTTGGGCTCATAGTGGGTCATATCGGAGGAGGCTATCACGACTATTCTCCTATTGGCGCGGGCGCTCGCGATTGACTCCGCTATTTCTCGGCTCGTGCTCAAATCCTGCAATCCCATGCATATTGGCACGAATTTCACCCTATCGCCGAATAGGAAAACCAGGAAGGGGAGCTGGACCTCTATGGAATGCTCGTATCTAAGGGCGATGTCGCTGACGTCTATCAGATCGGAGTTATCGCTGATGTCCTTGGCGAGGTCCGAATCGATCGCCACATCCCCGATCGGGGTCCTCCAAACCCCCTCCACCATCATCGATGCCATCCCGCAGGAGCCCGTGTGATCCGGGCCGAGGATGACGACGGACTCCGGCACAATATCCTCGCCCAAGCGGCAATAGGCGTGGGCCGCTATATGGCCCGAATACATATACCCAGCGTGGGGGCAGACCAACCCTACGATCCTACCCGGTCCGCCCTTGGCCTCGGGGATCCTCCCGGGGCCGCGCTCATGCAAAAAGCACTTCCTTATCTCCTCCCTCAACGGGCCGGGGGCCCCTGGATAGAAGGAGCCCGCGTGCGCGGGATATCTTATCTTCAACCCCCCATCACGCGGCATCATGCCGAGAGCTTCGTCTCGAAATCGTCGACGGTCTTATCTATGTTGCCATCCGGCGGTATGAGGCCGCGCTCCCTGAGCACTTGCCTAGCGAGCAACCAATAGACCATGGCCAAGGCCCTCCTCCCCTTGTTATTGACCGGTATGGCCAAATCGACCCCGGCCAGGACGTTATCGGTATCGCAAAGCGCCACAACTGGGATCCCGTGGGCCGAGCACTCCTCCATGGCTTGCCAATCGGCCCTCGGGTCGGTTATCACGGCCAAAGCGGGCTCGGCGTGCTTGGGATGGAGCGGATTGGAGATCATGCCCGGGATGAAGCGCCCGGTCACGGGTACGCATCCGCATACCTCGCAGAACTTCTCGACCGGGGTCTTGCCATAGAGCCTCGAGGAGATAACGTAGACCTTTTGCGGCTCATATTGGGATATGAATTTCGCGGCCACCCTTATCCTCTCATCTATCTTCCCTATGTCCAATATCAAAAGGCCATCGGGCCTTATGCGATATATATACGGCCTCATATCCTTCGTCTTCATCTTCGTGCCTATGTGCAGGCCCGCGGCCAGGAGCTCCTCCAAGGGCAGGAGGAGCTCCTTCGACTCCCCCTCCTGTTTCTCCGATTTCTCTTGTTTCTCCGAAGATTCCATCCGGATCGCCCCTGTTACCTCCGCCCTCCCGATTCCCTCCCCATATACTCCGCGTATTTCAATACCTCGTCCATAACCTCGACGTGGGAAATCAGGGTCCTCCTACAACAGTATTTCTTCAAGCCGAGGTCGTCGAGTATCTTCGATGGATCCTCCCCCTTCTTCAACCTGGAGATGTACTCCTCCCATTTATCCCCAACGACCTCCCCGCAGGTGAAGCACCTTATCGGGACCATCATCGCGCATCTACCTATACGATTTCTGCCTCCTCCTCCTCGGCCCGGGCCCCCCGAACTTCTTCGGCTCGGTGCGCCTCGGGTCCCCGGCGAGCATGGTCCTATCGTAAGCGGCGAATATCCTCCTCAATTCCGAGCTCCTCGTCCACTCCACAAGCCCCCTCGCGATGGCGATCCTGCAGGCCTCGGCTTGGCTCATGAATCCCCCACCGGAAACGTTCACCGAGATATCGACGCCCTTGGCCTTATCCCCGGCGAGCAGGATCGGCTCGAGGATCTTATATCGGGCCACTTCCGGGGATATCACATCCAATGGGAAGTTGTTGATGGTTATCCTCCCAGACCCGGGCTCGAGCACCGCTCTGGCTATGGCCGTTTTCCTCTTCCCCGTCACCAATATCGCCTTCTTCCTTTCGCTCAAGTCAACCGCCGACCTCCTTCATCAAATCCTTCAGCGTTACGAAGGGGCATTTTAGCTTCGAGGCGCTCGCCTCCTTCAAGCTGAGGAACTTCACGCCGGATAGCTCCGGCGGGATCCCGATATATACCTTGACCCTCCTATATGCATCACTGCCCTTCGGCTTCTTCCTGGGCAGCATGGCCCTTATGATCCTCCTCAGATAAGTATCCGGCCTCCTCGGATGCTTCGGGGCCTTCTCCTGGGAGGCCAGGGTCCTAGTTTGGAGCTTCTTCAGAAGCCTGGCCAAGGCCCTGCTCTTCGTGCCCGAGACAACGGCCTTCTCGGCATTGACTATTATGACCTCCTTCCCCCTGAGGGCCTCCTTCGCAGCGTACGATGCCAACCTCCCGCAGATCATGCCGGAGGCGTCCAGGCATACCTTATCCGAAGCCTCGGCCATGTGCTTCACCCCAGTATCCTGACCCCGGACCCCCTCGGGTTCTCGTTCACCAGCTCCTGGATCGAGAGGCATCTCCCGCCAGCCCTTTCTATCTTCCGCCTCGCGCTCTCGCTGAACTTCAGGGCCGCCACCTTGACACCATGCTCCAAGGTCCCCGCCCCGAGGAGCTTCCCAGGCACCAGGATCGTTTCCCCATCCTTGGAGTACCTCCTTATTCGGCTCAGGTTCACGACGGGGATGTTCCTCCTGGGCTTGGAGAGCCTCTCCGCGATATCACCCCATATGGGCGCCTTGTTCTCCTTCGACTTCTTCCTCAAGAAGGATATCAACTCCTCGATCTCCGGGGATTTCATGTCTTCCACCGCCTACGTGGCCGAGAGGGCCTGATGCATCTCGATCGCCTTTTCCTTTATCACCTTGCAGGATTCCTTGAATATCCTCTCCGGGCTCAGGGAGCCCACCGATCTGACCTTGAATATGAAGGAGGTCCTATCCCAAGTTACTGCGATCGGGGGCGGGGATATCGGGCAGGCCCTGACGCAATCCATGCAAAGCGTGCAAGCCATCTCGTTGGCCACCACCAGCTTGGAGCCATCGATCCTCAGGACCCCCTTTGGGCAGATCCTGACGCATTGCCCGCAGGCATCGCATCGCTTCCCATCGATCCTTATGCGGGGCACGTTCTTATAGCTGCAGGTGGAGGTGGGCTGCCATTTGGCGTGTTCCTTCCCCCTCCCGAGCCTGGCGTAAGCCTCGAGCTTTATCCTCTGCCCCGGGGCCAGCTTCAATATCGGGATCCTCCCGCTCACCGGCCTGACGTCCGATTCGGATTTGAGGTCCCCGGAGTAAACGGTTATGGGCTCGCCCACGGCCTCCGCCTCCAGGGTCAGCGTGGCCGTGCACCGGGAGCAGCCGAGCTCGCTCCCGCATCCGCAAACTTCCCTTGGGACGTACGAATCCAGATCGGTCGTCAATGGGATCAGGCCCAGCCTATGGGCCAATATTTCATCGTACATGCTCGAATTGTTCTCTAATATCACCACGTCGTCTATGGCCATCGTCGGGACTTCGGACATCATGGCCCTCCTTATGGCGTTTGCTAGCCTAGGCCCGACCCCGGTCAGCAGGAATGCCATCTCTTGGGCATCCATGTGAAGGATCTTTATCTCCAACCCGTCCGGATTCCTCGCGGCTCCGGTTGAGCCCTTGGACCTTTTAAATATTTTGAAGCCCCTAATGCTCGAAGCCGATCACGTCGCCGGTCAACGGATCTATTTGGAACTTGAAGTGCCTGCTCTCCTTCCTCAGGACGCCCTTCTTGAGGGAGACTATGCCCTCCACCTCCCAAACGTCCATCGCCCTCCCGGCGGAGTACCAAACCTTGTTTATCCTGATCTCAGCTATCCTATCGGCGTAATTGGCTTCGAGATACCTTATCGCGGCCGATTGCGCATCCGAGGCGTCCCTGATCCTGATCTCGCGCAATCCCGTTCACGCGCATTTTAGGGGGGGCGGATTTAAAGCTTGGGAAGTAGGGGGGCCAAGCTCCTGCCCAATAGCAGGAGCAGCCCCTGCGCCATGCCCAAGGCGCCGAGCCCGAAGGCCAAGGGGGGGAAGGATAGGATCCCCCCGATGACTTGGATGAGGTCCTCGAGGAACTTAAGGGCCAGGTACGTCAGCAGGGCCGGCACCAGGAAGCCGAAGGCTATCGCGATCGCCGAGGTGATCGCGAGGTATTTGACGAGAACATAGGAGGAGGCCAAGCCCACCACCAGGGCCAAAAGGGCCGCCCACCTCAAACCCCTTATGGGCCTAAGGAAGAGCCCGAGCCCTAGGACCCCCCCTATCAGGATCGTTGCCATATCCCTCGGCCCGGCCGATAGCATATGGATCGAGCCGGCCAACAAGGCCGCCCCGAGGAAGAACCCGAGGAGCGCCAAGGACCTCTCCACGGCGGGCCTCCCGCGGAGGGCCCTCGAGAGGGAGCAGATGCCCCCGAGGATGAGCAATTGCGGGAAATTCGCCATGATCAGCGAAAGGGCTTGGTCCAGGAGCGCTCGATGCATTGCATCCCCCTTTCGGATGGGGCGCGCGGCCCATTCACCCCGGCTTCGAGAAGGGGCTGCTCGGCGAATATCCCAGCTTCGATTCCTCCTCCCTGGTCACGAGGTACCCCGGGACGGAGACGATCCTCTCCCCGATGGCGATATGGCCGTGGGAAACGAGCTGCCTGGCCTGATTGATCGTCTTCGCCAACCCGAGCCTGAAGATGAGCGTTTGCAGCCTCCTCTCGAGGAGGTCCTTTACGGATAGATCCAAGACGTCGTCGAGGGTCGCGCCCTCGGGTATTATGCCCAACTTGGACAGCTTTTTCAATAGCTTGCCCTCTAGCTTCTCCCTATCCTCGGCCCTCATCCCGAGCATCGATCTGGCCATTCCCCTGATCTTCGAGAGCATGGTCTTGTATCGCCAAAGCTCCCTCTTATTCCTCAGGCCGTATTCCCCGAGGAGCTTCAGCTCCTCTTGGAGTATCTCCGCCCTCCAAGGGTGCCTAGGCGTTTTGTACTTCTTCCTTTGCCTTCTTGGGTCGCCCATACTCCCACCAGCCTAGGCGGCCGGTTTGGCGGCGGCCTTCTTTTTAACCCCTACGGTCTTCCCCGTCCTGCCGGTCGTCCTGGTGCGCTGTCCCCTGACCTTCAGCCCCAGGGAATGCCTGACCCCCTTCCAAGACTTTATGGCCTTCATGAGATCTATATCGGATTTCACCTTAAGCACCAGGTCAGAGCCTATCAAATGGAGGTCCTTCCCGCTCTCAGGATCCTTCCGCCTATTGAATAGCCTGGGGGGGATGCCGAACCTCTGGGGATCGGATACTATGGATTCTATCTTTTGCACATCGGAATCAGATAATTGCCCAAACCTAATGTCGGGCCTCAAGCCCGCGGCCTTCGCGATGGCATTCGCGAAGCTCACCCCTATGCCCTTTATCTTGGTCAGGCCATTTATCAGCCTCCTGTGGCCCTCTATATCGGTCCCCAAGACCCTTACTATGTGCCTATACTCCCTCGACATGCCAATCCGCCGCTCGGCTGCCCTAGGGGGGTTTTGGGCATTTATTTAAGCGTTTAACCCCCCCCCAACGCCATCCCATATGGCCCGGATCCGCTAGCCCCTCAAGGTTGTGGGGATTGCGCCTGTGGAGCGCCGGCCCCCCTCGACTCCAACTCCGATATTCTGGCCCTGGCCCGCTCGAGCTCCGATCTCGCCGCGGCCAGCTCCTGCTCGAGTTCCCTGACCCTCGCCTTGAGCTTCTCAGCCTCCGAAGGGGGCAAGTAGGACGCCAGCTTCTTCTCCAACTCCTCGGCCCTGGATTTGAGGTTCAAGAGCTCGGATCTCGGAACGAGGTCCTTCAGCTTCTCGGTCAGCTCATTTATCTTCGCCTGCAACTCCCCAACCTTGGCTTCGTGCTCCGCCTTCGATATGGATTCGCGCAACTTCGAGCGAAGCTCCTTCAGCTTTTCCTTTAGCCTCTCGGCCTCGGATGGCCTGCCCCTCTTGGGCCTTTTGGCCCTCCTCCTCTTCGTGGGATTCGCACCCCCGCTTTTAATTTTCATCAAATGGCTTAATCCATTTAGAAAATATATAAAGATTATGTAGCCTCAAGTGATACGATGCGTAATGATTTGGGCGCAAAAGCGTTGGCGCATGGTGCTTGGGAAATGCCCCGACCATATGTGATAGTGGGGGGAAATATGAGCGTGGATGGGAAAACAGCGACCGCGACCGGCGACGGATCCATCCTGGCGAGGCTCATGGATGCGGAGCTGGTCCGGAGGCTGCATCTCCTTAGGAGCTCAGTCGACGCCGTCATCGTCGGGATAGAAACGGTCATCAAGAACGACCCACGGTTGACCGTTAGGGACGTTGAGGGGAGGAATCCGATAAGGATCGTATTGGATAGCATGGCCAGGACCCCCCCATGGGCCCGCCTGACCGATGTCAAGGAGGCGGAGACGATCATATTCGTTTCCAAGAGGGCCCCGAGGGAGCGGATAAGCGCCTTGGAGGCCAAGGGCGTTAGGGTGATCGAATGCGGCCCGGATAGGGTGGATATATCGAGGGCGTTGCAAACGATGTTCGAAATGGGCTTGAGGAGGGTTTTGGTGGAGGGAGGGGGGAGGGTGAGGTGGAGTTTCTTCAAGGAAAGGGCGGTCGATGAGGTCTTCCTCTACATAACTCCCGTTATACTAGGCGGGTCGAGCGCGCCGACGTTCGTGGACGGGGAGGGGTTCGGGGAGCCCGGCGAGGTGGTCAAGCTTAGGTTGGCGAGCCTCGAGGTCGTGAATGGCGCCCTAGTCCTCAGATATTTGGTGGAGCGCTAGATCTCCCGGAGGAGCGCATCCAATCGCCCCAAATCCCCCCCGCTGGCGTTCACGAGCCGCCTCAATTTCTCCAGGGCCTTCCCCGAGTCTATTGCGGCCCTCGATAATTCCACGCCATCCCTCAGGTCTTGGCAAACCCCCCCAACGTAAAGTATAGCGGCCGAATTTAGCAATATGAGATCCCTCCGGGGTCCCCTATCCCTCCCGGCCAAGATCGCTATGGCCCTCAGGGCGTTCTCCCTATGGGACCCTCCCGAGATTATGTCCTCGGGCCTGCCCCTCTTAACCCCGACGTCCTCCGGCACAACTTCGTACGTCTCTATGGACCCTCCCCGAACCTCGGATACCACAGTCTTCCCGAGGTTGGAGAACTCATCGATGACTACGCCGCCTTCATCCCCGAAGCCCATGGGAACGAGGGCCCTCTCGTATCCCATCTCCTTCAATATCTTGGCTATAAGCTCCGTCCTCCCGACGGCGGTACCGCGCACTTGCCTCCTCAGGGAGAAGGGGTTTAGGGCCGTCGCGATCGCGAGCCTGAGGGAGGACATCAAGGGCGCGATCGCGGGGAAGGCCTCGTAATACCTGAACCCCAGCAGGCGATTCATCCAAGGATAAGCGCGGTGGGAGGACCACACAACGGTCCCGACTTCGCTTACGCATCTCTCGACCTCCGCGGGGGACAGATCCGGGTTTATGCCGAGCTCTATGGAGAGATCTATGGCCCCGGTCTTGGAGGAGAAGGATTTGGAGCCGCTCTTGAGGGCTATCGACCCGGCCGAGGCCGCCACCAAAACGGATGTGGTCGTGACGTTTATCGTAGGGATCGTATCACCTCCGGTCCCCCCGGCGGTAACGATGGGCTTCGAGTGATCGAGGTTTAGCTTGACAGCCTTCGTCTCCTCCATGGCCAACGCTATCCCGATCAGCTCGCCCTCGGATGGGCCCTTAATGGATAGGGAGCCGAAGAAGGCCAGGGAGGCGATATGGGCATCGGGGGAGCCCTTAGATAGGAGCTCGAAGATCCCCCGGGCGCAGGCCCTCGATTCCTCGGGGCCGAGGTCCTCCCCCCTCGAAAGCTTTTCGATGGCCCCCTTGAGCTCGTATACCCACTCCCCAGTCAATCGCCATCCCCGCCTCCATGGGCTTGCCCAAGCCCTCCTTTGAGAGTAATAAGTTTTAACTCAAAAATGAGTAAAACGCATCGCCCGAAGTGGTCCGCAATGGTTCATCTCGGGCTCGCCTGGCTCCGCCCCGGATGGGGCAAGCCGCCCGCTCGGCTCAAGGGGGCCTCGATCCCGACTCGGGGCTTCGATCTCATTTGCCCGATCCGCGTTTTGGGGAACCATTCAAAACGCTAAAAAGAGGGTTGGCCATACCTTCCCGGGACTTCCCATGGAGGCCGCAAAGAGCGCCCTAGACGAGCTGGGGGATTGGAGGAGGACCCATTACTCGACCGATTTGTCGCCGAGGAACGATGGCGAGGAGGTCGTCCTATTCGGGATCGTGGCCAGCATAAGGAGGCAAGGCGCCATAAACTTCCTCATACTCTCCGATTGCAAGGGGCTCATACAAATAGTGATCGATTCCAAGGCCAGCCAAGACGTGGTTCGGAAGATGGGGGTTTTGAAGAGGCACTCTTACATCGGAGTCAAGGGGAGGGCTAGGGCGATGGAGAAGGCGCCGCGCGGGGTCGAGGTAGTCCCAACGGAGCTCAAGATACTATCGATCCCATCCAAGGATCCCCCGTTCGATATGTTCGGGCGCATAGTACCGAGCTTGGAGAAGAGGCTGGACATAAGGGCCGTTGATATGAGGAGGCCGCATGTCAAGGCAATATTCAAGATAAGGGACTCCGTGATCAGGGGGATAAGGGCCTTCCTATGCGAAAGGGGGTTCATCGAGGTGAATACCCCCAAGTTGATAAGCTCCGCCACGGAGGGCGGGGCCGCCCTCTTCCCCATACTGTATTACGATAAGGAGGCCTTCTTGGCCCAGAGCCCCCAGCTCTACAAGGAGCAACTGGTAAGCTCCTTCGAAAGGGTTTACGAGATAGGCCCGATATTCAGGGCGGAGAAGTTCAGCACGGATAGGCATCTGAGCGAATCGATATCGGTCGATGTGGAGATGGCCTACGTGGATTACAATGACGTCATGGATCTCTTGGAGGAGCTCATAAAGTACGTTGTGAAAAGGTCTGGCGAGGAATGCGAGGATGAGTTCAGGCTGATCGGCGTGGAGCCGATGCGCTTGGACGGGGCCTTCGGGCGGTTCAGTTATGGGGAGGTGTTCGAGGAGCTCAGGGCCAAGGGCGTTCCCATATCATGGGGCGACGATCTATCCTCGGCCCAGATCAGATCGGAGCTGGAGGGGATGGGGGGTTTCTTCTTCGTGAAGGATTGGCCGACCAAATCGAAGGCGTTTTATATAAAGCCTAAGAGGGATGATCCCAAGATCTGCGAGGGGTTCGATCTCTTCTTCGGATCGATGGAGATAGCCTCCGGGGGGACTAGGGTGGACTCCGGGGAGTTGCTCAGATCCCGCCTTATCGAGAGCGGGCTCAATCCGGCCTCCTTCAGGTACCATTTGGAGATATTCGAGTACGGCATGCCGCCACACGCCGGATTCGGGATGGGTTTGGAGAGGCTCCTGATGGTCATCACCAAGAGGGAAAACATACGGGAGGTGGCCTTCTTCCCCAGGGATCCATCGAGGTTGATACCATGAGGGGTAGGGGGATGGGGGAGATAACCCCGGAGGATTTGGAGCGGCTTTGCTGGCTCTCGAGGCTCCGCCTTTCCCAAGAGGAGAAGGAGGAGTTCCTGGGCCAGCTGAACAAGATCCTGGACTACTTCAGGAGGATTGAGGAGGTGGACGTTGAGCATGTCCCACCGACCTATCACGTGGTGGATCTGACGAACGTGCTTAGGGAGGACGAGGTGGAGGAGCCCCGACCGGATGAGGTCCTCGAGCTGGCCCCCCGCAGGAAGGGCAGGTACATATTGGCCCCGAGGATAATATGAGGTGGGGCGATGACGCCGAAGACGGCCATCGATGCCAGGGACGAGCTGGCGGGCGGCGCCTCGGTCGAGGAGTACGTCCTCTCGCTCCTCGAGAGGATAAGGGAGCGGGATCGAACGATAAATTCCTTCATAACGGTTTGCGAGGCCTCGGCCATCGAGGCCGCCAAGGCGCTCGATAGGAAGCGGGGGAGGGGGGAAAAGCTCGGGCCCCTCTTCGGCATACCCGTGGCCGTGAAGGACAACATATGCACAATTGGCATCAGGACCACTTGCGGCTCCAGGATGCTCGAGAACTTCGTGCCGCCCTATGATGCGACCGTCATCAAGAGGATTAAGGAGGCCGATGCCATAGTGATCGGGAAGACGAATATGGATGAGTTCGCCATGGGCTCATCCACGGAGAACAGCTATTTCGGGCCCACGAGGAACCCCTTGGATCCGACGAGGGTCCCCGGGGGGTCCTCCGGCGGGAGCGCGGCCGCAGTGGCCGGCGGCTTCGCCCCATTGGCCCTCGGAGCCGATACCGGGGGATCGATCAGATGCCCCGCGAGCTTTTGTTCGATCGTCGGATTAAAGCCAACCTACGGGGCCGTGAGCAGATATGGGCTGATATCCTATGCCAACAGCCTCGAGCAGATCGGGCCGATGGCCTCGAACGTGGATGATTGCGAGCTCCTCTTCAACGTCATAAGGGGATACGATCCAAGGGATAATACCTCGTTGCCCCAGGGGAGGATCGAGGCCAAGGAGGGGAAGCTCCGGATAGGGGTCCCCAAGGAATTCTTCATGGAGGGGGTTCAAGAGGCCGTTGGGGTGCATGTGCGAAAGTTCCTCGATAAAATGAACGGCGTCTTCGAAATTGGGGAGATCAGCCTCCCGAGCTTGGCATACGCATTGCCCGCATATTATATAATAGCCATGTCCGAGGCGAGCTCGAACTTGGCGAGGTACGACGGCATTAGGTATGGCCTGAGGGGAGAGGATGGGGGGGATTGGAACGAAACGTATTGCAACAACAGGGGCATGGGGTTCGGGCGGGAGGTCAAAAGGAGGATAATCCTCGGGACGTTCGCGCTCTCGGCTGGATATAGGAATAGGTACTACATAAGGGCCCAAAAGATCAGGACCCTTATAAGGGAGGACCTCGGGAGAGCCTTCAAGGAGTTCGATCTGATCGCTGGGCCCACGATGCCGGTGCTGCCGTTCAAGATAGGGGAGAAATTGGATCCGCTGGAGATTTATATGTGCGATATCGAGACGGTCCCGGCCAACTTGGCCGGGACGCCGGCCATATCCATCCCCTGCGGGATGGCGAACGGATTGCCGGTCGGATTGCAATTGATGGCGCCCCCCTTCGGGGAGGGGCTCCTATTCAGGGCTGGGAGGATCATTGAGGAGCTCGCCTGAATCCATGGGCGGGGAGGCGGGGGAGGAGCGGATCAAAATAGGCTTGGAGATACATTGCCAGTTGACCAACCTGAGGACGAAGCTTTTCTGCGGATGCCCGGCGGATTATAGGGGCTCCCCGCCAAATACGCATATTTGCCCGATCTGCATGGGGCTCCCGGGGACCCTCCCGTCGCCGAACAAGAGGGCCATAGAGGATGGGGTGGCCGTCGCCATAGCCCTGAACTCGGAGATCTCCAGGAGGATGACCTTCTTCAGGAAGAATTACTTCTACCCAGATCTGCCCAAGAATTTCCAAATAAGCCAATACGATGGGGGAGGGGGCGTTCCGCTCGCGAGGGGCGGGTATTTGGACATAGAGGGGGGGAAGAGGATCAGGATAAGGAGGATACAGATCGAGGAGGATCCGGCCAAGTTGGTTCACGAGGGGACCATAGGGGATTCCGCGGCAACGCTGGTCGACAACAACAGGGCCGGGGTCGCCCTCCTGGAGATAGTCACCGAGCCCGATATCGAGGATCCGAGGGAGGCCAGGGCCTTCCTGGAGAAGCTGAGGGGGATCCTCGAATGCCTGGGCGTTTCCAATGGGGAGCTGGAGGGCGCGATGAGGTGCGATGCGAACATATCGATCGGCGGGGGGACCAGGGTCGAGATAAAGAACATATCGAGCTTCAAGGAGGTCGAGAGGGCCCTCGCCTTCGAGATAACCAGGCAGAGGCAATTGCTGGCCAGGGGGATCGGGGTGAGGCGCGAGACCAGGCATTGGGATGAGGTGAGGAGGATAACGGTATCATTAAGGGCGAAGGAAGAGGAGGAGGACTATAGGTATTTCCCCGAGCCGGACATAGTCCCAATAGAGATCTCGGAGGATTTCATAGAGAGCGTAAGGAGGCGGATGCCGGAGCTCCCGGATCAGAGGAAGGAGAGGTACATGAGGGAGTTTGGCCTTCAGGAGCATAATGCGGAACTCATAAGCTCCAATAACGCCCTGTGGAGGCTCTTCGAGGAATGCGTTAAAATGGGCGGGGATCCGATCGAGGTGAGCAATTGGCTGGTGGGGGATTTGATATCGTTCACGAGGGAGCTCGGGATGGAGCTGACCGATCCGCGCGTCAGCCCGAGGAAGATAGTGGAGCTGGTGAACCTGATAAGATCGGGGGCGATAAGCACGAAGATCGCGAAGGACGTCCTAATGGAATCCCTGAGGGGCGATGAATCCCCGGAGGAGATAGTCAGGAGGAGGGGCCTGTTGAAGATATCCGACGAATCCCTCTTGCGGGGCATCGTCGAGGAGGTCTTCAGGGAGAACGAGGGGGCCGTCAAAGAGGCCTTGCGTGATGAGGACGTCGTGAACTTCCTGATAGGCCAGGTGATGAGGAAAACGAGGGGGAAGGCCGATCCCAAGCTGACGTACGAGCTCGTTAAGAGAAAGCTCGAAAGGATCGCCCACGGCGAGGGGCCGAGCGCTTGAAACATTCATGGATCCGCATTTGGCAAGATTTGGCGCCGGGAGTGGGATTTGAACCCACGAGGCCCAGAAGGGCCACAGGCTGACGAGCCCGGTCTCCAGGCCCAGGCCCATCGCGGGTCTGCCCCGTACCAGGCTCGGGAATCCCGGCTTGTGGGAAGTTTCGGAAAAACCGGCTTATGAACATTATCCCATTCATAAATGAATTTGCTAGGGCTCGCCCTCCGAACTCCCGGGATCTTTGCTCCGGAGGCCTTCGGCTTTCCCGCGGGGCCGCCATTGGAATGTTTTTATACCCCAAGGGGCCAAGGCCAAGCCGATCGCCCGGGGGGCTTGAGTTGGAGAGGTTTGAGGGGAGGGTTGGATACCTCTCGTCTATCAAGGCCTCATTGGCCTTCTCCTCGATACTCTTCTTCGGATCCGCCCTGGCGGCGTATTACTTCAGCGATAGGATACCGATCGACATAATCGAGGTCTTCAGGAGGGCTTTCGGGGATATCAAGGAACTCGACCCCGTGCAATTGATGCTCTTCATATTCTTCAACAACTCAATGAAGAGCCTCATGGTCATATTGCTCGGCCCCGCGTTGGGGATAGTCCCATTCTTCTTCACTGTGATGAACGGCGGGATCTTGGGATTGGCCATCGGGAGGGTCGCGGAATCGAGGGGGATCGCGTTCGCCCTCGCCGCCATACTACCGCATGGGATCTTGGAGATCCCAGCGATAATAGCGAGCTCCGCCATAGGGTTTAGATTGGCTTGGGAGGTATTGAGGAAGATCTTCTCCGGCGGAAGCGTCCTCCGCGAGCTCAGGAGGGGGTTTAGGTTCTTCCTCCTGAGGGTCATCCCCCTCCTATTCATAGCCGCATTCATCGAGGCGTTCATAACCCCCGCCATAGCCCTTTTGGCTTCCAGGCCATAGGGCCGCCCCGGGGCGGCGGGGGCCTATTTCCCCTTCCAGGGCGGGTAGAGGCCCCTCCTCATGACCACCCTATCGGTCTTCACGGCGATCCCCTTCTCCAGCTCCATGATCTCCTCGGTCGTCATCAAGGCCTCGCCGAGGGCGACCGCCTCGCCCTTGAGCGTCATTATGGCCACGGTGTCCCCCCTCTCTATGTGCTTGTCCAGCTTCGTTATGCCGGGGATCGCCAAGTTGGCGCCGTGGCAGATCGCGTCCACGGCCGAATCCCTTATGTAGACCTTGGGCATATATTCCAGGGCCTCCTCCAATGGCCTAACGACCTCCCTGAGCGGCGATTCGTCTCCGCATCTCTCGTATTCCCTCTTGGCCCTCAGGAGGTCGTGGAGCGTGTACAGGTTCTTGTCCTCAACGAACGGGCCGGACCTTATCCTCCTCAGCTCGGCCATGTGGGCCCCGAAGCCCAGGACCTGGCCAAGATCCGAACAAAACTTCCTTATATAGGTCCCGGATTGGCAAGCTATCCTGAATAGGACCTTCCTATCGGCCATCTCGAGCAATTCGCAAGCATATATCTCCCTAACCCTTACCGCCCTCTTCACGGATGCCCTGAGCGGCGGCTTTTGGAAGATCGGCCCGGTGAACTCCTCGAAGAGCCTCCTCACCTCATCCTCGCTCGAATCGCCGTGGAGTATCATGAGGCATACGTATTCCTTCCCGGATAATAGGAAGGCCTTGAGTACCTTAGTGGCCTCCTCGAGGGCTATCGGGAGGATCCCGGTGACCTTGGGATCGCCCCGCCGTTGGCCGGCCCTAGGGTCCCGCCGTGCCCGATCCTCCTCACGCCCAATATTTTCTTCACCCAGGCCGTTACCTCGTGGCTGGATGGCCCGGGTGGCTTATCCAAGTTTATCATGCCGTGCTTGATGTGCTCCTCCAGGGGCCTATGATACGGATCCCATCCATAATTCGGGTCGGTAGCGTCCTCGCTCTTGACCACGATCTCCCTCGGCATCATCCAAGGGGGCTTCATCCGGCATCGCCGGAGCTTCCGCTGAGGGAGCTTATAAATCGATAACATATGCGATTTGGGAAATTCGAACATCAGGCGGAGGGCGCTGCTTGATCCCCTTGATCCTTGGCCGCCCTCTTCGGCCTGGCCTTCCTCTCCCTCGGCTTCTCCTCACTTGGCTTTTCCTCTTCGGCCGCCTCGGCCTTGGCCCTCCGCTTCGCCTTGGCCTTCCCAAGGATCTTCATGATCTCCTCGTCCGACGCCCCCCTCTTGATCTCTATCCTCTCCTCGGTCGGGGATAGGTGGTTCACGTTCGCCCTCCTCCTCTTCACGCCGGTCAATTCCTTCGGGCCGGTTATGAGGACGAAGTTCTTATCCATGACGTCCACGATGACGCATCTCCTCCCGGCCTCCCTCCCGCGCGTCTTGATGCATATCCTGCCGATATCCATGGCGGTCAACGGCACCACCAGCCGGCCGGTAAGGCCCAGCGAGCTAAAAATTTTTCCTCCCGCGCTTGCATTGCCCAACGAACGCCTCCACGGCTTTCGTCAGGAACCTCGCGGTCTCCTCCAAGGGGAGCAGGCTCGTGTCGACCAATAGATCGTATACGGATAGATCGCCGGCATCGATCCCGTAGAGGCGGAAGTACCTCTCCTTTTGCGCCGCCTCCCTGATCCGCGTTTGCTCCTTGGCCCTCTCGATATCGAGGCGATCCCTCTCGGCTATCCTCTTGAACCTCAGCTCATCCGGGGCGAAGAGGTATATCTTCATATCCGCCCCATCCCCGGCCATCCAAGCCACCAATTGCCCCTCCACGACCACCGACCCCCTCTCCACCTCCCTCTTGGTGAGGCCATCGATCTCCTCATCTATCGAGGGATCCCGCTTCGCGATCTCGCTCATCTCCTCCAGCGATAGCCCCCTCCCCTCCGCGATCTCCCTGAACAATTTGCCTGCCGATGAAAGGCGGAGGCCGAACTCGCTCGCTATGGCTTTAGCATATGTCGATTTCCCCGTCCCATGCGGCCCCCCGATCGCTATAACTTTGCACAAGCGATGCCCCCTCAATCCTCGGGGTTGAGCCCGAATAGCCTGGAGAGGGGGAGGCTGATCGCAAATGAGCAGAGGATATACCAAGCGGCGAAGGAGAGATCGCTCCCCAGGATCCAGGGTATCGTGAACGGGGACTTGGCAACGGTGGAGCTCCCGAAGAAGTTGCTCAGGACTATCCAAATGATCCAGAAGGGGATTATGAATACGAAGCTTATCTTCATCCTATCCCACATCATCTTGCTTTGCAACTTCATTATCGATTGTTGCTTCTTGGCGACCTTGGCCATCAGCTGCTTATCCCCGCTCTTCCTCGCCCTATCGAACTCCTCCCTCCAAGCCGCCACCTCCTTCGAAAGCCTCCTCATCTTTTGAACATCCACGAGCAACCTATTGGCTAGGTTCGTTATGAGGGAAAGCAGGAGGGCCAGGGCCAATATGAACACCGTAGAGTTGGGGATCGATGAGTAAGGCTTGAGCGCCTCCATGCAGGATTCCCAAATCGCGGCTATGGGGTCCAATCACCTCACCATCCTGGAGATTATGCCGAATAGTTCCTCCGCGGCCTCCAAATGCTTCCCCGGCTCGTTGGATATTATCTTCACCGGGGCCCCGGTCATCACGGAGCATGCCGCGGCCAAGAACCTGGACCAATCGAGTTCCTGCTCTATGAGGGCCCTCGATGCCTCATCCCTCCTCCTGCTCTTATCGGATCTCCTGCGGTTGGCTATCTCCTCAGGGGGGGCCTCGATCAGGACCAATAGGGAGGGGGAGAGCTTTGAGAGGACGTTGATCGGCAAGCCGGGGCAAAAGCCGCTATCGGTCTTGACGAACATATGCGTATCGACTATCAATACCCCATCCCCCTTCATCCCGGAGATCTCCCTCGCCGCCTCCTCCTGGACCTCCCTTTGCAATGCCATATCCTGCCTCCTTATATCATCCCTATCCAGGGCCATGCCCCTCTTCCTGAGGATCTCGGACATCACCGTGCCGAAGTTCACCACCGAGATCGACAGGCCGCCCCTCTCCGATACGCCCTTGAGGGCCTCCAGGACCGTGGTCTTCCCGACCCCCGGGAGGCCGGTGACTATCACCGTTGGCAAATCAGCTCACTTCCCCAGGATCCCCCTCAAGGCGGGATACATTTCGGCGACCCTTTCCCGGGCCAGTATTTGATAATATTGCTCGAGTATCCCAACGGTCAGCAATATGCCCGTCCCGGAGCCGAAGGCGCCTAGGAAATCCGAGAGGGCCGCTATGAGGCCGATTATGATCCCGCCCAAAACGGTGACCGTCGGTATATACCTCGAGAGGAGTTGCCTTATCGGGACGTCGGCCCTCCTGAAGCCGCCTATTTGCACCCCGGAGTCTATCAATTGCTTCGCCACGGTGCCCGCGTCCATCCCGCTGACCTCCACCCAAGTCCTCGCGAAGAACACGCAAGTCAAGACCATGAGGAAAACGTGCACGAGGGACCTTATGGGATCCTGCGCGACCTCGGATAGGCTCCTTGGGGATGTTACGTAATAGACCAGGCCGCCGCTGGGCCTATAGGAGTTCCCGGCCACCTCGAAGGTCCCAAGCAAGTTCATCCAGAAGTTGGTGCCCGTTGGATTGAGCCTCGACCAAACTATCTGGGAGATGAAGTATATATTCCCGAAGAGGGCGGCGGCGAATATGACCGGTATGTTGGATACATAGAGCAATTTTATGGGGAATTTCCCCCTGAACCCCCTATATTGCGAGTGGGATATCGGTATCTCCACCCTGAGGCTGTTCACGTATATCACCAGAACCAAGACCCCGATCGTTGTCAAGAACCCGATCATATCCGGGAGGCCCTCCCCGCGATAGAACGCCTCATATAACGAGCTGCGCATCATCAGGGATTGCGCGAAGGCCACGAGGGCCCCGAGGTATTTCCCATCGCTCATGGGGCCGACGGGGGCCATGGAATCCCACCATATCCTCTGCGCGACCCCGGCAGCTATGAATAGGCTTATCCCGCTACCGAGCCCCCATCCCTTTTGCAATAGCTCATCCAGGAGCATGACGACGATCCCGGCCGCGGTCAATTGGAGGAGTATTATGAGCTGGTTCTGGATGGATATCGCGCCATAGGCCCCCCCTATTATATAGGCCAATGCCTCGAAGACCGTCATCACCACGGCGAGGACCTTGCTCGCGGCGGTGAATAGGGCCCTATCCTCGGGCTTGCTCATATCGACGTCGATCATCTTCGAGCCGGATAATATCTGGAGTATCAGGCCCCCCGTCACTATGGGGCCTATCCCGAGCTCCATCAGGGTGCCCCTGCTCGAGGCGAATATAACCCTCATGGCGCCGAAGGGGTCCGAGAGGCCACCCTTCCCGATCCCATATAGCGGTATCCTGGTCATCACCAGATAGGTTATCAGCGCCACGGCCGTCCAAGCCAGCTTCTCATTGAACGGGACCCTCCGCTCCGGCTTCTTGACGTCCGGGAGGAACCTCGCGAACGGCCGGAATAGCTCTATGAACCTAACCATTTACCCGGATCCCCCAGGGGCGCTCAATACGACCTTGCCCCCGGCCCCCTCTATCTTCTCCAAAGCCGATTTTGAGCAGGCCCCGACCTTGACCTCGATGGGGACGGATATCTCCCCCTCCCCGAGTATCTTCGAATAGCCCAGGACCCCAAGGTCCAATCTTATGGGCTGATCGGCCTTGATCTCCCCCTTGGCCATTAGATCGGATATGAGTTCCGAGAGCTCGCCCACGTTTATCGCCCTCGCCTCTCTCCTCAACGGGGGGACGAAGCCCTTTTTGCCCTTCCTAATGCCCTCCCTTATGAGGAGCGTCCACTTGTGCTTGCACCAGCCCGCATTGCCGCGGCCCCCCTTGCTCCCGTGCTTCCTGTGCTGCCCCGATACCCCCCAGCCGTGGGTCCTGGAGCCCCTGAGCTTCCTCACCTTCCTCTTCCTAGTCGCCATATTACAACACCCGGTTCGGGATTAGGACATCCTCTCTATGAGGTCATCTATGTCCCTTCCCCTATAGCCCAGCTCCCCGCCGGATCCATAGGGCTTCTTCACGCTTCCCTTGAAGCCCCCTTTTGGGGGATGGAGCCTGAATATGGGCTTCAATCCCCTCTTATATAACTCCTTTGGGCTCACCCTGCCCTCGATTATGGCTTGGGCCATCTCCTCGACGGATCCATATCCGAGCCTCCCCAGCGCCTCCCCATCGAGCCTCCCATCGCCAACCATCCGCCCCCTCCTCTGGAGGAGGAGGGCCAATTTTCCCGGGCTCGGCTCCCCCCAGGTTATCAAATCCTTGACCTTCTTGAGCATCCCGACGAACTCCGGCTTGTTAGGAACCAAGACCGCGTGGAACCTCCTCCCCAACCTCAGCGTCCTGAGGGCGTACTCCATCTCGCCCCCCATCTTAACCCCGCTCCGCAGCCTTATCGCCAGGAGCGCGCTGGATGCCTCCGCCGACAAGGGGGACCACCGTTTCAGGACCATTCGGAGGGCGGGATTATGCGATAGCTGCCCCGAAGGGCATCATATATCGCGTACGCCATGGAGCTGAGCGTGGAGGTTGAGCCGAAGGTCCTGCTCCAGCAATCCCTCACCCCGGCCAACCTCAGGACCGTCTTCGTGATCTCGCCCCCAACCAGGCCGAGCCCCCTGGGCCCGGGGATCAATTCTATCGAAACGCTGCCGCATTTGCCCCTGACCTTGAATGGGAGGGAATGTGGTTGATCGCAAGCGCATTCCCAGCTCCCGCAACCCCTCAGGACGGGTATTATATTGAGCTTAGCATCGACGATCGCCTTATCTATCGCGATCCTGACCTGCCTCGCCTTCCCGGAGCCCACCCCGACGTATCCGTCCTCGTTCCCCACGCAAACTATCGCCTTGAACCTGGTTTTCTCCCCCGCATCGGTCTGCTTTTGAACGATCCCTATCCCGAGGACCTCGTGCTTTACGTTTGGGAGGAGCGCATCCACTATCTCCGGTTCCATTATCTTCAGGCCCTGCGTGAATATATCGGCCAATGAGGCCAGCTTGCCCTCCTGGACCATCCTCCCAACCTTGGTCCTCGGGATCCAACCTCCCCCTTCGCCGGCGCGGCTCATTTCGATGATTCCCCCGGCGCAGCCAATATGGCGCCCTTAACCCTATCGAATTGCTCCGGTAGCCTCTCGGGCTCCAATCCGGATTTCAGATAAATGGAGAAGAGCCCGCAATACCCGCCCTTGGATTCCAAGAGCTGCTTCGCATATGAGGCTATGTGCTCTCCCCTGATCCTGGATTCCTGGGGCAATATCTCCTCCCCATGCGGGATTTCCAAGCCCGCGTCGAGCGCCCCCTTCAGGGCCGCGAAGGCCCTGGAGCCAGCGGTCGCCCTCCTCGGGCCTATATCCAACACGGCCCGGGATATCCCCTTCGCCATGGCCCTTTTGCCGGCCAATAGGCCCGTGAGGTAGGCCGCCGGAACGTTCCCGGTCCCGCCGCGCCAATTGAATTTCACCAACTCCTTCGAGCAGGCGGAGGCCACCGTGCGATCCCCTTCCTCCCTCGTTTCAACGACCTGGACGTATATGTTCTTGAGCGTGGGCCTGACGACGAGCCGAGGCAGGCCGGAGAGGATCAGGGCCTTCCTCTTCCTATAATCGGTCTTGCCCTCCCTCCTCCTCCTGAAGGGAAGCCTATACCTCGGCCCTTTAGCCAAATCCCTTGCCCCTACCTTTTCCTAGCGAGCTTGTGGACCTCTATATATTCCTTCAGGTGCGATACGCTTCTGAAGGAACCCCCCTTCGCCAATAGCACCAGCCTTCTGTAAACGGATTTCGTTATCCTTCGGCTATCCCTCATGGACTTCAGGTATCTCCTAATCGCCCTTATCCTATTGACCCAATCCCTCTTGCCGACGCCCCTGCTGCCCTTCCTGCTCCCAGGGCCCCTCCTCCTCCCCTTGGCCAGCTTCTCCCTCCTCCTGCCCCCGCTGATCCCCTTCTTCTGGATCGCCCTTATGCTGCCCTCATGTATCAGCCTCCTTATGTCCTCCCTAGTTATGGCCGATTCTATCTTCTCGATGTCATCCGGGTTCATCCATACCCTCTCGATGCCGACGCCCAGAATCTCGGCGGCCATTCTCCTTTGGGTCCTAAGGCTCATCGCTCACTCCGCCCCTCCAACGCCGCTGGCGATCTCCAGCGCGCGGCCCGGGTTCAAGACCCGCAGCCCCAGCTCGGCGGATTTTTGGATTATCGCGATCCTCTTCCTCTCGCCCACCGTATGGGCTATCCTGACCACGTGCCTCGCCGGATCGAGCCCCCGCAGATCCTCCGGCCTCCTAACGAGGACCTCGATGGCGCCGGACGGGTGAAGGCCGCGGACCGCGCTCGGGATCTTGTACCCGACCTTGACGAGCTTCGGCCACCCCCTCAGCCTCCTCCGCATTTTGCTGGTCTTGCCCTTGGGCTTCCTCCACCCGGTTTCCAGCCTCTTATATCTCCAGGACTCCTGCCTGAGGAACTTTGGCTTCCTGGATTTCAGGCGCTCCCTCAACTCGAGGAGCCTTTCCGACATCCCTACATGCCCTCCGATTTTTCGTAAAGGTAAATCCCATCCAGGAATACCCTGAGGTCCTTGTCCTTGATCTTCGTGGCGGCCTCTATATTGGCGGCCGTTTGGGATACGGCCTCGAGATCTATCCCCTTGACTATCACGTCATCGCCCGATACGAGGACCTCCGCCCCCTCGACGACCTTGGCGACCCTGGGGGTTTTTTCGCCGCAGAAGTTCTCGATGAGGACCTTCCCCTCTTGCTTCGAGAATTTCACGCTCATCGGGAAATGGGCGTATACTATCTTCAGCTTATACGTGAAGCCCTTCGTGACGCCCTTTATCATGTTCCTAACATGGCCCGCGGCTGTGCCGACCATTCCGAGCTCCCTCTTCCTGGGCCACCTAGCGGATACCACGACGGAGGAATCCCTTATCGCTATGTCCACCGGCATATGCGCGAAATCCTTCGCGAGCTTCCCCAGGGGCCCGCTCACTTCCACCACCTTGCCCCTTATATCCACCCTCACGCCTTCCGGGATCGGGACCGCGCGTTCCACGTATTCCTGTTTCGCCATGGCGAGCCCCCTAATAGAAATAGGCCAATAGGACCCCGCCTATCCTATTCTCCTTGGCCTCCTTGTGGGTCATTATCCCCTTGGGGGTGCTTATCACGAGGAAGCCCATGTCCCTCGCTGGGAGGTATCTGGCCTCCCATTTCTCGATCTCATCGGCCCCAACCGGGAACCTCGGCCTGATCGCCCCGCATTTATTTATTCGGCCGAGGAGCTGAACCCTGAACTTGCCGGATCTGGCATCGTCTATGTACTCGAACTCGCCTATATAGCCGTTCTTCTGCATCAGGGCCAAGATCTTTCCTATGAGCATGGAGGCCGGGGATATCAAGCACTCGCGCTTCCTCCTCATCTCGTTGTTGAATATCGTGGAAAGGGCATTTGATAGGGGGTCTGAGGGCATTTCGAGTTCACCATCAGGAATATTTCTCGAAACCCAGGGATCTCGCGACCTCCCTGAAGCATTGCCTGCAGAGGTCGAGCCCGTATTTATGTATAACAGCGTTCATTTGGCCGCAGCGCTTGCAGGGCCTAGCCGCCTTCCCGAATTTCCTCTCCTTCTTCGGCTTGATCTTCGCCATGCGTCATCCCTCCACGACTTCTATGCCCAGGACCTCCCTGGCAAATGCTATGGCCTCCTCCCTCTTGATCTCATGGGATTTCCCGACCTCAGATCTCTTATAAGCCCTCCTTTTGACCCTGAAGCCGGGCCTCTCCAGCGCGACGATCACGTCCATGCCAAATATCCCGAGCTCCGGATCGTATTTGGTCCCGGGGATCTCTATGTGCTCCCTTATGCCGAAGGCGAAGTTCCCCCTTTCATCGAAGCTCGATGCCTTTATCTTATTCCCGACGGCCGCCAGAGCCCTCTTCAAGAACTCGAGCGCCCTCCCGCCCCTCAGGGTAACCATGCACGCTATCGGCTCGCCCTTCCTTATGCCGAAGTCCTTTATGGTCTTCTTCGCGTTCCTCGAGCACGGGCGCTGACCCGTCAAGCTCTCCAGGACCTTCTTGGCCCTCTCCAGCGGGTCGCCCGACTTCCCAATGGCCATGTTCACGACGACCTTCCCGACGCGGATCCGGCGCATGGGGTTCTGATCCCTCTCGAGGACTTGGACCTGCAATTCAACCACCGCGGAGCCTTATCTCGGGCGCTTCCCTCCCAACGACGAAGACGTAATCCGCCACGGTCCTCACGATCGAGCCCCCCTCCCCCTCCAAGGAAGCCGTCGCCGGCCTCAGGGCCGTCCCGGGCTCTATGCTCGTGATCCTCCCCACTGCCCCAACGTTCTTCCCATAAGCCACTATCGCGAATGATCCCGGTTCGAATTTGAGATGGCCCAGGATGGATTGGTTCGGGATCGATAGCTTCAAAACGTCCCCGGTCGAATAACCATCCTCGATCGGGTTCCTGGGATCCGCTATCCTCAGCAATACGTTCCGGCCATCGTGGAGGTTCAGTTGGATGTTCCCCCCCTTGATGGTCGTTTTACCCATTACCCTGCAGAGCTTGAAGGACGCCTCGGATTCGTCTATCTCCACTGGGGCCAGGACTTCCTTCGGAGCCGGGACCATCCTGAATCGAAGGCCGGCCTCGGGTATCTCCACCACGTCCATTAGGCCGACCGGATAGCCCTCGTCCCTTCTAACGCGCCCGTCCACCTTGATCGCGCCGCGCGAGATTATGAGCTTGGCCTCCCTCGAGGTGTGGGCGTATCCCAGGATATCCCTCACGAGTATGAGGAGCGGGATGCAATTCGCGATCGGATGCGGGCCCGGGCTGGGCCTAGGGGCCCATACGAACGCCTTTTTGCTGATCGGCCAATGGGCCGGCGCCTTGTAGCGCTTCAGATGCCTCAATCCGCCCTTCTTGCCCATTACGCGCTCGCCTCCGCTCTCGCCTTGGCCCTCTCCTCCAAGGCCTCGGCCCTCCACTTATCGCTCAAGTCCAAGGCCGTTATCATCACCTTCGACGCGTGTATTGGCACGCTTTTGGCCTCTCCGGAGACGCTCTCCCTGGTGATCCCCTCCACGAAGACCCTGGCCCGCTCTCGATCGACCCTTATGACCTTGCCCTCTATGCCCGAGAAATCCCCCCTCATCACCCTCACCGTATCCCCCTTCCTTATCGGGAGGTTCCTCAAGCCGTACTTGGCCCTGAGGTCATCCGATAGCGGGGCCGAGAGGAACTTCCGCCTTCTGTGATGCGGGGCATTGGCCATGGCCTTCCTTTGGGCGCGCGGCTTCTTAGATTTCGTCTTCACTTCCCCGCCACCTCATAGTATCATGCTCGCCAGGTTGGCGACCCTCGGCCATCTCTCCGCCGCCTCCTTCGCGACCGGCCCCCTGATCTCCGTGCCCTTCAACTCGCCCTCGGGCGTCACCAGGACCGCTGCGTTGTCCTCGAATTGCACCCTTATCCCATCGGGCCTCCTATAGGGCATCCTCTGCCTAATCACGACGGCGTGGAAAACCTGCTTCCTGAGCTCCGGCGTCCCCTTCTTTACGGAGACCACGACCATATCGCCAACGGCCCCGCTGGGGTACCTCCGATGCCTCCCCCTATAGCCTATCACATTGATGAGCTTCAATTCCTTCGCTCCGCTATTATCCGCGCAGACGAGTATCGTCCCGGGGACCAGCCCCCTGGAGATCTTGGGGCGATATTCCACCATCCCCTTGGCCGAAACGGCCCTGGTCTTTGGAGCGGGCATCGATCAACTCACCCCAACTTCTCCACGACCACGAAGGAAACGGTTTTGCTGATCGGCCTGCACTCCGCTATCCTCACCCTATCGCCCACCTTGACCTCCATGCAGGGCGGGCTGTGCGCGGGGATCTTCCCCCTCCTCCTCTCGTATCGATTGTATTTCTTAACGTAATGGAAATATTCCCTCTCGACCGTGACCGTCCCCCTCATCTTATCGCTCACGACGACCCCATCCAAGACCTTCCCCCTGACCCGCAAATTGCCGTGGAATGGGCAGAGGGGGTCCTCGCAATCCCTCTCCGGGGCCTTAACGGGTAGGCCTATGTTCCTCGCGGTCATCACCATCTGCTCACCCTGAGCTTTATTCTATCCTCGGGCCTCGCAACGATCCTCCTCCCGTCCACCTCGACGATGCGTCCATCCGGCAGCCTGAATCGCAACATCGCCACATCCTTCGGGACGATCTTCCTCTTGCCCCCCACTTTCAATATCAGGGTTTTCTTCGTTTCATCCATTACCCGGCCCTCCAAGCCTATCAAGGATCTATTGGGGCTTCCGACGACCTTCGCATCGAGGCCTATCAACTCGTGCCTGATGAGGTTCTGCGGGGTTATCGGCGCCATCAGGACCTCGCCTCCCTCTCCACCGTTAGCAACCTGGCTATCGCCCTCCTTATCTCCCTGATCCTGGCCGGGTTTTCCACGTTGCCCATCGCGGAGGCCGTCCTCAGCCTAAAGAGCTCGGCTCGCAGCTCCTCAAGCTTCTTGGCCCTCTCCTCGGGCTTCATCGACCTTATCTCACTCATCCTCAGCACCGGCAACCTCCTCCTCCACCTCCTCCTCGGCTCCCCCGGCCCCTTCGGCTTCCGCTGGCTTAACCCCCTCCTCTGGCTTCGCCCCCACGGGCGCCACCCTATCCGGAAATTCCGCGTTGGGGGGGAGGATCCGGACCTTGATCCCGAAGAGGCCGGGCTTCAATTGAACATAATGCGTTGCCTCCCTCATCTGCTTCAGGACCGGATCGCCGGCCTTTGGGAGGTATCCATCTACGTACTTCTCATACCTGGCCCTCTCGGTCGTGAGCTTGCCGCTTATCTTTATCTCGGCCCCCAGCGCCCCAGCCTCCATTATCCTCCGGAGGGCCCAATAAGCGGCCCTTCTGAAATGGACGCCCTTCTGGAGGGCGGAGGCTATCTGGGCCGCCATAACGGCCGGGTCCAACTCGGGGACCTCTATCTCGGCGACCGAGATCTGGGGGTTCTCGAGCCCGAACTTCTCCTCGAGCAACTTCGTCAATTCCTTTATGCTTTGCCCCCTGCGCCCTATCACCATGCCCGGCCTGGCGGCGTATACGACGACCCTCACCCCGAGCGGGGTCTTCATCAATTCGACCTTGCTATAGCCCGCCCTCTCCAATTCCTTTGAGAGGAACTCATGGACCGCTGCCCGAAGCGCGTTCTCCTTTATAAAGTACCTTTGGACGGACATCTCTCAACCGCCGGCGTAATGCCCTGGAGTGGCGCTGGGAAACCTCAATTTTCCTCAGCCCGATTGGGGCTCCTAATGCAATTCAAGGGTTTATATAATCATATCGCCCCGCCGCCGCGTTAGCCGCTCGGCGGCCCAGGGCCGATGGGGACCTGAATCCGTTCGCCCTTACTCAATCTCGCGGCCCACGAGCTCCACGTGGGTCAACGTTTCGAAGGAGGGGGTCGATCTCCCGAATGCCCTTGGGATGTATCCCCTAATCTTCATCCCCCTCTGGGCCGCGGCGTGGACTATCTTCAACCTCTCGGCATCGATCCCCTTGTATTCGGCGTTCGCCTCCAGCCCCTCCAGGAGGCGGAGGATCGCCCTCGCGGCCTTCACGGGGTATCTGCCGGCGTACCACCTCTCCGGCAGATCCCTATGCGGGACCTCCTTCTTATAGCGCCTGAAGGCTATCGGCCTCTCCTTCCTAACGACGGCCTCGAGGAGGGACTTGGCCTCGCTTAGCCTCATCCCCCTTATGGTTCGGCATATCTCAACGGCGTGCTTGGGAGAGATCCTGAGCTCCCTCCCGGAGCATTTCACCGTCTTCTCGGGATCCAATTCGCTCACGGAATAGCCCCACTTCGGCATTTGAAGCGGCCCCGGGCGGCTCCAGTGGAGGGGCGATTAATTAAACCTTGCTGTAAAGTTTTAAATCGGCCCCCGGGCCCCCATAGCCCGAGTTGCCCATGAGGGCCAAATCGGCGAAGTGGGGCCCGCTCGCGCTCGCGATCGCGCTCGTAGCCATCTCAACCGGGCGGATCGCGGCGGCGCAAAGCCCCCAAGAATGGTTGATCGTCGTGAAGCCCCCATTGGCCGATACCTATGTGAGCAGCATAGTTTACGAAGTTGGCAAGGAGAAGGTCTACCCAGGGCCCTATGGGGGATCGCAGGGGCTCTTCGTAGGGAACGTTTACGATAAGGCCTTCAAGCTCTACGGCCATGGGAGGGCCTATTTGAAGTTCGATTTATCCGCGGTGCCGCCCGGGGCCAAGGTCCTCCGCGCCGAGCTGCGCCTCTTCCTATATCAAGCTCCGAAGAGGGAGCTCAAGTACTTGGCCTTCAGGGTTTTGGGGCCATGGGATGATAGGACGATGAAATGGGCAGATCAACCGCCCCTCGCGGATTCCCCAACGGCTTGGGCAATCATAGGCACCAAGGCGTTCGTTTGGATTTCCTGGGATATAACGAGCGACGTTGCTCTTTGGATCCGGGATCCCTCCTCCAATTTCGGGACGGCCTTAAGGATAGAGGAGGAGAGGGAGGCCGACGGGGAAATCGCGGCCTTCGATTCGAAGGAGGGGGTCCACTCGGCCGATGGGGAGAGGGCCGTTCCGAGGCTGGAGATAATTTATTCCGGGCCATGGGCCCCCGGGGCGATCCCGATAACGGCCGCATCCACGAGCGTGATCCAAACCTCGACGGCCATGACCCAAACCGCCACCGTTTCCCAAACCGAGCGCAGGACCTTGACCGCCGTATGGACGCGAAGCACGACGACGGCTACCGAGGGAACGATCGAGAAGGGCGGGATCGGGGGTTGGGCGCCGCATCCATTGGGTGCCCTCGCGGCCTTCACCGCCCTCATGATCTTCGCAATCCTGGCCCTGAGGGGCCGGCGGCGCGATCGGGCATCGAAGCCCTAGGATGGCGCGAACGCATGGGCGATCTCGATCCCAACGAGCCCCGCCCAATTCCGGGGGATCGCGGCCCGAGGCACCTCCTTATATTCCCCATCGCCAAATGGTAGGTTGGCGTGGGATCGATGAGGGCTCACCCCAAGGGCGATGGCATCCTGATCGACCCCTCCTCCGAGGTAGGGGCCGGATGCGAGCTGGGGTGGGGGGTCGTCATAGGGAGGGGGGTGAGGATAGGGAGTGGCGTCGCAGTGGGCCCCCATACGGTCATAAACGGGCCCACCGAGATCGGCGATGGCACCGTAATCGGGCCCCATTGCGCGCTTGGATATCTGAGCAGGAGGGCATTGGCGAGGGGGGGCCCGGAGCCCCTCAGGATCGGGCGCGATTGCGTGATACGATCCGGCTCAGTAATCTATGAGGGATCCTCGATCGGCGATTGCGTGGAGTTCGGGCATCACGTATTGGTTAGGGAGGGGGTCGAGATCGGGAGGGGATCGTTGATAGGGACCAACGTCGTGATAGACGGAAATTGCAAGATAGGATCTGGGGTATCCATTCAAACGGGCGCCTATATATGCTCTAACTCCATCATAGGGGATTTCGTATTCCTCGGGCCCTATTGCGTCCTCACCAACGATAAATACGTGGCGCAAAGGGAAGTTGAGCTCAAGGGCCCGATAATCGAGAGCGGGGCCAGCGTTGGGGCGAACGCCGTCATAATGGCCGGGGTTAGGATCGGAGAGGGGGCCGTAATAGGGGCGCAAGCCCTGGTCACCAAGGACGTCCCGGGGAGGAAGATCTTCTTCGGGGTCCCCGCGAGGGAGGTTCGGGACGTCCCAGGGGATTGGAGGCCGCTCCTCAGGGAGCGGGGCGCAACGAAGCGTAGGTAATATATACTGCTGGGGGTTATCGCCTAGGAGGCGTCCGGGGAGGGCGTTGGATTCGATGAGGAGATTGGCGATTGCGCTGATCGTGGCCCTGATGTTCGGCCAGATCGCGAGCCAAGCGATCGCCCAGAGCGATCTCCAAATGGTTCGGATAGATAGGGACGTCATCGTGACGAATTGGGGGAGCGTCGTTTTTGTGGATAGGATGCGGATCGGTGATCCCGCGCTCGGGAAGATTGAATTGGGCTTCCCGAGCGGCATGGCCCATTCGATGAGGCAATGGAGGGCCGTCGACGCTTCCGGGGCGGAGGCGGCCGTTGAAGAGCGCATCGAGGCCGGCGCGCGCTGGTTCAGCATATCGCCCCGGGCCGGCGGGCCGCGAAACTTAACCTTCTACTCGCTCTTCGATGGCCTTATTTCATACGGGGCCCTCAAGTTCTACCTTCGCCTCAACCCCTTCCCGATGCTAAGGGCCCCCATCGAGAATTGCACGGTTAGGATATTCCTTCCCGAGGATGCCAAGGTATCGCTCGGCGAGGGCCATATATTCTCGACCGAGAGGATCGGGATGGCGTTGGTCCTAAGGGGCTCTTTGGCCCCGCTGGAGCCCTATTTGGATGAGGAATTCGTGATCGATTTCACATCCTATTATCAAAGGTTGCTAAAGGTGGAATCTTTGGAGAGGAGCATAACCTTTGAGGAATCCGGGGATTTGCTCATCCGGGATTCCTATTCCCTGAGGAACCTATGCCAAAGATCGTTCGATAGCGTGACGGTGCCCCTAGCCAAGGGGGCCGAGCGAATCGCGGCCGAGGACGCTGGCGGCCCCCTTTCGCAAACCATCCAGAGGGGGCCCGGGGATTCCCTCAACGTCACCGTAAGGCCCAGGTTCAAGAGCGTGAGGTTTTCCGAGGCCTTCTCCTTCACGGTATCCTTCCGGATACCGAGGGGGGAGTTGGTTAAATGGAGGGGTGGGCTCTGGCGCGAGGGGATCGATCTGGAGCTGCTCCCCCCAATACCGGGCTTCGCGGAGAACGCGACCGCCAGGATATCGCTCCCGAGGGCCTTCGGCGTCCTATCGGCCGAGCCCTCCCCATCGAGGGTTAGCGAGGGCGCTTATTCGAGCGATTTGATCTACGCCCTGGGCCCGGTCTCGCCGATCTCGAAGCCGAGGGCTCGCTTGGAATATTCCTTCAACCCATTTTGGTCGGCCCTGAAGCCCCTGGGATGGATATTGGCCATCGAGGCCTTGGCCCTGGGGGCGGTCGCGATAGGGATTTCCAAGAGGGGCGCCCGGCCCAAGGCCGGGCCATTGGCCGAGCTCCTGAGGAAGTTCGTCGACCTATATGGGGAGAAGAACGCGCTCAGGCTGAGCTTGGAGAGGATCGAGGAGGAGCTGCTCAAGGGGGGGATCGGCAAGAACGAATACAAGCGGAGGAGGAGGGCCGCGGAGGAGAGGATGAGGGAGATAGATAGGGCGTTGGCCCCGATCAAGGAGGGGCTCAAGAGGGGCGATCCAAGATACGCCGAGATATTGAGGGGGATCGAGAGGGCGGAGGCCGAGATCGAGGCGACCAAGGCCTCCGAGAGCCAGATCAGGGCCCAATATAGGGGCGGCAGGATCTCCAGGGACGTTTACAATTCGCTGCTCTCCGCCTCGAGGAAGCGCCTGGAGAAGGCAAAGAGGGATATAGAGGGCGCCCTCCTCTCCCTCAAGGGGGAGGCCGGGTAACAGGGCCCGCATATTTCGTCGTGCGGGCGATCTCCCAAAGGGAGTGGGATTTCCCTCTCAGGATATCCATCAGCGCCAAGATCGCCGCGAGGGCCTCAAGGGCCATCCCCGCCAAGAAATAGGGCAGCTTGAAGGGGGGGCCGAGGGCCATCGGGATCGCCATCCTGATGAAGAGGGAGGGGGCCTTGAACGCGGCGTTCTCGACGCAGCCCGGATAAAGGCCGACCCCCCTCCAGAGTTGCAGATGCCCGAAGGTCACCCTCCTCCTCTGGGCGATGTAATCCGTGATCGTCCGGGGCGCCCTTATGTAGACCTTTGCGCTGCTGCAGATCTCCGACCTATAGCCCATCCCCTCCGCCACCTTCGCCACGTAGGCGTCGTCGTTGACGACCCAAGCCGGCATCGATTCCACAATGGATCGCCTCACCCCATAGAGCTCCCCGCATGCGTAAACGATGCGGCCCGAGAGGGCCTCGAGGACCCTGTTGTGGAGGGCCCAAATTATGGAGGATATCTTCTCGGCCAGCGTTTCGGTCAGAATCGGCTCCGGGGCGCCGCTAACGATCCCCAGGTCCTCCGCAGAGGAGAGCCGCTGCGCTATCCTTGCGATCGCGCGCTCCCCCGGGATCACATCCGCGCCCAGGAATACGATGAATCGGCCGCGCGCCTCCCTCAATATCAAATTGACCGCCGATGCCTTCCCGCGCCTCTCGGGCTCGACTATGACCTTGATCCTCCTATCGGCCTCGGCGAAGAGCCTTGCGATTGGGACCGTTTCATCGGTGCAGCCCGAGCAAACGATTATTATCTCATCCTCATCCCCCAGCCCCTGGTCCCTCAGGAGGTTGGCGAATAAGCGGCCTATGTTCTCCCCCTCATTGTAGGCGCAGATCCCGATCGTGATCCCTCGACCCATGCCAAATCTATTTTACGGGGAGGCGCCATAAATGAAGTTGCCGGGGCTGGGGGATCGAAGGTTGAGCGAGGGGATCGTGAGGACGAGCTTCTCCATACCCCGCGGCCTTTTGAAGGAGCTTGAGGAGATCATGAGGGCGAAGGGGTATAAGAAGCGATCCAAGGTCATCTGCGACGCCATAAGGAACTATTTGGCCGAGTATCGATGGTCCGAGGGCGAGGGCAAGCAAGTGGCCGCGGTTATCTCCCTACTATACGATCACGAACTCAGGGGGGCTTCGGAGACCGTGATCCGAGCTGGCCACGAGCATGGCCCATTGGTGATCTCGACGATGCATATACACTTGGACGATAGGAATTGCCTAGAGGTGATAGCCACCAGGGGGGATCCCAAGGAGATAAGGGAGTTCGCCGAGGGCCTAATGGGTATGAGGGGGATCAAACAGCTCAAGCTGGCGGTCATGTCGCCCTGAGGTGGGGATCGGGCCACCGGGGGCCGCGATGACGCCGGAGAGGCTGCTCAAGCTCCAAGGCGAGCTCTCTAAATTGGTCGATGCGGAGGGGCGGATCGGGGATCTCGGGCTGGTGGCCGGGGCTGACGCGGCTTATCGCGGGGATTTCGCGGTCGCTTGCGCGGCCTCGATCGACGTTGATTGCATGGAGATCGCGGAGGCCAGCTTCTGCTCGGGGAGGGCCGCGTATCCCTATATCCCCGGCCTATTCGCCCTTCGGGAGGCCAAGATCCTGATAGGGGCGCTCCGCGGCCTCATGGCGAGGCCCGATGTTTGCCTCGTGGATGGCCACGGGGTGGCCCATCCCAGGGGGTTTGGCCTCGCATGCCAGGTTGGATTGGCCCTGGATTCCCCGACGATCGGCGTCGCGAAGCGAAGGCTATTCGGGACCGTGGAGGGGGATAAGCTCCTAGGGGCCTCCGGAGAGGTCATCGGCGCCATATTAACCGCCGGGCCGGGCAGAAGGCTTTATGTCAGCGTGGGGCATATGATCTCGCTCCCCGATGCCCTGATGGTGGTGAGGCGTTGCGCGGGAAAGGGGGAGGTCATCCCGCTGGCGATCGCCCACAAGCTCGCGAGGGCGAAGCTTTCGGCGTTAAGCCATATCACATGATGGCGCTGATCGGGCTGGCGGACCTGAGCTCCAGGGCCGGCGGGGAGGGGGCCGCGGTTAAGACCCGCGAGCTGGCCAAGTTGATGGGCGTATCCCAGCAAAGCGCTTCCCGATACCTCATAGAGCTCGAAGGGCTCGGGCTAATCTCCAGGCTCAGGGCGCCGAGGGGGGAGATCGTGAGGATCACGGAGGAGGGCTCGCGGAGGTTGGCCGCGCTTTACTCGATCCTCCGGGGCTTCTTCGAGAGGCCGGAGGCCGAGCTGGTACTGGAGGGGAAGGTCTTCTCAGGCCTCGGGGAGGGCGCATATTACGTGAGCCAAGAGGGATACAGGCGCCAATTCATCGAGAAGCTCGGCTTCGACCCATATCCCGGGACTTTGAACCTGAGGCTCGATAGCGGGAGCAGGTTGAGGAGGCCATTGCTCGATCGCATCGAACCCATATTGATCGAGGGCTTCACGAACGGCTCCAGGAGGTTCGGGCCGGTGAAATGCTTCAGGGCCATAGTGGCGGATGGCATCGAGGGCGCCGTATTGATAGCGGTGAGGGGGCATTACGAAGACGACGTGATCGAGGTGATCGCGCCGATGGGGCTCAGGGAGGCGCTGGGGCTCAGGGATGGCCAAACCCTCAGGGTTCGGATCCCCCTTGCCCCCAGCCCTTCAAGATCCTCAGCTTGACGTCCGTGGAACTCGCCAGCCCCGGCCCATCGCGCTTCGGGAGGCGCACGATCTCCGTGCGAAGGCCCATCTCCCGGATCGCTTCTCGGGCGGCCTCCTCGATCCCGCCCTGATCGTAGCCGACCGCCAAGACGTCGGGCCTTATCCGATCCAAAAATTCCCTTAGGCTGAACCCCTCTCGGCCGAGCAGGGCCGCGTCGACGGGCTTCATGGCCTCTATCAAGGCCCTCCTCTCATCCTCGGGGAAGATGGGCCTCCTTCCCTTGAGCTTCTCCGCGGTCGAGTCCCTGGCGACCACGACGACCAATACATCCCCGAGCTTCTTGGCCTCGGATAGGGCGAATAGGTGGCCGACGTGGATCGCGTCGAAGACCCCCCCGGTGAGGACAACCCTCAGGGCCGCCCTCCCCTTCTCGGATACCTCGTAGAGCGGCCCCCCCTCGCCCTCCCCGATGCGATCTATGCGGTTAATGAGGCCCCCCGCGACCAAGCCCTCCAATAGCTCCGCGCAGCGCGCCTCCTCAATGCCGCAGCGGCTGGAGAGCTCCTCCGGGGTGAAGGGCCCGGAGGAACGTATCTGAAGGGCCAGGGCTTGGCGCAGCAGCTCCCTAGCGACCGGATCCCGAAGATCGATCATGGCCCCGACGCCGTGGAGGCGCGTAAAGGCCTAATAAGGTTGGCCCCGGGCGCTGGGACCGGTCCTCGGCCATTCGAAGTCCACCAGCCCCAAGAGCCTCAGGGCGTCGAGGAGCCCCTCCGCGTAGGCCACGGAGGCCAAGGCCACGGCCCCCCTACCCTTCGATAAGTAAAATCGAGAGTCCTTGAGGTAGCTCTCCGCTTGCTCCAGGACCCCGATCGCCTCCCTCGGGAGCCCCCCTCGCCCGATGCCCCTCAAGAGCCCCAGGACCGCCTCGAGGCCCTCGGCGTACCTCGAGGCTAGCTCGGCGCAATCGCATTGGGGGCGGCTCAAGGGAGCTCATCCTCCCGGACCCCGGCGAGGGCCTTGAGGCAATCCCTTTCCACGAAGTGGAGCGCCCCGGGCACCACGAGGCAATGGGGAGGGGGGCCGAACTCCTCCCCAATTACCCTCGCGGCCCTCCCACCCTTGACCAATTGATCCGGGGAGCCAACCCTCGCCGCGCCCACCACGAGCGTATCCGGCGTCAGGGCCCCCTCGCCTCTCTTGGATTCTATGGCCAGCAGCTGGCCCAAGGCCTCGTTCACTGTCATCGCGATCCCCTCCTCGGCCCTGAAATCCATTAGGAGCAGCGTATGGAGGCCCCTGGCCTGGTTTTCGCGAACGCATTCATAGGGGGATTCGGGCGGCGCCGATCCCCCCGGGATCGGGATCGTGGCGGCCCTCCCGAACTTATATCCCTGGAGCCCCGTCGCGCCGCATATGGCCGAGAGGATGGAGGCGGCGTGGATCAAGGAGGTCCTCACCCCGGCCCTCTCGGCCTCCAGCCTCAATGCCGAATGGGTCGTGAAGACCATGGGATCCCCGGGGACGAGGATCGCGCCGCTGCCCGCCTCCCTAACGGGCTCCAGGACGGCCTCGCGGAAGCGCTCCTCCAGATCCGCCCTGCCCAAGACGCGGATCGGCTTGCCCAGGAGGCGCTCCAGCCTCTCCATGGATAGGCCAGGCATAGGGTTGGTATAGAGCTCGAGGAAGACGACGCCCGCGGCCCTAGCCTCCTCCAAGCCCCTGAGGCTCATCCCCAGCTCATCGTGGAGGCCGAGCCCTATGAACTTCAGCTCCGGCAATGGCGAATCCCCCAGAGTCGGACCCGGGGCCAATAAAATATTTAAGGGAATCCCGCGGGGGCTCTGTAAGCGGGCCCATAGCTCAGCCAGGTAGAGCAGCGGACCAGGGGGATCTGCGCTCGCTGGGCTGAGGCTCTTATCGGGACGGGAGCCACCCGAAGGCCCAGAGGGCCGGGGAGAGGTCGCGGGTTCAAATCCCGTTGGGCCCGCCAAAATTAAAGGCCCGGTTCCCTTTGATTATCAAAATCGGCCAAAGATTGGCTTGAGGCCCCTCGAGGAGGTATAAAAGGTAAAGAACGACCCCAATACGGGAGTTTGATAGGGGTATCGCATCCCACATTCTATCATAATCTTCACGAAAACAAAAAAAGGTTGGAAGGGAACTTGTGGGCCTACTTAACCAATCCTGGTGGTGGCCATACGGCCTTTACCCCAGGCCTTACTGATTTCGGAGGATAGATCGTAACCATCTCTCCCTTCTGGATCTGCATCATGGCCGGGTGGGCGTGGATGTTCCAATGGTGATATGTGCCAGCATGGGGGGAGTCTGGCGGGAATGTTATATCCTTGAATTGGACGCGCCCATATGGCCTAGCCGCCGCGAAGTGGAATGGGTTCCAGTAATCGTCGGCCCTTATATCAGTTTTCTCGAGGGCCTCTTTGACCTTGACGGGATCCGTGGATGCCGCCCTATTAATTGCGTCCGCTATCAGGAACAGATCGGCGAACGCCTCCCCGGCGTGCTCCATTATGAACTTCTCCTCCGGGTATAGCGACGTGTAATACTTATTTATCCATAAATCCGCCAATCCCGGCCAGGGCCCGGCATCATGGAACCAAGAGCCGACGCTGATCACATATTCGGCCGCCTCTTTGGCCCCCTCTATGAAGTCGGGCATGAGGTATCCCGCGCCGCCCCCGTTAACTACTGCGTAGCATTTGAGCTCGCGCATCGTCCTGACTATCAGAATGGCATCGGTCAGATATGAGACCGGGCATACCACCTCGGCCCCGGAGGCCTTTATCTTGAGGACTAGGTCCGTGGCATCCGTTATACCAGCGGGATATGGCTCATAGAGGACTACTTGGAGGCCGTATTTCTCGGCCGTAGCCTTCAGACCGCGCGCCGTGTCCGTCCCATAGGCGGTATTCTCGAATACTATTGCCACCTTCTTAGGCGACCATCCATAGATCTTCCCGAGTTCCACTAGGCACTCTATTTGCATCTCCCCAAATTGGGTCGCCAGGGGCGAAGTTTGGAAAATATACTCGAGGCCCCTGCTACAGAGCTTATTGGATATTGAAGAGGTCACATAGGGCACTTTGTACCTATCCATGACCTCGCTGACCGTTAAGGAAACGGCGCTCTGATAAGAGCCCAAGGCCGCCGTAGGCTTATAGGTCGTTATAATCCTCTCAGCCTCGGCCTTGCCAGCCGTTGGATCGCTCTTGGTGTCCCCCACAACTATCTTGATCTTAGCCCCCCCTAGCGAGGGTATTCCCCCTATTTTCTCATTAATGTACTTAGCCGCCGCCAATACCCCTTTGTTGCAAGCCTCCCCCAGCCTAGCCAAGCCTCCAGTAAGAGGCCATATCGATGCTACGACTACCTCCTCAACGACAGGCTTGGCGGGCCCCGTGACCGTTACAGTCGTTGTGGTAACAACGCTTGGCGCTGGCTTGACCATAGCCATTGAGGCGCCATATCCGATCCCAATGCCAACTATTAGGGCTATTAAAACTAGGGCTGCGGACTTAGTTGTAGCCGACATGGGCATTTTCCCAATTAAAAACTAGGGTAAAGATATATATAAAAGTTGCCCTCATAATGAATAGAGGAACTATGGAGGTAGAGCTAATAGCGCAAATGATTGTGAGCGGCTTGATAATAGGGGGCTTCTACTCCCTCATGAGCATCGGCCTCTCCCTAATATTCGGGGTGACGAAAATGGTCAATTTCGCGCATGGGGAATTCATGATGTTGGGCATGTACTTGACCTATTGGGTCTGGCATTTCACTCATGCAGATCCCTATATGCTCCTTCTTCTGAGCATGCCGACGCTCTTCCTATTCGGAGCCTTGGTATATAAAGCGCTGGTCGATAGGGTGATCGGGGGAATAGATGAGCAACAGATATTCCTGACAGTTGGCCTATCGACCTTCCTCCAAAACTTGGCGCTTTTATCCTGGACTGGGACCTATAGGACGGTGACCACCGCTTATTCAATGGCAATACTTTCAGCTGGATTCGTGACTATTAGCGTTCCGCGTTTTCTAGCGTTCATATGTTCGGTTATCCTTTCGGTTGCCATTACACTCTTCCTCAAATTCACTAAAACCGGCAAGGCCATGCGCGCGACCGCGGAGGATATGGAGGCGGCCATGCTCATGGGGATAAAGCCGCGGAGGATGTTCCTGCTCTCCTTCGCGATAGGATCCGCGCTCGTCGGGGGGGCTGGCACCTTCCTAGTGTCCTTTTACTATACATGGCCGACAATAGGTTCCATCTTCACCTTATTATGCTTCGTTACGGTGGTGTTGGGTGGGTTGGGGAGCATCGTCGGTTGCATGATCGCTGGGCCAATAATAGGAATCGTAGAGGGCCTCGGATCTCTTGCCTTGGGAGCCGAGATGAAATTAGTTGTGGTCTATGCGGTATTTGTGGCGACATTATTGTTTAAACCAAGAGGTTTGATGGGGAAGAGGATGCTATAACGATGGGCTCAAAGTTCAAGATTAGGAAAAATTACCTCTATATTGCAATACTAACCGCACTTTTGGCCTTCCCAATAGTCATCCAAGATGCTTTTCTGGTACATATCGCCACGATGATATTCTTTTACGCCCTTCTAGCCAGCGCATGGAACATCATAGGGGGATATTGTGGGCAATTCTCTTTAGGGCATGCGGCATTCTTCGGACTCGGGGCTTATACATCGATGTTGTTATTGCTATATAATTCCGTGCCGCTCTGGGCGGGGATGTTCGCCGGGGGACTGGTCGCCGCCGCGTGCGCAATAATGATAGGTCTTCCCTGCTTCAGATTGAGGGGCCCGTATTTCACGCTTTCATCCATAGGGATAGCCGAATCATTGAGGCTCATATTCCTAAAGTATAGGGACTTTACAGGGGGGGCTGTCGGGCTCGAGATCCCCAGGTTCGGATCCAACCCAATGATCGGACCTTACCCGTTGCCACATAAATTCTTGGGCGATCCGATCCTCTATTTCCAATTCGACAGCAAGATCCCTTACTACTACTTCGCGCTCGGCATGATGTTCATCATGATCCTAATAACGAGCAGAATTGCGAGATCAAAGCTAGGTTATTATTTCCTATCGATCAAGGAGGACCAAGACGCTGCGGAGTCCATGGGGATTCCGACGACGAGGTACAAGCTCATTTCCCTATTGATAAGCGCGTTTTTCACAGCCTGTGGGGGGACCTATTATGCAATGTATTTTAGATATATAGACCCGGACTTCGTCTTCGCGCTGAGCCTCTCAGTTGAAATAGCATTGGTAGCCATAATCGGGGGCCTGGGGACCATTTTCGGCCCGGTCCTTGGGGCCGCCCTGCTGGTTCCAGCTTCGGAGGAGATGCGAGCTTGGTTGGGCGGGACTTATGCCGGGGCGCATTTAATGATTTATGGCCTGATACTCATGATCGCGGTGATCATAGTCCCGGAGGGGCTCTGGCCCAGATTGAGGCGCTTGATCAGGGCCAAGGGGTGGTGGGAATGATCCTGGAGATGAAGGGGGTTACGAAGAGCTTTGGCGGCTTGGTGGCCGTAAAGGAGTTGAGCCTTGGGGTTGAGAAGGGCGAGATACTGGGCCTAATAGGGCCTAACGGCGCGGGGAAGACGACGACCTTCAATATCATAAATGGATTTTATTCACCCGACCGCGGGCGAGTCGTCTTCGAAGGTCGAGACATCACGGGGAAGAAGCCAAGCGAGATCTGCAAACTTGGGATCGGGCGCACCTTCCAAATAATGAAGCCATTGAAGCGTTTGACGGTTTTGGATAACGTAATACCCGCGGCCTTCCTGAGGGCGGACGGGTTCGATGAGGCCAAGAAGAAGTCCTTGGAGGTCCTGAGGCTCACCGGCTTGATCGGGAGGGCGGAGTCCTTGGCATCCGAGCTAACCCATGCGGACTTGAAGCGCCTAGAGCTCTCGAGGGCCTTGGCCACCGAGCCGAAGCTGCTCCTATTGGATGAGGTGGCCGCGGGGCTGAACCCAAAGGAGGTGGCGGAGGCCGTGGATTTGATAAGAAAAATAAGGGATGACCTTGGGATCACGATAATTTGGGTCGAACATGTTATGAGGGCGATAATGTCGGCATCGGATAGGATAATAGTTTTACACCACGGGGAGAAGATCTCCGAGGGCGTTCCGGAGCAGGTGGCTAGCGATAAAAAGGTGATAGAAGCCTATCTAGGTGAGAGCAGAATTGCTTGAGGTCAAGAACCTATACGTTTATTATGAATCGGCGTTGGCGCTCAGCGACGTATCGCTCAAGGTTGATGGGGGGGAGATAGTATCCGTAGTTGGGTCCAATGGGGCTGGAAAGAGCACTTTGCTAAAGACCGTGGTTGGCTTAGTCAAGCCGAGGAGCGGCGAGATAGAATTTAACGGCGAAAGGATCGACGACCTAAGCACCCCCGAGATAATAAGCAAGGGCGTGAGCTTAATCCCGGAGGGGAGGAGGCTTTTCCCCAATATGACCGTCCTGGAGAACTTGGAGATGGGGGCATATACAAAGGAGGCTTGGGGTAAAAAGGAGGAAACATTGGATTTTGTATTCAGCTTGTTCCCAATCCTCAAGGAGCGGCAAGGGCAACTCGCCGGTACCCTAAGCGGGGGGGAACAGCAGATGTTGGCAATAGCGAGGGGCCTGATGTCGAGGCCGAGGTTGCTCATGCTCGATGAGCCGTCCCTTGGGCTCGCCCCAAAGCTCGTCGCCAAGGTCTTCGAAACAGTGGAGGAGTTGAATAAGAAGGGTTTAACGATCCTGTTGGTTGAGCAGAACGTCCTGCATTCATTGAGGCTTTGCGATAGGGGATACGTCCTCGAGAACGGCAAGATAGTGCTGTCGGGGAGGGGCGATGAATTGCTTGAGAACGCCTATGTGAAGGAGGCTTATTTGGGGATTTGAGGCTCCATCAAACGCCCTTATGGTCCCTGGGGAAAGGGTCCCAGGCGATGTCCCCATTTCGCCGCCAAGGTAAACCAAATGGCCATTTCCTGGCATAGGCCTTCCCTTTAGCCCCTCGCAACCCTTTGCTGCATATAGGCCGGGAGCTCCTCCCTCCTCCCGCGGAACATGCAATGGTTCGCAACGAGTCCCGGGAACTGCTCCTCCGGCTTGGCCAATTTGCTCGGGGTCGTCGGGAGGCAATTGATGCAAAGGGACTTCTTGGGCCGCAGGGGTGGCTCGCCCTTTATCGATTCGATGAGGCGTATCGCGCGATCAAGGGCCCCCTTCTCCCCCTCGGCCACGATGACGACCGAGCCCTCCGAGCCGCCGACGCCTCCCCCTCCCACGTGGTGCGCCTCCAGGCCGAAGAGGATCTCGAACGCTTGGATCTCGGTTATCACCTTCGCGTTCACCAGGGGGATCATGCCCACGCGGGTCCCCTGGGAATAATAGAATAGGCCTTGGCCGCAGAGCCTCGCTGCCATCGGGACGGAGGGTATCAACTTCTCCAGCCCGACCGGGACGATGAGCTTACAGCCCCTAGCGCTCAATATGCCATATGCGAACCCTATTGTCCCGCCGGAGGGATGGGCCGTGAATACGCCGGCGTTGCCCTCCGGGTCAACGGCGTTAGCCCCCTTGATGAAGACCGACTCGGGCCCGAAGTTCTTCAGGACCTCCTCCATCGTGGGCTCCGGGGGTACGAGCTTCCCCCTCCGGATGACTATCATGGGGGGCTTCTCCTCGGGCTGGGTTAGGCATAGGGTCCCGTTGATGATGAGGCCGGAGAGGAATTGATCCCGCTTGGGGCATTCCCCGAGGATCTCCTCGGCCACGTAGACGTTCGTCTATCCGTGGCCGATCACTATCTCGCCCTCCGCCAAGGCCCTCTTCACCTCCGGAAGCTGCGCCACGGCCTTAGCGATGAGGCGCTTGGATTCGGAGGGCGTTAGGACGAAGATGGCTCGCATCCCGGACCACTGGGCGCAATTGTGGCTCGGATCCAATATAACCCTTGGGGCCCCCCGGGGCCGCGGGCGGTTCCCGATGCCCGCCCCTCAGGAGTATGCCACGAGCCCCTTCTCCTCCAATATCCCCTTTAGCTTCGATAGGGCCCTATGAACCTCCGATTCCATCGTGGCCCCGGTGCAAACGAACTTCCCGGTCGCGAATAATAGCATGACGACCTTCGGATCATCCATCCTATATATGAGCCCGGGGAATTGCTCGGTTTCGTAGATGGTCCTAGGGAGGGTGCGGGCGGTTTTCTCCAGGTCTATCCTGCCCCCAACGCTTCCGGATGCCACTATATTGGTCGTCCTGATCTCGGGCTCCTCGTCTATCTCGACGCCGCGCTCCCTCAGCTCCTCCACGACCTTCATCGCCGCCCTCTTGGCTTCGACCTCGGACTTCGCCCCGGTGCATATCATCTTCCCCGAGCTGAATAGGAGGGCGCCTATCCTCGGCTCCCTGAGCCTCAGGACCAGGCCGGGGAAGAGCTCGGGCCTATACTCGGCGTAGGGCAATTCCCCGGCCAATCTATCCAAGTCTATCCTCCTCTTCAGGTTCGCGAGGACCACGACGTTCTCTATGCTAACGGTGAAGCGATCGCCCGCCTCCAAGGCCACGGACCTCGCGCCATTTAAAAGCAAGCCCCCCTATAAAAAGGCTTAAAAAGCGCTCGGGCCCCCCTAGACCGCCTTGACCCTCTTGACTATCTGGGGCCTCGCCTTCTTCAGAACCCTATAGCCGCAGAAGGGGCATTTTATCTCGGGCGTGAGGGAGAGCTGCTCCGAGGTGACCTCGGCGCCGCAGCCCACGCATATATACCTTATCCCGGTTACCGGCCTCCCTTCCTCCATCAAATTCCCGCGACCTAGCGGCGCAAGGCAAAGCATTACGTATAAGTCTTTCGCCAGCGCATTGACCCAAAGCGATGGCCGGGTGCGGCGGTTGAGGGGCAGGAGATTGCTCGAGAGGGTCGCCGAGAGGGTCCTAACGGAGGAGGAGGCGAGGGCGCTGACGAAGGGGCTGGACGTGATCGGCGATATAGCCGTCCTGCGCATACCGGAGGGGCTCAGGCATAGGAGGTTCGATATAGCCAGGGCGCTCATCGAGGAGGAGAAGCGCATAAGGACTGTCCTGGGCCAATCCAGCCCGGTATCGGGCGATTATAGGCTAAGGGGCTTGGAATGGTTGGCCGGGGAGGAGAGGACCGCGACGGTCCACAAGGAGCACGGATGCCTCTTCAAGGTGGACCTGGCGAAGGCGTACTTCTCCCCCAGGCTCTCCCACGAGCGCCTCAGGGTGGCCGAATTGGTCTCCGAGAGCGGCGAGGTCGTCTTCAATATGTTCGCCGGGGTCGGTTGCTACTCCCTAATAATCGCCAGGATGCGCCCAAAGTCCAGGGTTTACTCGGTGGATATAAACCCCGATGCGATCCTGCTCCATTTGGAGAACATAAGGATGAACAAGGCCAGGGGAAGGGTCATAGCGGGGCTGGGGGATTCGAGGAGGTTCGCGGGGCTTTTGGCGGGGAGGTGCGATAGGGTCATAATGCCGCTACCTGAGAGGGCCATCGAGTTCTTGGATTCGGCCATATCGGCCCTTAGGGGGGAGGGCTTCGTGCATTATTATTGCTTCTCGCATGGCAAGGGCGAGGGCGAGGCCGTGGATAGGGCGAGGGCGGAGCTCGTCGGGAAAATGGATTCGATCGGCTGCGATTATGAGATCTCGAACGTGAGGGTGGTCAGGGAGACGGGGCCGAATTGGTACCAAATAGCGTTCGATTTGGCCATAAGGGGCCGGGGCTCAGGGAAGCCCCATTAGGATCTTTATAATCGCCGGGGTCGCGACCAGCGCGGTCACCGACATCAGCTTTATGAATATGTTGATCGCGGGCCCCGAGGAATCCTTCATGGGGTCGCCGCACGTATCCCCGATGACCGCCGCCGCGTGGGCCGGGCTCCCCTTCCCGCCGAGCCTCCCCTCCTCTATGTACTTCTTGGCGTTATCCCAAGTGTTCCCGACGTTGCCCTGGAAGAGGCCGAGGAGGAGGCCGCTCACTATGGCGCCGGCTATCATGCCAACCAACGCCTCGATCCCCAGCGCCAATCCGACCACCACGGGCGCTATTATCGCGATTAGCCCGGGCGCGACGAGCTTCCTCAGGGCGTTGGAGGTCGCGATCGAGACGCAAGCCGCGTAATCGGGCTTGGCCCTCCCCTCCATGAGGCCCTCAACCTCCCTGAATTGCCTCCTTATCTCCTCAACCAGCTTGAAGGCCCCGTCGCTTACGCCGAGGATCACGAGGGCCGTGAAGAGGGCGGGGATGGAGGAGCCGATCAATACCCCGGCGAAGGTCCTCGCGTTCAGGAGGTTCAGCACCTCGCCCAAGCCGCCCCTCGCGGCGGCGTAGGCCGAAAAGGCCGGGATCTGGGTAAGGGCCGCGAAGAAGGCTATGGCGGTTAGCGCGGCCGATCCGATCGCGAACCCTTTGGAGATGGACTTCATGGTATTCCCCACGGAATCGAGCTTATCGGTTATCCTCCTCACCCCCTCCTCCAGCCCAGCCATCTCGGCTATGCCGGCCGCATTGTCCGTTATCGGGCCATAGGCATCGGCGGCAACGACCAGCCCGGTTATGGAGAGCATGCCGACCGCCGAGATGGCGACGCCATATACGCCTGCGATCAGGAACGATGCCATCTCGGCTATGGCTATGAAGATTATCGGGATGAACGTGCTCAGGAAGCCCATTGAGAACCCGGTCAATATATTTATGGCCGCCCCGGCCTGGGCCGCCATAGCGACCCTTTGCGCGGGCGGCTTATCCTTCGAGGTGAAATAGTCCGAGGTCTCGCCTATGACTACGCCAGCCACAAGTCCGCTGAGTATGGCGGCGTAGGGCCCGAGCCAATCCCCGCCGAGGAGGTACCTGGAGGCGAAATAGGATAATATGGCGACGGCGATGGCCGCGATCAGGGATGCGCGCGTCAGCGCCTTCTCGGGATCCCCCCTCACCGAGAACGAGGCCAAGATCGTGGAGATTATGCCCATCGCCGCGATTACCAAGGGCAGGACGACCCATTCGATCCTCGGCGCGTGAAGGACGGCGCCGATGACCATCGTGGATATTATCGCGCCCACATAAGATTCGAACAGGTCCGCCCCCATTCCGGCGCAATCGCCGACGTTATCGCCAACGTTATCGGCTATGACCCCCGGGTTCCTGGGATCGTCCTCCGGTATCCCCTTCTCCACCTTCCCGACCAAGTCGGCGCCTATATCCGCGGCCTTCGTGTATATGCCGCCCCCCACCCTGGCGAAGAGGGCCACCGTGCTCGCGCCGAAGCTGAAGCCGACGATCTCGCTGGCCGCCCCCACCAGCTTGGCCGGCTCCAGGCCGTTGCTGTAGAGGTAGTATAGGGCCGCAACGCCCAAAAGCCCTATCCCAACAACCCCGAACCCGAGCACGCTCCCGCCCTTGAAGGCCACGTCCAAGGCCTTACCAAGGCCGATCGATCTGGCGGCATTGGCGGTCCTAGAGTTCGCCCTTATGGCCAAGTGAAGCCCTATGAAGCCCACCATCGAGGAGCAGATAGCTCCGATGGCGTATGATGCGCCGGTGAGCGGGCTTATGAGCAAAGCCAACGCGATCGCTATGGCCGAGACTATGATGGCTATCATCCCGTACTGCTTCTTCATGTAGGCCCTCGCGCCATCCCTTATGAAGGACGCTATCTCCCTCATCCGGGGGGTCCCTTCATCCTCCTTCAGGACCCTCCAAATTAGGTAGCCCATATATGCTATCGCGATAACGCCGATCAAGGCCGAGAATAGCAATGGGGAAGTCATATTTCACCACAACCCCGATTTGGGCGTGATCCCGGCCCGACGGATCCGGAACAAAGGGCGCTGGAGATCCGCCGCGATCAAGACGATCCTCACATCTGCTCCCCCTCGCGGATCCGCGGATGGCCCTATTCCGGGGGGCCCCCTTATAAACCTAAGCCCTATTGGATCTCCGATGCCAATAGGTATATGCCCGAGGCCAGCAGCCCCACGAGGAAAATGGGATTATACCACATCAGGAAGCCCGAGGAGATGAAGATCGCGAAGGCCAGGAGGCCGGGGATTTCCCCCTTGGATTTCGGTATTATGCCAAAATCGAATCCGAGCCTTCTCGCGAGATACGCGAATAGGAATATGATAGCCGTTGCCAAGATCGCGTGGAAGAAGGTTAGGTTGAAGAGCGACCCGCCGATGGGCTTCCCGGTTCGCCCGAAGGGTACCGGTATTCCCTCCAATAGCTTGGGCGCGATCGCGAGCTCGATCGCGAAGCCGATCGCCGCAGCGCAAAGGCCCGCCAAGGCGAGCTTGGCATACTTCGCCATCAAGGCCGGGCACCGGGCAATCCTTGAACGGCCGCAAATTTAAGCGTTACATTAAATGGGAGCTGGGTTTTGAAAAGTTCTTTGTCAAAACCGTAATTATCGGGATCCGGGATCAAATGGGGGGAGGGGTAGGAGGATGGAGGTCGAAATCGATGGGATCGAGCTCGAGGTGAGGGCCCTCGATAGGGCCCCGCCGGTCCCGAAGGAGGCCCTCGATACCATAAAGGGCTTGATAAGCGGGAAGAAGCTGGCCAAGATGAGGAGGGAGGTCGTCGATTGCCCCGTGAGGGGCAAGCCCGTCTCCTTCATAGAGTGCTTCTCCTGCGAGCGCTTCATAAGGAGGATTAGGGGGAAGGTGACCTGCGCGAGCCTTGGCGGCAAAGGAAATGGATGAGCCGGGCGCCGGCCCAAGGGGATCCATCAAGCCCTCCTCGAATCCGCCGGCCGCAATATCCGCCCTAGATATCGCATTATATGCCGTCTCGGCGCTGGCGATAGCGATCTTCCTCTATTATATACCGGATTATTATTTCCTGGAGGAATTGACGGCGAGGGCCTCGGCTTGGGCCATGGGCCTTCTCGGGATGCCATCCGAGTTCAAGGTGGTGGGGCGGGGGGCCTTCGTCAACGAGGTCCAGATAGTCAGGGATTGCACGGGCGTTCAGGTGATAGCCGCCTTCTCGGGGATCATCATCCCGCTCCCCAAGGTGGCTTGGTGGAAGAAGGCCATCTCCATAGCGTCCGTGAGCTTGGCCGTTTTCGCAGCGAATATCCTCAGGATAATCTTGGAGCTTTGGCTCCTCTATAATGGAATATTGCCCTGGGATCTGGCCCACGGCCCGCTGGGCCTATTGCTCGGGATAGCATCCGTGGCGTTCTTGGTCCTTTTGGCGGATAGGATGATGCCGGAGATCGGGGAATTTTTGGACTTGTTGATGGGGAAGATTGAAGAGCTGAGGGCGAGGGGGGGAGGAGCCCCAACGGGCCCTGGGGCGAAGGGCGCGGACTAATAATCATATTTATATTCCGCATCCGCTTAAGCTTCTACCCTCGCCTCCGGGGAGGCGAGCTCACGACGCCATAGGGGCTCGAGGGTTCGATGGGAAAATTGGCCACGTGGTGCCGCCTGAAGTCGCCTTGGATACTCCATATCAACGCCGGCGGTTGCAACGGATGCGATATAGAGATCCTGGCCGCCCTGACGCCCAGATACGACGTGGAGCGGTTCGGGATCCTATTGAAGCCCTCCCCGAGGCACGCGGACGTGATGGTCATAGCCGGCGTCATGACGAGGCAGATAGCCGAGAGGGTGAAGCGCATATACGAGCAAATGCCCGAGCCGAAGTTCGTCGTGGCAGTGGGCGCTTGCGCCCTAACGGGCGGCGTTTTCCAAAATTGCTATGGCCAAGCCATGAGGGTGGATCAGGTGATACCGGTCGATGTCTACGTCCCCGGATGTCCCCCGAAGCCGGAGGCCATAATAGACGGGGTCGTGAAGTTATTGGGGAAGGTGGGGGGTGGCTGCAGCCAATGAGCGCCGGGATGGGGGAGGCGGATTTCCTGGAGGCCCTGAAATCAAAGCTCGGCGATAAAATATTGAGGGCGAGCGTCATGGGGCCGAGGAGGGTCGCCATAACGGTCAAGCCGGGCGATCACAGGATCGCCATAGAAGCCTTGAAGGCGTTCGGCGGCTCCCACGTAAGCACGATAACGGGGACGGACATGGGAGAGAGCATCGAGATAGCATATCACGTTTGGTGCTATCAGGCCAAGATCGAGGCATCGATAAAGGCCGAGGTCCCGAAATCCTCCCCTTCCATAGAGACCATCTCGGACCTCATACCCGGCTCCATGCTCTACGAGGCCGAGGCGAGGGATCTTTTGGGCATAGAGTTCAAGGGCCTCCCATATGAGGGGAGGCTCATCCTCCCCGAGGATTGGCCGGAGGGCGTTTATCCCCTCCGGAAGGATTGGAAGCCCGATTGGCTGAGGTGAGGCGGGGGCGCTATGACCACTACGGATTTGATAATAGGGCCGCAGCACCCAGCCCTCCACGAGCCCGAGAGGTTCGTCCTAAAGCTGGATGGGGAATACGTGGTCGATGTGGTGCCGAGGATCGGATACGTCCACAGGGGCATCGAAAAGGCGGCCGAATTGCGATCCTATATTCAGGACGTATACCTGATAGAGAGGATATGCGGCATATGCAACGTGGCCCATTCCTTGGTATACGTCCAAACGGTTGAGGCTCTGCAAGGCTTCGAGATCCCCCCCAGGGCCGCTTACCTCCGGACCGTGGTGCATGAGCTTAACAGGATCCATAGCCACCTCCTCCTCCTGGGCGTCGTCGGGGAGCTGTTCGGCTTCGATACGCTCTTCATGTACCTTTGGAGGGATAGGGAATTGGTCATGGACGTCGTAGAATCCATCACCGGAAACAGGCTCATAAGCGCCTTCAACGTACTTGGCGGGGTGGCTAGGGACGTGGGCCCGAGCCAGATAAGCGAGGCGAAGAGGGCCATGGAGTACTTGCGGAGGAGGATGAAGTTCTATAAAAAGGTCTTCGCGGAGGACCCGACCGTGGAGAAGAGGTCGAAGGGCGTCGGGATCCTGAAGCCATCCTCGGCCCTGAGCCTATGCGCCGTCGGGCCCGTGATCAGGGGATCTGGGATCAAGACGGACGTGAGGGCCGACGATCCATACGCGGCCTACGGGGAGATACCGTTCAACGTCATAACCTATGATACGAATGATTCCTGGGCGCGATTCATGGTTAGGGTCGATGAGGTGTTCGAGTCCATAGGCATAATAGAATACGCCCTGGATCGCCTCCCAGATGGCCCCATCAGGGCCAGGTTCCCCCGCAGGGTCCGCGAGGGCGAGGCCTTTGGGAGGGTCGAGGCGCCCAGGGGGGAGCTGGTCGACCATATAATAAGCAAGGGCGGGGACAAGCCCTATAGGTTCAAGTGCCGGACGCCGACCTTGGCCAATATATTGGCCGCATGCGAGATGATGAGGGGTGGCCAGATAGCCGATGTGCCCGTCTCCCTATCCAGCATAGATCCGTGCTTCGCCTGCGAGGATAGGCTCGCGATAATAGACGTTTCAAAGGGGGAGCGATATTCCGCTAGGATCAGGGATTTGATGGCAAAATACGGCGCTTCGAGGTAGGGCGGGTTGGGGCTCCCGAAGTTCATCTCCGAGGCCCTCAGGGCGGTCGCGAGGAGGCCGTTCACGTTGATGTACCCATTCGAGAGGAGGGAGCCGCCCGAGGGATATAGGGGGAAGCAGGTCTTCGACCTCAGCAAATGCATAAATTGCGGCCTTTGCGCAATGGATTGCCCGGCATTCGCCATAGAGATGGTGGAGATCGGCGGGAAGAAATGGCCCAAGCTATACATGGATCGATGCGTATTCTGTTATCAATGCGCGGCCAGCTGCCCGAAGAACGTCATAAGCAGCTCCAAGCTCTACGAGCTCGCCGGGACGTCGAGATCGAACCTCGTCATATCGCCGGAGCCGCCGGCGATGGGGGGCGGGGGGGCTTGAGCGCTTCCGGGCGGGCATCGGGGCTCGGGAAGCTCCTTTTGTTGACGATCTTCCTCTTCTTCATATGGATCCTCCTATCCGGGGTCTATACGCCGAGGAGGTGGGATGAAATCCTCACGGGCCTCATCGCCTCGGCGATAATATCCGCGTTCACCTCCCAGCTATTGATCAAGTGCCCCGCCTCGCGGGCCTTGAACCCATTGAGGTGGATCAGGGGCATAGCCTACCTCATCTATTACTTCCTCTACGCCGAGGTGAGGTCCCATTTGGACGTCATATATAGGATCCTACACCCGGCCATGCCCATAAGGCCCGGCATAGTCTCGGTTCCATGCGAGCTCAAAACGGACTTCGGCCTGGCCGCGGTGGCCTGCTCCATAACGAATACCCCGGGGACCGTCGTCGTGGATGTGGACGAAAGGGAGAGGAAGTTCTTCGTCCATTGGATAAACGTGACGTCCCAGGATGAGCAAACCTGCCGCTCCGAGATCTCGAAGCCATTCGAGGATAGGCTCAGGAGGGTGTTCGAATGATGCTCGCCTACTTCGCGATCCCCCTTGTGGCGGCGATACTAATGCTGATGTACCGAGCGGTCGCTGGCCCGACGATCCCGGATAGGGTCTTGGCCATAGATGCATCCACTTCCCTGCTCTGCGCCCTGATGGTCCTATTCGCGATCATGTACGGCGTTTACCTATTGCTCGTCGTGGCCGTAGCCCTGGCCCTCCTATCCTATATAGGGACCTTGGTTTTGGCGAAGTATCTGGAGGGGAGGAGCGTGGGAGAATGATCGGCATCGCGACCCTTTTGGCGTATGCGCTCTTGGCCATCGGCGGGTTCTGCGCCGTGGTCGGGGCGATAGGGTTGATGAGGTTCCCGAACTATTTCGTGAGGCTTCACGCCGCGACCGTGGCCGTCATAGGGGGGTCCGTGATCCCGTTGCTGGGCTTGGCGATATACTCGCTCTCCATCCCCGCCGGATGGGACGAGAGGGCGCTTTATTTCTCCAACGCCCTGATAATAGCGGCCCTCATAGTCCTCACCTCCCCGGTGGGCACCCATGCCATGGCGAGGGCGGCCCATCGGGCGGGGGTGCCGGTGGAGCCCAAGGTATGCGATAAGCTGGAGGAGGCGTCGAGATGATCCCGTTCACGACCTTCGATGCCCTGCTGTTGCTATTCCTGATCCTCATGCTAGTTTTCACGATCCTAGTCTTCGTCGTGAAGGACCTGCTATTGGCCGTGATATTCTCCGGCGTGGAGGGGACCTTCCTCGCCTTCATATACTTCCTCCTCCAAGCTCCGGATATATCGCTGGCCCAAGTGGCGGTCGATGTGGGCATAGAGACGCTAGTCTTCATAGCTGCCGTGTTTTGGACCAGGAGGTATGAGGAATGAGGGCCAAGGAAATCGCCGCGATGCTGTTCCTCGCGATGGTGATATTGGCCTTCGCCATAATATTCACGCTCTCCTTCCCCTCCTTCGGATCCGGGAGGGGGTTGGCTATCGGGTATTATTTGCCGAGGGCCCTCGAGGATACAGGGGCCTTGAACGTGGTCACCACCATAGTTTGGGATTATAGGGGGTACGATACCTTGGGCGAAACGACCGTTTTCTTTGCGGCGGCCATAGGGGCCCTATTGCTCTTCAGGAGGAGGGAGCGCGAATGAGGGGCATGTCGATAATCGTGAAAACGTCCTCCAGGCTGATGGTGCCCCTGATATTGATATTGGGCGCCAATATAATATTCCACGGCCACCTGACGCCCGGGGGAGGATTCCAGGGGGGGACCATAGTCGCCGCGGCCTTAACGCTCTACGCCCTGGCCTATGGCGCGTCCCTCAATTTGAAGAACATAGAGCGCGTTGAGGCCGCCAAGAGCATCGGCCTGGCCATAATAGGCCTAGTCGCCTTGGCGGGCGCTTTGAACGAATTCATAAGGGGCTTCGGCAACTTCATGCAGAACCGGGGCGTATTCCCATTGGGCATCCCAGGATGGATATTCAGCGCCGGGACCCTCCTGCCCTTCAGCATTGGAGAGGGATTGAACGTGGCGATGGGCTTCATGGCCGTTATATTCGTATACGTGATGTTGATGGAGTTCGAGTTGAAGGAGGGGAGCGGGGAATGAGCGATTGGATCATGGAGGCGTTCTTGATCCAATACCCATATATAATCACGTTCGCGATGTTGGCCGTTTGCATATATGCAATAGTCCTAAAATCCAATCTCATAAAGAAGATCCTGGGGCTGACCATAATGATCGATGTCGTCAACCTCTTCCTCATCCTGACGGGCTATAGGAGGGCCCAAGGCCCGATCCCGCCGATATACCCGAGCCCGGAGCAGGTCCAGATGGTTGTGGAGAGGGCGGTCGATCCCCTCCCCCAAGCGCTGGTCCTGACGGCCATAGTGATCGATATGTGCGTCACGGCCTTCGCCATAGCCCTCGTGATCCGGATATATAGGGCCTATGGGACCTTGGACGTTAGGAAGATAAGGGAATTGAGGGGTTGATGGATTTGGAGCCGCTCTTCGAACATGCCCCCATATTGGCGATCGCGATGCCGCTGTTCTTCGCGTTCATCCTGCCCGGGCTATCCCTGTTCACGGGAAGGAGGTTCTGGGGCCTACTGACTTCGCTCGGGATGGGCATCAGCCTGATCATGTCCGCGCTAACCTTCCTGAACTTAAGCCTATTGCCCGAGCGCATACAATTGTATAAGCTCGGCGGCTGGATCCCCCCGGTTGGGATAGTCTTGGAGGTGGATCGCTTCAACGCCCTCGTGGGCATCCTCGTGGCCTTCTCCCTCCTAATGATCGCGATATATTCCATGGGCTATACATCGAGGGATTACGGGGTCCAATATTACTACATACTTTTGCTCATCATGGGCGCCGGCCTGATGGGCTGCGTATATACCGGGGATCTATTCAACCTCTTCGTATTCTTGGAGGTCGCCACCATATCCTCATACGGCCTGATAGCCTTCAGGAAGGACGATAGGATCTCCCTCGAGGGCTCCCTGAAATACTTGGTGATGAGCTCGTTGGGGATAAACGTCTACCTGCTGGCCCTCGCGTTCCTATACAATACCTACGGGACCCTCAACATGGCCGATCTGGCGGCCAAGATCCACGGCGGGATGTCGGCCGGATCGCCCCTCAGCGGCGCGATCGACGCATTCGGATTCCCGAAGGACTACAGCCTCTCCGCCCTGGCCATAATCTCCCTGGCCATATGGACGTTCGGGATAAAGGGCTCCATCGCCCCGCTGCATTTCCCCCACGTCGACGCCGCGCAGGCCTCACCGGCCTCCATAGGGGCCATGTTCTCCGGGGTCCTCTCGGCCGTATCCCTTTACGCCCTCATGAGGTTCCTCCTGACCCTTTACGGCGGCGCCCCGATGCCAACGGCCGCCCTCGTGGGCGCCTTCCTCCTCCTCATGCTCCTGCTCGGGTTCATCTCGATGCTGGTGGGCGCCTTCATGGCCCTCGTGCAAACGGATCTTAAGAGGCTATTGGCGTTCTCGACGGTCGCGAACGTGGGCTACGTGGCCTTCGCTATCGGACTATTGGCCCAAGAGCGCTCGTGGCCGCTCACGGGGGCTGGGCTCCTCCCGATCGATGCCGCCATACTCCACATCGTCAACCACACCATAGTCAAGGTCCTATTGTTCCTCTGCGCAGGTGGGGTATATCTCCTAACCGGCAGCCAAAGCCTGGACGATTTGGGCGGCATCGGAAGGGTGAAGCCGAGCTTGGCGGCGGCCCTGGCGATCGGGGGGTTGGCGATAGCCGGCGTACCCGGCCTGAATTGCTTCGTGAGCAAATGGCTCCTGATAGCGGCGGCCCTTGATAAGGGAGGCGTGGTCAACTATCTGGGGATCGTGGTCGTGGTCATCTCGAGCGCCGCCATGTTGGCAGCCTATCTCAGGATAATTTACGCCATGTTCTCCGGGATCCCGAGGAAGGGGTTGATCTCGGGATCCATCCCCGCATCGATCATGGCGCCGATCCTCATCCTAACGGCCCTCGCGATAATCCTTGGGGTATATCCTCAAGCCATATTGGGCTACGTCCGCGGGGCCTCCGAGGCCGTAGCGAGCCCGGCTTATTGGGAATACGTTTGGGAGGTGGTGAGGATCAAATGAGCGGGCAATTTTTGGAGAACATAACGACGGTCGCGATCCTATTGGCGATATCCTCCTCCCTCTTCTACGGGATCGCCCTCTGGGCGAGGCGCGTTGCGCCCAGGAAGCCCGGGGGGGCGAAGGAGGACGTATACGCCTGCGGGGAGGAGATGCCCCCCGAGAAGGCCTACGTCCTCTCGGGCAAGCTCTACGATGGGTTCTGGAGGGGGACCTTCAAGACCGCGTTCGATGCCCTCAGGGGATCTCACTCCGGGATCCTGGACGATTGGCTTTGGTGGGCGATGGCCATATTGGCCGTGTTGTTCATCGCGTTCTATGCGGTGATGTAATATGAAGGGGATGGACCTGCTCATATACGCGATCCAACTCCTGCTCTACCCCGGCATCTCGTTCGCCCTCGCGGCCGGATTGTTCTCGGAGTGGTTCACGAGGAAGCTATACGCCAGGTTCCAAAATCGCCGCGGGCCGACCTATACGGGGCCGTTCGGGATCCTCCAGCCCTTGGCGGATTTCCTGAAGCTGATGCTTAAGGAGGATATAGCCACCCGCGTATCGGGCGACAAGGCCGTCCTGTTCATGCTATCCCTCTCGCTGGGCGCCCTATGCTTGGTAATGCTCTTCACGCCGCTGGCGGTCAGGGGGCTCGCATTCCCATACGATGCGGTCCTGGTGGTCTATTTGCTCATCATCCCATCCCTGGTTTTTGCATTGGTGGGCTACGCCTCGTACAACCCGTTCGGGATATACGGGTCCTCGAGGGTCGTCGTCCTCCTCCTGGGCTATGAGCCGGCCTTCCTCCTCTCGATCTTCATGCCCATGTTCGCGACCCCGGGCGGGTTCGGGTTCTCCGTCATGGAGGCCGCGTCGGGGGCTTGGCGGCTTTGGAGCGGCCCGACCGCGATCCCCATGGCCATAGCGCTGGCCACGGCCTTGATATCGCTCCAATGCAAGCTCATGGAGAAGCCCTTCGATATACCCCACGCAGAGGTCGAGATAGTCGGGGGCCCGTTCACGGAATACTCCGGGCCGAAGCTCGCCTACATAGGGCTGCTCCACGACTTCGAGCTCGTCGTCGGGGGGGTCCTGATAACATACCTATTGCTCGGAGGGGCGGCCCCGTTCCAAGGCCCCCTGGGGGCCCTCGCGGTCCTCATCAAGTTCCTGGCGGTCGTATCGGTCGTCACCTTGATCAAGGCCGTATTCGGGAGGTTCAGGATCGATCAGGCCTCCAACATGCTTTGGAGATACGTGATCCTCATAGCCCTGGCCGACCTCATATTGGCAGCGTACGTCATACCAAAGCTCGCCTAGCGGCGCGGGCCCGGCGACGATATCAAAAGGCGATGCCGGAAAGCCAAGCCATGCACCTGAGGGCGTAGTTGACGTTCAATAGGGCGAAGAGCGAAGCGAGCGCGGCCCCGAAGGCAGAGGCCAGCTTCCCCGGGGCCTCCCCCCAGATGAACCGCTCAAGGCGCTCCAAGGCGAATAGGAAGCCAAGCGCCGCCAGGATCGGGATCGGCATCACGTAAATCGCCCTCCATTGATAGAAGGGGGCCGTCGTGAGCATAAGGGCGGAGCAGGGGGCCAGCCAGGCCGAGAGCAACTTCCCAAGGCCCCCATCCCTCGCCCTAGCCCCGATCACGCCCAAAGCGCCCATGAGGAAGGCGGCGGGGTTGAAGAGGAAGCCGGCGACGTAGGTCCCTATGGTCTCGCGAAGGTTGGATATGGCGGCCGAGGCGTTCGAGGGGCTGAGGAACGAGAGGAAGTTGGCGGCATATGGCAGCGCCTTGGTCCACCGGAACAGGGATAGCGCGAGGGCGGCCTCGAAGGCCAGCAATATGCCTGATGCCAAGAGGGCTGATCCGGATTCGCGATCGCCGCCCAATGCGCCCGGCAAATTGAAGAGGAAGAAGAGGGCCAGGATCGAAGCCGATAGGGCCCCGGTCCAAGCATGGGCCGCGAACGTGAGGCAGGCCAGGGCGGCGGATGGGATCAGCCATAGCTTGGATCTCGTTGCCTTCAATACCGACCCGAATTGGAGCGTCATAATCGAATACGCCAACCAGTTGGCGTATATGCCCGCGTACATACCAACGGTGAGCTGGATCGAGAATATCGAGAGGATCCCGGCCAGCGCGGACCCCATCGGGCCCGCGCCCCCGGCCCTAGCCAACCAGAAGGACGATAGGGCGGATAGGGCCATGAGCGGGATCGGCGCCAATTGGATCGCGGATATGGAGGTGGCGCCCAGGGCCTTGATGCCGTAGAGGAGCAATAGGGAGAGCGCCCGGGGCTCCTCCCGGAGGAGCCCGGGGAACGATTCGATCCCCGGGATCCTCTCCAGGCTCCGGAGGTACCAGGGGGAATCTACGCCCACGAGCTTGGGCGGATATTGGGTGGAGAAATAGGGGAAATACGCGGCGATCGCGCCGAGGGATATCGCCGCCCAGAGGGCGATGGCCGCGCGGTGCCATGGGAGGGCATCCCAAGTCGGGGGCGCGGGGCCCATCCCCCCTCGCCCAAGGGATCGCGCCCGATGCGCGATCGGGATCGATAGCCAGGATAGGGCGAGGAGCGCCACCAGCCAAGCGAAGATCGGATAGAGCGCATAGGGATATTTGAACTCGAAGGCCATCACCCACCTGACTTGCGGGATGGATAGGATGGAGAATGGGCCGGCCGGGGAATGGGCCTTGGAGAGAGCGAGCGATATGAGGATCGCGCATGAGGACGCCTCTATGGCGAGGAGGGCCGAGAGGGCGAGGGATGGCGCGAGCGCGATCATCGCCCTCGAGCGAGCCGGGAGATCCCGAAGGGCCAGGGGTGAGGTCAGCGCGGCCAGCATTGACGCCACTATCGCGAGCGCCGTCGCCCCGCGCCAAAGGGAGAGGAGGAAGGCGAGCGAGGCGGCCGAGTGCCATATGAGCCAAGCCCCATGGGTCCTCCTTCGCAGGATCGCCAATATCATCGGGATCGATAGCGCCAGGAGCGCGGACGCCAGCCAAGCCAAGCGATCCGCCTCCAGCCCGAGCAATAAGAGCCTCAGATCCTTCTCCGAGAACCCGAAGTTGAACCTCACATTGAAGGAATTAACGAGCACCACGAAGCCGAATAGGAGGCAGGACGCGGAGGGAACGGCGTTGAGGAGCTCGGGCTTCCAGGGGATCCTCAAGGCTCCGATCCCCCGGCCCCGGAGGCGAGCTCCCCCCTTATCCTATTGCGCATATCCTCGAACTCGCTCGGCGAGGCGCTTCTATGGGGCCAATTCAGCCTGAGGGCGTCCCCAACGTGCCTCGGGATTATGTGGACGTGGACGTGGAAGACGCTTTGCCAAGCGGCCCTGCCGTTCGTCTGGATTATATTGAGCCCATCCGCCCCGGTCGCCCTCCGGACTGCCGGGGCTATCAATGCGACCCTCTCGAAGAGCTCCCCGACCTCGGGAGGGGGCATCTCGAATATGGTGGGGTAGTGCTTCTTGGGGATCACGAGCGTATGGCCAGGGTTCACCGGCCATTTATCCAAGAAGGCCAAGAAGGCGCCGTCCTCGTAAACGATATAGGCCTCGGCCTCGCCGCTGGCTATACGGCAGAAAACGCAGGGCCCTTCGCCCGAATGGGCCATGGAACCCAAACCCCCGATCTCAGGGCTTCCCGGCGAATATCCCGTAGGCTTGGGCCACGTCCGCCACCTCCACGACCTTCGTCCTATACCCGCTCTTGACGAGGAATTCCCCCAAGTCGACCTCGTAGGGTTCGTAGGTGATTATTGTGAACCCGGGCAGAGGCTGGCGCTTAACGACCCTATAATCGATGAACTTCGCTTGCCCCTTGGGGACCAGGAATAGCTCCGCTCCCTCCTTGGCCGCCGCGAGGGCCTTCTCGGGGACTCCCCCCACCATGCCAATGCTCCCATCCGGGTTTATGGTCCCCGTCATGAAGACCCCGCTCCTCAGGGCCTGCCCCCTTATGGCGGCTATTATCGCAACCGTTATGGCGGCGCCGGCGCTCGGCCCATCCACGACCTCGACCTCCTCCTTGCCCCTGACCGTGAGTATCACATCAGTGGCGCTCAGGGCGGATCCCGTGAAATTCTCCGCGACCAGCACCGCCGTCCTGGCGCTGGTTTGCAGATCGATACCTATCCTGGGCTGCGTATTTATCAAGATCCTGCCCTGCCCCTGCTTCAGCTCTATATCCACTTGCATCACCACCCCCTCGTAAACGAACTCAAATGGCCCCACGGGCCTCTGCCTCACCGCCACCAATGGGACCGACGCCCGCCCGACGAGCCCAGCCTCGGCCCGGCCGGAGCGGAGCAGGTTCGAGTAGTACTCCGCTTGGGATTTATAATAGAGCGATTGGCTCCTCAAGACTTCGAGTTCCTTGCCCAAGGAGCGGAGGCTGCTGGTGAGGTTCTCGTTCCTCAACATCAGGGCGCCCACCTGCGACTTGAGGTTCGAGTAATCCCACGCTACGTAAACGAGGCACGAGGCCAAGGCGATGTTCAGGATGAGGCTCGCGGCGAGGAGCCCCCTGGATCCGCCGCCCGCCAACCCCCTTCACCGAGCCGATCGCGTCGAGCGCCGAATATGAAGCTTGCGCAACTTTAGTCTCCGAAAGGTTTTTGATGGAATGGGGGGAGGGATATTGGGGGTTTGGGATCTTGGCGAGGGCCATAGTAATGGATCCCAAGGATAACGTCGCCACCCTCCTATCCGAGGCGAATCGCGGGGATCCGGTCGAGATCAGATCCAAGGGCGGGGAGGTATTGGGGCGCGTGATCGCCAACGCGCCCATCCCATTCGGGCACAAGATAGCCCTAATGGATCTGAAGGAGGGGGAGAGGGTCATCAAATACGGCGAGGTCATAGGCAGGGCGACGAGGCCGATAGCGAAGGGCGATCACGTCCACGTCCACAACCTCGAGAGCCTTAGGATAAAGGCCGAGGTGGCTTGAGGCTTGCGGACCTTCATGGGCTATGAGAGGCCCGATGGATCGGTGGGCGTGAGGAACCACGTCCTGATAATGGCGACGATGGAGTGCTCCTGGGAGCCGGCCAAGAAGATAGCCGGGCTCGTCGAGGGCGCGATCGTGGTCGGGCACTCCTATGGGTGCAGGGCCGAGGAGAACAGCCAGGTCATAAAAAACTTGGTGGCCATCGGGCAGCACCCGAACGTGGCCGCGGTCCTGGTCGTGGGCCTAGGCTGCGAGCATTTGACGGCGGATCTATTGGCGGATGGCATATCCAAATCCGGGAAGCCCGTCGAGGCCGTCGTGATACAGGAGGTCGGCGGATCCCTGAAGGCCATAGAGCGCGGGGCCGAGCTCGCCCGGAGGATGTCGGCCGAGGCCGGGAGGGCCCAAAGGAAGCCGTTCGACGCGGGGGAATTGGTCGTGGCCGTGAAATGCGGCGGCTCCGATGCCACATCCGGATTGGCCGCGAACCCGGCCGTTGGGGCGGCGATGGACATGGTCCTCGAGGCGGGCGGTACCGTCATAATGACCGAGGTCCACGAGATGATAGGCACGGAGCATTTGTTGGTCAGGAGGGCCGCGAATGAGGAGGTGGGCCGAAAGCTCCTCAAGGCCATATTGGACGAGGAGAGGAGGAAGGCGGCCCTGGGATTGGTCAGCGAGACCAGGTACATAGCGAAGGGGAACATCGAGGGCGGCTTGACGACCATAGAGGAGAAGGCATTGGGAGGGATAGTCAAGGGCGGGACGAAGCCCATAGCCGGCTTCTTGGAGAACAACGCCCATAGGTTCGAGAAGCCGAGGGGGAAGGGGTTCTATATTCAGGAGGGGACCCATATCGATGTGCCCTGCGTGACCCATATGGTGGCCGCTGGGGCCCAGCTGGTCGTCTTCACGACCGGGAGGGGGTCCACGGTCGGCCACGCGATAGCGCCGGTGATAAAGGTCACCGGGAACCCGATCACGTATGAGCGGATGAAGGACGATATGGATATCAACGCGAGCACGGTGATCACGGGCGAGGAGTCGATAGAGGTCGTCGGGAGGAGGATATTCGAGGAGATCCTCGAGGTGGCGTCGGGCAAGAGGACCAAATCGGAGGCCTTGGGATATAGGGAGTTCGCCATCTATAAGCTCGATCAAAGGGTCGATCGCTTCCTCGGATGCGGCTTCGGGCCCTAAGCGATCCAGCCCAAAACGCGGGTCAGCGTCCTCGATGGGCTTCAATTCGTCCCTAAATGAACGGCCATTCTTGATGCCCTCCTGCGGACATGATGAGGCGGACATGAGGAATCTGCAAAGGCTATAAGAGGGAGGGAAAAGAGGAATCGAAAAATTTAGGCTGAAAAAGGGCGGAAGGAGCCTCAAAATCAATAAAGAAAATTGAGAGCGTATAAGGGGGTCTGCCGATGCGGCTGGATATATGAAATAGGGGATATTCCGGATTGGAATTTGGATTTACTATGAAATAGCGCATCATATACCGAGGTATGCCCTTTTCACATGTTCGTTGCTCAGGAGATCCCTCCCGGACCCGCTCAATATAATCCTGCCGGTCTCCATTACGTATCCCCTGTCGGCGATCTCGAGGGCGCGCCAGACATTTTGCTCCACCAATAGGATCGTGACGCCCTGATCGTTTATCTCCTTTATCAAATCGAACATCTGCGCAACTATCTTCGGAGCCAGCCCGAGGGAGGGCTCGTCGAGCATTAAGAGTTTCGGCCTAGACATCAGGCCTCTTGCGATCGCAAGCATCTGCTGCTCGCCCCCGCTCAGGGTTCCGGCTATCTGCCCCTTCCTCTCCTTTAATATCGGGAAGAGTTCATATACCCATTTTAGGGTTTCATCCCTTGCCCTTCTATTCTCCGGAGTGATCGCCCCGAGCCTGAGATTTTCTTCCACGGTTAAGCGCGTGAAGAGCATCCTGCCCTCCGGTATCAGGGCCATCCTCCTTCTTACCCTCTCGTGAGGTGGGACCTTGGTGACGTCCTCCCCGAATAGTTTAACTTTGCCTGAATTCGGATACATGAGCCCAGCTAGCACCTTGAGCGTTGTGGTCTTCCCGGCCCCGTTGGAGCCAACGATCACAACGATCTCCCCTTCCTTCACATCGAGGGATACATCCCACAGGACTTGGACGTCCCCATAAGAGGCATTGACGCCTTCTACGCTAAGCATAGCGCTCCCCCAGATAAGCCTCGATGACCCTTTCATCCTCGGCGATTTCCTTGGGCTTACCTTCCGCAATCTTCTCGCCATGATGCAACACTATGATCCTATCAGCGATCGACATGATGAAGCGCATCACGTGCTCAACCACGAAGAGCGTCACTCCGGATTCCCTTATCCTCTTCAAAAGGCCGATGATCTCATCGATCTCCGCCGGATTCAATCCAGCCACAGCCTCATCCAGCAGCAGGAGTTTCGGCTTGGTGGCCAATGCCGACGCGAGGCCGAGGCGCTTGCGATCGACTATCGTTAAGCTATGGGCCGGGATGTCCCTCTTCTTAATCAAACCGGTGAACTCAAGGATCTCCATGGCGATTTGTCTCGCCTCCCTCACGTCCTTCGTCCTACAGAGCGCTCCCGTAGTTACGCTATCGAGGACGCTCATGCTATGAAACGCCCTTACCACCTGAAAGGTCCTGGCGATTCCCTTCTTGGCGACGGCATGGGGAACGAGGTTAGTGATATCCTCCCCTTCGAATATTACCTCCCCGGAGTCCGGCGGATAGAACCCAGTGATGCAATTGAATAGCGTAGTTTTGCCGGCCCCATTTGGGCCTATCAAGCCAAGGATCTCACCCCTGCTCACGGTTAGGCTTACATTATTCAGGGCAACCAATCCCTCGAACCGCTTCGTTAAGCCCTTAACCTCCAAAATCTCGGTCATTGGGATCTCACCCCTAAGCGGGGTTGTGAAATCCTAATTTTTCCATATGCCTTTTCGACCAATTCCACAAGCCCGCGGGGCCGAAGCACTGCTACCAAGACCATGAGCGCGCCCGCCACAACATAATCCAGCCCCGCCATCTTGGTATATCCGATTACATAGGCGCGGGTGAACTCGTGGATTGGCTGGATTATCATAGCCCCAATAATCGGACCGGCGATGGTGCCCATGCCCCCAACCACTGGGCCTATGAGTATATCCGTGGACATAGCAACTGGCATGACTGTGTCTGGGGCTATATAGAGCACATATTGTGCATAAAATGTTCCAGCTAGAGCCGTGAGGGCGGAACTTATGACCATTGCTATGAGCTTGTACTTGAAGGCATTTATGCCCAGGCTCTCAGCCATGCTCTCATCGTCCCTGATCGCGATGAAATAATACCCCAATCTCGACTTCACGATCTTAAATTCAATAGACAAGATTAGCAATAGCATGGCCAGCGCAATATAGTAATATGGCGCTCTATTCACGTGGAATTGAAAGTCATACCAAGAATCCGGAATGACGGGCATCAGGAGCCCCCAAGCTCCCCCCATCTCGGCCCAATTTATGAAGATCACCCTGACGATCTCAGCAAACGCTATGGTCGCTATGACGAGATAGTGCCCCCCGAGCCCGAACCTGAACAAGAAGGCGCCGCAGAGTGCCCCATAAGCAGCTGCCAAAAGAGCTCCGATCAGCATACCGATCCAAGGAGTAATCCCATGGAACATATATAGGGCCGTTGATGTATAGGCTCCTATGCCGAAGAACGCTGCATGTCCCCATGCAAGTTTTCCGGTATATCCGCACAAAATATTCCACGCGGTTCCCAGATACGCGAACAGGATTATCATGATCGCGACGTGGAGAAAGAAGGGGGTCAGAAATGGAGGTAGTATCACCGCCATTATCAAAAGGATTAAGGGGAAGTAAAATTTCGAAGGCAAGCCCATTTTCATTCGGGTTCCCCTTTCTAAACCTTTTTCTCCCCGAAGATCCCCGTTGGCTTTATCGCGAGGACGATCAAAAATATCACCATTGGAATGGCCTCTTTCCACGAGGGGCCTAACAGGAAGGCACCCACTCCTTCCGAAAGCCCAACGATTATGCCGCCGGCTATCGAGGCCAGGACGTTGCCGCAGCCTCCCAAAACCACGACGATGAACATCCTGAGGAGGAAGACGGCTCCGACCGTTGGATACGTGTAATAAAAAGTGGAGGTAAGAACCCCCGCGATGCCGGCGCAGGCCACGCCCATCCCGAATACGATCGCGTAAACCCTTTTCACGTTTATTCCCATCAGCGCTGCCGCCTCCCTGCTTTGGCTAGTAGCGCGTATGATCCTCCCGAAATCCGTTCTGGTGAGGATGAAATAGAGGATGGATATCATTATCATAGAACCCGCGAAGGAGATCAAGCGCGGCAGGCTCAGGGATATCGGGCCAACCGCCGTAGTTGCGGTTGTATACTCGGTCCAAATCATCCTATAATCCTCCTTCCATATCAATAGCGCCAGGTTCTGCAGGACGTACCCCAACCCAATCGTAGCAACCGCTTGAATGAAAAGCGGGGCGCCCAAGAGCCGATCGATCACGGTCCTCTGGACGGCTACGCCAACTATGAATAGAAGAGGGGCGGCTATGACTATAGCTGAAAGGGGGTGGAGCCCATAGAGCTCGAAGATCCAAAAGCTAATATACATGGCTATCATCATCATGTCCGCTTGAGCGCAATTGATAACGTCCATGACGCCATAGATCACGTTGAATCCAGCGGCAATGAGTGCGTAAACTCCTCCCAACAATAAAGCGTTCGCTATCACTTGCACCGGCGTTGCTATCTCCATTGCTTCGACTCAGCCTCTATCGGCACTTCAACTCCAAGGAGCCTTGACGGGCCACTTGTAGGGAGTGGTGGCGATAGTGAATGGCCACACGGTTCGCGCCTTGCCATCTACGATTTGGACTATTATGCCCACCCCCTTGACGTTCTGGCCGGTCTCATCAAACTTTATCCCCTTCCATGGCATTGGAACTTTTTCCTCCGGCCAGTCAGTTGCCCTGAAGGCCTTCTGGATGTCCTCAGGCTTTAGGGATCCGGCCCTCTCAAGAACGTCCGCTAGCAGTAGCGCAGCGGTATAAGAGCGAGCCATCGTGCCATCCATATCCTTTTCGTAGCGGGCTCGGAATTTGCTGTTAGCCTCCCTTATGGCTGGCTTTACCGCACCCAGATCCGCGCAGAAGACCTCTCGACTAAATACATAGTCCGCGGCCTTCCCGAGTGTTTTAACGTAATCCGGATGTATATGACCGGCATCGTTGGCGATCCATAGCTTCGGCCAGTAACCCAATTCCTTAAACGTCTTCGTGAAGAGTATCGCATCAGAGAGATATGAGGCCTGCATTAGGACATCATGGTCCGTGGCTTTGAGCTTGAGGACCTCCGAGGATACGTCCGTAGCCCCAGCTGAATACGGCAAATCTAAGACGATTTGATAGCCCAATGTAGGCGCATATTCCTTAATGACCTTCGCTGAATCTATCCCCCATAGGGTATTCTCGTACAAGATCGCGATCTTCTTTAGGGATACGCCCTCCTTCTTCTCTATATCGGCCACCATATCCACCATGTTCCTTACGAGGACGGCATCATGGGGCGTCGTCCTGAAGAACCATTTGAAGCCCCGCGCGGTGAGCCCCGGTGATGTCGAGTCCGGGTTGAGGAACGGGATCCCATACCTTTCGGCGACTTCACTACAAGTGGCCGTAACAGCGCTTTGATAGGCTCCAACTAGAACGTGTACCTTTGCTTCCGTTATAAGCCTCTCCGCCTCGGCTGCACCCGTTTTGGGGTCGCCCTTGGTATCCCCAAGGACCAGCTCTATTTTCGCACCACCGAGCGACTTTATGCCCCCTGCCGCGTTGACTTCGTCCATCACCAAACTGAATGCGTTCACCTGATCCCTTCCTATCAAGGCCAGCGGGCCGGTAACTGGCCACAGGAGGCCGACTTTGATCACTGGAGCTGCTGGCTTCGGAGGGGCGGGCGGAAGCGTAGCATAGTAGGCTATGCCAGCTATCGCAATTATGACGATGATTACTATCAAAAGGGTAGCCTGCATCCTAGTAAGAGCTGATCTACTCCTATTCAATTTAATTTTCACCTCAATAATTTTTTCTTTTTCTAAGAAACTATATTTAAATCTTTCGGTAATGTAGGGAGGGTTGTCAACTTATCTATAAAACCATACAAACCAATGGGTCCAAAGTTGACAATTTCATGCGAAGGCGCAGAGTTTAACAGCCTTCCCGAAACCCCTTTATGCCATGAATTCCTGGCTCAGAAGTCCCCCCTCTATGAGCTCAGGATTCTCAAATGAATGAGCCGTTTTGCTAGGGCTTGCCGGGCTTAACCATCGGGGCGTAGTCCCTCGACGTCAACCCGTTCAGGATGGTTTCGCATCGAAAGCTCTGCTCGGGGCCAGGCCTGGGCCTAGGGGGGCCTTGAGGGGCAGGCGCATGGGGGCGGTGCTTCCCGATGTAGGCATTGCGCATCAGGAGGGGAACTGAAAAATGGCTTTGGCGGTTAAAGCGCCAAGCCGGAGGCCGATCCAAGCAACGGCGAAGCGTTTAACAGACGGTCATAGCAAGCATATATTGGAAATCGATGGCACAAATGGGATCCTCGCTTTGAGGCTTTATGCCACGCCCCTGATCAAGTTGGAGAGGGCGAGCGCCGAGCTCGGCCTCGATGTTTACGGTAAACTGGAATGCGTGTGCCCAACGGGCTCCCATAAGGATCGCGAAAGCCTGGCCATGTTGGAAGACGCATCAGCGAGGGGGATCGATGAAATCGCAATAGCCAGCACTGGGAACGCTGCCATATCACTTTCGGCGTTAAGCCCAATTTACAATATCCAGTGCCACGTATTCATCTCGAGGGGGACCTCGAAGGAAAGGCGCATGTTGATCGAGCTCTTCGGCGCGAAGTTGCACTTGGTCGATGGGGGGTATCGAGAAGCCGTAGAGGAATGCGAAAGGTTCGTGGCATCCCATAATGCATATGACGCAAATCCCGGTCGAAGCGTAAAGAAGCTCGAGGGGGATTCGGCGATAGGGATCGAAATTTCGAACCAACTGGATGTCGATCCCGAATTCGTAATAGTTCCGACAAATAATGGAACGCTTCTCGCCGGGATTTGGAGGGGATTCGAGAGGGTTGGGCTAAAGCCAAAGATGGTCGCTGCAACCTCCCCGACCACGAGCTTGGCTGAAAGCATAGCTGGATATAATAGGTTCGATGGCGAGGCCTTGGACGCGGCCCTATCCGAATCGGGTGGGAAAGTCGTAGAATTGAGGGATAATGAGATACTTTTGGCGATGAAAAAATTATTTGAGGAAGGGGTCTTTTGCGAGCCAGCCGCCGCTACATCTCTAGCGGCACTTTATAAGCTTAGATCGAGGGCACCACTTCACGGCCCCATCGTACTACTAATAACTGGTACCGCCCTAAAATATCCGATTAGTCTAAGAATGATTGCTCGAAAAATTTTAAAAACATAATCAATGAGGGGGTTTTGATCCTATTTATTGCGGAATTCACTTTGCATGATCCATCTTCGAAAACATCGATTGTACTGAGTAGATCTGATGCCAAAGATGGCTTGATCCCACAAATGCCATCGCTGCGCAAGCCACAATCAACCCCTAGGCGCTACCGTGGATGCTTCGCCCGTGCTTCGGGACGCCGAACCCCCTCAAGGCCCCATGCGGATGGCCATGCCCATGGATGGCCGGCGGATGTAATGGTCCCTCATCCGCGGCTGTGGGGATTCATTGGCGCACCTATCGAGGGTCCTCCCAGCGTCCAGACTAGGCCGCCATGGCCTCCATCAAGAAAAGCCTCTCCCAATGGCCCCCATGAGTGCCCCGAGCCCCAGGGACTTATGGCTCACGGCATATCCAAAGCTGGGAGGCGAATCTCGGCCTTCCTCAGCGATGGCCAGCATAGTACAGGCCGGCCTTGTGGATCGCGCGCCTACCCCGGGCATCAAGGGGGATAGTGTCCCAGGCCGCCCTCCCATCGGGCCGAGCTCCTAGGAGAAAAATCGGGCGCATCCCCCTTGAGTTGACGACCTTTCTTGCGATGGCAAAAGACTTAAATATATCTTCTCTCAATAAAAGACCGATCTTGACGCGACTAGGTTTGATGATCCCCTCTTCAAACACGACAATGGAGCCAGAATTTTATGCGATGGTGCCGCGAGGCTTCACGATACATTCAGCGCGATTGAAGCTCAGAAGCGTCACTATCGAGGGCTTGGCCGAAATGGAAAAGAGCATTGAGGAGGAGGCATCCAAGCTAGCTGATGCAGACGTCGATGTCATTGGATATGGATGTACAAGCGGAAGCCTATTCAGGGGATTGGGTCATGATAAAAATATAGAGGAAAGGATAGAGAAAACTTCCGGAAGGCCAGCCATAGCTACGGCTGGAGCGGTCGTGAGTGCTCTGGGGGCGATGGGGGTTAGGAGAGTTTCAGTTGCGACTCCATACATTTCTGAGATCAATGATCTGGAGAAGAAATTCCTTGAGGCGAATGGATTCGAAGTCGTAGATCTGAAAGGATTGCATTTATCGGACAACCTCGAGATCGGGAGGGTGAGCTATGAAGTGATCTATGAATTGGTTAAGAAACTTAATCATGAAAGGTCGGACGGAATTTTCATAAGTTGCACGAATCTCCCAACCATAGGGATCATCGAGAAGATTGAGAAAGAGCTTAGAAAACCAGTTGTTTCAAGCAATACGGCAACGCTTTGGGCTATGCTTAGAAAAATAAATATCTCAGAGAAAATAAGGGGTTACGGAAAAATCATGGAGGAGCATTAAGAGGATAGTGGCGCCTTCGGGATAGAGAATCGTTGAGGGCTAAAACTAAACAACTGGTTTTAGCCGAATGGCCCTAGCCCTTCTTGGGGCACGATCGATGTCGCCGAGCCGTTGTATGAGCATCGCATAGGGGGGTTCAAGGGCGGCTCGGCCTGCGATGTTCCCACATGCCCCCGGCAGGGCGAGCGCCGCCGGGCTTAGTTAGGGGGGAAGCCCTTCGGTGCACTCCCCGGGCATTGGGGGACCCGCGCAGCCAAGTCGATCGTCGGGCGCGTCGGGCCATATGTACACTTTGAAATGGACGTAGCTGAATAGTTGAGCACGCCAATGACCTGAGAAAGCTTTATTAAATAATCTTTCAAATTTTATTTGATTCAAAAAATAACTCCTTGCTGGTGGAGTTGATATGGAGAACGAAATTAGGGCTGTCCTCTTTGGGCTCGGCCCAATGGGGAAGATGATTGCAAAGGGGGTCCTGGAGAAGAAGGGGATAAGGATCGTCGGCGCCGTCGATATTCTCAAGGATATTGTTGGGAAGGATTTGGGGGAAGTCCTGGAGCTGGGCAAGAAACTCGGGGTAACAGTCACCGACGATGCCGAGGGGCTCCTCTCCAAGATAAAGGCGGACATAGCCATAATCGCGACGAAATCCTACCTGAAAGATGTTTACCCGCAAATAGCCCTGTGCATAAAGGCCGGGATCAATGTGATATCCACGTGCGAAGAGCTTGCCTATCCCTACTATAAATATCCGGAGCTCTCGAGCGAGATCGATGAATTAGCCAAGAGGCATGGCGTGACGGTGCTCGGGACGGGCATCAATCCCGGATATCTAATGGATACCTTGCCCATCACCCTTACGGGTGTCTGCCAGCGCGTCGAGAGCATCAAAGTGGAGAGGGTGATGGATTCCTCGAAGCGGAGGATCCCGTACCAAAAGAAGATAGGAACGGGGCTAAGCGTCGAGGAGTTCAGGAAGATGATCGATGAGAAGAAGATAACGGGTCACGTCGGCCTAGTGGAATCGATAGCGATGATCGCCGAGGCCCTCGGATGGAGGCTCGATGAGATAAAGGAGTTCCCGCCGGAGCCCGTCATAGCTGAAAGGGAATTGAAGACCCCATATACAACCGTTAAGCCCGGATACGTCGCCGGCCTGAAGAGCGTGGCGCATGGGATCAAGGACGGAAGGCCCGCAATAGTCCTGGAGTTCATTTCCCATGCCGCGGTCGAGGAGGAATATGAGGCCGTCTCGATCGAGGGCATCCCAAAGATATATGAGAAGATAGCCGGAGGGGTCCATGGCGACATAGGAACCGTCGGAGTGATCGCCAATATGATACCGAAGGTTCTGAATGCCGGGCCTGGCTTGGTTACGATGAAGGATTTGCCCTTGCCATCGGCCGTTACCGAGGACCTCAGAGTTTATCTTCGCTGGAAGAAGCCCTGAACTCCTCAACCTTTATTTTTTTATTTGCCTATGAATCCCTCCAGCATCCTTATCAGCGAGGAATGGACCTTCATCGGGACGCCGTCGACCGAAAGCTGTGGCCTTCCGGTAACGCCGTCAACCGCCCCAGCGCTCAATGAGCCCTTTAGCATCTCCTCCTCATCCTCCGGCGCGTGGAGCGCCTCCCTCCTTCCGGTTAATGCTGCGATGCAGGCCTCGATCCCATAGGCCCCCCAGTTCGAGATCGATGCCACGACCAGTTTGTCGACGATCGATTCGGCGGCGATCCCGCCCCCGCAGGGACATTGGCAGGCCTTTGCATATGGAACGAACTTTTCAACGGCGCTTCTTATATTGCCCATCCCGACCTCGTTTCCCCCATCCCCGATCCCGATCGTGAGGGCGCCGCGACTGCGGGCCCTTTCGATCAAAGGCTCGATTTTCGCATGAAATGGGCTTATGTTGATCCCCCTCATCGTATGGTATTCCCCCTTTACGTTCCTCCCGGCCTTCTCTATCGCAACGACGAGCGATGGATTGAATTTTGCGAGGATCCTCTCGGCCTCGTCCTCAGCCTCCTCCAGCCCCAAAGGGAAGCCTAGGAGAAGGGCCGAGCCATCCGCATAGCACCCGGATCCACCTTCCTCCATCTTAGCGCCGATCCCAAGCGCACGTAAGGTCGAGGCCATTATCGCCTTAGATTGATCCTCCGTGACCAATATCGGGCGGGCGCCGAATATCTCGGATAAGGCCCTAGCCAGGGCGGCGGCCCCCAAGGGGCCATCCGTCTCTTGGATCCTTTGCGGCAAGACTATGAAGCCCGTAGTTATTATCACAGCATCGCCATTCCTCACCGTATCGGATATGCCCTTCGCGGCCTCCAAAGCCACGGGCCCCCGGACCAATCCCCGCGCGGCACTGTAGAGATCGTAAATGATGCCCCTTGCCCTCACATCCAACGTGATTAACCTATCAATCCCCTCTCCGATATATTCAAGGCTTCTCTCCATACCACATCCTTCGATGGATCTTCGCGCAACCCTTTATTTAAATTCTTCTGATACCTTAAATCCATTGCAATAAAATAATCTCTCCATCATCCCATCGAAAGTATCGCTTACTACGACCTCCAAGGGACTCCAATCCAACCTATTGACTATGATTGACGTGGCCATGAAGGTCCTCCTTAATAAAGCCAATCAAGCCAGGTCGGGAAGGGCCCATCTGGCTTCGAGCCCGGAGATATTTTCAGGACGATGGTAATTTTGGGGGCATTGGAATAGCATCTTCGGCGCGCTCAAGGGCTACCACGCCGAAAGCTGCGGCATAGCTAGTGCCGTTATGGCTAGGACTTGGCTCAAACGCCTAGAAGCGGCTAGATGGTCCTCGGGAATTCGCCTAAAGGATCAGGCCATTCCTGAGCAGGGCCCCGATGAATGGCGGGTTCCTCCTGGCCAATCGTTCGAACCCCTCTCGCGAGTAAATGAAGGGCTCCAGCCTGTGTATCCTCAGCGATTCAATGCCTCTCGGCCTGCTCCATCCAATCCCTGCTCCTCTAGACAGCCGCCGATCTCCGAGCGGCGGTCGCTTTCCCACCGAGGGAATTAAACGCTATCCAATGCGCTGCTCATCGGCGCTTGAGCACGACGACCTCGCCCCTATCCCCATCCACCAAGACCACATCCCCGCTCTCTATGACCTCCAGGGGGTTGCGATCCAACCTATCGACGATGGGTATTTGCTTCCCGTAGAACTCCTTCGCCATGAGCGCCCCTATGGTCACTATGGGCTCGCTCTCGATGTTGACGATCGCGCAGGGGGCTGCCCCGCATCTAACGGCCTCGAGGAATACGGAGGAGCCGCCGGTGGACCCCCTCCCGTATGGGAAGACCAGGACCTTGCCGGCCGCGTTCCTCCCTCTCAGCGGATTCCTCTCGTCCACGATCTCCCCAGTCCTGGGATCTATGCCGTGCCAAAATCCGAAGGCCAGCGGGGAGACCAGAGCCTCCCCCTCGGCCCTCCCGGGGACGAGGCCCCTACCCCTCAGGGCTATTTCCCTCGGCATTCAGAGCACCCCCTCGACCGCGGCCCTGACGCAGCCCTCAAGGCTCGTGAAGGCCACCTCGACGCCCAAGTTGGTCGGCGCGTAATAAGCGTATTTCCCGGAATCCGTGACCATCCTCTTGAAGCCCCATTGGCGGAGCGGCGCGTTGTTGCAGCAGGTATCGGAGATGACCCTTATCCCCGAGGCGGTCAGGGCATCGAGATATCCCATCTCCCCTATCAAGCGCTCCATGTATTTGCTCATGCTTACCCAAAATTCCACCCCATCCTTGACCCTCCTCCCCTCCATCAGCCTGACCAGCCTCTGGATTTGCCCCAGCGAGGCGTGGGGGCAACCGGTGGCCACCAGATCGACCTCCCCCCCGGAGGCGCTGCACATCCTCTCCCTGGTCGATTCCAAGGTCCTCTTATCAAATTCCAGCCTATCCTTGGGCTTATCGCCCCCGAGCGCCTCCTCCAAGGTCCTCGCCTCGGGCGTCAGGCCGACTATGTGGTACATGGCCAAGGACCCGGCCGCCGCCCCGGCCGCGCCGAGCGCCTTCAATCTATCCGGGTTCGCGCCCTTGGGCATATCGACTATGACCGGGATCTCGTTCCCGAGCTCTGAGCCGAGATAATACCCCAATACGGGATAATCCTCGTCCCTGAGCTCCGATATCCCCTTCATCCTCACCACCACGGTTCCCTTCCTATTCTCATCCAAATGGAGCCCGAACTCGGGGATCCTCCCGGCTATGGCGGCCATCGTATCCAAATAGGCGCAATAGCGGTTCGTCCTCGCCCCTATCACCGAATTGACGTAGGCGACGGCGTTCGATTCCGACCAGGCCAATTGATCGCCGAATTTCGGCACGTTCGCGTGGAGGTAGGGGGTGCAGCACCAGGTCGGGGCGCAACCGATCCGGACGATGCGCCTCGCTAGCTTGATCTGCCTATGGGCATATCCCTCATCGATCCCGAGCTCCCTCCAGCGCTCGAAATCTATCGCGCACGGATCCGTCGTGGCAGGGACGCTGACCCTGGCCCCGGCCTCGATGAGCCTATCGAATACCTCGATCCCCGAATCCCCGGTCAGCTGATAGGAGGATTCGACTATGTGGGCGCTCTCTATCGGGATCAGCCTCTCGGCGCCGTACATATCCCCGACCTTGGCCAATATCCTCATGGCTATCGCTAGGCCCTCGCCCCGCTCGCCATCCAGCATGGCCTCCTCCTCCTTGGTCAGGTACAAACCGATCCCCCAGGGGCAATTGCCCCAAGGGCAATATATAGCTTGGGGAGGCCTGAGGCGGAAGCCATCAGGGGCGAAGCCCTCGGGGGCTGGCCCCGCTCCGCCGCTAGAGCCCGAGATAAGCCTTCTTCACATGCTCGTTCTCGAGCAATTCATCGCTCCGCCCCGATAGGGCTATCCTGCCGTTCTCGAGGACGTATCCCCTATCGCTTATGTTCAAAGCGTGGTGGACGTTTTGCTCGACCAGAAGGATCGCCACCCCGCCCTCGTTTATCCTCTCAATTACTTCGAATACCTTCCTCACTATCGAGGGGGCCAATCCCAGGGATGGCTCATCGAGCATAAGGAGCTTCGGCCGGGACATGAGGGCCCTGGCTATCGCGAGCATTTGTTGCTCGCCCCCGCTCAAGGTCCCGGCGAGCTGCTTCCGCCTTTCCTTGAGTATTGGGAATAGGTTAAAGACCTCCTCAAATCTATCCCTCAAATGCCTCCTGGCCTCCTTCGTATATGCCCCAAGCTCCAAGTTCTCTTGAACGGTCATTACTGGGAACAGCCATCTGCCCTCCGGAACCAAGGCTATCCCCTTCTCGATTATTTTATGGGGGGGCGTCCTCGATAGCTCGGACCCATCGAACTTTATGCTCCCGCTTTTAGGCCTCAATAAGCCGGCGATCGTCTTAAGGGTCGTCGATTTTCCAGCGCCATTGGATCCAATGATCGAAACGATCTCCCCCCTATTGACTTGGAGCGAAACGTCCCATAGCGCTTGGGCCAAGCCATAGAATACGTTTAATCCTTCAACCGATAACATGGGGGCTCCCCCTAGAAGACGTATCTTTCTCCCAAGTAAGCGTCGATCACCTTCTGATCCGCAGCTATCTCCCTCGGCGAGCCCTCCGCTATTTTCTCCCCGTGATGCAATACCATTATCCTATCCGATATTGACATTATCGCCCTCATAACATGTTCGATCATGAAGATCGTCACGCCTTCCTCCCTGATCCTGGAAATCAATTTCACCGCATCTTCGGTTTCCCTTGGGTTCAGCCCAGCGATCGCTTCATCGAGGAGCAAAACCTCCGGCATGGTGGCCAAGGCTCTCGCTATCTCCAATTTCTTTCGATCGGCGAGCGTTAGAGATGAGGCCAATAGATCCCTTTTGTCATCCATGCCAACGAACCGCAACTTATCCATGGCTATCTCTTTCGCCTCCCCAACGTTCTTGGTCCTGGAGAGGGCACCGACCACGACGTTATCCAAGACTTTCATATTAAGAAAAGGCTTAACGATTTGAAACGTCCTAGCGATGCCCAGCTTACAAATATCAAAGGACTTCAATCCCACTAAGCTCCTACCCTTATAACTCACCAAACCCCCATCGGGTGGGAGGAATCCCGATATCACGTTGAAAAGCGTTGTCTTCCCAGCCCCATTGGGTCCTATCAGGCCCAGGATTTCCCCCTTTCTCAATTCGAAATCCACTTCCTTGAGGGCCACTAGACCGGAAAACCTTTTGGTTATATTCCTACCCTCAAGGATCGCCGAGGTCAAAGCATTTCCCTTTTATGCCTCTTCCCCCTGAAAATATCCTTTATAAAGCTTTTGCTGGAGATTAGGGGATGCAATTTCAATTCCGAAGCGCAAGCTTTATTAATTTAGGTCTTGTCTATACATTCTTTTTCCGAGGAAAATGAGCCATCGGGAAGCGATAACAAAAACACAAGCGGCCATCGCCATAATTATAATAATAATCGCGGTCGCGATCGGGGGATATTATCTTACGTTGCCGCCACCCACTGCCCCGCCAACTGCCACCCCCACCGTTACGCCAACGACCACCCCCGCCGCCCCTAAGAAGGTCTATTTCCTCTTCGCTCACTCCCTATCCGGCGCCTATGCCAAATACGGCGAAGCAGAACTGAGAGGGGTTCAGATGGCTATAGAGAACATAAACAAGATGGGCGGTATCAAAGCGCTCGGGGGCGCCACCGTGGAACTTTGGAAGATAGTCGACCTAACGAGCGATCCGAAGACCGGCGCCGCCGCCCTTGAGGCGGCTTTGGCGGAGGCGAAGGCTGCTGGCGTGACTATCTCGGCCATTACGGTCATGGATATAAGCGCCATGACTGGGCCATGCATCCCCGTTGCCGAGAAATATCGAATACCGCTTTTAGCCTCAGTGGGTACGACCTCTTTCTCCCAGATGGGCTATAAATACTTCTTCAGGATCTTCCCCACAAATGAATATTGGGCCAAAGGACAGATAGATTTTGTGAAGCTCGTTGTGGAGCAGTACAAACCCGAATACAAGACCATAGCCTGGGCATACCAAGATACCGCTTGGCCCACAGACCTGACGAAATCTGGAAAGGAGTGGTTCCAGAAATACGGCCTCGATAAGCGCCTGAAAATTGTCGCCGAAGTGGCCTATCCGAAGGAGCTCGTCGATCCCGTACCAATAGCGACCAAATTGAAGGAGGCTGGGGCCGATATACTGATATTGATTGGATACGATGAGGTTTTGATGATCTTGAAGGCCATGAAGACGATCGGATATAAGCCTTTAATAATTGGAGGCGGAGGGGCATTTGCCTATCCGGAGTTTCTGGACACTATGGGTCCCGATGCCGAAGGCATTTGCGTTGGCTTCTCCTGCAACCATAACTGGAATAATCCGATCTTCAAAGAAATAAACGCCGAGTATAAAAAGCGTTACGGCACATTCATACTAGAACATGCTATAAGCGGCTATTCCGGGCCTTGGATAGCCAAGTACGCGATCGAGGTGGCCAAATCGGCCGATCCGGAAAAGGTGAGGGAGGGGCTGCTGAAGCTCGATATAGTCATGGGCCCGCTTGAGGATGAGGGCAAGGTCAATGAGAAGGGCCAGATAATAAGCCCGCATGCCTTGGCTGTGTTCTGCTCCGGGCGGCTGAAGTTCAAGGAGAATGGGGATAACGAGTACATGACCGGCATCATAGTCCAATGGCAGGGCGGCGAGCTGGTGACCGTTTACCCCGAGTATTGCACGCCATATAGGTTAAAGCCACCGAAGTAAGGGCATGGCGATGGCCCCATATCCCCCTTTTTTATTGGCGATTGGTGATTTCCCATGCAGTTCATAATTCAAGCCATAATAAATGGCATCTTATTGGGCGGGCTATATGGCCTTTTCGCAATAGGCTTGACCCTTCCATTCGGGGTTATGGACATACCAAACTTCGCCCACGGGGAGTTCATAATGCTCTCAATGTTCGCCTCCTATTGGCTATGGGCCCTTTATGGGGTGGATCCGATGATATATTTGATAATCGCCATTCCCCTATTCTTCGCCATCGGGGTCCTTATCGAGAGGGCGATCCTCAGGAGGCTATTCGACTTAAGGGCCCCGACGCCAGCCGTCTTGCTATGCCTGGCCGGTTTATCCATGTTTTTGATGAGCTTCGCCCTCTTCAATTGGGGGGTTACATGGTATACGCTCAACGTAAGCTATCGCGAGGCCACCATTAAAGTAGGGGATATAATAATCGGAATGCCGAACCTCCTCGGCTTCATCGGGGCGGTCGTGCTCGCGCTCTTGGTTATGGCCTTCCTCAACAAAACCTTCGTGGGCAAGGCCCTGCGCGCGACGTTCCAAAACAGAGATGCGGCCACGCTCATGGGGATAGATTATAGGAGGATGTACTCCATATGCTTCGGCCTGGGGGTGGCCCTGGCCGGCGCCGCCGGCCCGTTCTTGGCGACATTCTACGTAGTGTTCCCGACGGTCGGCGGCCCATTCACCATGATTGCATTCGTCGTGGTCGTATTGGGGACTTTGGGGGATCCGAGGGGCGCATTCTTGGGCGGGATGATAATCGGCATTGTGGAATCCGTTATAACGCAAATCTCATCCTCCGACGTCGCTTGGATAGCGATCTTCGCGATCTTCGTGCTGCTCCTGATGTTCAAGCCGGAGGGGCTCTTCGGCAGGAGGGTCGCTGGGGTGGTGAGATAGGCCATGCGCTTGGGAGGCGCGAATCTGCGAAGGGGCACCTGGATCGCCGCCATAATAGCGCTCGCGCTGATACCCCCGCTGTTCAGGCGCGAGGACCTACTCCATTGGATGAACTTGATGTTCTTCTTGGCGGCATTGGGGAGCGCTTGGAACATAATATGCGGATACGGCGGACAGCTCTCGCTTGGGCATGGGGCATTCTTCGCCGTTGGGGCCTATACATCGACCCTCCTTTGGATGTGGTACGGCATCACGCCCCTATTGGGAATGTTCATCGGCGCCGCCTTGGCGCTTCCGATGGCCTTGATGATAGGCTATCCGGCCTTCAGGCTCAGGGGGACCTACTTCACGTTGGGATCGCTGGCCCTTGGCTCCGTGGTATATAGGATCATAGTTTACCTCAAGCCCATAACGCAGGGAAACGTCGGAATACCGCTTTGGTTCACCGCCGACCCATTTTATCTGCAATTCCCGAGCGAAATTGGATATTATTACGTATTCCTAGCAGCGCTGTTGATAACGACGTATGTTAGCCTCCGGGTCAAGAACTCCTGGATCGGATATTACCTTTTCGCAATAGGCAACGACCAGGATGCCGCGGAGTCCTTGGGGGTCGATTCGAGGAAGATCAAGCTATACGCGCTGCTGATAAGCGCCTTTCTGACCGCGATCCTCGGAACCCTATATGCCCAATGGAAGTGCTATATAGACCCGGATGCCACATGCAGTACGGACTTCTCGATCCAAATAGCCATGATCGGCATAATAGGCGGGCTCGGGACCCTCTTCGGCCCTGTAGTTGGCGCGGCCGTGATGATAGCCGCCCAAGCCCTATCTGTCAGCTTCTTCGGGGCCGTGAGGGGCGGCGTTTACATGGTCTATGGGATCCTGCTGATGGGGATAATATTGATAAGGCCCACCGGGATTATGGGGGTCTTCGAGAACGCCCTCGCCGCCGTGCGCGTTCTGAGGAGGGAGTGAAAATCCGGATGATCGCGCCATGAAAGCCCTTCTCAAAGCCAAACCCGAGCTGGGATTGGAGCTCAGGGAGGTCGAGGAGCCCAAGGCGGAGCCGCGCGGGTTGCTCGTGAGGGTGAAGGCGGCCGCGATATGCGGCAGCGACGTCCACATCTACGATTGGGACCCGGCCTATAGGTTCATGAAATTGCCTTTGATCATAGGCCATGAATTCGCGGGGGAGGTCGCCGAGGTCGGGGAGGGCCTATCTGGATTCAAGCCGGGGGATAGGGTCGCGATAAACCCCTGCATCCCCTGCTGGAAATGCCGGATGTGCATGAGCGGGAGGATCGGCGTTTGTTATAATTGGAAATTGCTCGGGATACATGCGAACGGGGGCTTCGCGGAATACGCCGCGATCCCAGCCGGGATCGGGGGGATCTATAGGCTCCCGAGTGGCATCTCGTTCGACGAGGGGGCCCTGCTCGAGCCCCTCTGCGTTGCGCTCCACGCTTGGGAGCGCTCCGGGGCTGGGCCGGGCGATACGGCATTGGTCTTGGGCCCGGGCCCCATAGGGATTTTAACGGTCGGGGCCCTCAAGGCGGCGGGGTTATCGAAGATATTCATCACAGGAGTCTCGGCCGATAGGACCAGGCTCGAGTGCGCCAAGGAGATGGGGGCGGATTTCGCGATAAACGTCGAGGAGGAGGACCCGGCCCGGGTGATAATGGAGAATACCGGCGGCGAGGGCGTCGATTTCCTATTCGAGGCCTCCGGGAGCCCCGGCGCGCTGGCGCGAGCCTTGGATTTGCTCCACAAGGGCGGAAGGGCCATCCTCCTGGGGATCCATCCGGCCCCGGTCAGCCTGCCGATCAACGAGGTCGTCAGGGGGGAGAGGGAGCTCATCGGCAGCTATACCTATAACGATGGGACGTGGAGGAGGGCCCTGGAGCTCGTTTCCCTCGGCAAGATCGGCCTCGATAGGCTCATAACCCATAGGCTCCCATTGGAGAGATGGGCCGAGGGATTCGGGTTGGCGAAGGAGAAGAGGGCTATAAAGGTGGTCTTCCACCCATAGCCGCAGGGGCCCAAGGCCATATATTAGCGGGGTTTGCAATCCCAGGGATATCCCAAAGGGGGGATCGGCTTGCATGCGATCGTCTTCGTAACATGCCCGAGCGAGGGCGATGCCGAGAGGATCTCCAAGGCCCTGTTGGAAAGGAGGTTGGCGGCCTGCGTTAGCGCGATACCCGGCGTCAGAAGCCTATACCTTTGGAGGGGGTCCGTGGAAAGCGCCTCGGAGACGCTCCTGCTCATAAAGACCAGGGCGAATTTGGTGGGCGAGTTGATGGAGGAGGTGAGGAGGATCCATCCATACGAGGTCCCGGAGATCGTGGCCGTCCAGATCTCGGGTGGGTTCAAGGGATATTTGGACTGGATCGATGATGAAACGGCCAGGTGAGGGGCGGGGATCGAACCGGAGCCGCCCTCGATGCCGACCCACGCGGCCCCTTTCCACTATCGGCCCCGATGGGCGGCATCGCGGCCCAAGAGCTTGGAGAGCCCCCTCGCGAGCGGGGCCCCCAGGGCCGGGAATACGATCGCGTTCCCGGCCGCGTGAACCGCGGAGAACGGAATCCCGGCCAAGAATATGAGCCATATGGCAGCCCATTCCAAGCGGCCGGAGTAAAGGGAGAATATCAGGCCGCAGGCTAGGTTGGTGGCCGCATCGTAGAGGATCGTCGCCATAACCCCCATTAGGGCGAATAGGGCGAGGGATTCGCCAACGCCCCGGCCCACGGCCCTCCTCGCCAAGGCCCCGAAGGCGGCGTATATGGATTCGGAGGCGATCGTCGCCAGCCATATCATGGGCTCGAAGCCGTAGGGGTTCACGGCCCCGTAAACGGCCCATATCATGGCCCCGGTCCAGGCGCCGACCTTGAGGCCGAAGAGGAGGGCCGTTGAGAAGACGATAGCATCCATCAGCTTGACGTTCGGCAACCAGGCCAGCACATAATTGGTGGCTATGGCCGACGATGCGAGGGCCGCGACGGCGGCGGCATCCCTGGTTGATAGCCCTGAGCCTTTGGCGATTGGATAAAAGGCCGCTAAAAGCGCCGCCGAGGCCGCCAGGGCCGGCATTTGGGGCAAGGGATCGACCCCCGAGGGGCTTCGTGGCGGCGGATCGGCTCAGAATACCGTCTCCCTTGGATAGACCTCTATCCCCCTCTCCGTTATCTGATACGGCCTCGGCTGCTCATCGATCGCCGTTTCCCTCATCTTCTCCACTTGTATCACGCGGCCATATGCCTTCCCGACCCTCATCGTTTGGAGGATGATGACCCCGTGGACCAAGTATTCCTCGAATTGCATCTTCCTCCTCATCCCAACGGCAACGAGCTCCGATGTAAGGAGGCACGTCGCCCCTAGGTCCGCTAGGGCGTCTATCAAATCCAGCACGGCCGTCCTGCGCTCGACGGGGTCCGGATATTGGAACGTTAGCTGGGACATCGAATCCAGGACGATCCTTTGCGCGGAGATCGATGCCGAATGGTTCCTTATGGCCTGTATCACGCTGAGGAGGGAGAAATCCCTCTTGCCTATGGTCATCCCGCCGATCTTCACCTCGCCGGGGAGGCTCCTTATAGGCGAGGCGTCCACGAACGCGAACTTCCCGGCCCTCTCTAGGGCGGCGAAGTCCCAGCCGAGCTTGGCCATCTCCCTGTAGAACTGGGGCTTGCCCTCATCGAAGCTCACGTAAACGCCGTTCTCCCCGCAATCCACTATGCCCGTGTAGAGGAATTGGGCGCAGAGGATCGTCTTCCCGCTCCCGGGGCTCCCGAGGATCAGGACGACCCTCCCCTTCGGGATCCCCCCTCCGAGCATCTCATCGAGCCCCCTTACGCCAGTTATGGCCCTATCCGCTGGAAACATGGCCCGATATTGATTGGCCCCCAGGGTTGATAATCCTTTCCCTGGCCCCTTCTCAAAGCGGGATTAGGCCCTCCGGGAACCTGATCTCATACGGGACCCAATGGGTCGAATGCCCGACCCCCCTCATCTTCGGTATTCGGGCGTAATGCTGGATGCCGGATGGAGTCTCCTCCCCCTTCAATTCTATAACCCCGTCCGATAAATCCTGGAAGGCCGCCAAAACGGCTGCGTGATATGCCAACCTATTGAGCGTTACCAGGAGGGAGAGCTTGGCCTCCTTGCATTTGGCCAGCAAGTTCCTCATGAAATCCATCGCTATGCTTATGCCGCATTTTTGGATTATGGCCGTTAGGGAGTCCAACACCAACAGACCCCTCCCCTCCCCGCCGCGCGATCCCGCCTCGCCTATGGCCTTGGATATGGCTATGCTGACGCTGGATGGGTTCTTGGGATCCGCCGCTATCCTCTCCTCGCTCCTCAACCCTATATTGGATGAATAGCAATCCACGAGGATCAACTTGGATTGATCGACGCCGAGCTTCGAGAGGGCCTGCCTTATCTCGCGCGGGGGCTCGTCGAGGGCCACGATTATGGCCGGGCCCCCGGCCTTCGCAAAGGATTTTACGAATTGATTGCAAAGCGTCGTCTTCCCGGTGCCGGGGTCGCCGAGGATCAATATGGAGCAGGGGTGGGGGAATGGTCCATCGAGCATATCGTCGATCAGCTCTATGCCGGTGTACTCGATTCCCCCGCCCGGCCCCTCGGGCGGCACCCCCTCCTCCAATTGGAGGAATAGCTGGCGCTCTATCTCCGCGGCCCTCCTCGGGTTATAGGAGAAGAGCTCCACGACGTTCAAAAGGCCTATCTCCACCAGATCCCTCAAATCGCTCCTGATCTCCTCGACGCTCCTCCCCAGCCTCCTGGCTATGCCCTCCATCGAGTCCGAGAGCCCGGGGTTCGTATGGAACAGGGCGAGGAGCTCCGCCTTCACCTCCGAATCCAGGAGGCGCTCGAAGAGCTTCTTGGGCCTTTGCAAGGGTTCCCCCTTATGGGGCGTATAATCTGGATCCCGGGATAAAAGGGCATTGGGCCAAAGGGGCGCGCTACCCCTCTGGCTTCTTGCCCTCGCCCTGCGCCAAGGGCTCTATGGGGGGAGGTGGCGGGGTCGTGAGCATGGTCCACCCGATCCACATGCAAATGACCAGGACGGCCATCGTGAACAGGAAGACGGGGAGGGCGATGGCCAACCAGCTGAGCCATGCCGGGAGGGCGAGATAGGGGGCGAAGAAGGCCGCCAAATAGGCGATCGCTATTATGAGGGAAATCGCGAATATGATCCCGCCGTACAGCCTATCCTTCTCCATCGCGCGATCCACCCCCGAACCCCCTTGGTTAGGGCCCATTTGGATAAAAAGCTTACCCGATGGCCCACATCTACCTATAGCCCGGCCTCTCGCTCAGCAGGATCGGGAGCCCCTGCTCCCTTTTGGGATATCCCTCCAAGCGCGCTCTCAGCTCCGAGGCCAGCTCCTCGTACGACATGGCCCTTTGGCCCGAGTTCCTGATGCGGACTTGGAGCGTATTCGAGGCAATCTCCCTATCCCCCACGACCACTATATACGGCACCCAAGCCATCTCCGCCTCCCTTACCCTCCTCTGCATGCTCCAATCCCTATCGTCGACGTCGGCCCTGATCATCTCCCCCCTGAGCTTGAGCGCCAACCCCTTTGCGTAATCCACATGCCTATCCTCGATCGGGATGAACCTCACTTGGGTGGGCGATAGCCAGATCGGGAGCATGGGCTTCTTGCCCTCAGCCCTCATCCTAACGGCGCAATCGAATACGGCGAAGAGGTATCTCTCCACGGTCCCTATCAGGGCTGAGTGGAGTATCGTGGGATGGGCCTTGCTGCCGTCCTCGCGCGTATATTCTATCCCGAACCTCTCAGCGTTGCCAACGTCTATCTGGACCGTGGCTATCTCCCTCGGCCTCCTCAGCTCGTCTATGATCGTGTATTCTATGTTCAATACCCAATAATAGATCCCCTCGGGGACGAAATTCAGCAGGATCGGCTTGCCCTCGACCTCGATCAATTCCCCGAAGAACTCCCTGTTCCCATCGAAGAAGGACCTCGTGGTATTGTATATGGAGCAATATTCCCTGCCCAGCTTCCTTATCTCCTCGTATATCGCCCGGTGTATGCGCCCGGTGAGGGATTTGCCCTCCTCTAGGTCCCGGCAATAGACGTGGAGGTCGGGCATGTGCAATTTCCTGACCCTGAAGAGGAGCAGGAGCTCCCCGCTCTGCTCCAATCTATAGCTATCGGCGACCTCGAACGTCCCGAAGGGCAGATGCCTATAGCTCAGGACCCAATCCCTCACGGAGCTGAATTGCTGATGGCAGGCGGCGTACCTCATTATCAGCCTCCTCGAATCCACATCGAGCGTATAAGCCCTGGCCCCGAAGAGCTGCGCGTGCTCATAGACGGCCCGATCGGAGAGATCGAACATATTGGTCCCGCGTATGGTGAAGATCGGTATTCCCAATGAGCTCGCGACCGAGCGAGCGTAATCGGAGACGAGGTCGAAGAGGAGGCTCGCCTCCGGGCCGAGGCGCATGTGGCCGAGGTCCGACCTCGGCTCCCAATCGAACCCGAACCGCTTGCAATATTTCAAATAGGTGGGCGATCCACCCTCCAAGCCCCTCTTCAACGCCTCCTTCTCCACTAGGGCCGAGAACTCCGAATCGGGGTCCTTGGCCACGTAGGCCTCGGGATCCAGGAGCTCGCCCCCCGGGGTTAGGACCTTGTACTCGGTCCTAATCGGGGCGGCCACCCTCTCGGCCCTGGGGGCTATCTCCCTGAAGGATTCGGAGAGCGGATGCCCCTTGCAGGACAATTCGAAGCGCTTATAATAGCCGAAGGGGGCCCTTCGGACCTCGTACCCCATCTTGCCCAGCTCCCCCTCCAAGCCCCTCAACGCCTCCAGGGCCAAGCTCGGGGGGGCCAAGTCGTTGGATAGATGGGCGAACGGATATATGAGCAATCGCTTGGCCCCGAGCTTCTCCGCCAACTCGGATATCCCCCTGGCGGCCCCGGATAGGACGGAGCCCAGATCCCTGGAGTCGCCCCTCTCCACCGCGCAGAATACGATCAGAGCGTCCTCCACCGATCCGCTCCTCCTCGACCCCTCCACCTCCTCCCGCTCCTCGATCGCCTCGGATTGGACCTCGTAGCAAAATCTATCCGCGTGTATCAACAACAGCTTCATGTCCCAAGCCCCCGATCAGGCCATCCATCTCCATTTCTGGAGCTTCCTATCCTTCCTCAGGGCCCTCTTCATTTCCTTATAATGATCCTTGCAAAGATATGCCCGGCCATCGGCCCTGAGCTTTATCTCGGCCTTCGCGGCCATCTCCCCGGGGACGGATCTCACGGCCTCCTTATCGCAATTTACGGCGCTGCATTTGATCCCCTTATCGATCTTCCCCAATGGGGCTCACCGGAGCGTTTTAAAGCTGGGCTTCCATCCTATAAAGGCTCGCGGAGCCGGCCCCGGGTGGCGAAATTGCTGGGGAAGTTGAGCTCCAAGTTTGGCCCGTTGATCGAATCCTTCGCCCGAGCCGCGCTCTCGATCGGCCTCACGCCGAACGCCGTCAGCCTATTGGGCTTCTCGCTCGCGATCCTATCCGGATTGGCGTATGGCCTGGGCCGCGATGCGAGCCATATGCGCTTGGCCGGGGCCTTGCTCTTGGCATCCGGGGCGCTCGATGCCCTCGATGGGGCCATGGCCAGGATCGGGGGCATGGCCTCGCCGCTCGGGGGTTTCCTGGACTCCTTCCTGGATAGGTTGGGGGAAGTGGCCGTTTTCCTCGGGATATTATGCTCGGGGATTTATAACGCCCCATTGGCCGCCTCGGCGATGGCCTTCTCCCTATTGGTCAGCTACGCGAGGGCCAAGGCCGAGTCCCTGGGCATCCATATGAAGGGCGTGGGGCTGGCGGAGAGGCCCGAGAGGATATTGATAATATCCGCATCCACCCTCCTGGGCCTATTGGATATCGGGTTGATCCTCGTATCCGCGCTGGCCCTCCTAACGGCCCTCCAAAGGGCCCTCAGGGCCTATTCCAACCTCAGGGGGGCTAACGGAAGGGCTTCCTCTCCTCCCTCGACCTGACCTTCGCGACGCCGAAGTGGACCGCGCAGGATACGCAATAGTTCTTGATGACCTTCTGCCTCGATATATAGGCCCCCTTGCTGCGCAATTCCTTGGCCAATACCGGATCGACCAGGGAGACCCACGTCGTCACCCTCTTAACCTTATCCCTAGGAACAAGCATGCCGCAGTTTGAGCACTGGACCAGTTCGCTCCTCCCCTTGCCCCCCTTGCTCCTTCCCCTGGATTTGCGTTTCTTCGGCATTTGGGATCCGGCTTCTCGGAGGCCTGAGATTGGGGGATGTCGTTTATTAGTTTTTTGAGGGCCCGCGATGGCCGAGGGCGCTCAATAGGCCCTCGCGAAGTAGACGGGGCCCTTGGCCTCCCTCCCGCACCATACGCAGCCCGAGAACGGCTCCTCCCTCTCGAAGGGTATGGCCCTTATAGTCGCCCCGGTCTGCTCCTTGATCTTGGATTCGCACTCCGGCGAGCCGCACCAGCACGCCTTCACGAAGCCGCCCCGCCCCTCGATTATGGCCTTCAGCTCCGAGAAATCCTTCGCAACGTGGGTCATGGATTCCAGCATCGCCTTGGCCCTTTCGAAAAGCGCCCCCTGGATCTCCTCCAAGAGCTCCCCGGCCCTCCTGGCCGCGTCGCGCTCCACGACGTCCTCCTTCCCACCCGAATCCCTCCTGGAGAGCGTTACGGTCCCCTCCCTGAGGTTCCTCGGGCCTATCTCCGCCCTGAGGGGGACCCCCTTCAGCTCCCATTCGTTGAACTTCCATCCCGGGGTGTATTGCGTCCTATCGTCCAAGTGGGCCCTTATCCCATTCGCCTTCAGCTCCTCCAGGAGCTCCCTCCCCCTCCTCAGGGCCCTCTCCCTTTCCTCATCGCTGTAGAATATCGGCACTATCACCACCTGTATCGGCGCGATCCTCGGGGGGAGGATTAGCCCCTTATCGTCCCCGTGCACCATCACCACCGCCCCTATGAGCCTCCACGAGATCCCCCAGGATGTCGTCCAAGCGAAATGCTCCCTTTCATCCCTCCCCAAGTACTTTATCTCGAAGGGTATGGAGAAATTCTGCCCCATGTTGTGGGAGGTGCCCATCTGCAGCGCCTTCCCATCCGGCATTATCGCCTCGAGCGTGGTCGTGTAAAGGGCTCCCACGAACTTTTCGCTCTCGCTCTTATATCCCGATATCACCGGTATGGCCAGGACCTCCTCCATCAGCCTCTTGTAGATCCCCAAGATCAGGAATACCTCCCTCTCGGCCTCCTCCTTGGTCTCGTGGATCGTATGGCCCTCCTGCCAAAGGAACTCCGTGGTCCTTATGAAGGGCTTGGTCGATTTTATCTCGGCCCTCATGACCGAGTTCCAAACGTTCAGCAGGAGCGGGAGGTCCCTCCAGCTCTTTATCCATTTCGAAACCGAGGCGTAGATTATCGTCTCGGAGGTCGGCCTAACGGCGAGCCTCTCGTTGAGCTGGCGATCCCCCGCCTGGGTCACCCAAAGGACCTCGGGCACGAACCCCGAGAAATGCTCTGCCTCCTTCCGGAGGAGGCTCTCCGGGATCAGGGCCGGGAAATAGGCGTTCTTGTGCCCCAGCTTCTCCAGCTCCGCGTCCATGAACGCCCTTATCCTCTCCCATATCGAATACCCATATGGCATCAGGACTATGAAGCCCTTCATGGGGGCGTAATCCGCCAGGCCCGCCTTCGTCACGGCTTGGGTGTACCACTCGGAGAGGTCCTCGCTCTTCCTAACGGTTATCCCCAAATCCTTCCCCAAGGATCGATCCCGCCTTTGGCAGCGCCATCGCTTGGGCCGGTGCGATCGGCCGACCCAGTCAGATCCGGAGGGGTTCGTTAATAAATTTATTTTCTCGCCCGAATTCTAAATACGGGAAATCGAAAAGAAGGTAGATCGCCCCTGGAAGCGATAGCGGATTTGCACATACATTCCAGGTTCAGCAGGGCGACGAGCGAGGATATGACCCTGCCCAACATAGCCAGGTTCGCGCGGATGAAGGGCTTGGACGTGGTCGGGACCGGGGATTTCACCCATCCGAAGTGGCTTATGGAATTGAAGGGGGACCTCGTGGAGTTCGAGGATTCCCATCTATACGTGATAAGGGGCTCGGAGGCGGTGAAATTCGCGTTGAGCGCCGAGGTCAACACCGTATTCGAGTTCCGAGGCAATGCGAGGAAGGTGCACCACGTTATAATGGCGCCCGACTTCGACGTGGTCGATCAGATAAACGACGCCATAAGCGGATTCGGGGATTTGGCCGCGGACGGCAGGCCCACGCTCGATATAACCCCAGCCCATTTGGTGGAGGTCCTCCACTCAATCTCCGAGGACATCGTGATCTTCCCATCCCATGCTTGGACCCCTTGGTATGGGGTATTCGGCTCCGTGAGCGGGTTCGATAGCATCGAGGACTGCTACGGGGATAAGAGCGATGAGATCTTCGCCATAGAGACCGGGCTATCCTCGGATCCCCCCATGAATTGGAGGCTCAGCAAGTTGGATAGGTTCTCCCTCGTCTCCAACTCGGATGCCCACTCCCCATGGCCCTGGCGGCTGGGGAGGGAGGCCAACGTATTCCAGCTGGAGCGATTGAGCTATGAGGGGATCGTGGACGCGATAAGGTCCAAGGATCCATCGCGCTTCAAGCTCACCATAGAGACCGATCCGGCCTATGGGAAATACCATTGGTCGGGGCATAGGGATTGCGGCGTGGCCATGCCGGGGGATCGGGCGATCGCCATCGGGAACATCTGCCCGAAATGCGGAAGGCCGCTGACGAAGGGCGTGGAGCAAAGGGTCGAGGAGTTGGCGGATAGGCCGAAGGGATTCGTTCCTAAGGGCGCGATCCCCTTCGTCCACGCATTGCCGCTCTCGGAGGTGATCGCCGAGGCCCTCGGGTCCTCGAGCCCCTCCTCATCCGCGGTTTGGAAAACGTACAACTCGCTCGTGAGCCGCTTCGGGAACGAGTTCGAGGTCCTCTTGAGGGCGGATCCGGAGGAGATCGCGAGGGCATCGAGCCGGGAGGTCGCCGAGGCCATATTCAAGGCGAGGAGCGGGATGATCGAGATAGAGCCGGGGTTCGATGGGGTATATGGGAGGATAAGGATATCGAGGGGATGCGGCAAGGGGGCGAGGAGCCCGAGGCTCGAGGATTTCCTAGATTAAGCGACCTTCCCCTTGGCGTCCTCCCCCGATCCCAATGCGGGGAGCTCCGGGAACTTCTCCTTGAGCTTTTGATCCGCGAGCAATGCCGCCTCCTCCAATATCCTCTTGGCCTCCTCCGTTGGCTCCTCCGATGGGGCCGTGCCCTCCAGGACCCCGCCGGCCTCCAGGACGATCTCCTCCAATGATTCGTTGACCCATGCTAGCTCCCGCGATATCTCCGGGACGATCCCCTCCAATTGATCCCTCATTATGCCGACCACATTGATGACCGGCGTCATGTGGTAGAGGAAGTCCCCGAACTCCTGGATCGTCTCCAACCTTATGGACGTCCTCTCCAGGGCTATCTGGCTGGTCAGCAATATCTTGGCTATCTTCCTTATCTCGGCGCATTCGTTGGCGTACATGGTGGCCCGGGCGAAGTCCTTCTGCATCTGGGCCTTGACGCATTTATCGCGCAGCTCCCTATCCTTCGCCTCCATCCTGCGCAGGGTTCCCTCCAAGCGCTTCACTTGCACGTTCAGCCTATGGATAGATAGGGTCAACCTCTTCCTCAGCGGGGTCGGGCTTATGGCCTCCCTGACCCTTTGGAAAATCGATCTCCTTTCGCGAAACATGCGACCCCCCTCATTTCGAGACGCTCAAGACCCTTAGCCCCCGCAACTCGCGCGGATATCCCCTCGGGCGGAGCGCCTTCGATTGCGGCCCGATCTCGCTCGCCAATTGGTTGAGGAGCTTCCCCATCATCCCGTCCCTATGGATGCCTATTATGGATGCGGCGTAATCGATCGATATGTTCATGCTCTTGATCTTCGATATGGCCCGCTCTATGTCGGATTTATTCCTCCCAGCCAGCAATATTAGGCCCTCCGGGGATCCGAAGGAGCTTATGATTTCGACGGCCTCCGGGATCGACCCTATCCTATTTATCATGCCCTCCCTATCCGAGTTCGCCGGGAAGTTTATCCCAACGATCATCTGCTCCCCGATCCCCATCTTCTCCAAATCCAATACGGTGGCGTATCCCTTTATGATCCCGCCCCTCTGCATCCTATTCACCCTATAGGCCACGACGTTGGGGTGGATCCCGAGCTTCCTACCCAACTCCGCGAAGGTCGTCTTTGCGTTCTCGGCCAGCTCCGCCAAGATCTTGAGGTCTATGTGATCCAAGTTCATGTCCTTCGGCACCTCATAGGGCGGAGAACCTCTCCGACCATTTCTCGTACAATTTTATCAAGTCCCTCGGGACGCTCGGCTTCCTCCTCCTCATGGCCTCGCATATATCCTCCATGTTTATCGGCCTCGGAGCGCTCCCCCCGGATTCGAAGAACTCCCTAATGACCTTCATATGGGCCGTTTGGATGAGGTCCTTTATGTCGCTGCCGGAATACCCCTCCAAGAGGTCCGCGAGCCTTTGGAGGTCCACGTCTCCATCCAATTTCAGATCCTTGACCAATATCTTGAGGATCCCGAGGCGCGCCTCTCGATCCGGGAGGGGTACGTAGATCCTCTTCTGGAACCTCCTTATGAACGGCTCATCCAGGTCCCAGGGCTTGTTGGTCGCGCCGACCACGTATATGCGATGGTTTTTGCTCTTATCGATGACCCCATCCATCTCCTTCAGGAACTGGTTCCTCATCCTGACCTCCCCTCCCACCTCATCCAACCTCACGCCGGCTATGGAGTCTATTTCGTCGATGAATATTATCACCGGGCGGCCGGAGTTGGAAAGCCCCCTGGCCCTCTCGAATAGCTTCGCGACGTTCTTCTCGGATTCCCCAAGCCATTTGGACATGAGGGTGGCGGCGTCCTCGCAAATGAAATGGGCATCTATCTCGTTCGCCATCGCGGCGGCCAAGAGGGTCTTCCCGCAACCGGGCGGACCGAATAGGAGTATGCCCCTGGGCCAGCCCAATGGGAAGAGGTCCGGCCTCTTCGCCGGGAACACTATCGCCTCCTCTATCGCCCTCTTGGCTTCCTCGAGGCCGGCGATATCGCTCCACCTAACGCTGGGCCTTTCGGGGAGGACGTTGACCTCGAACTCCCTCCCCCTTTGAGCGGGATCGGCTCGCGGATCCCCCCTCACCTGGAGCTCCGATATCCTATCCCTATACGCCTTTATCCTCTGGAGGTATATCCTGCTCTGCGGGGAGTTGGGGTAAAGATCGTAGAGCTTCTGCAGGATCTCGACGGCCCTCTCATAATTCAGGATCGCCTCCTCCCTGGCCCCCTTGCGATCCATCGCAATCGCCTCCCTCGCGTACTTCACCGCCAGCTCCTCGAGCTCCTCGGAAACCGAGAAGAGCCTCCCCTCCAAGGCGCTATTCCCCCAGGATCACCTTTCCCTTCCTCACCAAGCTCTCGAGGGCCCTATTGACCTCCTCGACGGAGGCATTGAGCTTCATCGCGCAGCGCTTCGCGCTGAAGTTGAGGGCGCCCCCTTGGGATCTTATGTACTCCAATACCCTCGATTCCAAGGGGCTTTCGGATTCCGCGGGCCCCCCGCCGATAGCCTCCGCCTCCCTCAGGCCGAATGACCCCAATGGGGCCGGGAACCTCTCCTCGATCTTCTGCTCGGCTATCGCGCTCGATTCCTCCAGCACCTTCTTCGCCTCCTCGCTCGATGGCCCCAACGCGATCTCCCTCGAATGGGCCTCCCCGACCTCCAGCGTCATATCGTAGAGCATCTTGTTTATCTCGTCGAGCTCCCTGGCGACCTCGGGTATAACGCCGGATATCCTCCCCCTCGTCTCCTTCACGACCTCCATTATGGGGGCTATTTGGAGGTAGATGTCCCCGAACTCCTCCACCGTTTGCAACCGCAACATGACCCTCTCGAGCGCGAGCTGGCTGCTTAGGACGACCTTCGCCATCTTCCTTATCTCGGCGCATTCGTTGGCGTACATGGTGGCCCGGGCGAAATCCTTGGAGATCTGCGCGCCTATGCACCTTTGGAACATCTCCTGATCCCTTTGCTGGAGCTTGGCGGCCATCTGCTCCAATCGATCCCTCTGGATGCTCAGCTTATAGAGCGTGTTCGCGATCCTCTCCCGGAACGGCACCGGGCGCAGCTTCCGCCCGAGCCTCCTGAGGGAATCTATGAGGGGGATATGGGATACCTCCTTCGGCGACGTTATATCGGGCTCTCCCTAATCCTAACGAATATCTCGCCCTGATCCTCCAGCTCTTCAGGTTTGCACGCGCGCTCCAATCTCCCCAATAGGTCCTCCATCTCCTTCTTCTCCGATATCGACCTCTGCAACCCCCTTCTTATGGCGTCGTTGGAGATCCTATAGGAATACTCATCGACCTCCCCGGAGGCGCGCAGGATCTTATTGTTGGCCAAGAACATCTGGAGCTCCTTTATCTCCTCCACCTTTTCGGAGATCTTGGCCCTCAAGCCCTCTATCAGGGATCTCCTGCGCTCCTCCAATTCCTCCAAGGTGGATTTATGGGCTTTGTAGAGCTCCGCGTATATCTCCTCCTCGATCTCCCCCGAGCCATAAAGTTCCTCAAGGGCTTGTATCCTTTTGGCGACCACTTCGTATAGCCTATCTAGCTCGTCGGCCTCGACCCTCCAAGGCTGTTCGAGGTGGATCGAATTTTCATTCACCACGACCCTCTCTATCGGGCACCTTATCAGGCCCCCATCGCCGCTCTCTATCGCTATCCCCTTAACCTCGTTTTTGGAATCGAAGGCGAGGCCCACGACCTTCCCGACTATGTTCCCGAGGGGATCCGTTATCGGCTTACCGAGGTATCGCTTCACATCCTCCAACCTAGAGGCCATAGGGCCCCTCACCACCTCATTTGAGATCGTATCTCTCCCGGCCCTCGCCGATCGAGGGCCTGGCCCCCGGCAGCTCCGGGAATTTCTCCTTCATCCTCTGCTCGGCTATGGCGGCCGCCTCCTTCAATATGACCTCCGCCTCGGGGCTGGGCGACATGCTTTGCTCGAATCCGCCCGCCTCCCCGGCCTCCATGACTATCTCGTCCAAGACCTCCCCTATCTGGCTGAGCTCGAATGACACCTCGGGCATTATCCCGGAGATCTGCCCCCTTATCGAGTGGACGACCTCGGAGACCGGCTTCATGAGCGCCGCCACTTCCCCGAACTCCTGGATCGTCTCCAATCGCACGAGCACCCTCTCGAGCGCGAGCTGGCTGCTTAGGACGACCTTCGCCATCTTCCTTATCTCGGCGCATTCGTTGGCGTACATGGTGGCCCGGGCGAAGTCCTTCTGCATCTGGGCTTGGACCACCTTCGCGAAGAACTCCTTATCCCGCTGCATCAGCCTGATCGCCGAGCTCTCCAACCTATTGCTCTGGATCTTCAGCCTATGGATCGATAGAGCGATCTTCTCCTTCATCGGGCTCTGCCTGGTGAATATCCCGCCTATCCTCGTGAGCAGGGGTTCCCTTTGTTCCCCCTCCCATTCCCTAATTATTTTGTACGGCATTTCCCCATACCACATATGGCGTTGTTCTTCGAACGATTTTCATCGGGCTTTTTGGTGCGTCTCAAAAATTCTTTAAGGTTTAACAAAAGAACTTGTCAAAAGGCGAGGAGTTCGGATATCCGTATTTCCTGATTTGGAATCCTCATGCAGCGCGCGTCCTTTGGAACGGCGCGGTCCGCTAAGCCGGGGGATGGGCGCTAGGGGGGCCGCGTTCATAATATAGAGCGCTCGATCGCGCCGCTGGCCCTATTCGGTTAGTTCAAGCATTAGCTCGAATCCCATCGGCTTGCGCGACAAGCCTTTTTATCGAGGGGCCCCTTCGAGCGGGGCGGGAGCTCATATGCCGGGGTATAAGGTGAGGGATCCCTCCCTAGCCGCCCTCGGAAGGGATTCAATAAGATGGGCGGAGGAGCGCATGCCAGCCCTAGTCAGGTTGAGGGGGGAGTTCGCCTCAACCAAGCCATTGAAGGGGTTCAGGGTTGGCGCATGCTTGCACGTGACCAAGGAAACGGCTGTGCTTATGAGGACCCTCTTGGCCGGCGGAGCCGAGATCTCGCTCTGCGCCTCAAACCCCCTCTCCACCCAAGACGACGTGGCCGCCGCCCTGGCCGAGGAGGGCGTGAGCGTGTACGCGTGGAGGGGGGAGAGCGAGGAGGAGTATTACGATTGCATAATGAGGGTGCTCATGGATGGGCCGCAGATAACCATGGACGATGGCGGGGATTTGACCGTGCTCGCCCACGAGAGGCAGCTAGCCGATGGGATCTTGGGGGGAACGGAGGAGACGACCAGCGGGGTCCACAGGATCAAGGCGCTTGAGGCCGAGGGCATCCTGAAATATCCCGTCATAGCCGTTAACGACGCCTTCACGAAATATCTATTCGATAACAGATATGGGACCGGCCAAAGCGCGATAGATGGCGTCATCAGGGCGACGGGGATCCTCTTGGCGGGCAAGAGGCTCGTGGTTTGCGGCTATGGGTGGTGCGGCAGGGGGATAGCCCAGAGGGCCAGGGGGATGGGGGCCCAAGTCATAGTCACCGAGATAAACCCCCTGAGGGCCCTCGAGGCGGTCATGGATGGCTTCGCGGTGATGCCGATGGAGGAGGCCGCGAAGGTGGGCGACATATTCATCACGGCCACCGGCAACATCCGGGTCATAAGGGCGGAGCACATGGCCTTGATGAAGAGCGGGGCCATAATGGCCAACGCGGGGCACTTCGACGTCGAGATAGACGTCAAGGGCTTGGCTTCCATCTCGATTTCCAAGAGGAGGGTCAGGCCCAACGTGGACGAGTATTCGCTACCCGATGGGAGGAGGCTCTACCTCCTAGCGGAGGGCAGGCTCGTCAACCTCGCGGCCGCTGAGGGCCATCCGGGGGAGGTCATGATGATGTCGTTCTCCAACCAAGCCCTTTCGGTCAAATACCTGATCGAGAGGGCGGGCGCCTTGGAGCCCAAGGTCCATCGGGTCCCGGAGGAGCTGGACGAGAGGGTCGCCAGGCTCTCGATGGAATGCATGGGGATAAGGATCGACGAGCCCACGGAGGAGCAGAGGGATTACATGAGGCGATGGGAAAGGGCCTAAAGCCCAAGGGCCGCGCATGCCGTTCCGGCGGCGCCGGCCTTCCCCGTGCCATCCCCGAGCAAGCGCCTTAAGGCCTCGAGGAATCCCCTGATCAAGCGCTCCACGAGGCTGCCGAGGTCGGGCCCTCCCCCTCCCATAGGCAATGCCGGGGCCTTCCTATAAACGGCGATGACCTCCCTGGGCCCATCCAGCCTTATGGGGAACTCCACGGGCTTGCCCTTGGGATCCTCGATCCTCACGAGCTCGAACCTGGATCCATCGGCCGCGATGGTCCCGTTCACCGCCAATGAGGCCTCCTCGCCCGCATCCAGCCATACGGAGGCCCCCTCCGGCGCCCTGGCCCATTCCTCCCTCCCGTTCACGAAGAGGCGAACCCGCGATCCCTCGGGGAGGCCGCTGAAGCCGACCTTCAGGGAATATTGCCTCCTCCAATTCGCGATCGCCTCCTTCGGGGAATCGATCTTCACCTCCGCTTCGGCAGCGGAGGATCTGACGTCCCCGCTCCAACCCGAGAATACAATCCTCGTGCCATTGGGGAATTCCCTCGCGGCGATTGCGCGGATGCGCGCCACTGCCCCCTCCTCGTACCAACCGTCCCCGGAGACCTCGCCGACCTCCGATCTGATCTTGAGCGGATAATGCATCTTATAGGCGACCGAGAGGCAAGAGTCCGATCTTATCGTCAGCGATATCGGATTCGCGGTCGAGCTGCCGTTCCAAGAGGCGAAGACCGCCCTGGAGGCCTTCAGTTGGATGATCGGCTCGGCTTTGAGAACGTGCTCCCCGGATGGCAGGATTAGGGTCGAGGAATAGCCCTCCAACCTGACGGGCTTCCCATCGACCTCGATCGTGGCGTTGGCGACGTTCGCGAGGATCCTCAACCTGGCGAGGGGCGGCAGCCCGGTCCTATCGACCTTCACGGTGCAACCCGATTCGGAGGATCTCAAAAGGAAGACTGTTATCCCCAGGCTGCAGTTTTGGAAAAATTCTCCCGGCAGGAGGGGCGCATCGTTCAGGGTCGGCGTTTCGGGTTTCGAATCTATGACCCTCATCGGGCCATATCCCTCCTCCAAGCCCTCCCTGACGTAGTACAAGAGCAGGCCCTCGACCGGTATCCCGGAATCGAAGCCCGCCTTGGTCCTGTATTCGATGAAGAGGGCCAGATCCCTCGAGACGTTGATCCTTATGGCCCTGAGGGGGCCGCCCCCGGGCCTCCCCAATGGGGCCAGCTCGAAGGTCGAGGCTTCGCCATCGCCCACGGACGCCACTTCCCCATCGCCGATCCACCCGAGCTTGAGCTTGTTCCAAGCGCAAGGATGGACCGGGCTGCCGCCATCGGCGGCCCAATACCCATGCGCCATCGGATCCCACTCCTGAACGGGATCGATTATCCCCCCGTTCCTCCAAAGGTACAGGTTCTCCAAGCCGAAGTTCCTTAGGATCCCATGGGCGAGGGGGCCCAGGGGGTCGTATTCGGCGACCACCGTCACCCCAACCGAAACCCTACCCTCGTTGGTATCGATGCGATATGGCCCCCTGCTCGCGAAGGATTCCATATCCCTCTGGTCCCCGGATATGAGCGAGTTCCTGCCGGAGTGGACGATTATGATGAATTCGTATTTAGTGAAATTCACCGATCCATCTATGGCCCTCACCGCGTCCTCGACGAATCGCAATTGCCTCATGCCCCGGTTCACGTTGGGATCAGTATAGGAGGAGAGGGGCTTGGGCAGGGAGAACCACTTATCCGTGACGTCCCCGAAGATCGATACTTTTCCGTAGGAGACCTCCATCAAGTATCTATTGAGGTCCGAGAAGACGAGCTTCCTGAAATGCGAGGGCTCGAGGGAGTTCGGAACGTCCAGGAACTTGACCAACGCGACCAGGACCGGCTTTGCGCCGGCGACTCCCTTCATCGATTGGCCGCTCGGCGCCCAATCGAACGCCATCGCTTGCCCGACCGCGCCGAGCGCCAAGAGCGCGAGCATGAGAGCTGGCAAATGGGTCGATTTGATGCTCCATCTCAACGGGGCCATCCCCATCGGCTTTTGGGGGCCTTGAGGCTAGATAAGGCTTAATCGCGGGGGGATCGCCAAAGCTCACGGGATCGATTTAAATGGGAATAAATGATAGAAACCGATGATTACAGCCGCCATGTAAATGAGCACGGCTATCTTGGGGGGCCTTTGATCCAATAGCGCATAGGAAATTGATCCGCATACGCTCGGGAGGGACAAGAGGAAATAGAATATGTACATTATCCTATGCCAGATCAAGGAGAAGGGGAGGAACGGGAGATAGGTGAGCGAGAACCAAAGCAACATGAAAAGGGGATATCGATCCCCCGATGATAGCGCCTTATAGGCCATGTAGGCCATCGAGGGGATGCAGAGGTATATCACGAAGGGATTCATGGCCCCCACGAACGCCACGGCCGGCCTCGTCTCCTTCACCACGCCATTCTCCAATATGTTCACGTTAACCGTCAGATACGGTATCTTGACCTCGTTCAGGAGCCATTGCCAAGGATAGCTCTCTATGCCCGTCGGCACGGGCCTCGTCAAGGACCTCGTATAGGTGAGTATGAAGGATAGGTGCTCGATCGGGTTCTTGTACTTCGTCCAGAACCAATCCAATATGCCCAGGCCGATTATGAAGGAGAGGGCGAAGGTCAACGCGTATCGCTCGGCCCATTTCAGCAATGGGATGGGGTCCAACCCAACGCCCTCCCTCCTAGCGGATAGGTAGGCGCTGGAGATGTGGAACGCCATCACCACCAAGGCCCCATAAATCCCGCCCAGCTTGCAGAGGGAGCTCAGGGCCATCATCGCAGCGCTCGCTCGATGCATGCCGATCAAATATAGATAGAACCCCATGAGCATGAAGGCGAGCATCGAGATATCCAAGGTGGCTATGCGCCCGTGGACGAAGAATAGGTTATCGAAGCTCAGCGCGAAGGCCCCCAAGAAGGCGATCGCGGAATTGCGCGACAGCCTCTTGAGGATCAGGTAGAAGAGGAATATTGAGGCGACGCCGAAGGCGACGCTTGGCAGCCTATAACCATAGGCGTTATCGCCGATCAATTTCATGGAGAGGGCTATTATCAGCTTGGCGAGCGGCGGGTGCTCTAGGTTGGGATCGAGGCCCGGCGCCGCGCCTTGGTAAACATCGGGATCGTGCGGCAGGCCCAGGATTATCCGGGCGACGTTCACGTAATATTTCTGACGAACGGCTCAGGGCCGTTTCTCGTCGAATATCAGGGACCCGATCGGCCTATCGAGCCACAGCAGCCTAAGGGCGAGGCCGATGAAGAGCAGATAGACGGCCGCCCTATCGAACGGGTCCCCATCCGGATCGAAGTCCGCCCGGAGAGATGCCAGGGGATTCCCCAGCCCTTTGCCCATGATCACCTCCTCGACCCGATCAGCCTCCAACGGCACCGCCGCCGGGCTTCCCCCTGAGCCTGAGCTTGGCCAGGAGCAGGGCGGCCGCCGCGATCGCCAGCCCGAGCACGGCCAATGCGGCGTATCCATATTCCTGCCCCCCCTTCGCCACAACCGTCTCCGTCTTCGTGACCACTTCCGTCACGGTGATCACCCTAAGCACGGATAGCCCCCGATCTGGCCGGAATACCTTCAAGCGCCCCTCCCCGAGGACCTCATACTTAGCGAAGGCCAGGCATTCATGTGGGCCGGGCTGGGCATCGGGCGGTATCTCGAAGGGGATCGCATACCTCGCCGAGCCCCCGGGGGGCAGTATCGCCTCTAGCTCGCTCCCACCCCCGTAAACATAGGCATTTTGGGGCATCCAATCGAAATGGAGCCCGACGAATTGCAGCTTAACCGGACTCGGGCCAACGTTCCGGATGGTGATGTTGATCGAGGAGATCCTCCCCGCCGGTAGGAAATTGCCATCGCACCAGATCCATTCGGCGGAAAGGTCCTCGGAATCCGCGCGCGCCGGGGCCGCGCGGGGGGCCAGGGCTACGGCGATGACGGCCAACATCAGCGCGACCTCGATCCCCTTTCGCAAAGCCGCCCCCTGTCCCAGCGGTGGTTGATTTCCGATGAAGGACGATGAGCCAATTATTTAAAACTTACATGGATTTGTGATGGGGTCTTGCGATTGGGGCTCGCGAAGAGGGCCGTGGCCCTGATCGCCACCTTGGATACCAAGGGCGAGGAAGCCGATTACTTGAGGCGGAGGCTCGAGGGCCTCGGCCTCGAGGTCTTGGTCATCGACGTGAGCATGAGGGGGGAGCCGAAGGGGGCGAGGCCCCATATAACCAGCCGGGAGGTCGCCGAGGCCGCCTCGATCGAGATAGAACGTGTCAGGTCCATGCATAGACATGAGGCTGTTGAGGCGATGGCCGCCGGCCTAAGGAACATTTGCTCGGAGCTTTACGGATCCGGGATGATCGCAGGGGTTATCGGGATCGGGGGAGCCGATGGGGCGATCGTCGCCAGCTCAGGCATGAGGGCCCTCCCCTTGGGGACTGCCAAGGTATTGATAACCCCGGCGATGGCCTTGGCGGAGGCCCTGGCCGATACGCGCGATCTGGTCATTTATCATTCGGTAGCCGACGTATCCGGCATAAACGCGCTGACGAGGCGCATATTCGATAACGCGGCCGGCGCCCTCGCCGGCATGATCGAGAGCGGGGCCGGGGCCCTGGGTTCATGCGGGGGGCTGATAGGGGCCACCATGTTTGGCCATACGACCCCGGTCGTCATGGCCGCCAAGGAGGAGCTCGAGAGGAGGGGATATGAGGTCGCGATCTTCGCGCCTGGCTTCAAGAGCGGGAAGGCCATGGAGGAGTTGATCGAGCAGGGGGCCTTCAGGGCCATATTGGATATGACGGTTAAGGATTATGTGGATGAGATGTTCGGCGGCGTTCACAGGGAATCGGGCCTCAGGAGGCTCGAGCTGGCGGCCGAAGCCGGGATCCCGATCCTATTATCCCCGGGCTGCGCGAACTTCATAGCCCTGAGGGCGGAGCCCGGGAGGGAGTTCAAGCCCCCGAAGGGGTTCGAGGGCAGGGGCTACGTCAGGTTCAACCCGGCCTTCGCCCACGTAAGGGCCTCGAGGGAGGAGATGGAGAGGCTGGGCCATGCGATCGCCGAGATCCTCAATGGGGCGAGGGGGCCCGTGGTGGTGATATTTCCACTTAGGGGCCTCTCCATGTACGATTCGCCCGGCGAGGGCCTCCACGACCCGGCCGGGGATAGGGCGCTCCTGGGCGCCCTCAAGTCCCGGTTGGCCCCGAGGGTGAGGCTCGTGGAGCTCGATGCCCATATAAACGATGCCGCGGTGGCGCAAGCGGCCGTGCAGCACCTAACCTCGATGCTGAACCATAGGCGTTAAAAACCACCGGCCACAAGCCGAACCCGGGTTGGGCCTTGGATGAGCGGAGCCTGAGGGAGGAGGTCGCGCGCATATCCCGGATGGTCTACGAGAGGGGCCTCACATCGGCATCGGGGGGAAACGCCAGCGCCAGGCTCTCGGAGCGGGAGTTCATAATAAAGCCCTCGGGGTTCTCCATGGGCGATGTCAAGGGGGAGGATCTCGTGGTCGTCGACATGCGCGGAGAGCTCCTCAGGGGGGCCCATAGGCCATCCTCCGAGGCGAGGATGCACGCAGCGATATATGGGGCCCTGCCCGAGGCCGGCGGGGTGATCCACGCGCATCCCCCGGCCGCCCTGGCCTTCGCCGTCGCCATGGTCCCCCTCAAGCCCGTCACGGAGCAAAGCGAATGGTACCTGGGCGAGGTCCCGGTGATCCCGCGCATCAGGTTCGGGACGGAGGAGCTCGCGAAGGCGGTTGGCGAGGTGGCCCGATCCAAGGCCGCCGAGCTGAAGGCCCATGGAATAGGGATCCTGCTGGGGGGGCATGGGGCGGTGGCGATAGGCAAGAGCCTGAGGGAGGCGTTCTTCTCGATGGAATTGATCGAGGAAACGGCCCGGGCTATCCTTGGGGCGGCCGCGCTCGGGCGGGCCCCCCGATAGGCTCGAATCGGATCCTCTCGAAGAGCCCTCCGAAGGCGGATCTGAAGCGATCCGGGAACAGGGCGTAGAGGAATAGGGAGAACCAAACCGCTTGCCTGAGGAGCGAGAAGGCCTGCGTTATGCTGGTCGGCGCCAATGGGTCGATCTTCCACCCCTGCAACGTGAACCAAAAGGCTATGATGAGGGCGTTTAGGACGTCGCCTAGGTAGGCCACGGGCAATGGGAGATGGGGCATCAGGGCGAAGAACGGGAGCAGGAAGAGCGCCATTTGCGGGGTCACGACGTAGGACCCCAATAGCCAGGCCGAGGCCAGTAGGAAGGATCGCTCGATCACCCTAGCCGCCCTGGAGGGATATGGCCTCTTCGCGGTCTCGATAAGCCCCTTGTAAACCAAATACGCCACCACGGCCAAGGACGCGTATTTGGCGTTCTTGTCGAATTGATGGAACAAGTAGATCAGCCATGAGTCCTCTATGCCCCACTCATAATGATAGGTCCAAGTGCTCATCCACCCATTGAAGTTCATGGCCATGAACGGCAGGTTCGGGACCAGGAACGCGGCCAGGGCTAGGGCGGCGTACCTCGCCCTTCGGCCCCAAGAGCCCTCCTCAAGGGCCAGCGCCGGCAGGAGGACGGCCGGGTAGAGCTTCCCGGCCATCCCCAAGCCGAGGCTGATCGCGGAGAGGCGGGGCCTCCCAACGAGGAGGAAGTAGATCGCCCAGAGGGCGAAGCATATGGCTATCATATCCCAATTGTAAACGGGGAACATTAGGAAGGACGGCATTATGAGGAAGGCCTTCCAGATCCTCTCCTCCCCGACGCCCGCCAGCTCGCAGAGCCTATAGAGGGCGATGAGCGCCCCGGCCGTGAAGGCGTAAAGGAACGCGTCCATGGCGAAGACGTAGTAGTTCATGGCTATGGGGAAATCCCCGGCCGATCTCCCCAAGTAGGAGCAGATCCAGACCAGGATGCCCACGAGGACCGGGTATTCGAACGTGAAATCCCTATATGGGAGGAGGTGTGGGCCCCGGCCTATCCCATCCCTCCAGAACACGGATGCCACGTCCGTATAATGGTTCGGGACTATGAGGGGCATGTGCTCCCAAACGTTGAAGGCGAATATGGCCGTCATGCCGGCCATGAGGGTTAAGAGGCCTCGATCGCGATCCCGTGTCCCCTTGGCGGTCATCACCGGATCCCCCTCGCATATGCCCAGGCCCTTTTTATTTCATTCCATCCCCCGGCCCGATGGGAGCCGCGGGGGATCCCCGAATTTGCGATGGGGCCCCGCGATATCCCGGGAACCATTTATAAGGTCCCATAGCCCCGATCCAGGGAAGGCGCCAGCCATGGATCGACCCGAGTTCGTGAGCGTCATAATTCCGGTCAGGGGTTGGTCCCCTACCTTGGATGTCACATTGGAGAGGCTCCTCTCGGATCCCTTTCAGCCCAAGGAATTGATCGTGGTCGTCGATGAGCCCAATGGGGAGGCTGAGGCCGCGCGCCAAAGGCTCGAGCCGATGGGCGTTAGATTCCTCGTGAACGAGCGGAGGCTCGGCAAGGCGGAATCCCTCAATAGGGCGGTCCCGTTGGCGAGGGGGGATGTACTCCTATTCCTGGATGCGGACGTCCTGATCCCGAAGGGCGGGATGCTGGGCGAGGTGGTCGAGGCCATGGATGGCGTCGATCTTCTGGAGATCGAGAAGGACGTGTTCGGCGGGGCGCTCCTTCAGAGGATGGTTAGGTACGAGTACCTCGAAGCCGCCGCCATTAGCCAAGCCTTCTCCGTCTTGGCCGGGGGTTGCCCGGCCATCAACGGCGCCGCCTTCGCGATAAGGAGGGGAGCGTTCGAACGGCTCGGCGGATTCGCGAGGGCCTTATCCGAGGACTTCGAGCTATGCACCAGGGCCATGATGGCCGGGGCGAGGTTCAAGCACCTCAGCTCGGTGGTCGTCAAAACCGCGGCCCCGGAGGATTTGAGGAAATGGTGGGAGCAGAGGAAGCGCTGGGGGGTCGGCTTGGGCGAATGGATGAGGGCCAACCTCAAGAGCTTGCTGAGGCACGCCATTGCCTGCCCGAGAATGCTTCTCGCGAGCCTCTCAGTGGCGATGCCGTTGATGGCCTACGCGCTCTTCGTCAACATCCTCCTGGAGCGCTGGCCGGATGTGGCTGTGGAGTTGATGATAATGGCCCTGAGCACCAAGCTGATATCCCACCTCGATCTCCCCCCGTTCTTCGCATCCCTATTGGCGCGAGCGCTCCTAGCGATGGTGGCCAGCTACGCGATCCTGTTGGCCCCCTTCTTCGCGATCTCAAGGAAGCTCGGATTCGATTTCAACCCGATCGAGTTCGCACTCTTCATCTTCATATACCAGCCCATCTCCTTGCTGGTCCTGGCTTTTTGGGCCGCGGTGGGGCTGTTGGGCATAAGGCCCAAGATGGATTGGGTCGTCTAGGGGATGGGCCAACCGAACGGCCCAATTAACCCCATATCATCGATGGCCCCCCTGGCGCCCTTTTGGCGCCCTCAAAACGTTGTAAGGCTTATTGAAGGGGGCCTCATGCCTTGGATGAGATGGGGGCGCTATGGCATGGAGGAGGTTTCGCTCAGGAGGGATCTCCTGGAGGGGATATTGGCCTATTCCAGGGAGGCCCATCCCAAGGAGGCCATATTGTTGCTCAGAGGTTGGGTGGAGGGGGGTTCGATAAGGATTGAGGAGGTCGTGATACCCCCGCTGGCCACGCATGGCTTGGGATTCTCGGACTTCAACCCATACGCCCTGCCATTCGATCCATCCATCATCGGCCTCTTCCATACGCATCCCTCGGGGATCGCCGAGCCCTCCGCCGAGGACTTGAACCACTTTTATGGTATCGTCATGGTTATAGCCGCGTACCCCTATCGTTCCGAGGGCGATGTCAAGGCGTTCGATGCTGCCGGCAGGGAATTGAGGCTCGAAGTGGCGGATTGATCCGGAATCGCTTATGAGGGGAATAGGTACGGCATGGAGCTGGACGGCGGAGGGGGCAACCCCTTCCGCTCGGCCCCCTCCCTCTTGCGCTCGCTCGCCCTGACCACCTTCAGCGCTCCCCCGGAGGAGACGATCCTATAATCGCCCGAGAGCGATCGCTGATGGAGGAACTTCTTCAGATAAAGCCTAGCCTCCTTCGATCCGCAGCCCAGGTTCAGGACGCTTCCGCTAGCGCTCACTTCGCCGAGCCTCGATTTTAGGAACTCGATCAAGCGGGATCTCTCGCCCTTGAGGCCCCCGATATCGACCACCACCAAACCCGCGTCCCCGGCCGCGATGGGCGCGCGCCGGAAGCGGCTTTCCCACGAGCCATTGAAAAGCGTTCCCCGGGCCCAAAGGGCGGGCTCCGGCCGGCCGCGCCGATTGGGGCGCGGGGATCAAACGGCCTCGATTGTGGAGGGGGGCTTCTTGGTTATGTTATAAGTAACGCTCACGACCCCCGGGATCTCCCCCGTGATCCTCTCGGCCAGCCTATATAGGGTTTCGTAGGGGAGCCTCGTTGGGGAGGCCGTCGTAGCGTCCTCGCTGTCCCAGCACCTGACCTCTATCTGCCATCCGTACTCCCTCCTCCCAGCCCTCACGCCCGTCACCTTGTCCTCGTGGAGTATGGCGAGGCATTGGAACGGCCTAGCGCTCGAGAGCTCCTCCTCGACTATCCTCGTGGCCCTCCTGACTATATCGACCCTCTCCGGCGTGACCTCCCCTATGATTCTCGCCGCCAAGGCCGGGCCCGGGAAGGGGGGCCTCCCCCAGATCTCCTCAGGAAGGCCCAAGGCCTTCGCCAGCTTCCTTATCGCCGGCTTCCTGAGTTGGATCAGTGGCTCTATGACCCTATATCCGTACATCCGCTCCGAATCGATCCCAAGCTGCTCAAGGACGTTATGCTGCCTCTTGACGCCCGCGACCGTTTCCTCAACGTCCGTGTAATTGGTCCCCTGGAGCAGATACCTTATCCCGCTCTTCCTCACCAATTCGCCGAAGACGTCCCTATAGAAGGCCCTGGTTATGGCCTCCCTCTTCTCCTCAGGATCCCTGATCCCCCTGAGGGCCTCGAAGAAGCGCTCCTTGGCATCGATCACCTCGACGCGTATCCCGAGCCGCTCGAAGGTGGAGGCGACCCTCTCAGGCTCCCCATCCCTCATCAACCCGTTGTCGATGAAATACGTCTTAAGCCTCTCGCCCAGGGCCATATGCCCGAGCATGGTGACAACCGAGGAGTCGACCCCTCCGGATAGGGCGTTAATAGCCAGGTCGCCCCCGACGATCGAGGATATCTCCTCAACCTTTTGAGCTATGAATTCGCTCGGGTCCAGGTCCTCCGCCCTGATTTCCCGAATCATCATCTCGCGATCACGCGGGCGCATTCATTCCCCTCGCCTGGGAAATATAGGTTTCGAAAGGGTCCAGGGATCCCGAGGGGCATCCCCTTGCGGCCCCAGGGGAAAAGCCTATTTTTGGGGGGGAGGGGCGATGCCCCAGGGGGCGATATGAAACTCTCGATGATGAAGGGATTCAGCTTCGGGCTGACGTCCGGCATAATAACCACCTTGGGCTTGATCATCGGATTGCATTCGAGCACCCATTCCCCTTTGGCCGTGATCAGCGGCATCCTCGTGATAGCGATATCCGACGCCCTCTCGGATGCCTTCGGGATCCATATGTCGGAGGAATCCGAGGATGAGCATACGAATAGGGAGATCTGGGAGGCGACCGCGGCCACGTTCCTATCCAAGTTCATCTTCGCCTCGACCTTCATCGCCCCCGTCCTCCTCCTCCCGCTCCAAATGGCGATCGTGGCGAGCGCCGCATGGGGGCTCTCGTTGATCGCCGTGCTCAGCTTCCATTTGGCGAGGCGGCAGGGCGCGAGGCCCCATAGGGTTATGGCCGAGCATCTGGCCATAACCCTATTCGTAATCCTCATGGCCCACGAGATCGGGGATTGGATAGCCACCCTTGGCCTCGGCTGAGCATATGCCCCCTCGGCGAGGGGTCGATGGATAGCCCATCGGAGCTTTCAACGCCATTCCGATCGGCTCCCGCGATCGCGTTCGCAGGGGGGGCCATCTCCCATCTGTTTTTAAATCACCATTTCGATCGATCCGAATTGAGGGGGGAATGAAGGCCGCGGTCCTGTTCTCGGGGGGGAAGGATTCCTGCTTGGCCCTATGGCACGCCATGGGATCGGCCGATGTCGAATGCCTAATCACGATGCTCCCCGAGAACAAGGCCAGCTATATGTTCCACACCCCGAACGTCGCCCTGGCCAAGAAGCAGGCTGAGGCCATTGGCCTGCCGATAATCACTAAGGGCACGAGGGGGGAGAAGGAGGCGGAGCTGGTGGATCTGAGGGAGGCCATCGGGGAGGCCATCCGAGCGTATGGCATCGAGGCAGTCTTCACGGGGGCCATCGCATCGAGATATCAGGCATCGAGGATCAAGTGGGTTTGCGATGGGCTCGGGATCGATTGCGTGAACCCGCTATGGGGGAGGGATCCGATCGGGCTTTTGGAGGAAGTCCTGAGGGTCGGCCTCGATGCGATCGTCACCGGGGTCTTCGCGATGGGGCTGGAGGGGCTTATAGGGAGGAGGATAGATGGAAGGTTTTTGGACGATATCAAGGGCCTGAGGGATAGATACGGGATAAACCCAGCCGGGGAAGGGGGGGAGTTCGAGACCTTCGTCCTAGATGCCCCGTTCTTCGAAAGGGGGTTGGCGATCGTGGCGAGCCGCATCGAAAGGGATCGATCAGGCGGCTTGGTCCTGGTCTTGGAGGAGTTGAGGTTCTCGGAGGGGCGATCCGCGGGGCGCCACCCATGGCCCTGGCGCCGATGCGCGGCCGAGGGGCCCTCGGATGATAATCAGGGAAAAATTCGCTAGATCCATCCTATCCGAATCCAAGGTCCACGATTATACCGTAAACCCCTACGTGGGTTGCGGGCACGGGTGCACCTATTGCTATGCGAGGTTCATAAAGAGGTTCACCGGCCATAAGGAGGCGTGGGGGGATTTCGTCGACGTCAAGGTCAATGCCCCAACCCTACTGGAGCGCGAGATCAAGGGGAAAAGGGCCGGCAGGGTTTGGATCAGCGGCATATGCGACCCCTATCAGCCGATCGAGGGGAGATATGGGCTGACGAGGAGGTGCCTGGAGATATTGTCGAGGCGCGGCTGGCCGGTTACGATCCAAACGAAATCCCCGCTCATACTCCGGGATTTGGATATATTGAGGGGCTTCAGGGGCGCGGAGGTGATCCTCACGGTGACCACGGCCAACGATGGCGTGAGGAGGATATTCGAGCCCAGGGCCCCATCGATCGGGGATAGGATAAGGGCCTTGGAGAGGCTGAGCTCCGAGGGCATCGGGGTCCATGCCATGATCGCGCCGATCCTCCCGGGGGCCGAGGCGCTGCCGGAGCTCCTATGCGGGAAGGTGCGCTCGGTTTTGGTGGATAAGATGAATTACCATTATGCCGATTGGGTATATAGGAGGCATGGGCTGGAGTACGCCATGAGGGGCGAGTTCTTCTCCAAAACCGGGAGCGCTTTGGCCAAGGCCTTCGAGAGAATGGGGATCCCATGCGAGGTTCTCTTCTGATCCCCTAGATCAGCCCGATCGCGATCCCCTCGAAGATCGCGTGCCCATGGCTTCCGAGGAGCGCTATAATGTCCCAGGGCTCGAGCTTCGATGCATCGTATTGGCAGAGGGTGCAGAGCTCTTGTGGGAGCCTCCTCCCGAGCCCCTCCTCGATTGCCGAGAGATCCAATCTCCCGATCAGGCCGTGGGCCTCGGTCGCTATCCGCAATCCCATATAGCCCTCCTCGACCTTCCTCTCCGCGAGCTTGCGCCAATTCTCGATTATCAGGTCCGCGGACCCCCTCCCCAAGCCCAGGTACCACTCCTCGGAGCTCCAAACCTCAAGGGCGCCCTTTCCGGCCGCGATGCCCAATTCCCTCGAGATTTCCTCGGCCGCCCGATCGACATCCCCCTCCCCCGCCAGGTATACTAGGGCCGAGCCCTCCCGAAGGCCCGCTTCGAGGAACGAAAGGGCCACAGCCCTCCTGATCGGCTCGCTTTCGTAAATAAGCACGGAATGATCGCCCAAGGAGAGCCCCTCCGCGTATCTGACGGGATTCAGCTCCGGCCCAACCTCCAGATCCAAGAGCGAGCCCACGTAATCCGAGGAGGCCCGGAGGAACCATTCGTACAGCAACCGACCCTCCCTCGTGAGCCTATAAGCGCCCCCCTCGGGATCGCGTTCCAATATCGCGGACATCTTCCTCAGGTGATAGCCTAGCTTGCCGTGGTTCGCGCCGCATACATCGCTCAATTCTTGGAAGGATCGATCCCCTTCGTATAGGAGGTGCAATATCCTCCTCCTAACCGAGTGGGATAAGATGCGGCAGGCTCTTTCGAAGTTCCTCCAATGATCCATCCGTAGTCATAAGATCCCCCGCCTTTTTTAAAAAAAATAATAGGTGAAGGATCCTTCACCAAAGCCGCTGGGGGGCCGTTATGCTGGGCCACCGCCCGGCGTTCGGCTCAATCAAAATTCCGCTTACCGGTGATCCCCTCGATCTCGATTTCGACCACGGCCACGTCCTCCGGGGCCTCATGGATCTTGCAGCCCCGGCCCGCGTATTTCTCCAAGAGCTTGTTCAACGCCTCGACCTTCTCCGATTCCTCGAGCAAGACCCTCGCCCTCCCATAGGCGATCGCGCTCCTGTAGCGGGTCCCCCAATCGCAGGGCCCCTTCCCGGGCCTCAGGCCCAAGAGCTCATCGACCTCGAAGCAAACGTTTGGATTCCCCATGATGTACTCCATTTTCTTCCCCTTCCTCGCGCAATGGAAGTATATCCTCCCATCGTCGTATACGAAATGGAGCGGCACGACGTAGGGCCGATCCCCTAAGGACATCGCCAGCCTCCCGACTTGGGATCTCCTCAAAAGGTCGATCGCCTCCCCCTCGGGCATCGCCCTCCCCTTCCCCCTCGATCCCATGGCCGGATCCGTTGAATGGTTCGCGGGGCTTAAAACATATGATGTCACGCCGGGGATCCCGAACCCCTGACCGCGATATTCTGCGAGCCTATGGGCAAATTCGGCCCAAAAGCGGGCTAATGGCGCCCCGCGCCATTGGAATCGCGGGATATACCTCGAAGATTGCGAAAATATTTTTAAAGGCCCTTGAAAATCACAATAATGCGGGTGGGCGCATGTTCAGCGACGACGGTGAGCTCAATGAGCATCCACCTGATCATAGAGTTCATTGGCGTGGAGGAGTCCAAGATCTCGAAATTGGATGCCGTACGAAGGATTTTGGATAGGGTGGTTTCCAAATCCGGCTTGAAATGCGTTTCATCCGCCTTTTATCAATTCAACCCCCACGGCGTCTCCGGGGTCTATCTATTGAGGGAATCGCATTTGAGCATCCATACTTGGCCCGAGCGCGGCTACGCGGCCTTGGACATCTTCACTTGCGGGAGCGATGAGGCCGCCCTCGAGGCATTCAGGCTGCTCGTCGAGGAGTTCAAGCCGAGGGCCATCAAAAAGAAAACGATAAGGCGCATATGAATGGATAGGATAAGGAGCCGGATCTTGAGGGAGCTGGCCGTTTCCAAGAAATCCATATGGGAGCTCTTGGACTCCACGGAGTTCCTATTGAGGGATTTCGTGGCGGCCATCGATGATCTGCTCAGGAGCGGGTTGATCGAGGCGGATGGCGGAAAGCTCGGCCTCACGGAGGGGGGGAGGAGGGCCGTCGAGGAGGCCCCAATGCGCTATAGGAGCTATATATGCGATAAATGCCTCGGGAGGCGCGTGATCCCGGGCATCGGATTCGATGAGGTCCTGAGGGAATACTCCGAGATAGCCAAGGATCGGCCGCTCCCAGACGATGAATTTTGCCAAGGGCATATGGGCGAATACGACGTCATAGCCAGGGTCGCCTTCATGCATCATTATGACGACTTGCATGGGAAGGACATCGTGATCATCGGTGACGATGACCTGCTCAGCGTAGCGCTCGCGCTCACCGGATTGCCCTCCAGGATTTGCGCGTTGGACATCGACGAGAGGATCGGGGATTTCATAGGGAGGGTCAATAGGGAGCGGGGCCTCGATATAGAGTTCCATAAATACGACGTTAGGGACCCCCTGCCGAGGGAGTTCCTGGGCGCATTCGACGTATTTTCCTCTGAGCCCCTGGAGACGATGAGCGGCCTGAGGGCGTTCATATCCCGGGGGGTCTGCTGCCTCGGGGAGGGCGGGGCGGGGTATTTCGGATTAACGGTCGCCGAGGCCTCGCCAAAGAAGTGGCTCGAGGTCGAGAGGTTGGTGATGGAGATGAATTGCGCGATTACCGATATCATAAGGGGGTTCTCGAGGTATCCCACTCTATATGAAAGCGTGAACTACGAGGGCTTCGTCAAGGAGTTGGGGATCCCGGTGCCCGAAAACCCAGGGATAAGATGGTATAAATCATCCCTCTTCAGGATAGAGGCGCTCGGGAGGCCGGCATGGGCGATCCCGCCGAATGAAAGCCTCCGCGTCGATCCAGTGGATCCGGAGGAGGATATAACGATAATCCATAGGATGAAAAAGGCATAGGGGCCTCCTCCGGACCATGGGTTGGTTTGAGTTAAGCCTGGCCTCGATGGCCCTCTACGGGATCCAAGCCTTCTTGTTCAAGGCGGCCGCGCGGAGGGGATGCGACTCCTCCCTGCTGATGTTCTTCTTCATGTTGACCGCCGGGAGCTTGGCCTCGGCGGCGTACCTCCTCAACCCGACCCCGATCCAAAGCATCGGCCCCCTCCTCCTTTACGCCATCTCGCAAGTGGTTTTCTACCTATTCAGGCAGATGTCCAAAATAGAGGCGATGAAGCTCCTGCCGGGATCCGTGGCCCTCCCGCTGGCGGCCACCCAGGGGATGGTCGCCGCGATCCTGGGCACATCCCTATTGCGGGAGGGGGTCACGCCATCTCAATCCCTCGGCATAATCCTATCCATCTCGGCCATCTCGATCCTCTCCCGGGAAGGGGGAGGGGGTGCGCCGAGGGGCGCGAGGCGGGGGATCGCGTTGGCCATCTCCGCAGCCATTTCGGGGGGCATCGTCAATTTCATACTCAAGCTGGCGGCATCGATGGCAAACCATTTCCTCTTCATAGCGGTCTCCTATTACTTCGCGCTATTGCCATCCTACCTATGCTACCGCTTGAGGGGGAGGGGCGAAGGGATCGGAAAGGAGTCGGCGAAATTCGGGGCCCTCTCGGGGATCGTCAACTTCCTCGCGTTCGCCCTATTCCTATCAGCGCTGGCCCAAGGGCCCGTTTCCATCATAACCCCCCTGGTCGACCTGAACCTGATCTTCGCCGTCGCGATAATCGCGATCGTTTATGGGGAGGAGCTCACCCATTCCAGGATATTCGGCGCGCTCTTGGCGATCGCGGCGGTTATTTTATTGAGGTATTGAGGATCCGATTCGATGGGGGGAGCGGGGATTCGCGGCCCCATGCGGCCATTGGGGGCGCGCGAATTTCTCCTCCTCCATATGGCCGGGGGTGCATCGGGGCTTCAGAGCCGCGGGGGCGTTATTTCAGCGGGCCCGGTGGGATTCGAACCCACGACCGCCGGCTCCGGAGGCCAGCATCATGATCCGCTAGACCACGGGCCCATCGAGGATATGGCTGGCCGGTTCATGAATTTATCGGAGGCCCGCGAGCGCCTCGAAGAACCGCTCCAGATCGCCCTCCCGATTGTAAAAGTGCGGCGAGAGCCTCAGCCCGCCCATCCTCGCCGCCACGACCACCCCGCGCCCCAAGAGGCGATGGGCCAGGGCCTCTGGGCCATCCACCTTCAGGTTAACTATGCCCGCCCTCTTCCCCGGGTCGACCGGGGTCTGGAGCTCGATCCCCATCTCGAGGGCCCGCTCCACGGCCAAATCGGCCAGGGATCTGACCCTGCGCTCCACCGCCCCCATCCCGACCTCCGAGAGTAGCTTGAGGGCCTCCCTGAGCCCATAGACTGCCGAGTAATCGTGGCAGCCGCACTCGAAGCGCCTAGCCGACCCGGCCAGCTTCAGCTCCTGCGAAAGGGCCTCGGGATCCTCGGCGCTCATCCACCCGACCTCGGCCGGCTCGAGCTCCAAGCCCCTCCTTATGTATAGGATCCCGATCCCGAAGGGCGCCAAAAGCCATTTGTGTCCGCCTGATGCCACGAAGTCCGCGGGCCGGCAGTCGAAGCGGATCGCCCCGAGCGATTGGATCGCATCGACGAAGAGCAGCGCATCGCCCCCGATCGCGTCCCTCAGGGCCCGGAGGTCCGTCATGAAGCCGCTGGCGTATTGGACGTGGCTTATGGCGACGAGCCTCGCCCCGCGGGCCGCCCTGCCGATCTCCTCCAGCGATATGGCCCCGTCTCGCCCATGGCCGACCAGCTCGACTTCGACGCCCCTCCGCCTCAGGTTCAACCACGGATAGAGATTGCTCGGGAACTCCGAGTCGGTCGTGACGACCTTATCGCCGGGCTTCCAATCCAAGGAATTGGCGATGGCGCTCACGCCCTCCGATGTATTCTTGACGAACGCTATCTCATCCGGCGACGCGCGGATGAGCTCCGCCGCGAGGCGCCTAGTTTCCTCGAGGGCCTCCATCCATCGGCCCCAAGCCAGGTCCCCCTCCGATGCCCTCTCCTCATCGAACTTCGATACGGCCGAAATGACCCTGCGGGGGAGCGGGCTCACGGCCGCGTTGTTCAGGTAGGAGTACCTCCGGGTTATCGGGAACTCCTCCTCGTATGGCTCCCCCGTAGCCCTTCGCCTCGGTTGAAGCTGCAATCGATCCCTCGGGTTATAAACCTGCCCAACGATTGGAGCCGGGGATGGGAGTCGAACCCATCTCAGCGCCCCCGAAAGCCATACTGCGGGTCGCCGCGCCCCAAATGGGGCCGCGCGCTGCAGCCCGCCGCCTGAACCGTTCGGCCACCCCGGCGATAGAGGCTAGGATCGGAAAAGGTTATAAAAGCTTTGAGCCCCAACTCCCGATCCCTCCCGGGCGGAGGGGCTCATCGGCTTGGCTCCAAGGGCTCTCGGGGCCGGGGACCTGATGCGCATCGCGGCCCTCTCGTGCCTTTACGGCCTGACCAGGGCGATCCCGCTCTTCCCGATCGTGGGGATCCAAGGGGGGAGCTTCTCGGCGGCCGATGCCCTCGCGCCGGCCCTCGGCCTCGCCCTGGGCCCCATCAGGGCGGCGCTGGCCATACTCATCGGGACGTTCATCGGGATCTCCCTGACCGGGAGGGCGCCGTTCCTCGGGCTCGATTTCCTCCCGGCCGCATCCTGCGCGGCGCTCGTCGGCCTCGCGGCCGGGGGCAGGCGCTCGATCGGGCTTTTGATGCTATCGGCCCTAATCGCGGCCTTCGCCCTCAGCCCCTATTCGCTGCCATTGGTCCCCATACCCCCCTTGGGCCCCGGGGCTCGGGTCCCGTGGTTTTGGCTCCACTTGATAGCCCTCGCCTTGCTGGCGTCGCCGGCGGCGAGGGCCTTCCCGGAATGGGCCTCCCGGGGCGGGATCCCCAGGGGGCTCCTCGGGGCCGGATGCCTGGCCCTTTGCGGGACCTCCGCCCAGCATTTGACCGGTTGCCTACTCTTCGAGCTCTTCTACGGCCTATTATTGGGCGCGCCGCCCGAGGCGTTCAGGGCCATATGGATCCCGATCTTTTGGATATACCCGGCCGAGAGGTTGGCGATCTCCGCCGGATCGGCCCTGGTGATCGCGGCCTCCTCGGGCGCCCTGAGGGCCCTGGGCGGCGCGGGGCGGGATCGCTAGCCCGCGGCGCCCTCCCGCATCCTCGCCTCTATCCTATCCACTATCTCCATGAACGCCCTCCCGGCCGGCGTATCCCTGTGCTCTATCACGAACGGAACCCCCTCGTCCGAGGCCCTGCTTATCCTGGGGTCGATCGGTATCCTCCCGAGGAGGGGGACCTTGAGCTCATCGGCGATCCTCTCCCCGGCCCTCCCGGAGAATACCTCTATCTCCTTGCCGCAATACGGGCAGGTCAGGCCGCTCATGTTCTCTATCAAGCCTATTATGGGGGCCTTCAGCATCCTGGCGAATGTCACCGCCTTCTTCACGACGACCTCCGATAGCTCCGATGGGATCGTCACCACTATGGCGCCGCTTATATCCGGGATCAATTGGAATATGCTCAGGGGCTCGTCGCCGGTGCCCGGGGGGAGGTCGATCAGGAGGTATTCCAAATCCCCCCAAACCACGTCCGATAGGAATTGCCTTATCGCCTTCATCTTCAGCGGACCCCGCCACACGGCCGGCGTATCCTCGCTCGGGAGCAGGAAGCCCATGGAGACGACCCTTATCCCCAGGGGCCCCTCGGCCGGGCGAATGCCCTCCTGATCGGCCGTCAGCAGTTCGCCGCACATCCCCAGGAGCTTGGGTATCGATGGCCCGTGGATATCGGCGTCCAGGATCCCGACCCCGTAGGGGTGGCCCCTCCAAGCCAGGGCCACCGCCAAGTTCGCCGTCACCAAGCTCTTCCCAACGCCGCCCTTGCCGCTTATGATGGCTATCTTCCTCTTTATCCTGCCCATCCTCTCCCTGAGGGCCCTCCCCTCATCCGCCTCGCCCTCGCGATCCTTGGCCATTCCCATAGCGCCCCGCCAAGGGTCCTGGGGGGAGGGATCGATAAGATAAACGTATGGCCGGCGCCGGCCGCCCGTGGATCGGGGATCGCCAAGCCCTCAAAGCCCCGGGATGCTGGCCAGGACGCCATCCAGGATGAATTGAACGGCTATGGCGGCCGTGAATATGGCCATCACGTTGGCCACGATGGCCGACCCGGATTCCCCCAGGGCCCGGTAGATGCGCCCGACGAACCTGTATATAGCCAGGGCCGCCGAGAAGACTATCAGGGCCGATATGCAGGCCACCGGGACCCCGTAGGCCCTTATGTTGACCATCGTGGCCGTTATCGCGCCCGGCCCGACGAGGAGGGGGAACCCGAAGGGCACGATCGCGGAGCCCTGGGCCCCCCGGCCATCGCGCCATTCGCCGTGGATCAGCAACTTGATCGCGATTATCAGCAGGAGGGCGCCGCCCGCTATCTTGAAGCTCGAGAGGGATATCGAGAACAGCCATAGCACGAGCTCCCCCGAGAGCGCGAAGAAGAGCAGGAGGGCCAAGCCGGAGAGGGCCGCATCCCTGAAGGCCCTTTGCCTCCCAGCCTCATCCATATCCCTCGTCAAGCCCATGAATATCGGAACGTTGCCCAGCGGATCCACTATGACGAATAGGGCGATGGTGGCCCTCACGAGGCCCTCGATCTGGAGGATCTGTTGAATGGCCTCGGCCATGCGCCATCAACTCCAAACCCCGTCTATCTCGGATCCGCAGCGCGGGCATTTGGAGCCCTTGAGCCTATTCCCGAGGATCGAAAAGCCGACCCTCCTGATGAGCAGTTCGCCGCAATTATAGCAATAGGTGTTCTCCCCCTCCAAGCCGGGCACGTTGCCCGTGTAAACGTACCTAAGGCCCTCCTCGAGGCCTATCTCCCTGGCCCTCATTAGCGCCTCCGCCGGGGTCCGGGGGAGGTCCAGGAGCTTGTACATCGGGTAGAATTGGCTGATGTGCCAGGGGATCTCCTCCCCCACCCCCTTTATGAACCTCGCTATGGCCCTCAGCTCCTCCTCGCCATCGTTGAGGGTCGGTATCAGCAAGGTCGTCACCTCCGTCCATATGCCCAGCTCCTTGTATAACCTTATGGCCCTCAGGACCGGCTCGAGCCTGGCCCCGCAGATCCTCCTATAGAAATCGTCCGACATGGACTTCAGGTCCACGTTCGCGCCGTCCAGGAGGGGGGCGATCTCCCTCAGGGCCCCCTCGGATATGTACCCATTGGTTATGAAAAGGTTCCTGATGCCCCTCCGCTTGGCCAATGCGGCCACATCGTATGCGAACTCGAAGAAGATCGTCGGCTCCGTATAGGTATAGGCTATGGTTTCGCAGGCCGTTGCGATGGCATCGTCGACGACCTCCTCGGGGTCCGCCTCCTCGCCGAATATCCCGCCCTCCTCCCTCGGGTATTGGGATATCTCGTAGTTCTGGCAATTGAGGCAGCGAAGGTTGCAGCCCACCGTCGCTATGGAGTAGGATCGCGATCCCGGGAGGAAGTGGAAGAGGGGCTTCTTCTCTATGGGGTCCACGGCCCTCGCCGCCAGCCTCCCGTAGACCAAGCTCCATAGCTCGCCCCCCCGGTTCTCCCTAACGCCGCATATGCCTTTGCCCGAGGGCGGGATCTTGCATTCGTGCGGGCAGAGGCGGCAGCGGACCCAATCGCCCTCCATCCGGTCGTAGAACATCGCGCGCTTCAAGGGGCTCAACCGGGGATCTTGGAGATGGGCGCATTTAAAACATTTTAGGGCCTCCAGAGGGATCCCGCGGGCCGGCTTTTTCCAAGGGCGCGGCTCCCTCGGGAATAAGATTTCAAACGGGCTTCGCCTTTTCCATGGGCGAGGAAGTTTTCTCCAATGATCGGGAGGCGGTCCTTTGCGAGAGATCGCATTAAGCCTTAATAGACCTCACGTCCGAGGGGCAGAATCCGTATACGGCCATTTGCGTGGCCCAAATAAGGGGCGGGAAATTCCGAATAGTTTGGCCGACGCAATACGCCACCGTGGAGGCCACATGGCCCGCTCCGCCTTGGTCGCAAAGGTAGCCGTTCGCCCCCCTCCTTTTATTTTTTTTAGAACGATGATACGCCTCAACCCAAGCCCCCAGCCGTGCCCGCGGATCGAACCCCCGGCCCCGGGAGCGCTCGATAGCGTTTAAAGGGGCGATCCCCAGCGATAGGGGGATCCCGATGGCCCATCGGGTTGGAGGGGCCGCTTGAATTGCGCGGATCGCTTCGGCGCGCCATACTCGCCCTGATCTGCGCCCTGGCGATCCTCTCGGCGCCGCCAATCGCCCCCGCGCAAGGGCCCGCGGCCGAGCCGATCCTGAGGATCGCGGAGGTGGGGCACCCGGCATCGGTGGCGGCCGGGGAGCCGTTCGAGGTGAGGGTCTCGATCGAGTATTCCTACGGCGGCTGGACGATCGCGGACCTCGGGATCTTCGCCGGGGATTTGACCCGGATAGTGGATTGCGTAAGGTATTTCCTAACGGGCTCCGGGTCGAGGCAATTCTCCCTGAGGGCCCTGGCCCCGCCCGAGGCCGGGGCCTGGAACCTGACGATCGTCGCGAGGGCTTGGCACGGGAACTATTGGCTGGAGCCATCGGGGGCCAGGCGAGCGCTCTCGATATGGGTCGAGGGCCCCAATCGATCGATCGCGAGCCCGATCCCGGCCGAGCCGGCCCGCGTGAGGATAGGGGATTCGGAATGGTATTATTGGGGGAGGCCCGGCAGCGGCGTATGCCTCATCTGGCTCGGGGGAGGGCATGCCATGTCCTATTATATCACCGTGAACCCATACGAGTTGGAGTCCTTCGGCACGATGCGCCTCATAGCGGACCTCGCGAGCCTCTACAGCGTCCTGGCCCCCGCGGCGGAGGGTCCCCGGAGGGGGGATCGGGCCCATTGGAGCGGGCCGGCCCTCAGGTATAGCCCCGGCGGATCCCAGCTCAGGGCCGTTAGGGAATGGGCGCTCGGGGAGGGCCATGGCGCCGCCTTCCTCATCGGATATTCGACCGGCGGGGTGGCCGCGGCCTATGAGGTGGCCTCGGCCGATCCCGAGGGCTGGGCGGCCCCGAACGGGGCCGTGATAATAAGCGCGCCCCTGGGCGGGGTATCGAGGGGGATCCTCGCCTCCATCCCCGATTCCAGATCGGTCAGGGCGAACGCCCTCCTCCTATACGGGAGGGTATACGGCGACGAGCTCTGGCCCCAGGGCCTGAGGTTCTTCGAGGGGATCCCGGACGGCGGGATCCGCGGGGCATGGGCCCAAAGGAAGGCGTGGCGCCTCTTCGAGGGCTCCGGCCACGAGGTTTGGTTCCCCGAGGGCGATGGGGTCCGATACGATCGGGGGCCCTTCTCGCTGATCGCGGGCTTCATAGAGGATTGCGGGAGGCCAATCGGGGCCCGATCCCCGCCATCCGCGAACCTCTCGATCGCCCTGGAGCCGCCCCACGCCCGCGTTCGGGCGGAGTTCCTCGGCCATGGGTTCCTGGGCCTATGGGGGGAGTTCCTCGGCGGCGGGGAGAGGGGGCTCGGGGAGGCCTTGGCCTCGCGGGCATCCGGGATGGGCTCGGGGCTCGATGCCCGATCGCTGGCCCTGGAGGTCGATGCCCATCGCCGCTCCATAAGGGCCTCCTTCCGGGCCCTGGGCCTCGCCCGCCGGGATGGGGCCCGGGCTTGGTCGATCGATCTGGGGTGGTTGGGCGATCGGGCTTGCTCCGCGATCCGGATCGATGGCGGCTTCCTCATAACGGGCAATTCGAGCGGGCGCGGGCCCCTGGGCTGCCCCGGCCCCTACTCAGTCCACGTGGCCCTGCCATCGGGCGCCATCGACCCGGCCTTCGATCCGATGGGCCCGAGGATATCCTTCGGGATCCCGGGGCCCTCCCTCGCGGCCCAAGTGGGGGCCTCCAAATCCCCGGGCCCTGGCGGGGCCTACTCGGTGAGCCTGACGATCCGGAACGACGGCCCAGGGATCGCCAGATATAACCCATCGGACCTCGACTTCGCCATAATCGACCCGGTCGGGAGGGAAGTCTATAGGCGGTCTAGGAGCGGGGCCGGGGGATTGGCCGGGGGCGAGGAGGAGCTGCCGCCCGGCGGATCGAGGTCGTACGCGTTCGAATGGGACGGCAGGGGCGAGGGCGGGGCCCCCCTGCCGCCGGGGACCTACGAGGTGAGGGCCTACCTGGGGGACCTGGAGCTGGCGAGGGCCAGGGTATTGGTGGAGGGGGCCGTGCCCGGGTTCGAATGGCCAGCGATGGCCATCGGGGCCCCGCTGGGCCTCTCGGCCCTCCGCCTCCTCAGGCTTGGGACCCGCCGGGCCCGCCGATGCCCTCGGCCTCCAGGGCGGCGATGAACCTCCCATACCATTCGTCGATTATCCCCCTTATCATGGCCTTGACTCGATCCAGCGGGACCGCCTCGTATCGATATAGCCTCCCCCCGCCCCTCAGCGCGGAATCGGACCTGGCGGCCAGGCCCTTGGCCACCAAGTTATTCAGTATCCTTTGCGCGGTGGGCCTGCTCCTCCTCATCCCCCGGGCGACCTGCTGGACCGTAAGCGGCCCGCCCTTGAGGAGCATCAAATAGGCCCTGAGCTCGGTCTCCTGGATCCCCAGGGCGCATTTGGCCAAATCCCCGAACCCCAACCTGCCCGATAGGGCCTGGGACCTGATCTCCCTCAAGGCTCGGGACCCTCGGATGTTCACGAATGTTGAACTATCGTAAGATTTATAGGTTTCCCCGCCGGGACCGGCGGGGAGGCGCTTGGGATTGGACGAGCTGGAGAGGATAAGGGCCAGGAAGCTCCGGGAGATGATGAGGGGGAGGGGCCCCGGCGCCCCCGGGGCCGAGGGGGCTAAGCCGGCCGTGGTGACCGATGGGGATTTCGATCGGGTCGTTAGGGAGAATAGGTTGGCCGTCATAGATTGTTGGGCCCCATGGTGCGGCCCATGCAGGATCATGGGCCCCATCATAGACGGGCTGGCCTCGAAATACGCCGGCAGGGTATTCTTCGGGAAGCTGAACGTCGACGAGAACCCGGAGGTCCCGAGCAGATACTCCATAATGAGCATACCGACGCTCCTCTTCTTCAAGGACGGGGAGCTGGTCGATAGGGTGGTGGGCGCGGTCCCGGCATCGGAGATAGAGAGGCGGCTCTTGGCCCTCGGGGCCTAGGCCGAAAAGGTTTAACGCGAAGGGCCCATTTACTCCGCCCGAGCCGACATGGGCATATTCAGGGCCTACGATATAAGGGGCGTCTACGGGGAGGACCTGACGCCCGATTTGGCGATGAGGATAGGGAACGCGTTCGGATCCCTCATAGGCGGTAGGGGGAGGAGGGCCGCCGTCGCGAGGGATTCGAGGCTCAGCGGCCCGGCCCTGGAGGCCGCCTTCAAGGCGGGCCTGATGGCGGCGGGCTGCGACGCCATAGAGCTGGGCCTCCAGCCCACGCCGCTGCTGTACTTCGCCATAGCCCACTTCGGCCTAGACGGCGGGGCCGCCGTGACGGCGTCCCATAACCCGCCCGAGTATAACGGGTTCAAGCTATGCCGGGAGGGGGCCTTCTCGCTCACGTATGAATCGGGCATAGGCGAGATAGAGAGGATGGCCACCGGGGCCGGGATGGCCCTGGAGCCCTGGACCGCAGTGGGCCGGGAATCGGCCATGGAGGTCCGCGGAGCCTACTCGGAGTTCCTGAGGGCCAAGATAAGGCTCGGGAGGGGCTTGAGGGTCGTGATAGACGCCGGGAACGGGACCTGCGGCTTCGTCGGCGGGCTGTTCGAGGAGCTGGGCTGCGAGGCCGAGGTCCTATTCCCGGAGCCCGATGGCAGGTTCCCGAACCACATACCGAACCCATTGAAGGAGGAGACCCTGGCCCATTTGAAGGCCGAGGTCGTGAGGCGGGGGGCCGATCTGGGCATAGCGTTCGACGGCGACGGGGATCGGGTCGGGTTCGTGGACGAGCGCGGGAACGCCCTCAGGGGCGACGTAGCCCTCATGATATTCGCCTCCGATGCCCTGAGGGCGCATCCAGGGGGCGAGGTATTGTTCGACGTAGCCTCCTCGAGGGCCGTCGCGGATCACATAAGGCGCTTGGGGGGCAGGCCCTCTATGATAAGGGTCGGCCATTCGTACGTCATGGGGGAGCTATCCCGCAGGGGTGCCATCCTGGCGGGCGAATTGAGCGGCCATTATTACTTCGCCGAGGGCTATTACGGCTACGACGACGGCATATTCGCGGCCGCGAGGATGGCCGAGATCCTATCCAGATCGGATCGGCCCCTGTCGGAGATCGCGGCCTCGCTCCCGAAATACGCATCCAGCCCCGAGGAGAGGATCCATTGCCCCGACGATAGGAAGTTCCGGGTCGTAGAGGCCCTGAGGGCGAGGCTGGGGGCGATGGGCATAAGCCTGGTGACGATAGACGGCGTCAGGGCCGAGTTCGAGGACGGTTGGGCCCTGGTGAGGCCATCGAACACGGAGCCGGCCCTGGTCCTGAGGTTCGAGGCCGAGACGGAGGAGGGGCTGAGGAGGATAAGGGCCCTCGTGGAGGGCGAGCTCCGGGGCCTATTATAGGCCGAACGGGGGGCCGGGGGGCCAATGGGAACATTTAATCGGCCCTGTTCAAAGCGAGCGGCCCAAAAGGGGAAATTTCAAGGATTTTAGAAAGGGGCCGGGCGCGGCCGGGGCGGATGGCCCGGATCGATGCCCCGGGGGCCGGCCCGGGCCCTAGATTAAGGTTATATAATGAACGCGGGCCAGGGATAATGGCGATAAGGCTCCGGTGCGCCCCTTGAAGCGATCCCAAGCCCCGGCGCGGGTTCCCCCAGTGCCCTCGATGCTCCAATTATCGGCCATTGGGCTGGCCCCATTGGCCATTTGGCTGGGCCATCCGGGGATCGGGTTGGCGCTCCTATCGATCTGGGCCTTCGGCCCGCCCCGGCGATCCCAAAGGGGGGGCCCGGGCCAAGGGGCCAGGAGGGCCCTCCAAGCCCTTGCCGCGATCGCCCTATTGGCCCTCGCGCTCTCATCGGCCCCGGCGCGGGCCTCCGTGATAACCGAGTACGTATTGGCCGGGGATCCGAGGCCGTTCAATATAGACATCGATACCGGGGGGAGCCAATGGTTCACGTACGAGCTGGCCAGCAGGATAGGGCGCCTCTCGGGATCCACTTTCACCGAATGGCCCATACCCACGGCCGGGCCCGCTTGGGGGATCGCCGCGAGCGTGAGGGGGCCCGATGGGAGGACCTATAGGGAGACCTTGCCGAACGGGACTAGGGGGATATGGTTCACGGGGCATACCTCCGGGAAGATCGGGCTCCTGGTCCCGACCAAGAACGGGTTCTACGAATGGACTTTGCCCAGCCTTTCTAAGCCCATGGGAATAGTCGCGGGGCGCGATAGCTCATCGGATCTCCCCATGATCTGGATCGCCGATTACGAGGGGAAGAGGATCTACAAGTTCTATAGCACCGTGACCTCGGGCACGATACGCCCCTCGGATTGGACCCTAATCGGCTACGATGTGCCCGGGGGCGCAAGGCCGCAGGGCATAACGACCGCATGGCCCGGGGATTATGTCTGGTTCACGTGCCCCGAGGAGAGGATGGTTGGGAGGTTGCATCATTGGACCGGCGTCTTCGTCATGTATACGCTCCCGGAGGGATCAAGGCCTTGGGGAATAGCCATCGACCCCGATGGGAAGGTTTGGTATACGGATCCGGGCCGGAACAGCGTTTGCCAATTGGACCCGGCCACGGGCTCGATAACTGAGATAGCCCTCCCGAACGCCAACAGCGACCCCCGGGGGATCGCGATCGATTGGGGCCAATATTCCAAATACGACGTTTGGTTCGCCGAGCGCGGATCGAATAGGATAGGCCGCTACGTCCCGGGGACCGGGGCGCTCATGGAGTATAGGACCCCAGAATCGACGAGCTACCCGACGGGCATCGCGATCGATAACAGCGGCTACGTGTGGTTCACCGAGATCCCCCCGTTCTCCAATAGGATAGCCAGATTGAACCAAAGGGTCGGCCCGACCTCGTATACGACGCTCACGAGGTTCACGACGAGCACCCCATTAACGATGGCCGCCGGGAGGGGGACCGAAACGAAAAATACCATTATAGGGAATATAGGGACTACTGCGTCTGTATCGGTCTCATCGACGATGAGCGGCGCCGGGACCGTGACCTATTCAACGGTCCCGGATAACAAGACGGTCTTCGTCATAACGGCCCCGATAACGGTGACGAGGACTTCGACGATCCCCATAGGGACGACGACCGAGACGAGGGAGGATACGCTGACGACGATCGTCCAGACCTGGTCGACGGCCACGACCACGACCACCTCGGCCACCCTGACGAGCTTCGTCTCCACGACGAGCACGACGCTAACGATGCCGGGGACCCTGTGGGTTACGGAGACAGGGACAACGACGTCCACGTGGTATTACGCCACCACGGCCCTGGTGAACTATACGGTGGCGACCACGGTCACGGCGACGGCGACCTCCACCAAGACCCTGACCTCATGGGCTACCGCGACCGCCCAGGCCACTTCTACGGCCCTCACGACCATAACGATCACGACGACCGTCACCGCGACGGCCGCGCCCCCAAGCGGATTGGCCATACCGGGGTTCGGTGCGCCATCCATATTGGCCGGGCTGGGGGCGGGGGCGGCGCTCCTGGGGCTCAATAGGGCCAGGAGGAGGTCCGATGCGAAATGAATAAGGGGGCCCTCAAATCGCTCGCCCTCCTCGGGATCATATCCCTGATCCTCGCCTCGCTGGCATTCCCGCAGCGGGCATCGGCCACCTATACGGCGGAGTACTCCCTAGCGACCGGGGCCAGGCCGGTCGGGGTCTACTCAGCCAAGAGCAATGTATACTTCGCGGAGCAATATATCAACGGATCATCCAGGATAGGGATCCTGAATCCCGTGACATCGGAGATAACGGAGATAAAGCTCCGAGACCAGACCGGGCCCTATGGGATATGGGTGGATTTTGATGAGAACTTCATCTGGTTCACCGAGTATCGGGATAGCAAGGTAGGGCGATTGAAGAAGATCGGTACCGATTGGGAGTTGCTCGAGTTCCAGCTCCCCGCTGGATCGGCGCCCGCGAAGATTGTGGCCGATGATGAAAACAATGCCTACTTCACCCAGCAATACGGCAATAAGATAGGTTGGCTGAAGTTTGATGGGAGCCAATGGGTCCTTAGGGAGTATTCGTTGCCGACCCCGAACAGCGCCCCGCTGGGTATCGCGAAATATCGCGATTATATCTGGTTCACCGAATATATGAACGACCGGATAGGGAGGCTAAACCTGGGAACTGGGATCATAGAGGAGTACGATGCGAGCGCCGGCAGGCCATATGATATAACGGTAGATGGGGATGGATACGTTTGGTTCACGGCGGAATCCAATTACATAGGGGGGCTGGCGCCCTGGAGCAATATAATGACCTTCTACGCCATCCCAACGGGCAATTGCAAGCCCAGGGGCATCGCCTACGACCCGAATGCCAGGGAGATCTGGTTCGCGGAGTTCGACGCCGCCCAAATCGGGAGGTTCGTGCCCGCTAGGAACGTCTTCTACGAATACCCAACGCCCACCAGAAGCAGCCAGCCCTGGTACTTGGCCGTGAGGTCTACGAGCGAAAGGGAGAGGGACGTCTACTTCGGCGAATTCGCCATCGGGAAGCTTGGGCGGCTCTCCCAGGGCCCGGGGAAGGGCCCGACCGTCACGACGACCGTCCCGGCCCTCAGCACGGCATCGACCTCGGAGACGACGAGCTTCACAATATCGTCCCAGAGCTCTCCCATCATCGGGGCTCCCACGACATCTATAGGCGCACCCAATGGATACTTTACGAGCACCGCCTCGACCACCTCCTCCACGATCACCGACACCGTGAGCATATCCATGACCACGACCACGGGCGTGATGCCCACCACCACGACCGTTTGGGTCGTCACGCCCGCGCCCATAACCACGACCTATACGACCTACGTGGCCACGGTCCAGCTCACGGCCTCTACGACCTCCACGTCGATCTCGACCAGCTATGTGGCCACGACCTCCATGACGCTCACTTATACGTACCTCGCGACCTCGTATGCGGCCACCTCGACGACCACCATGCTTTTCACCAGGACCACCAGGGCCATCCAAACGATCGCGGCGGATACATTCACGAGCACCTCGACCGAGTGGGTTATGGAGACGAAAACCACGAGCCTAACCGCCACGACGACCCAAACCCAATTCATAGCGACCGCGACGAGCACGGCCACGGCCATCGCCACGGCCACGACGACCCTCGCGCCAGGCCCGCCGAGGCCGCAGCTCCCGACGGGCCCGCCCCGATGCCTGATAGCCACCGCGGCCTATGGATCGGAGCTCGACCCGAGGATACAATTCCTCAGGGGCTTCAGGGACGGCGTGGTCATGGGGACGTTCGCGGGGGGCCGGTTCATGGAGGCGTTCAACGCCTGGTATTACTCCTTCAGCCCGGCCGTCGCCGAGGCCCTATATGGGGACGAGGGCCTCAGGGCCATCGCCAGGGCCGCCCTTGCGCCCCTGATAGCCTCCCTCGAGGCATCGAGCGCCGCCCATTCGCTCGCGGCCCCATTGGGCCCGGAGGCGGCCGTGGCCATCGCGGGCCTGATCGCGAGCTCCCTGATCGGGGCCGCGTACCTGGGCCCACCGCTCGCGATCGCGGCCCTCAAATGGCCCGGGAGGAGGGCTTGGGGGCGGGCGGCCCTATCGGCGGCGATCGCCCTCTCGGCCAGCGCCGCTTTGATGGCCTTGGCGGAGGCATCGGCATCCGGGCCCCTCATGGCCGCATCGGCCTCGGCGTTCGTCGCATCGGCCATCGCGGCCTCCGGGCTCGGGATCGCGCTCGCCGCGATGCGGATCGCCCAGATGGCCCGGGGGGCCCGCCCGGCGGCGCGGGCCAAGAGGGGGGATCTTGGGCCCCTTTCCCCGGGGCGCTGACCTTTTCGATCCCCATCCCCGCGATCGCCCCAAATTTTGGCCCCTTTTGGCCAAAATTTGATTTACTTGATTTATTTGAAAAAAATCAAGAATCAAGTGAGGGCCCCGCGAACCCCCTCCCCCCCTAGGGGGGGTCAGCGGCGTTATAATGGGCGGATCGGCGCCCTCGGCCTCCCGATCGGTATCACGTAGAGGGGCCTCTCGTTGGGCGGGGAGCCCAAAGCCCGGCGGACGGCGTCGTCGTCGAAGGCCCCGACCGGGACCGCCCCGAGGCCGAGCGCCGCCGCCTGGAGGAGGACGTTCTGGGCCGCGTGCCCGGCCTCCATGTGGACGTATCTGATCCCCCTATCCCCGTACCTGGCGGTGGTCCTCCCGTAATCGGCCGCGATGATTATATCGATCGCGGCCTCCTCGACCCAGCGCTGGCCAAGGGCCGCCCCCGCGAGCTCGGCCCTGGCATCGCCCCCGCGGACCTTGGCTAGGGAATGGCCAGCCGGCGCGTATTTGTATACTCCGGCGCCGAGGCCCTCGACGGCCCCTACGACGACGTAGATCTCCAACGGGTACGTGCCCCCGGCCGATGGCGCGGTCCTGAGCCCCCTCGGATCCGTTATGCCCTGCGCTGCCCATAGGAGCTGGGATAGCTCCAGCAGACGCAGGGGCTCATCGGAGTACTCCCTGATGGATCTCCTCCTCAGGAGGGCCTCCTCGAGGGACGGGCCCCCTCCGCGCAGCGGATCCGGGAGCCGGATCGCGGTCCCGATATCCCCCGCGGCCGGCTCGGGGGATCGCCCGCCGTCCCGGGGGATTAGGAGGAGGGCCGACGCCGATGCCAGCGCCAATATCGCCAACGCGGCCAACGCCGCCCCGATCGGCCTAGAACCCAACCCCCGGCGCATGGCTTGATCCTCGTGGGCCCGGGATCTTAACCCTTACCCCGGGATGGCCGGCGCCGGGGCATTTGGGGGCCCGGGCCATCAAACCCCGGCCATCCGCCGGACCAGGTCCAGGAACCTGCCGAAGATCCCGCCGCAGAGGAATTGGGCCGCGGTCCCCGCGATCGACATCGCCATGAAGAGCTCCGGGTCCACCCCGAGGGCCATGGCTATCACCAGGCCCACCGCGCCGTAGAATATCGTATGCGCCAGCGAATCCACCGCGAACCTCTTCAGGCTCTTCCAATCCTTCAACGACTCGATCGGGCCCATATCCATCGGGCATTGGGCTCCCCGGGGGGAGATAAAAACCGTTATTCGCGCGATCGATCTAACGATCCTCGATATAATGGCCCTCCCGGCGCGCCGGATCGGGCCCCCGGATCGTCTTTATCCAAGCCCCCTCCATGGCTCGCCGGTTGGCCGGATCTTAGCTCGAAGGGCGAGATCCTCGACCCATTGAGGCGCCTCGATGGGCATGGGGCGGAGCTCGTCAGGCTGAGGGGGGACGCGCGGCCCCATGCGCCGACGCGGATGGGCCCAGGGCCGCCGAGCGCATGGGGATAGAGGTTTATGCGAAGGTTTGGGCCAGCGCGACCCCATCCAGATCCCCGGGCCCGCCGCCCGCCGATTTCAACGAATATGTCAAGAAAAGCGATATCCCATCCCCTCCAGAGGCCCCGTGGGAGGCGCGGGCCATGGAGAGGGCCAAGATCGGCGTAGGGGCGTTGGACGAGATCACCGGGGGCGGTTTCCCGAGGGATGGCCTGATCCTATTGGCCGGGGGCCCCGGGACCGGGAAGACCATCCTCTCGATGCGGTTCCTGATCGAGGGCGCCGAATCGGGCGAGCCCGGCGTTTACGCGGGCTTCGCCGAGCCGAGGGAGGCCCTCATCGAGGGCCTCTCTGGGCATTTGGGCGCAGATCTGGCTGGATTGGAGGGCGGGGGGAAGCTCAGGATCCTGGATTTCACGACCGCCAGGGAGGCCGCGATCTCCTCGATCATGGAGGGGATCCTCCGCGAGATCCACTCCATCGGGGCGAGGCGCTTGGTCATCGATTCCTATTCGGCCATGGCGCAAGCGTTCCAAACCCCCCACGACGCGAGGATCGCCCTCCACGCGATCCTCGGGAGGATCGTTAGGCGGATGGGCTGCACGGCGATCGCCACCGTGGAGGTGCCGCTCGGCTCGGAGCGGATGGGCCTGGGGGCTGAGGAGTTCGTGGCCGATGGCATAATCGCGCTGCGGGTCAGGGAGCTCGATTGCCGGCTCCTCAGGGAATTGGAGCTCGTGAAGATGAGGTGGACGAGGCTCGGGGAGAGGAAGATCGCATTCACGCTCGACGGCGGCTTCAGGGCCTTCGCTCCCTTCAAGCCCAAGCCCATCGATAGGCCCGGCAGGTTCCAGCCGATCCGGGATCCGCCCGGGATGTATTCAATGGGCTCCGGGGATTTGGACGCGGCCCTCGGGGGCGGGGTTCCGAGGGGGGCCGCGGTCCTCCTGGAGATCTCCGGGAAGGTCTCGATGGCGGAATACCATTTGATAGTCGTCCCCGCCATCGCGAACTTCATCGCGCAGGGGCGGGCCGCGATCCTGATACCGACCCTCGGGGTCGATGCCGAGGAGGCGAGGCGGGTCGGGCTGGAGTACGGCTTGCGGGATGAGGAGATAAGGGGCCTCCTCAGGGTCTGCCAACCAAGGGGCCTCGGGGGCGATGGGGAGCCCCACGTCGTCCACTTCGATGCGAAGGACGTTTGGGGGGATTACGGGAAGTATCTCGAGCTCGAGGAGGATTTGATGCGGAGGACCGGGCAGCCCGTTATGAGCGTCAGCGGGGTCGATGCCCTGCTCAGCTATTACGATGAGGCATCGTGCGAGAGGCTATTGGGCCGAGACGCGGTGAGGATCCGGCGGCGCGGATCGCTCGGGATCCTTCTCCTGAAGCCCGGGCATGGGGGGATCGCGAGGAGGCTCGGCTCAATAGCGGCGATCCACCTGAGGCTGACCAGGGAGCACGGCTGCCTGCTGCTCTACGGGGTCAAGCCCCGGACCGGGCTATACGCCGTGGAGATGGACGCCTCCAGGGGATACCCGCTGCCGAGGCTGACGCCGA
>Ga0078972_1000523_pt1 | contig 159483 bp, 151 predicted proteins | sample YelNatPaOPGAMG01_FD_67568 | JGI IMG/M metagenome (GOLD analysis project Ga0078972, IMG submission 67568) | Hot spring thermophilic microbial communities from Obsidian Pool, Yellowstone National Park, USA - OP-RAMG-01 (SPADES assembly) (version 2) | ecosystem: Environmental > Aquatic > Thermal...
TTCCTTACGATAGTTATATTTCCTGTTGTAGGAAAATAACATGTTTAGATATTGATTTGGGGTTTAGTGTAAACCAGCCGTGTGAAATTCATCATACTAAGGTGCTTCGACCAGGCTGTCAGTGGACTCATGAAGGTTGTCGAGCTTTCCTTGTGTGGCAACCTGGTCAGAATGCTTACGACGATTATATCAAGGTCTTTCAACAATTAACACAAGACCTAATAGAAAGTTGGAATCAAGCAGTAGCCGAAGCTGCTACCTCACAAGCAGGTGAGATATATACAGCAACGGTACTTTCTGATGCGTATTTATTTGAAAAGCAACAGGAGCAAATCAGAAAAACAAAACCTTCACGCAAGGTAAACGTAAGCTAAAAGTTAATTAAATTGTTTTAGTTTTTTTTTAATATCTGAAGTTCATCTTCTCGCATGTCGAGCACGCTCCCGACTTATAGTGAAAATAGGAGGAATAAAATGCTAAAAGTTGGATTCAAAATAATGCCAAAACCCCGTGGAAATTTCATGCCTCGACTCGTTGCTTTTCGTCAGTATATTGAAAGTGATGAGTTAAAGTTGTATCCGCACCTCGTCTTTAAAAAAGAGTATCAGTTACCCAACAAGATATATCTTATAGGAGGGAAGAAAGAGTTAAGGTGTGGTGATACTGTATGTAGAACAATCACCACGCTACAGTTTGAAATTGATGATTATATAAGATACCCACAGCCAGCCCAAACCTGCATCAAAGCGTTTCTTAATAACCGTGTATGTAGTAGCACATGCTCTGATTGCCGTGCTTTTCTTGATTGGCGGACAGGCGATCCACCCGACTACGGTGATTATATTGCAGTTTTTGAGCAAGTTTGTAAGGATATGGTGGTGGCTTGGCAGTGGGCTGTCCAGGAAGCTTACAACTCAGGACCAACAGAACAGATTGATATTGTGTTGTCTTCTGAGTCTTTTAAGCAAGTAAAGATAGAAAAGGAGTTGAAGACTAAACCACGTCGTAGAGTGAAAGTTAGTTAAACAAAGAAAGGAGGTGATTACTATGTTTACGACACACTGTCGTTAAGAAGGTCTCGATTACCACGGAAATGTATCTAAGTTACTCTATGGGAGAATCAAAATTCATTTTTTGGAGGTGGTGCATGTTTGAGTTTGGAAAGAATTTGGACACGATATATAAAATCATTGTGTTGGGTGGAATTCTTGATCAGATTTCACGAGAGAATAAAGTCGTTATTAAAACGAAAAAGGTCAAGGACTCCGATGAAGATAAACCAGTTACTATTGTTTATGGACATGGTTCATATCTTGTTATTAGTCAACAAGAAATCAAAAATATTCCCAGAAATGTTCTTGATCTAGTAGTGGGACATATTCCACCACTTATCCTTAAGCTTTTCCCAGGAATTCTTAAGGCTGTTGGAAATACGCTGGGAGAGACTCCACATCTCTATTTTACAAAAGATGGGAAACTTCCTCCATTTGAGTATGAAGAGGCTCTTACACTTGTCCAAGATGACGATAAATAAATTTTCGAGAGGGGACTGATTTTCTCAGCCCCTCTCTTTTAATAATTATGTGGTTATTTGAAGGATAGCGGTTCCGGCAGGTCTTATCACTGCAGTAGCGTACCTCGTCAAGAAGCTCATTGTAGGTACGTTCTGTAGTGGATAAGGATGAATCACAGCGGGGATGTATGGACAGTAGTAGTAAACTACCTGAGTTTCAATATCAGGTTTAAATACTACTAGTGCCTTCCCTTGTGGACACACAGGAGTTGCATAGACTTTAAACTTTCCACCTGCCATAGACGCTTCCTTGAATCCAAGCTCTCCTGAAGCATAAGAATCAGTATAAGTATAAATAAAGTCGTCAAGAGCTTCGAATACAGGAGCATCAAGAGGATTAATCAAAATGCAATTTCCAACACCCATATTTGTATCAGTGTAGATTGCCGCACTCAAGGAGTTCAACTTAATGGTAACGTTTTTGTACCATTCTTTTGGACCCCAAGTAAATGTAGCAGGAGGTGTTAAGCTAAATGTTGCTTTGTGTGAAGCTGGTTGTCCATTAGCTACAGCAAAAAGATGATTGACAATTTCTACATCGATATCAAGAGCAATCTGTTGACCAATAATTGCTACAATCTGAGATTGTAGGTCAATGTCATACAGTGCTCTAATATCTTGTTCAAACTGTATCGTCCAACGACCTGTGATCTGTCTATCCCTTGCTACCAGCCTAATCTTCTCAAGAGTAAACTCTACTTGAGTTGATGTTAAGTTTTTCTCTTGACCAGCAACAAAAGTTACGTTTACACTTTTTACTACACCAGAAGTAGATGATAGAGTGATTGAACCACTCTTAAAATCAATACTACCATGTATAGTATCAGTGTTAGCACCTATCGTTACATTTGAAGAGAAAAGACCGTCGACAGTAGGAAAGATTGCTACATCGGCGGAGTTACCAGCACCTCCGACATCATCAAAAATCTTTGTAATTGATATTGATCCACGTTGTATTGTTGATGTGTCGGGATCAAGACCTATTAGAGTTAATAGATTTACAGAAGCACCTACATTAATAGTAGCAAAACCACCTGTGGGACCTACTCCTGCTGAAGCGTCAGAATAGACTGGAGCATTGTCATAAGTTGTGCTTCCATACTTCTTAAACTTGGGTTGCAAGAAACCTTTAATGACTTCGGGTGCCTTGATAGGAGATACTGTTACAAGATCCCTCGCCACGAGTCTGGGATAAAACACGGACAGAATCGGGAATGTAAGAGTTTCGTAGTAGTTGATATTTCCTGTTACTGCCTGTTCCAAGAGATGCTTTCTTGTGTTGTGAGCAAGGACTCTAAATTCTGCTGCTGTCCTTGGATCCATTGTCGATTCGAAAGTAGCTATATACCTTTTCCAGAGATTGTCGTCACTTAACACCATTATAAACTGATTCGGTGTTAGAGGACCTCTTTTCTTCAGACCCCTGATATTTGCTTCGAGTATCAGGTGTCTGATGTCGTAAGGTTGAAGATTACTCATAAACAACACCTCCGTATAAAAGATTTCAAGATTTTTTCAATTTTCCTTAATTTAGAATACTTTAATCGAGTATTTTTAAGAAACAACGTTAAAAAATACAAAAAATAATTGTAAAGAAGATTACTTTTGAACAAAATATCGTTGAAAAAGAACAAATGTGAATTGTAGAAAGGAGGTGAAAATGTTGAGAAGTAAAGAAGTTTCTGATCGTTTTTAAAAGTTTTCATCTAACATTTTTCCAAAAAAGGAGGATAAAAAATGAGAGCATTTGGTAGCATTTACAATTCAAAGTATGGCGTTGTTAATCTTGAGTATGGTCTAAATGGCACGGCGCGATTCGCGTTTTCTCCGGTATTCCAACCGGTGGAGGCGGCACAAATTGTGAAGGGTATGAAAATCTACGACTATCAAAGTACTAGAGTCTTTTCGCTTTCATTAGATGAATCAATCATGTTATATAACCTTATTAAAGAAGCGCCTCAGAAGTCAGTAGATTTAGGAAACACAAAAGTAAACGTTACAGATAACGTGTACTCGTATAGTGTGACACATTATCCTGGGTCTAAAGATGAAAAACAGAGCCATGTAATAGCAGTATCTCAGTTAAGATTAACCGTTGGTAGAGTAAATCCTAACTGTATGTTAGAATATTTCTTCTCCAAGAGAATTAATAAAGAGGAAGTAGAAAAGTCACAGATAAAGGTTCCTTTTACTTCTCAACAGCTAGACGTGGTTAAACTGTTCTTAAAGATGCATCCTACTGCCGTTGCCGTACTTCATATTCTCGATATTTATACGACAGGTCCTCTCAAGAAAGGAAGAGAAGCGAATGGACTATCGGCTTCGATTCCTATGGGAAAGAAGGAAGATGATTATTTTTCACCTATAGAAACATCTGATCAACTAGACGTTGTCCCAGATTCAGGAGAAGCTGTAATCTCAGAGGACGACTTACCTCTCTGATTAACTAATAGAGGGTGCCTCCAGTGAGAGGTACCCTTTAACAGGAGGAAAATCTATGAGACTTGTGGTCATTTCAGATCTTCATTTTAAGTTAGGAACATGGAGTCCTTTTATAAAAGAGTATGAAGGAATCTATTACCCTAAAATAAATCTACAACACTGTTGCGAAATCGCGAAGAAATACAACTGTGATGCGATATTAGTGCTTGGAGATGTTTTTGATAGAAAGATAAATCCTCACTCGATAATAGATATAGTATGTCAAACATTCGAAGAAGTTAGTGTTGAAAAACCTGTGTATTGTTTGATTGGAAATCACGATTATTTAAGTTTGCCAGTCGAAGATAAAGATTTCTTTACTTCACTGTCTGCCATTAAGAGTGAGAGCGTCCATATAATTGATACGTATGAAGAAGATATTTTTGGACCTGAGACTGTAGCGGTCTCCTTCCCCTCTCGTAAATTTATCCTGGAGAAGGCAGAAGAATGGATCGGAAAGACGTTGTTTACGCATATAGGAATAACTGGTTTCCAAATACATAAAGATATGACAATACCTGATGAATTTACGACAGAACAATTATCACTATACAAAAGAGTGATTACAGGTCACTATCACATCCCCCAAGAAAAAGATAATATAGTTTTTGTGGGATCACCTTGGCCTCTCAAAAAGGATGAATACGATGACGAAAAAAGAATACTAGTAGTTGATACTCTAACAGATGAAATAACATCAATACCTTCTATCTTTACGAAAGTGAGAGAAATCAGTGTTAAGAACGTAAAGGAGTTCGAACGTCTCTTTGAAAAAATTTCTTCGGATTTGAAAGAAGATTTTCACCAAAAGTTTAAAATCAAGATATCTTCAAAGAGTATTCCCAGAAGTTTACTCGTAAAACTTCAAGACACTTTTGGGTATCATGTTTATGTTGAAAGACAAGATCAATCCGAAAAACCTGTTCTAGAAATTAGTTCTGATGAAACTCTTACAAAGTTGTCTCTTGAAAAAATTCTAGAAGGTTATTTAACGGAAGAAGAAGTAAGTCTTCTTTCTAGGGAGCGTCTTTGGTCGCAGATCTTTCAGTAATTTTTTGGAACAAACTAGAGAATTGTTAAGGAGACAATATTTTGAAACCTCAAGATATACTTAGCCGGTTGAGAAGAGTCGTCTATGGTCGTGATCAGGATGAACTCAGAAAAGTCCAAAATGTTATCTCTCTTATAAGAGAAAGATTACCTTCAAGCATACAGAATTACGTAGATATCACTCATTTGCTTCAAGATCGTACTCATTTCAGTGTAGAGGAGTTTATCGAGAGGCAAAAGGATTCGTTTTCACCGGAGTGGTCTCGTGTTTTTAGATATAATGAGTATGAGGCAATAGTGAAATTTATTCCCTATGCCTCTCGAGCCCTCGAAGTATTAACACAAAACATCTTATCTCCAGATGATTACACAAAAACCGTCTTTAAAAATTTCTCAAATATAAACATCCAAGATAAGACAGTTACAGAGACCCTAAAGAAAATCTCAGAAAAGTACGACTTCCAAAAGAGGGCATATGGAATAATACATAATACTCTTTTGTATGGGGATTGGTTTGTTGAGCTTGTAGATGAGACTTCCTTTAAAAAGAATGTAACACAATATATAAGCGAAGGTGATATTAGTCTATCGGCTGATGTATATTACGATTTATATGAGGAAACTACCCAGATTGGAGATTTTGAAAATGTTACGAATGGGTGGAAGTCATCAAACTCGAATGATGTTTCAAAGAAAAATCGTAAAAGTTCTCTAAAACTAGTGGAGTATCACCCTTCAAGAGTTGTTATCCTTGGGAGTGAAGAGATAGTTTTAGGGTACCTTGTGTTTCCACTCTTTTCTGAAGATCCATATATGGCAAGCGCTCTTCCCAGGTATAATCCTTTCACAAACCTCACAAGTTCTTCGATAAGGCAATACGAAGAAGTAAACACGTTGAGACAAAACGTATCCAATATAAGCAAACAGTTCTTAAGGAATATTCTTGCGAATCTCTCTAAATCCAAAGGTATTTCTTCGTCAAATATTGACGAGATACTCAGAAAATCCGATCCTGTATTACAAGACGTAATCCTTTCACTTATCTTATCAACACAGCAAACATCTCAAAAGATGAATGTGAGATTCGTTCCACCTTCAAAGATGTGTCATTTCAAACTTACCATGAAAGGAGGTAGAAAACTAGCTCCATATGGGTGTTCACTTCTTTATGGATTGAATCATCAAGCACGAGTGTTGATATCTCTATCATCAAGTATCGTTATGTATAGATTATCTCGTTCCATAGAGAGAAGAGTCTTTCATGTGGAGACGGGAGTTTCAAGAGATGTTCAGACTCCAATTCAACAGATTATTAGGTCTCTCTCGAGAAGACGTTACGCATTAACAGATCCTAATATCGGATTGGAAGAAATCCCAAGTCATATCTCATCCTTCGAAGATATCTTTATACCTATGAAAGCCGGTAAAAGATTTATAGAAACAGATGTGTTGCCCTCGGGAAACTTGAACATCAGTATGGATGATTGGAAGGAGATGAGGGATACTTTTATAGCAGGTCTGGGTGTTCCTCCTGCATATTTAAACATAGAACAGAATTATGAAACGAGAGGAACACTTGCTCAAGAAAATATTGTTTTCGCAATTACAGTCTTAAACTACCAGCTTGAGTTTGGCGAGTGTTTTACCGATATGATTAGAAAGATCTTTAGATGCGTAAAAAACAAAGATTTACCCGAAGAATTCAAAATTACTTTCAATCCTCCAATGAAACTTCTTCTCGAAAGGTATTCAGAGATGGTTTCAAACTTCAGTCAGCTAGCTGAGGTCGCAAAACAGATGGGAATTGATCCTAAACAATTATTTGATAAGTTCTTCGGTGAGTTAGCACCTCCCGAAAGTATACAGAAGGCTAGAACGAAGAAGATAGAAGATATACTTCTGGGTAGATCAGAAACTGAGTAGGAGTTGTGAATGATTGATTTTTCAAAGCTTTTTGAGCAGAGTCTTGAAGATGCCTCTCTTGATGATGCAATGAAAAGTATTGATTCCTCTGTTCCTGATGTGAATGCAGGTGCTGTTGGAACTAGTCCTGGATTTGGTATGGACACAGGAATGGGAATAGGTGGTGGTTTTGGTGATATGGGAATGGGAACTACGGGAACTGATTCATTTACCACGAAGCTGTCTCAAGTTCAACAATCTATTTCATCTAGCACAGATATAGGAAGAGTAAAGATGTTAACGAATATATCCTCAGTAATAAATGATCTAAGCAACTTTATTTTAGGTGTTATTCACATCTCTAAGAAATTCGCTATACTATACGATAGTCTTCTTGAAGCCCAGGAGATCTTAGAAACAGTAATCTTAAACCTGGATAAGTTCAAAGAGAAGATCGATGTGATCATCGCACTTTATCAGATGCTAGTCGTTGAGCATACGAAGATCTTTGTGAGAGAACTGAAAAAAAGAGTGTCTAAAATTCAGAAGAAAAGTTCGAAAATCTCTTTGATGAAAGTTATAAAGAAAGCAGAGTCGATAATGGAAGACCTTGAAGAAAAAGTAACCGAAGACCTGGAGAAAGCGAAAGAACGAAAGAGGGAAAAGAAAGAAAAGAAGGAAGAAGAATCAAAGGAAAAGAAAGAAAAGAAGGAAGAGAAACCAAAGGAAGAGAAGACTTCTAAAAAGAAAACCACGGAGGAGTTCTAAATGGGAAGCCTCAGACCCTACGAAAGGTCTAAACTCGTAGTCACATACAAGTACGTGATTTCTCAAGGACCAGTTCACAGGACGTTCAAAGAAGCAATTTCCAGCTGGATTGTAAAACAAGATAGTTTCTTTACCGTAGGAGGTCAGGGGCTTTTTGTATCTCCTATTTACTTTATGAGTAAAACAGCTACAGGGTTTATCCAACCTCATATCGATCTCGATGGAGAGCTTAATGAGCAGAACTGGAATTTTATCATGGAGTTCTGTGAAGGGAATAACTTCTTTCCTGTGTTTACCGGGAAGAGGGGAGTACAGTTGTATGGCAGGTTTCTTATAAGGGTTAACAACTATATGAGGTTAAGTCCCTCGCAGTTGAGAACCACCGTCTTTATGAAAGCAAAAGTTAATCCCGAGTCTTTAGGTCAAGCAACAGGTCTGAAAGTCGATATCCCTCTCTGTACAACAAAACAGCCAACTCCAAGGATAGGTTGGAGAGTAGATACGAAGACTTTTATGTTTCCAATCCTCTCTCAGGATTTCAAAGACTGGGAGTTCTTTAATATGATTGTTAATGATCTTCTTCTTGAAGAAAGGTCGCGTAGATTAAAAGAGATGATAAATATAGAGTCGTATCTGACGAATTTCATCTGTCCACTGAGCTTTACTGGTTAAGTAGAGTTTTTCAAAAATCATTTCGACATATAAGAGGAGGTTATCATGGTTACAGGTGAAGTAAACACTTCTGTTTTGGGAGTCGTTCAGTTTTGTAACACGTTTCACGGAGAGTTTCCTCTCGTTGGGTATTCTACAACGTTGATACGGTTTGCTCGGTGTAATTTGAAGTGTAGTTTCTGTGATACAGTGGAGATAATGTCCACTACTCCTCGAGAGCTTACCCCGAGTGAAATCCTCTCGGCTGTAGAGGAGACTCATGGATTGTTGATAACGGGTGGAGAACCAGGGATGTATAGCGATGAAGTTTACAAGGTTGTCTCTACTGTGATCAGTAGTTATATACCCGTTACCCATGTAGATATTGAGACGAACGGGCTGTTTATAGACCGGATCGATAAGTTTGTCGATTTTGTGAAGAGTCTCGACTACCTCAACTTCTTAGATCTTCTCAGAGTGACCTGGAGCCCTAAGTTCTTGAACCCTTCCGAGATAGAGAAGAACTTCAGACGTGTTTACCGCTTGAATAAGTCGTTGTTCAGAGAGAGTGTTTTCGTCAAGCTCGTGAACGACCCCAGCTTCGGAGAAGCGAACGAGCAGTTCATAAACTTGTTGGAGAGGCTGTACGGACGTGTGTATCTCAGTCATGTGTGTGTCATGCCTCTTACTGGAGTGTCTCCCGAAGATGACAGAGAGAACGTGAAGAAGACGCTTGAGCTGTGTCATCGCAGATCGCTGAACTTCAGCCCGAGAATACACGTTGTATACGAGTTCGCGTAGATATATATGATATAGAAATTAGGAAGGAAGGAGGTGACGACGTCGATGTGGCCGGGGCTCGCAATTCTCGGTCTGACAGTGTTGATACTCTGGGCTAAGTCGTAACCCAGAGTATCGTTGACTCAAGTTCCTCAAGACATTTCAAGTTTTTTTTTAAAAAAAACGAAAGGAGGTGACGACATCGATGTGGCCAGGTGCAGTGATCCTGGGCCTGACAATACTGATACTCTGGATTAAATCGTGATCCGGAGTGTCAGTGCCCCCGGCTCAAGCTCCTCAAGACATTTCAAGTCTTTTTAATGACCGGGTGTCGCTCTCACAGTTTCAAGACATCCGGTCAACTCATCCCAATAGGAGGTCACGCTCTATGAAAGTTGACAGCTTGAAGATCTATCTCGAGAATATCAGAAACATTTCCAGCTACACTGGAGAGTTCTACCCGGGTATCAACTTGATCATTGGCTCTAACGGGTCAGGAAAAACTACCCTTGTATCATCACTATACCTTGCTCTGTTCGGAAGAACACTTTCTGGTACGTCTCGTCACTCGAGGATCGTCACACAAGGTCAATCGACCGGTTTCGTATCAATCAGCATAAACGACTCAATTAACATTGAAAGATCGTTTGGAAAATCTTCTTTTTTCAAAGTCACTATCGACTCAAAGGAAGTCCCTAATGGAACGCAGATAATTGATAAAGAACTCATCAAGTTAATTTACGTACTTGACCCAAAGATTGATGTTATGAAATTTTTTGATGTCGAGGGGTTCGTTGAGAAATCGAGAAAGACCTTGAAAAGTTTTTTTAACGAGGTTTACCAACTCGAACTCAAACTCAAGGAAATACAGATAAAGTCGTCTGTACTTAAGGAGGAGCTTTCAAGAATCGAGAAAGACGAGAACACTATAAGAGAGAAACTAATCCTAAGAATTGAAGACAAGCAGAAGTCTCAAGAACAGATCAAAGGGATTGATGAAGCTACTCTTGTCTCGCTAATCGACAAATATAAACAACTAGAATTTCAGATTTCCTTTGAGATTTCCAAGCGACAGACTGCTAACAAGGAATCGTTTCTCAGACAAATTTCAGACTGGCAACTTCTCGTTAACAACATTACTTCGGCGAAAAACAATGTTTTAGAGGGTCTCTCCTCGCTAGATCGAGATTTGAAAAAAGAAATATCTCTAGCTAAGTCTGATCTTAATGCTCAGTATTTAAAAGAGTTGTCTTCAAACCAGGAAATTGAAGAGATTTCATCTGAACTATCCGCTACTTCTCATATGTTACAAAAGTACCAATCACTATTATTATCAACTGTTGAGGGAAAATGTCCTGTGTGTGGAAATACTATCTCTGAAGATCACATCAGAGAACAGATTGAACTACTGATAGCGAAACAACAAGAGTTATCGACTCTCGTAGAGGCAAAAAAATCAAGCTTAAAAGATAAATACAAAACAATCTATCTCGAGACAGAGAACTCCCTTAAAGAAAGCTATCAAGAGAAAAGAAAAGTTCTAGAGTCGAAAAAAGCGGAATTAGACCAAGAAGAAAGACGCCTCTATAAAGCAAAACCTCAACAGAAAGTTTTCTCTGAAGACGAGGAGAGAGAGATTAAAAATGAAGTGTTAAAGAGATCTAACATTCCAGACGGTTTCAACCTTAACGACGCTCTAAAGAAATTACAAATTTTTGAACACATTCGAGTTATTGAGACAGAAATCAAATACCTTCAAGCTGAACTGGTAAAACTAGAAGATCGAAAACAAGTCATCAACAAAGAAATTGATCAGATTTATGATGAAATGCTTCGTTTGGAAACAGAAGTATCAAAGAAGAAAACTATTGAACCAGTCCTGGAGAAATTAACTGATACCAGAGAAATCAGACGACATATCCAGAAGAAGATTTCAGGGATAATCAAGTCGTTCTGTGATAAGATAAACGAGAATCTACCCGTAAAGATCTATCCAGCCCTAACAGAGACAACCACAGGGAGTATCGAACTTTCTTTTTCTGCGAGTAACATCCATGGAGATATCATCCCTATAGATGATCTTTCTCAAGGAGAGTCAGTACTAGCAAAGATAAGTCTTAATGTAGTTTTAAGAAAATTTGCTGAACTTGCATGTAACGACAAAGACTCTGTGTTTAACACTATTCCAAAGATTGTAGTTTTAGATGAACAGCTAGATAGACTAGATGATAAGAATGCTGAAGCTATTCTTGAGACACTCTCAAGAGAGCAAGATTATGTTTTCTTGATTGTTACTCATAGAGAAGACTTTATGAATGTTTCAGATGCCAATGTAGTCTTCTTGGGTTAAGTTGTAGTTCAAGTAGTGTAAACCGTCCTTTTTCTCATATCTGATCAGTGAGGGGGGTCAGGTAATGTCAACTAAAAATTACGTCAAAAAAGGAGGTGTGTTGCAATGTTAACTATGGATGATGTAAGAAAAGTGTTTGCCGGGGACGATGCTTTAGAAAAATTGAACTCCGTGTCTTGTCTTAACTCTATCTTCGAAATAGAGGCTATAGGAGTTCTCTATAAGAAGTTCGAGGAATTTATATTGAAAGATCCTTACGTTTTGTCTAGGGTAATGTACGTAGATTTTTCCAAGGCTTTCAGAAACGCTTTCTGGTGTTTGCCACACACAGTAGAGAAAATTCCTAAAAACGTCTATGAAGAAGCCATAAAGTTACTCCAAGAAAATAAACTCTATACTAAGGGTTTAGTGGCAAAATCTCAACGTTCGTCTTTTCAGATTCCCGAATATGTTATTCTTCCTATTTTAAGAAGACATGATTTGTCTACGTCTTCGAGAGAAGTCTTATTTGAAATTTTATTTCAATATTTGAAAGAAATGCGAGAACTATATCTTAAAGGTTTCTCATCATACTTCGCATACCTCACATATTTCAGAAACTATCTTTTGCTTCCTGATTCTAAGTTTGAGATACCGGATAATATTCTTAATCGACCGGATAGTCTAGATTTAATAGAAATTTTAGTGAGACTATTTTGTCAAGGAGATGGCTTCATAACAGGAGGATTTTTTATCCCTTCCGATTTCGAAAAATGTAAATCTTACGTCAAGGATTCGAAGACCGGAGATGATAGTTCTCTTTCCTCATTGTTATTATATTTTACCTTTCCTATAAATCCTTATGGAGTCGTACCTGAAAGAAAGCGTCTTCAGAAACTTTCGAGAACTCTTTTAAACGACTTTATTTTCTGTTGTAATATACGCTTATTCTTCTCGAAAGCTTTTACTTATGAGGAACTCTCTAGACATACACTGGAAAACGCTGTTCAAGAATTAAATATTACGCAAGAATTAGAGAAGATACCTCAGGTATTGTATGATTTTTCGAGATTCTTGTATAAGTCACTTATCCATCCGGAGACCTTTGATGATCAAGAGTATAAGATGTTTCATAAAGATGTAATGGCTCCAAATATCTTCGCTATGTTAAGACTTATGAAACGTCTCTATTTGTCATGGTTTCCTTCACGTAGAGCTTATTATTACAAGAAAGCTCTCGACTGGGCGCTTATAGGAAATAAAGCAACTTCAAGAGGGCAAAAAGAGATGTCTTTTCAAGAGGAAATCCAGAGATATACTTTAATTTTCTTTACCTCTAGAAGTCTAGGTCTAACAAAATGGGTTTCAGATGTGCTTTTTCCTCTTCTCATAAAGGAAATTTGTGACAATGTTTCTCATATAGAGCTTATAAGGGCAATATTAAACGTAAAGAAACCCAAAGTAATACCTCTAGAGGTTAGAGTAAACTTTGTAAGATTTATAGATGCACTTTCAAGAGAAGTTGTACAGAAAATAATGACAAATTCTCCAACGTCTATTGAGTTAACACGTCTGTTACTCAATCCTTATATACTCGAGTTTATCACTTATGATAAGTATGTTAGACATTTTATTTATGCTCCAAGTATTATTGGGTTTGGGTTTAGAATGCTTAACAAGAAAATCGATATTCCAGATGAAGTATGTAATAGGCTTACTCCGCAACAAGCGTATGATCTAGTTAAAAACATATATTTTCTAGGGATTAACAATAACGTCAAGATTAACAGACGAATTCTTTGGGATAAATGTCTAGTTTTACTAGTTACTAAGCCCGAGTTAGAGACAAGTATAAGGCTTTTTTGTCAAAACGGTTTTCTAGAAGGAGGTACACCACAATGTTAGAAATTCTTTAAGACGGACGTCTAGTCTTATCAAGTAAACTTCCAGGATTACATCAGCTTAGACTAATCTAAGTTAAAAAGATCTACTAAAAGGAGGAAGAAAATGAAAAGAGTAATCGTCACTAGGTCACAGAGACCTAATTGGGAAACTTTCTGGAATAATCTTCCGGAAACCACAAAGGATTTGGTAAAAACAACTTTTAACAAAACGGTTTTTCTCCATACTCCTGTGGAGGATATCTATGACCTTATGACAAAGTGTCCTGCTCCATCCTTGTTTATCCATACGGGAAAGGGAGTGTTTAGACATGTTAAAGACCTGAAAACAAAGCAGCTTGAGGTAGATCTAGACGGTCTTAACTCTCTGAGATTACTCTCAGGAGTAATGTCACGATATGTGTGGAAAGTTCAAGAGATGAAAGTAGCAGCTATAGACGTGTTTGACAATCTCTATATATGCGATCTACCTCACTTCGTATCTAACCAAGAACTCTTCGAAAAGTCTCTCCAACTCTTTTCAATAATCATTGAGGATTACAAGAAGCTCGTAGAAGAAGAACCCTCAATATACTCACAGATAATCAATGAAATCTTAACAATGCCTAACAAGTTATATAAGCTTTCTCCACTAGCAATCAAGCAAGGCTCAGAAGGAGAAAACAAGATGAAAGGTAGATCCTATTGCTTAATAGAAGTTCCTTATCAACGCTGGATGAAAAGCGTTTTTTCCAAGAATGTCCTTAGATGTATAAAAGAACTTCAAGATGGATATGAGTATGGAATAAGCCAATATAAACAAAAGTCTCAGAATTCCACTCAGACAACAGAAGGAGAACAGCAATGACACAGTATACGTTTAGACAAGTGTTAGAGGGAGTAATTAACATTCTCAAGGCGGGAAGGACCCCGGCAATCTGGGGTCCCCCGGGGATTGGCAAGTCTTCTCTGGGACGACTCGTCGCAGAAAGGCTTAAAGCTGAGTTAGTGACTCTTGATGTACCCCTTTTACAGCCCATAGACTATATGGCTGCTGTACCTAACCACGAGATGAAACGAGTAATGCTTTACCCAAGTGGGTTCATTCCTCAAGAAGGTCCCGCTGTAATCTTAGTGGAAGATCTTACTCATGCAAAACCATACCAGCAGATTCCTATTATGCAGATGGTTCTTGATAGGAGAATAGGACCTCTGCAATTCTCCAAGGACGTTTACTTTATTATAACAGGCAACAACGAGGAAGATCTCGCAGGGACTAGTGCTCTAATCTCTCCGTTGTTAAATAGACTAGTTAATATCGAGATGAAACCAGACCTACAAGAATGGGTTGATTGGGCAAAGGAAAACAATCTTGACGATAGAGTGATCGGTTTCGTTCAATCAAACCCACAGTTTTTCCTTCAGTTGCCACAAGAGGGACAAAAAACATGGTCAACACCAAGAACACTACACATGTTAAGTGATATCATCAAGGCTACTCAGAAGAATATTCCAGATAGTTTACTCAAGTTTTATGCAAATTGTACAATAGGTCCACAAGCGACTCAGTCTTTCATAATCTGGTGTAGACATCTTAGAGATGTCAATCCCAAGAAGATAATCGAGGAAGGTCAAGTTCCAGAAGTCGACTCTGATGACAAAGTAAGACAGTTTGCCTTAGTGTTGTCTGTGGCAAACTATTTGAAACACAAGTCTGATGCAATCAAAAAGTTTGCGAAGAACATTGGTCCATTCTTCGAGATGCTAGTAGGAGAGATGAAAATGGCTTTTATAAAGGAACTAGCACTTAGTTCAGGGAAGAAGCCAGGTGCTAACTCAAAGCTAATCGAAGATTTCTCACGAGCTTGTCCTTCCGCTATAACGTACCTCAAGGAAATCTTCGATGCAACTCCACAGGGAGAATAAGAAATGGACAAGGATGAAGTATTAAAAAGATATAATCGAGCAGTTTCCACGATTTTATGGTTTTTCCCAGAACTGGGATATGTAACGTATCAGTGGAAAGTTCTGGTACAAGGATACGATCTCACGGTATATAACACAGACACATTTGCCACTTCATATGACACATTAGTCATTAACCCAGAATTTTTGAGTACGCTAAAGTTCGAAGAGCTTGTAGGGGTTATCCTTCATGAGATTGCTCATTGCGTGTATCTTCATCCTACAGAATTGACTAAGCTGGAGGCTGAAGATAAAAACCCTGAAATCTGGAACATATGTCTCGAGATAGTGGCAAATTGTTTTGTTATTTCTCTTTCAAAGAATTACCCTGATAGGATAAAATTACCAGGAGAACCTCTAGATCCTTTCAAGTTAGATTTTACACAGATCTCATCAAAACCAAAGAATAACATCTATTTCTTTTCCTACTTGGGATTTTCAAAAACTTCTTCAGAGATTTATCAGCTTCTCAAGGAGGAGTTCAAGAGCCTACAACCTAATGAAAGATCAACAATAAGAAGTATACTTCCCATGGATGTAATCAAAGATAAAGGTGTTATCGGAGAGAAGAAAGAGGTTTTCGAGGAAAAAGGAGGTATCTTCCCTGAGGAAACCGCAATCTTCGTTCTAGATAGCTTATCAAAGAGAATCGGGGATCTTCCCATGGAAGCCTCGCATGTTATCTCTAAGTTGACAAAGAGTGACATCCCATGGAAAAGAATCCTTTCAAGTTTTATAATGAATATTGTACAAGGAATTGATGACTTTGGGTGGGAAAGGATCAATATGAAGAAGGCGGATGAGATAATCCTCCCTGGTCCTTTCTCCAGGGAGACAGATCTCCCTGTCGTGGTTGTCGATACTTCAGGATCAACAGTGGGTCTCATAAAGACGTTTGCTTCTGGAGTTGCTCCTCTTTTCTCTTTCTTCCCCAAAGTCAGATTTATAACAACAGATGTTAGAGTTCATGAAGACCTTTTCATCTCATCTTCAAGAGATATTGTCTCCAAGGTAAAATTTATTGGGGGAGGGGGAACCTCTTTTGAAGAAATCTTCCAAAAAGTCAAGTCTTGTCCGTTTATGATCTTCTTTACGGACGGGTACGCCTCTTACCCTAAAAACAAGCCAAGGTATCCAGTTCTGTGGGTGTTGTCAAAAGATTGTTCAAAGCCACCTTTTGGAAAAGTAGTTTACATCTTAAACGTTTAACCTAAAGAAAGGAGAAAGTGGAATGACGAATGTAAAAATTACTCGGGATGGATTCTTCGTGTCAACAGAGTGTCCCTTTGTTAGAGATGTGTTAATTAAAACACTTAGTTTTGAGGATCTGTGGTCGTTGTCGCTTTATGAATCAACATTCAACAGGTCAATACCTTATTTTGATATCGCAGACTTCCTCGCAAGTACTTTGCTGGTTCCTGAAACATGTAGCAAATAAAAAAAACAAAGGAGGAAAAATGATGGTAAAAAACGTCGTAAACAAGCCTATTGATTTGTTGAAAAGCCTTATTGAGGGTATACTCTCTGCTTTGTTTCCATTTAAAGAACTTAGTAAGTATGATATTTATTGGAGTGGTACAGGAGCTAATAAAAAATTCTCCAATGAGAAAGATTTTTAAATCAAAGAGGAGGTGCGAAAATGAATAGAAAGAAGAGTGTTGATATAGATGAACTCGTACAGATTCATAAGTGTATTGAAAGATTTTATGAATTGAAGCAGCTTGAAAAAGAAGTATCAGAAGAAATCAACAAAATCAAACAAACCCTTGAAAACTTCTTCCTAAAGAACAATATAACAAGTTATCAAACAGATAAGTTTGAAGTCCTAAGACAAGTGAGGAAGAATACAACTCTTAAAGACACTATAGAAGTCTTCCTCAAACAAAGAGGTCTATTCGAGCTTGTAGCAGTACCAGATAAGAGTAAAGTTGAGAACCTCGTTAAAACACATGTCTTAACTGAGGAAGAGCTTAAGCCTCACATCTACGAAAAAGAATCAGTAGCATGGACTGTAAGAAGTATCTCAAAGAGTCGGGGGAGTAGTCGAAAGAGTACAACTCTTGAGAACAACGAGTCTTTTTTAGATTAAGAGATTGATTTTCCAACGAGAGGCCCCCTCCTTTACGGGAGGGGGCAATTCACTCAAGTATCATATCAAGTCTACCTAAGCTCAATAAAAAAGGAGGAACTAAACGATGAAAAAAGATATCTTAGATGTTCTACGTAGAAAAGATGATCAGTATGGCGACTCTATTAAAAACACTGTAAAAATATTTAGCACTGACCCGATCAAGGTACGACTTTTTGATAAGGTAAGTGAGTTAATTCAAGTGGTTTCTAAAGACTCTGGAGTTTCCGAAAAGAAAAAAGAGCTTCAAGAAGTGTTGCGAGATATACTTGGGTATTACGTCTTAAAACTTAGAGTCTTTGGAAAAAACTGTGCTTCCTTAGAGATTTCTAAAATACTAGAGTCTCTTATGAAAACAGACGTAAAGCTATTCAAAACCGAGAGTATCGACTCGTTTCTCGTTTATTTGGTAAACCAGATCTATTTGGGATTTCTAGATGCTGGTCTTTATGATACCTACATTGTATGTCTTTTAGTAAAAGCACTTTCGTTGCCTTATTTTGAAGACGTCGAAGAAAAAGAGTCTGAGGAAGAGATCGAGGTTAGAACAGAATCTTTAGTGGAATTTCAGAAGCGTCTAGATGAGATTATTGAGAAGATTTCTAAAAAAGGAGATAGATATGACGATACCTTCAATAAGACTGTTGATTACTTTGGATCCAGTGTCATGTTTGAAAGGATACACCAGAAACTTCAAAGGCTTGTTTTCATGTACACAAATAGAGACGAAATTCCAAACTACGAGGAGTCATTTCTCGATACAGTAATTGATATTTTTGGATATAGTTTTCTTAGTATCGAGAGAATCAGCAAGAGTTTCTTCAAAAAAATGTTACTTCAAGAGAGGAAGAAACGTTTCCAATCATATTATCGTCTTTCTCTTAAAAAACAACTTTTATTCGTATTGATACTGTTATTAGTGAGAGAGATTTATTATCTTATTCTGGAGTCAAAAACACAGTCTCGAAACAAGATATTATTAGCTCATTTAGAAGAAATTTGTGGGATTTGCTCAACTATAATATCTCATGTAGCGTATAAGTAGAAGACGTCAAAGACTAAAAGAACAAAACAAAAACACAAACAAAAGTCTGTGGAAGAGAGTAACATAGATGTTATAACCTAAAGGAGGCTCTTAAAGGAGCCTCACTGAAAGGAGAAGAGCGATGAGTTACTACAACAGGCATCATCCCAATCTATTTCATACCACGATTTTTGCCGTCTGTCTTATTCTACCTCTAGTAATAACTTGGCCGTCACTATGTTATAACCCCCATACAGTAGTCTACGTCATACCCGAAAAGGAGATCCAACAAGAAATTTCGTCTCGAGTTGACTTTCTCCAGAAGTATACAGGGCTTCCTAAAAAACTACTTCTTACTCTTGAGAGAGAGTGTACGTTACATCAAATTGATCCTTTTTTATTTGTAGCCCTTATGGAGACAGAGAGCAACTTTAAAGCCGAAGCCAGATCGGAGTTAGGGTACTATGGACTTAGTCAGATTCCCTGGGATATTCCTTGGACGGACCTAAATATCATAATCGGAGTTAGAATCTTTGCGGAAAAGGTCAAGAAATCGAAGGGAAATATCAGGGAAGCAATCAAGAGGTATAAGGGATTTTCAACTAATAATGCGAACTCATGGAAAGCCACTAAAAAAGTCATAGAACGGTATTCACATTTGAAAAAACTATATGAAAAACAAGTGAATACCTAGAAGGTAATGAAACGTCAATATTTCAGAAAAAGAAGCATCACTAATACTTCAGTACCTACTTATCCTCCAGAGATATCTCCTGAATTTGTTGCTCGTGAAATCCTCGCTTGTAAACGTAACTTTTTCTACTTTCTAAAATACTGCTTCGTTACTCTGGGTGGTCGTGATGTCTCTATGAGAGATATTCTTTACCCTGCCCAGCAAAACTTGATCAACTCAATTCTTGAAAGTCATTATTGTATTGTTCTCAAATCTCGTCAGATCGGGATATCTACAATCCTCCAATGTTTCTCTGTCTGGTTAGTGTTATTCAATCCATCGTACCAGGTAGGAGTAATAAGTAGAAAAGCTCCCGAAGCAACAGATTTTAACAGAAAGATTATGAAGATAATCCAGAAAGTCCCTTTATGGTTAACAGGTCACAAGAAGATTAACGATAGGTTCAAAAAGTTCACAGAGCAAACATTTATCTTGGAAAATGACTCAAGCGTAGTCTGTGAGGCAGTTCCTAGATCAGATCCAGAAAACGTCCTTAGAGGAAAAACCTCCCACTTCCTAATTATCGATGAAGCCGCTTTTATTCCTAAAGCAGACAAGGCTTATGCTGCAGTAGCTCCTACGTGTTTCAAAGGTCACGAGGAGATGAAAAGCGAAAACATGCACTACGGTATTGCAATTGTCTCTACTCCTAATGGTACAGCAGGTACAGGAAGATGGTTTTACGAGATGTGGATTCAATCTCTTAGAGATGAAACCTTGTATACACCAAGTAAGATCCACTATTCTCAAGCTCCATTTGCTACAGATGAATGGGTAAGTAGATTAAGAAAGCTTATGACAAAGTCTGAGTGGGATCAGGAGATGGAGCTTGTGTTTGTAACTCCAGAGGATAGTCTTATCGAATCAGATATTTTACAGTGTTTGAAAGAAGATGTGTTACAGCAGTACACTCAGGAAAAACTCTTCTTTAGTCTTAACGAGACTACATTTACAGCAAATTACAAAAAATGGTACAACCACCCAACTGAACTACTTTCTGATGCGACGTTTATGGGAGTGATAGTTGGTTTAGATGTTGCATCAGCATTTGGAGGAACGTCTAATACCGCAGTAGAAGTTGTAGCTGTCTATAAAGAAATAACTCAGCAGGTAAAGTTGGTTCAGATCGGAGAGATATTAGCTAAAATCCCTCTCTCGTGCCTTCAGGAATTGCTGTATAATCTCATTATGAAAGAATTCGAAGTCATTCCAAATAGGATGCTGGTGTTCGAAAACAACAGCTACGCTCAGTCTCTTGCGGAAAAACTCCCATCTGTACTTCCTCTAGAACATCTCTTTTGGCAACCCTCTCAACATCTTCCTGGAGTATCAACAAATTCAAAGACGAAGACGTTGATGCTTGAGTCTTTATACTGGTATCTGTCATCAAAGCAACTCAAAATAAAGAGCGAAGTCGTCTTTAACGAGCTTTCATCGATAAAAAAAGTATCAGGAAAAGTCCCAGATAGTTGTATGTCATTGGCGTTCATTTGCTATGTTATTAACAATTTTCCTGATACTATAATCTACTGGAGTTCTTCTAGAGAAAAGAATGATATTCAAAACGTCTCCGAATTTCTTTCGATAATAAATAACTATCAGCAGAGAAAAGCGTTATTTACCAGTCCTTTTGAGAAGAAGCGGGAAGAGGAAGAGAGGATTAAACGAATCATTGAAGGAGAAAATCCTGATTTAATTGATAATCCTTCTAAGTACATACTTGACATGTTAAAGTAAAGCATCTTCAATCAAAGGAGGAACCATGGAAGAGTTACTCTCGACCAGTGATTTCTGTAGGGTCCTGTTATTGGAGAAAAACCAAGATATTACGAGTTTTCTTAGATCAAGAATAGATACGACAAGGAAGCTCCTTTACAATACGAGCTTTAACGCAGTAGCAGAAGTATCTCAACTCGTTGACGAAATCATAAGGATACTAGAAAATGTCGATGTTGTTTTTCCCGAAGAAGAATTTCAATCAAGTAGCAATGAAATACTTGGTAGTTCATTTCATAATTTCCTAACTCAAAACTGTAGAAATATCAATGTAACTGACTCTACTATGTTTTCAGAGCTAAAACAAGTTAAATTAGCAGATTTTTTAAAGAAATCTGTCTATAGTTTTATTACGAATTTTATTTACAGTAATATATTAACTAAACTTATACTCTCTAAGACTTTGGTTAGAAGTATTACTTTTAATAAGAAAGAAGTTTTATCGATATTAATGTTCTTTTGGAGTAAAGATCAGATTTCCAGGTTTTTTTCTTTAGAAGATTCTTTAACTTTAACAAACAATTATCCAACACTTAACGAAGAATCCCTTTCAAAACACGCAGCTATATGTTTCTCACAGATACCCATACTTAAAGAAGTGTTACCTAAAAAATCGAAGATATTCGATTTCATCACTCCTGGATTTCTCGATTTTATTGGGTATCTAAACTGCGTTGTAAAACCCACTGTAGATGGTTCACTGGAATCAATAATTCACCACGATACTTTCCAGCTTATAGCCTCTTCTTATTTCATCTATAGGGAGGTTAATTCCTCAGAGAAGACAAAAAAGGAAATAAAAAACATCTTAGAGACATTTAAAAAGTATGAGTACTTTTCCACCAATGATACTCTCTCAAATATTATGAGTATCGACCCTGAGATAGTTATCGACGCTATTCAAAAGACTTATTACATCGTCTCCGATAAAGAGAGTTTTCGTAAAAATGTGATTGGTTATCGCAAGGCCAACGCTCTTCATAGTAGCATCTTTCCTCACTTTGAGAAACTTTCTTGGATCTGTCCCTCAGTTAGTGGGGACGTGATTATAAAGGTTATTCCTGAAATCACTCAGCTTATAAAAGAGCTCCATCTCAAAAAGGTAAAGCTTCCAGAAACATTGGAGAAATTTATATTTGATAAGAAAACGATAGTGGACCTAAAAGATTTAGACAGTGTAATATTTTCTTATAACTTAAAGGCGAAAGAGATAATTGAGGATAGGAAACATCAGGAGTTATCGATAAGATTACTCGACTTTTTACTCAAATCAAAGGAGGTAGACAAATGAAGGGGTATATGAGTAATTTAAGAGACATTGAATTAGAGAGTCTCTTTCTTTCTCTTGGAACAGTTTCAGATTTATTTCCAAGAAAATTAGCGAGACTTGATTCAATACCTATTGAAGTCTCTGACAAAATTAGCGTTGACAGGTATCTTTCAAAACCTGTAATACCTCAGAATTTATACAGTCTCTCAATTCCTGAAGTCTTTACATCGCTTCAAGTTAGAAAGACAGTTGAAACGATATCGAAGAGAGTAACGAGTTTAAACAACATAGATTTAAGCGACGTTCCACGAAAAATTAGAATCTTCCAAGAAAAGATAAGTGGCTTGAAAGTGGATCTAGACGGCTCTATAAGGATACACGATCCACTTGAACTTTCTGATCTAGATAGATTTTTAACTTATGTGTCTGTTTCCAAGGTCAACGAACTCTCCTCTACTTTCCAAGAGATTTACAAAGCGGCTCAAGAACAGCTAGATGAAAACACTCTCAAAGAGTTTGCTTCAACAACAAAAAACTTAACATCATCATTTCAAGATAGTGTATATGAACTTGTCGTGGTTTTAACAAGTTTAATTCATGATGAAATATCAAGCTCTCTACCTTCTACTTTAAATAGTCCTATAGTTACAGACATTGAGTATCTCTTTAACAACGACTCTCTGGAGAACGCCCAGAGGCTTATATGGTTAACAAAGCTGTGTCTCGATCTTCATGGTAAAGATGATCCAACGACGATCCAGACGTCCGTAATTACTAGAAGACTTAGAGCACTAAAGTATTGTTTGGAAGTTCAAGATTTTGAAAGACTTAAGTCCTATTTATCTTTTAGATTAATCCCATTCTTGATTGTAGAATACTTTTCAGCCCTTCAGAGTTCTATAGACACTTCGTATATATTTAGTTTTAACAGCTGGCTCTATCTTGCTTTAAGCAAGATAGCCGCGTTTCTTGACACTGTAGGACTCTTCCACGACATTGTAAACTTTAAGTTAGAAAACGTCTTTGAGGAATTTCAGCGTAAGGTTCCAAACAAAGAGTTTATAGAGAAAGTTAACAAGATGATTCTTAACAGTGATGTCCTCTCTACTCCATTACTGAAGATATACGAGTCGTACCAAGATGGTAAACTTCCAACGAGACAATTTCTAGAAGACATCTTGAAAGACACAAACTCCAACATCTTAATGAAGCTAGCGAGAAGAAGTCTCAAGGACTTCATCACTTTAAACAATGTTGAATTCTGGTTTAGTTACATGGGACTTTTTGTATTCGATCATCTTGATGCGTACAAGAGAATCTCGGAAATTACCCAGAACCTAGAGTCTTTTAAAGACGTGATCGAGAGGCTCTTCAACCAGTTTCAAGAAAAGATCCTAGATAACAGTATATTCCTCTACGAAGTTGATGAACTGGATGAAAAAGACTCATTTCATCCACTTCTTAAAAACCAACTTTTCCTAAGTGGTTACCCTGTAGCAGGATGCACTATTCCTGTGTTTGGTATTCCTTTTCTTGTATTCGATGAGATACTCTATAGTATCGAAGACGAAATCGAAGGATCAAATTTCAGAGATATTTACAATAAGTTTATCGAATATAAGACGTTCTTTCAAACAGTAACGTACTCTTCTTCAGTAGACGTTTTTAGAGAAAACTTCTCCAATTCTCTTAAGAGAGATCATATACTTTACAGTCTCGAGTTCAAACAAGAAGGAGGAAAGAAAAACATGAATCTAGATCTTCAAAGTTCAGTCTTAAGTGAATTAGAACAAATGCCTATCGACACGTCGATACCAGATGAAATTAAAGATGAGATTATTCAAGAGCGGAAGTCAAGGCCTTCGGAAGATTTGACGTATTGTTATGACAAAGAAGAGATTATAGAAGAAAACGAGGCTCCTGCAAGTAACCTCGTGGATCTCTTGAAAAAGAAATTCTCTGGAAACAACAAAGTTAACATTGAAATCATAGTTCACGGAAAAGTAAAAGACTCACAAATCCTCACAGAGCTTGTCAAGAAGATCGACGACTTCTCCAAGTCAATTAAATCCGAAGAGATCAACGTCGAAGTATCTTTAGGAATAAAGATTCAAGGGAGTAACTGATGCCTCAGTTCCAGTCGACTCACTATTTACTCGAATACACTCATTACAGTGTTGGAGTTCTCATTGACTCTCTTAAACACTATATAACCACTGAAGTTTTTCCGATTTTCAGGACTTCAGTGGTTACAACTTACAATAAATTTATCGCAGCTCTCCAAGGAAAGACTCTTATAGAGTCGCCCTCTAATCTAAAAGAGACTGCAGTTATTGGTTCTGAGACTGTCGCAACACCAGCTTTAGCTCTTGATCCGACAGCAATAGAACCTGACGAAAGTGTGACTCCTTTCTTCTGGAATTTTCCAGCGATGTGTTCGTTGATGGAGACTGTAACAAGTAAGAGTTCAAAGATGCACGTTGAAAAAGATATGGCAGTATACTTACAAAGAACTTATATCAAGGTAACTGTAGATTGTCATGCACTCTTTGAGTCAGTGTATCAGAAACTTGACTTCGATTACAGTCTCCTCCTTCACTTCAAGGGACTCAATAGGATTGTAGAGCCTTACAAAGTGGATGCATTAATCCCACTTCCATATAGACTACTCGAAGATTACCCATCAACAGATTGGAATACTGTGTTTCCTGGATCTGTGGTAAAAGTAGTTAATCAGACAGGAGAGTCAAGACCTCACTTAAGATTTAATATTGCTCCTAAAATTACACTAACAGCGTTAACGGAGGAGTCAGAGAAACTAGGTTCTGATAAGCTTCCCATGTTTAAATCAGGGTTTTCTTTTATTGTAGAGGGCTTCTGTCTCTCTTCTATAGTAGTAATCCCTCTTCTTGGAACGAGTCAGTTCTTTACAATACTTTCTACGGGTAATCCTCCTCAACTTATGAATCTTACTTATATGTTTTTACAGTTGATCTTACAACTTCTTAGCGGTTTAGCATATTTTGACTATGGACGTCAAGTGCTTATCATTAAGAAAACCCTTTCTAACACCCAGATCGAAATCTCTCTTGAAGAACTTTCTCAAGCCATACTCGATCTAGCCAGAAGACTTGGAATAAGTGTTGAGCAACTTTTTACACTCATCTTAAAATTCATACAAGGAGGTCTTGATCTAGAGGAGGCGTTAAGATTACTCACAGAGATTGCTTCAGTTCTACGTCTTCTCTTACAGATCTCAAACCTTCCTATCTGGTTGATAGAAGAGGCGTTAAGGCAAATATTCAAAAATATGGGAGGAAAATCCTTTGTTCCAGCAACTCATAGAGGTTTAAGACCTCCTTCCTTCTCGTTCACACTTGGTAGAATATGTCAGTACGATGTAACAGAGACAAGTGTTATCGAGTATAGAGTTCCTCGAGACGTAACTATCGACGAAACTCTGGTTATCCCAAATAGCGTCTACACAGGTTTAAAACCTATCACTGTGTTTGGAACAGCGTATGGTTTTGAAATTCAGTCAAATCAGATTGTTGTTAACGGTCCACTCTCCAATGGTCAAATATTATCGATTTTAGTTGAGAAGTAAGCAAGATGAACAAATTAGACAGATTATCAGGTGTTAATGGAGGGCTCTGGTGAAACAAAAGATTGAATCGCGTTACCTACAGTTTTTAAGACCTGTTAAACTCAGATACCAAGAAGGCGACGCATATGAGTGTCTCGCAAAAGACCTTGTAAGCGTAAACCAGTATATAAGAGTTAGAAATAAAGACTATAAAGTTGTCAACATCTTCATCTATGGAACAATGCAGAGTAGGTACGCGTTTCCTGGAGAACCCTGTGTTGTCGTCATTAGAAGAACTCATCCGTATGAAAAATTACAAAAAGACCTCTTTGGAAGAATCCCCGAAAGTTTAACTTTTGCTGAATATGTTGATAATAGACGGAGAGTTCGTGAGCAAAACGAAGGAAATATCTCTACAATTTACTCAAAAGTCTTTGAAACCCTAAAAACAGAAGTCCACAAGACCTTGAGTATGAAGGGAATACCTTCTGAGACGAAGATCCGTCTTCTAAAAACTATCGTTGCGAAACACTCTAACGAACTACGTCAAATTCTAGAAAAACTTATTCCTAACGACGACCCTCAAAAACGTCAGAAAATTAATCAATACTTAGACTCTTTTCAACAATTTCTAAATATATCTCAACAGCAAGTTCTTCAGTCTGAAGAAAATATAACAAGAAGAACTGCTGAAGTTATCGTTCCAGCTAAGACTACTGCTACAGTAAAGTAGTTTTCACCTCCAGACTAGTTTTTTATTTCTTTAAAGGAGGTAATATCATGAGATGACTGTGCAACACTCTTTTAAAGGGATTCATCACATCATTGATTGCTTCGGCTGTAACAATACAAAGATCGATGATCAAATCTTTATGCGTGATCTTCTTATCAATCTTTGTAACAAGTATAGCCTTTGTGTACTCAACTTTTTTGTGTATAAGTTTCATCCTTGTGGTCTTACTACTGGAGTTATTATCTCTGAGTCACATATCACAGTTCATACGTGGCCTGAAGATAGTTATGTGTCTTTAGACGTGTATACATGCAACAACTACAATCAGAATAACAAACACGACACAATACAAAAAACCTACGAGATTTGCAAAGAGATTATCACATCACTAGAAGCAAGCTCGTATAAGATAACGTCTATAGAAAGAGGTACTCATGAACTTCTACGAGAAGTAGAGTAAAAACCACTAAACGAAGGAGGTAAACATCATGCCATTTACTATTAAGAAAACCTATGAATTTGAAGCAGCCCATTGTATTAACACACAATCCGAAAAAGTTCAAGGAACACCTTGTAAGTTCATTCATGGTCACTCGTTCAAGGTAGAAGTTGAGCTTGAAAGCAACGATGTTGACCCTAAAACTGGAATGGTGGTTGATTTCTATTTTTTAAACGACATTATCCAGCCTCTTATTAAGAGTTTAGATCATACACTTATCTTACACTCAGAAGTTGCAAAAGATTTCAGAGTGTTAAAAAAGAAACTCTGTGAAGATTCCACAGATAATAATAACAATTTCTTCTGTAATTACATCAAGATTGTAGAAATTTCATTCCCTCCAACAGCAGAGAATATGGCGAAATTCTTCTATGATTATATCAATTTAAACATCGCCGAGAAAGAAGAATTCCGAAGGGTAAGAGTTAAAAGTGTTACGTTTTGGGAGACCTCTAAATCGTGTGCAACTTTTTCTGATGATTGAACAAACAAGAAGTGTTCTAAAAGAAGGAGGATAAAAGTTTGTTTCTAATAGTTGAGTCACCGTCTCGGGGAATACGACTAAAAAGCCAAACAGGTAACAGAAAAGTCGTTTTTGAAGCAATCTTTCATACTTCTGATATTCCTAATCGAAATGGGAGAGTCTACCCTTTAGAAGTCATGAAACAGGCTGTTTCGTCTATTAAACCTCGTCTCAAAGAGAAAAACTTCGGGGGAGAGCTCGATCATCCTCTTCCTTCTTCTGATGAATACGGATCAAGTATCCGTCATATCACTTTAAAATTCAAAGAAATGTCCCACGCAATTACGGATCTTTGGTTTGAAGGAAAGACTTTAGTAGGGCGCGCAGAGACATTGGACACACCAAACGGTCAAATCCTTTGTAATCTCATAAAAGACGGAGTCCAAGTTGGATTCTCAATAAGAGCAATAGCAGAAAATTTGAGGAATGATGGAAAATACGATGTGGTAGAACCTCCCATTACATTAATTGCAGTCGATGCTGTTAGCGTACCTTCACATGATGATGCGAAGATACAACGCGTTCGTTCAATAGAACAGAGTATTGTCACAGAAGCAGACCCAGAGACAGTAAAGATCCTCGAGAACCATTTCAACCTCCGTCACTATTTCAAAGCTGAAAGTCTTTTCAAGACGTATACTGTTTACGACTTCTAAAGGAGACCACTAATGTTTTTTACAGAGGAAATTTGTAGACGTCTAGAACAGAAGTTAGTACTCGAGAATTATTTTCACAACAATCAAAATCCTAAATTCCTCCAAGAGTATTACAAAGGCTTTTGCTCGTTTCTAAGAGAGGCAAAGGATCTAGATTCGAAGACAGTGCTAAACGAATTTTTGTCGAGTTTATCAACTCCTCAGAAAATCCAAGAAGTCGTTTCCTCCGAACATTTTAAAGAAAATATCGACAACGTCTCTTATGATGCGAACTCAAAGGAACTCGTTCTTAACAATATCAAAGTTACAAACGTCACCAAAAGAATTGCTCTAGTATGGATAATTATATTCTATATTCTTTCTCAAGATGAACGTCTTCAAAAAGTCAACACTCCTTTTATCAGTAAGGCTAAGGAAGTGCTAAGAGCAGAGTTTACAAAGAGAAGTATGTTGTCAGAGATCAACATCAACACTGACTTGTTATACGAAACTTTCGAGAAAACCTTAGACAAGTTTCCTCTTATCGGTTGTCTCTGTTACGTCGCAGCAAATATCATTCTTTCACCTAATATAGCTTTCGTGAGAGCACTCCTTACCACTCTTAAGAACACTCTTAAAAGCACAGAAGATATGTTTGCTCAATACTTGTATTACTTCTTTCTCAAGTCTCAGAAAATTTTTGGAAAATCTGTTTATACAGAATTTCTTGCGGAGGAGGTATACAACAACTTATTTGCTTTAGGTGTGGCTTCAGAGTCATTACAGGTTTTGAAGGCTAAACTGGTTTCTCCGCCTACAGAGGAGAAATTACCTAAACATGAAGAGAACCCACAGAAGAGTAACGAAAAGATAAGTTCGTAGAGTAATTTGATCGAACTTAGAACAAACCTAAGAAATAGACTATTTTTAATGTTTTGTTTTTTTAGTCTCGTTATCTCTAGAACAAAAAAATTGCTTTTTTTCTGAAAAAAAGTATTATATATAAAAACAGAGAAAGGAGGTAGCCATGGACATAACCAATCTTCCAAAAGTTACATCATCAAAGTTATTCATCAGACACGGCAAGTCAACTAAGTTCCATCCCGAAGGTTTATATAGCGAGCAGATCTTCGGACCACTCGAGAGTTGGACATGTTGGTGTAATGACTACGTCTTCAAAAAGGAGGGAGAAAAGTGTCCCAAGTGTGGAATCCCATACACCACATCTCTTCTTCGAAGGAATCAACACGCAGTTATTGAGCTAAGTCAAGAAATAATTAGTGGGTTAACGTACATTCTTATCAAGAGAGGACCCAAACTTATAAAGAATCTATACACATCTATTAAGTCTAATAATGCGGTGATTTTTAATAAAGCCAACATGACACCTAAACAAGTTATTAAACTTGTAGATCTAGAAGACGATATCGAAGAGAAAGATGACGAATTAGTAGTCAAGTCCCTTTTAGATATACCTAAAGCTTTAGAAGTTTTAAAAGATATACATTCCTATCAGAAAAACGAGATCGTCCAAACCCTGTATAGACTAGTAGAAATAGGTCGCTTCTTTTGTAAACATGTTATTGTAATACCTCCTGATTTAAGACCAATTATCAGCGAGAATATTATCGATGAAATTTCAGTAAAATACCAAGCGATCGTCTTACATGAAGAATTGACCAAGAATCAAGTCAAGGGTAAGTTAATCACAGAGATTTCAAGAAATTCACTTCAAAACGCAGTAGATGACTTAAGAGATGTAATTATCGAAAAACTCAAAGGAAAGGAGGGTTTACTAAGAGGTGCAGCAGGTAAAAGATGTGACTGGACAGGAAGGGCTACAATAGTCCCTTCTCTGAATGAAAGTTTCAAGATAAGTATGCCTTATGTTATGGCTCTTGAGATTTTTAGAATGGATATCACGAAAAGCTTAACAAACAAACTACAACTTCCCTTTAACTCAATTATCGAGTATATCAACGAAGTCAAAAACGATCCTAACACTGATAAAGTTCCAAGAGAGATAAAAGAGAAGATTAAGCAAACACTTAACCGTCTTCTCGAAAAGGAGATCTTTATTATTAACAGACAACCTACGTTGCATAGAGGTTCTATGTTTGCTGTGAGAGCTGAAACATGGGACCATCTATCAATAGGACTTCCCAGAACATTATGTGATCCAATGAACGCTGATTTTGATGGTGACTCAGTTGTAGGAACAGTAACACTCTACAACGAAGAAGGTAAAGAAGTTTTTAAAGGGCATCTTAGTAAGCTTTTCGAGCAACACTGCCAAACATTATCACATCATTTAAACAAAACAACAGAGAGGAGGAGTTAAAGATGGATGTATTTATCTTTGTCTCAGAGACAGACCAGACTCAGGCTATTAACGAGGCATTTAAAACACAAAACACTGAGTTTGTAGTAGTTCCAGTGACTCAGTTACCGCACCACGTAATAGTAAACAAAATTTATGAGAAAGAGAATGATGGTGCTTTTTTGAAAATCCTCAGTGATACGATTTTGTTAAACGACCTTAGAATCAATGTATTAAAAGGTTTAAAGTCCAAAATTAACAACATAGCGTTTTCACTCTTTCCATTTGGAAAGATTAATAGTAAAGACTTGGACTTTATTATCAGATCATTCATTAAAATTCAACTGGAAGATTTTATTGATGAAATCGAAGATCTCTTTGATGAAACTATTGTGTTCTGGTTTATACAAGTAAATCCTAATACTCAAAACTACAAGATATCATATAGCTATACCGATTCTATTAACTTCGCAAAGTGTAATTATAACATTTCTGATCTTCTTAAAGGTATCTTTGAAAAAGTTGAAAATACAGTCGACGAAGAAGATGTTTTAGATGAAGAAGACGAGTCAAGTGAGCCTCAAGATGAAGAAGTAAGTAGCAAAGAAAAAGATGAATCGGAGGCGAGCAATGAACAACGAGATTTGGTTTCGTCAGACTAAGTTCGTGGAACATAAGGATGGAAGAGTAGTTCTACACTATACACCACTCAAAAAATTATACATCGATTCAATCAACCTCGAGACAGGAGAAGTTTCGAAGAAAAGAATTCTTGAGTTTACTGTTCACCAAAATGTTGAATTATATAGCATATCAAAAACAAATTCCAAAAAGTGGAAACCTCTATACGGGACTAAGGATCATGGGTATATAGTGTTTGATAGACGTGATAGATCTTATAAAAGAGTGTCACTGTTCGACATCGATAAAGAAAATCACTTCTTCGTAATGATTTCCCCGAGGTCTTCTAAAGTCAGACTTGTTAGTCTCGATGACCTAAAAATAGAACTATATGATCAACATGGAACTGCTTTCGATTTTACCGTAGAAGACAACTTTACTTTTGCTGTAAATAATGGACTTTTTGTCTTTGACACAGTAAGCTTAATAAGAGTGTTTGATAACAAACAAGATGTTTGGCAGAAGATGTCACCTGCCTCAAAAACTGCGTGTATTAACTTTCAAAATGGATCTAGTTACCAGTTCGTTCCTAAACAAGACATCGTTTATGGGCTATACCTTCTTTCGAAGACTCCAGAGGGTCGAAAGAAAATAGAGTCGATAGTAGGAAAGCCAATAGGTGACGAACCACTAACGAAAAAACGTCTAGCACAGTTACTATCAGAGATTAGTGATATCACAGTAACTGATAAGTTGTGTAAACTTGCTGATAAACAGATCATTCGAAATCCTATTACTCTTTCACTTCTAGATTTTATGTATGATAAGAATGGTCAATTGATGGAAGATAAGTTTCTAATAGATGACTCAAATGATTACCTTGAAGTCATGAAAAAGCTCAATGATATGGAAGAGTATCTCAAAGAAAATTTTAACAAGAGAGATATTATACTTTCTGGAGCTCGTGGTGATTTTTCTCAAGTTAGACAGATAAGTATGGCAAGAGGATTTGTGACCGATTTTAGGGGTCGAGTTGTTCAGACTCCTGTGAAAAGTTCGTATCTAAGAGGACTCAAACCAGAGGAAACGTTTATATCTGCGAAGGGTACAAGAAAGGCTCTTATCGATACAATATCTTCGATAAGCAAGTCGGGATATATGTTTAGAAAACTTGCTTTTACAGCATGTAATGCCTTATTGAATCTTAACATAGACGATTGTTCCTATAAGAAAGAACCGTCTTTTATAAAACTTGAAAATGTCGATGAAAAACTTGCAAGGGCACTTCTAAAACGATATTACACAGACGAAGACCCTAAGAAAAACAACGTCGTTCTTAAACAAGTAGTCAACCCCCAAGAAATCGTTGGTAAAGACATCTGGTTAAGAAGTCCTCTTACCTGTAAGAGTATACAAAAAGGTATCTGTAGAACATGTTACCCTTTTAATCCATCCTCAAAATTTATTGGAATAATAGCCGCTCAAAGTATTTCAGAGAGAACAACTCAGCTAACTCTAAGAACTTTTCACACGGGAGGTGTAGCCAAGGATTTAAAAGGTACAGGTAAGTCAGAAGACGTAACAAATACTCTTAGAGATGTTATTAAGTACTTCGATTCATCAAAAGTTTATAGAAGTGTAGATTCAGTCTTTAGTGATATGTTGACCATCTGGAGACATTATTCGGAATTATCAAACATCCAACTAATTCATTTCGAAATCGTTACAATGGAAAGGTTATATGTGAGACTGAAAGATAGTAGTAATGGTCAGGTTACAGAAGTTTCGTGGAAACATTATCTTTCCTTGGAAAACAAGCCGGAAATTTCTTCGTTAGTCCTTTACTCAGTCAAGCAGATACCTACAAAGAAGAGTAAGACTCTTGGACTGTTGTTTGAGAATCCAGTCTTGGCCCTGAAAAACATTATTGTTGAACAGTTTCTAGAGAATAAGCTTAAACAGAACAAGTTGACACCACTTGATGGAATTTACTTGTTTTTGAGTCTTTAATCTCAAAAAGGAGGTTGTTATGTTTACAGTGCTTCCTGAGCGTCCTATTAATACACCACAGTTCCTAAAGTATAAACCTGACAGATTGAAGGAGAAGATTATAAAAGCTTGTACATCTGTAGCTAGTTATTTAGGACTTGATTTTTCTTATAATGAGATAATGAAGCAAAATGACGTGATAAAAAATACTTACATCTCTGATTTCATTGTCTTATCGTTTAAAACTAAACAACAAGATGTAAACTTTACAGTAGAGTATGAATTTCCTATACTAAAGAAGCTCAACAATGGAGCGTTCTTTATAAAAGGTTATGAATACTTTATTGTAAAATGTATTAGAGAAACTCTTTGGGATGATAAAACAGTCTGTGTCCGAACAAGAATGATCGATCTTGATATCGATCTTTATGTGGATCGTAATCTTAATTTTGGGACAAGGTATAAGGGTGATTCACTTATAGAGTATCTTACTTATCTCTGTTCCAAGAGACCAGAGCTGTTCGAAAAACACAAGGATAAGCTTAAAGAAATGGGTATTAGAGAGCTTTATGATAAGAAGCAAATTATAAAAATGGAGAAATCAGAGAATCTAAATTTTAATAATTCCGTTCTTGTTTGTAGTTTGAGCCTGTGTGATTATGTAAAAGAGTATTGTGAAGATATAGTAGATCTTCTTATAAAAACTACGTCCGTGGCCTGTTCGAGCATCAAAATAACTAACTTAAAGCCATCGAAAGAGCTTGAGTCGTTAGAATATGACACTGAGTCTGGTGTAACCCTTAGACATAAAAAGATCGTCAATGAAGAAGAAATACTATATAACGCGGCAGTAAAGGATATCATCAAAGATATCCTTACGAAACACAGGAAGTTCACGAAAACTAAAAAAGAAGTAAGGTCGAGAGTAGAACTCGATCCATCCGTTTACATGTACAATTATATTCAGCTTGAACAATTTCTTTCTCCGACAGCTTTCACTGCAAATAAAAACAAAGTTACAATATTAACTTCGAATGGAGCCCAACATTCGTCTTCTGTTCACACAGGTGGAACTCAAACAAGCTACACAGCAAAAGAGCTTGATGAATTTTACAGGGATATTCATTCGTCACAGATTTTTTATCTAGATCCAATCACTACTCCAGATAAAGATAAGACTGGTATCAACTTGTGGCCTTCCGTTGATATACAACTTGATTCGTACGGAAGGTTTAAAGGAGTACTCAATGAGGAATACAAACATCTTTCAAGAGTTTTTGAAAGTGGTTTCGAGAATTTACTAAGAATCATTAGACAACGAGAAAAAGGAGGTACAATAAATGGGGATTAATCCATTAACTTTACATCTATCTTTAACACCGTTCGCCAACTTTAATGATGGGAATAGGCTACAGATGTCAGCCTCTCAGTTAAGACAACAACTTTCCCTTAACAAACCCGAAATCCCTTGGGTTGTTACGGGATACGAGAAAGCTATTCTTGATTCGTATAGACTCATGAAAAGTGGAACAGTTAAGTTTATACATGATTCATTCATAATCTTAGAAACAGACACAGGGGAATGGGAGTTTATCAAGCTATCGCCTCATGAAGAGGCTTTCTGTGAGGTGGGTCAACATGTAGAAGAAGACGATATTATAGTTGTTCCTCGAGGATTTACCGCCTGGGGAGACGTTGAAAAAGTAGTTGCTTTTGGTATCAACGTGTATACAAGTATTATGAGTCATCCACTTGCTTACGAGGATGGATATGTCATTTCATCTCATGTTACCCCAAGATTTTCAAGTTTTAAAGTCAGAGAAGAAATAATAATCCTAAAAGACAATGAGTTTATAGTCCCTTCTCATAAAAACGGTTTTTGGCTTCCACAGCCTGATAGCGTTTTTCCTAAATTTTCTAAAGTTTTGGAGATTATAGATTTATCGCTTAGAAAGAGAAAAGTAGTGTTCGAGACTGATATCCAGATCATCTATAGTGATATAATCCCTAATAAGAAGATCAACCCTGATCTTCCTGGTCCATTTAGAGGTTTTCTTGCAAGGAAGCTTAAAGAAAAAGAAGATATCGTTGAGTTTTTGAGGAATAAAGGAGTTGATGAGAAAACCCTGTTTGATGTGTCGTGTGTTCTGGGATTACAGGGTGATTTGGCAGATAAACAGAAGGATTGGTCGGCAGTAATCAAGATAGTTTGCAAAGAAAAACATGATAACATCTCCATCGGGGATAAGATTACGAATAGACATGCAGGAAAAGGTGTGGTTTCTCTGATATGCGAAGAGGATACGATGCCCATCTGTTATCCCGATTTTCAGAGGACTGAGGTCATCTTAAATCCTATGAGCATTATCAGTAGAATGAACGTTGGAACATTTTATGAACTTATTACGTCACGAATAATATATTATTTCAACAAAAAGATCTCGAAATTAGTAAAGAGTGGAAACATAGAACAACTCTTTCAAGAATTAATTACATTCTACAGTACAATTGATTACTCCGACTCTAAATTTATTTCAAAATATATTATGAACGTAATTGAAGACCTTAGAGAATCAGCTCAAAAGAGACCGTCTGAAACTGAAGAATTTCTAAAAAGAACTTGGTGGCCATTCGTTGCCCCACCTTATGAGTGCCCTCCACTAGAGATAATTGAAAACTTGGCTTTCAAGTACATTCCAAATTGTTATTTTGTCGAAGAGTTTATCGAGACACCTAACAAGAGTGATTTTAACGTGTATTCACTTTCTGCTTCTAAGCGAGAAGTAGAAGTAAATATCGAGTATATCAAAGATATATTTTCTCTGAGCGAGGAGAATATACTTGAGAAGTATCATGTGAGGAAAACGCATCCTTTTATCGAGATCTGTAGGAATCCCAAGACAGGAACGTTTCATTTCTTAAATAGTGGCTGGCTTTATTATATGAAACTTGTCCATCTTGCCGAGTATAAGATCTCCGCTAGATCCGTGGGGAAACTATCAAGTAAGTACTTGCAACCCAAGAGGGAGTTCAAAGACACTGGTCAGCGCGTCGGAGAGATGGAAACTCTCTGCTTGATCTCTTATGATTCTTTGCCGTTGTTGTATGATATCCTTACGAAGCAGAGTGATGATTTCGTCGGAAAGATGGGATTGATCTTTAACACGCTTTTTGACTCGAATACAAAGCATCTTAAGGGAACTACAGCTACTCTTGAGTTGATCCAGTCGTATTTAAATGTGTTTGACCCGTCTCTTAAATCTATTTTGCCATAGGAGGATGAAATGGATAAGAAAAGTCGTATCGAGAAGCTGTTCTGTGATATTTTTGATGTTATCTTTGAAGGTTCGGGAGAAAACTGGAGAGATGATCAGCACCTAGTTGAGACTCCAAGTAGGTTGTCTAAGATGTTTCTAGATGAGATCTTCATGAGGGTTTCGGGAACTGTAAATGAAACTCGGAATTCGAAGACGTTGTTCGATAACAGAAGTAAGAATACAGTTGTTGAAGTGAAGAATCTTGTTGTGAAGGCATTCTGTGCTCATCATCTTGCTCCTTTTGTTGGTCATGCACGTGTCAGGTACCTCCCTAAAAACTGGATTTTAGGGCTTTCCAAATTTCAAAGACTTCTCTCTGATCAGTGTGGAAGACCTTCCGTTCAAGAAGAGCTTACGTATAACTTTGCGAGGTCGCTTATAGAGTTGCTTGATCCTATCTTTCTTAATGTTAAGATGGCTTGTGTACATACGTGCATGGTCTCAAGGGGAGTGAAGCTTGACCAAGCTGTTACTGTTACAGAGTTTGATTACAATGAGAGTAGAGGGCTTCGATTCCTGCTAAACGAGGCCGATATTACTGAAGTTTACCCTCGTTTAGGTGAGACGATGGAGAAAGAGATCTATGAGATTATGGAAAATCTCAAAACTGATTCAAGTAGGAGAACAAGTTAGTGGTGATGTAGTTTTCCCTAGCTTCTGGACAGATTTTCGGAAGAGATTTCAACATCTTTCCATAAGTGAACCTTCTTTAGGATTCGAGTTCCTCCCATCTAGTCTGGTGAGCACTGTTGAGTGTGAGCCAGTGCTTGAGGCGAGGAATGGTATGGAACTCGTGAAAGTGAAGGGGAGTACCGAGAAAGAAGTATTCGTGTTTGCGTGGGGGTTCATCTTTGTGACGACGTTGAAGGGAGGAGGTATCTACAGGAGCATCCCTGTAGATCTGTTGAAGCTGATTGTCGATGCGAGAAGGGGTAGTGTGTCTGTGACCTCCGCTGTTCAGAAGTGTTTGGCTTATCTGAGGGAAGACGTAGTGGAGACGCCTTGGAAGGTCGATCACGTTCTAACGAGAGAGGGAGAGCTTGTGAGACCCGTCTTTCTCGAGAGACGTGACCTCTGTGATGAATTCTACTACTCTCTTGTAGTCTGGAGCATTGTAGTGTGAACTGTGAGAAGTGACGTCTGGATATATATAATGATAGAAGTCCGGCTGGCCGGAGGAGGTAAAGGGGGCGCCTCCTCCGTGCCGATAACAAGCCCCCACAAGTGAGGAGAGGCCATGGAAGGAAAAAAGAGGAGAATTGAACTCCGGGGGTTAAAGGCCACACTTTTAAGAAGCATTATTGACACCACTGGAGTCAAATTGACTCCAGTGGAAGAAACAGCATCCGACTGGCCCGTATTATCAGTTACCGGTGGTTACGTCGAGCTGCGTCCGGGAGCTGTCTTAAACTTAAAGAAACCAGCAGTAAGGATGAATTTATTCTACATACAGGGTCTGGGACCAGTAGATCTTGTCCCGGATACGCACGATCCCCTTAGGGCTAAAATCATCAGGCGTTGGAAATTTAGATTCTAATTTCCGCGTCTGACCTCGCACGCCCCTCCCGAGCCGGACGGGAGGGGCACTTTTTTTAAAAACCCTATAGAGTAGCGGGGGGATGCTCTATAGGGTAATGATAAACCCCTTAAACCAAAAGGAGGTTGTCATGCTTATAGTAAAAGACTTGTTTCAAGTCCTCCAAGAAGTTCTCCAAGATGTAGACAAGCTTCTCATAAGTGGATCTCCAGGAATCGGCAAGTCAGAAATTATCTATCAAGTGTGTAACAAGTTGAATCTCAAGGTATACGAAACAAGACTATATGAACAAGGGGAGTCGGCAGCAGGGCTCCCGAGAAGTCAAGACGGTATAACAAGATTTGACAAGCCATTCTGGCTAGATGAGCTGATCAAGGGTGGATATCAAGTTCTGTTTCTAGATGACTTCCATCTAGTCCCATCACAAGTACAGCGTTTTCTTTACAAGCTCCTCACACACAAGGAACTTCACGATTACAAGGTACCCCAAGATCTCAAAGTGATTCTAGCAGGAAACTTCAAGATTGATTCTGCAGACTCAAGTGAAGTCCAGTCACCGATTATGTCAAGACTCCATCTAGCTATCGAATACGAGCCCGATCCAGAGGTATTCCTCAAGTTTGCAAGATCTCAACAAGACAGATTTGATTCAAGAGTCATTGCGTTTATTCAAGCAAATCCAGATTTGCTTTATACCAAGGAGCCTCCAACAAGTGAAATGTTCCCGTGTCCGAGGACATGGGAATACGCTTCAAGACTGCTGTCCAAGACTAATGATCCAAGGTTCCTTCTAGGTGTTGTAGGCACAAGAGCAGGATCAATCTTTCAAGAATTCTGGAATTTACTGAATCAAGATTTTAACACGATAGTCAAGACAGTGTCATATAAGTCAAGTATTAAAGATCAAGTTATAGCAAGCTTAATTTCTGCTCAAGAGTATTGTAAAGAACAAGATGTGTCAAGAAAGTCCAACATCTTCAAGTACGTTGAACAGTTCAAGGACGAGATCAAGTTCTTATTCGCAAGAAGGTGTTTTGAGGTCAAGGAGATGGAGTTCATACAAGAACTTAAAGTCAAGAGTCCAGATATATACAAGACTATCATAGAACTAGGTAAGGAGCTTACAAGATGAATACAAGTACGCTTAGTGAAGACAAGTTGATAAGTGTACTCAAGGTACAGGCATTCAAGTACACTTCAATGAATAGAATTCTAGAATATGAAATCAAGTTGGAAGATCTGAAACAAGTGGCCCCGCAAATTGCGGGGTATATTGACGACAAGCACAAGATTGTTATTGACAAGAGTTTAACAAGGGATGAACAAGTAGCAGTATTAATACACGAGGCATTACACGATGTTCTAGATCACATCAAGAGAGGTATGCGTCTAGAAGTATTCAACCAGCAACGAGATCAAGCTTTATGGAATCTAGCGACAGACTACGTGATTAACAAGATAATATTAAGTTTAAACCTCAAGAAACATCCAGAAATACTTAAGAATGTGATACAAGTAGTTGACAAGTTTAGACCTGATCCAGAAAGCGATACAAGCGCAGAAGCCTTGTATAGGCTTCTCAAGAACAAGACCGAAGTCCAAGTGGAGAAACTAGAAGTTCAAATTCCAGGACAGAATCAAGGTCAAGGAGAACCAGATTCAATCGAGATTGTCAAGACAAGCGTAATTAACAAGGAAACAGGAGAAGTATTACAAGAGTCAGTACAAGTCCTCATCAGCAAGGAAGAAGCACAAGAGAGAAGCGAAAATCAACAAGAGGGAAAACAAGTGGATATCTTCAAGCTTCAAGAAAGTTTGAAACAAGCGGGGAACTCGTCTTCCCAGATGCTTCAAGAAATCACAGCAGCAAAATCAAGACTTAGTCTCAAGAATGAGTTGTCAAGTTATTTCGACAACCTCAAAACTCAAGGTCTTGATATAAGTTTCTTCGCAAGATCACCAAGAAGTACCGTTATCTCCTCAAGTTGTGGGTATAATGTTCCAGCATACGTCAATCCAAGGACGAAGATTCTAGTTGCAATTGATTCAAGTGGATCAATAAGCAACAAGGAGTACTCGGAGTTTCTAGGGGTTTTAAGGAGAAACCTCAAGTACATTTATGGAAAACTAGTGTTATTCGACACAGAAGCTCAAGTTTATGATTTAGATTCAAGAGCAGTAGAAACACTAGAAAGAAAAGGGACTTTCAAGAGGGTTTTCTGTGGAGGCACAAGTTTACGAGAGACCTTTAAGATTATTGAACAAGAGAAATTCAAACTAGCAATTATCATGACGGATCTAGAAGTTACTATTCCAGAGAAACCTAAGAAGCTTTCCAAGGTGTTGTGGATCGTCCCGTCGATTGACGGGACAAAGTTGCCAAGTTATGGAAAGGTTATTCAAGTGTAATAAGAAAATAAAGAAAGGAGGTAGGAAATGAAAACGCCTACCTTCGAACAAGTAGTTGCTCAAGTACATGAAGGCAAGTTCTTTGAAGACAAGGAAATTCTTATGTTGAGAGACCAGTATGAAACAAGTATAGCTCACGAACAAGCTAGACAAGGTTGGACAACGAACGACAAGGAAATTCTCATGTTACAAGACAGAGTGGGGCGATCAGTCGCCCATATTCAAGCAGAACGAGGTTGGACAACTGAAGACAAGGAAATTCTCGCGTTACAAGATGTAACAGGGCGAACAGTCGCCCACGAACAAGCTAGACAAGGTTGGACAACCGAAGACAAGGAAATACTCGAGTTTGAAGATAATGGGAGACGAACAGTCGCCCATACTCAAGCAGAACGAGGTTGGATCACAGAAGACAAGAAGATTCTCAAGCTTTACGACAGAAGTGGTACAAGTGTGGCTCACACTCAAGCTAGACAAGGATGGATTACTGAAGACAAGGAGATACTCGAGTTGAAAAACACAAGCGGGTGGACAGTTGTCCACGAACAAGCAGAACAAGGGTGGACAACGGAAGACAAGGAGATGCTCAAGCTGAAGGATTACTATGGGCGATCAGTCGCCCATATTCAAGCTAAACGAGGGTGGACAACCGAAGACAAGGAAATACTCAAGTTGAAAGATAAGTATGGTACAAGTGTGGCTCATATTCAAGCAGAACGAGGCTGGATTATAGAAGACAAGGAAATACTCAAGTTAGAGAACAATCATGGTACAAGTGTGGCTCATATTCAAGCAGAACGAGGTTGGATAACAGAAGATCCAGAAATTCTCAAGCTTCACGATAAGAGTGGTACAAGTGTAGCTCATATTCAAGCAAAACAAGGATGGACTACTGAAGACAAGGAAATACTCAAGTTGAAAGATACAAGTGGGTGGAGTGTTGCCCACCAACAAGCAGATCAAGGATGGTCAACAGAAGACAAGGAAATCCTCAAGTTGGACAACGACCATGGTACAAGTGTAGCTCATATTCAAGCAGAACGAGGTTGGGTGTTTGAAGATCCAGAGATTCTAGTTTTGATCATTCGAGGCGGCTTGACGGTCGCCGAAGTTCAAGCACGTTATTCAGGTTGGACTCCAGGGGAAGAAGTCAAGGAAAAGTTCATACAAGAACTTCGGAAAAACTTTCCAGAAGAGAGAGTACAAGAAATACTTTACAATGTTGATAATCTAGCGAAAGAATACTTCAAGAAAATCCTATCGAAATAGGAGGTGAGAATGAAAGTGTATACTTTCGAACAAGTAGTCGCTCAAGTGAATGAAGGCAAGTTCTTTGAAGATAAGGAAATCCTCAAGCTTTGCGACAAGAACGGGTGGACAGTCGCCCATGAACAAGCTTCTCAAGGCTGGACAACGGAAGACAAGGAGATACTCAAGCTTTGTGATAAGAATGGTACAAGTGTGGCACATTTACAAGCGCTTCACAAGTGGACAACGAACGACAAGGAAATACTCAAGCTTTGTGACGAGTTCAAGGTGAGTGTTGCTCACGAACAAGCGTTTCGAGGATGGGTAACAGAAGATCCAGAAATTCTAGCTTTAGCTACCACAAGTAACTTCCTAGTAGCGAAAATTCAAGCATACTATTCGGGTTGGACTCCAGAAGGAGAAACTAGAGAAAAGTTTGTACAAGAACTTCAAAAGAATTTCCCAGTGGAGAAAGTACAAGAAATACTTTACGATATTGATGGTCTAGCAAAAGAGTATTTCAAGAAAATCTTATTCGGGAGGTAGGAGATGGAGATGTGTACTTTTAAGCAAGCAATTACTCAAGTAAATGAGGGTAAGTTCTTTGAAGACCCAGAAATCCTCAAGTTATATAATGTCTTCGGGCGGACAATCGCCCATGAACAAGCTTCTCAAGGCTGGATAACGGAAGACAAGGAGATACTCAAGTTAAAGGATGATCATGGTACAAGTGTAGCTCACGTTCAAGCAGAACATGGATGGACAACGGAAGACAAGGAGATACTCAAGCTTCAAAATAACAGTGGGCTGACTGTTGCCCACAAACAAGCAGAACAAGGATGGACAACTGAAGATCCAGAGATTCTTAAGTTGTCCGACTGGTCAAGCTGGAGTGTTGCTCACACTCAAGCTAGACAAGGATGGACCACTGAAGACAAGGAGATACTCAAGTTACATAATATGTATGGGTGGGCGGTTGCCCACGAACAAGCTAAACAAGGTTGGATAACAGAAGACAAGGAAATTCTCAAGCTTCGCGACAAGAGTGGCACAAGCGTAGCTCATACACAAGCATCTCGAGGATGGACTACAGAAGACAAGGAAATACTCATGTTACAAGACAGAATGGGGCGAACAGTCGCCCACGTTCAAGCAGATCAAGGTTGGACTACGGAAGACAAGGAAATTCTCAAGCTTCGCGACAAGAGTGGCACAAGCGTAGCTCATGTACAAGCATCTCGAGGATGGACAACGGAAGACAAGGAAATTCTCATGTTGAAAGATAAGCATAATACAAGTGTAGCACATCTACAAGCAGAACGAGGATGGTCAACTGAAGACAAGGAGATACTCAAGTTAGAAGACGATCATGGTACAAGTGTTGCGTATAAACAAGCTAGACAAGGATGGATCACGAATGACGAGGAAATTCTCAAGCTTTGCGATGGGGGTGGCTGGTCCATCGCCCATAGACAAGCTTCTCAAGGCTGGATAACTAATAACAAGGAGATACTCAAGTTGAAAGATAGATATGGTACAAGTGTAGCGCATTTACAAGCAGAACGAGGTTGGACAACAGATGACAAGGAAATACTCAAGCTTCAAAATAACAGTGGGCTGACTGTTGCCCACAAACAAGCAGAACAAGGATGGACAACTGAAGATCCAGAGATTCTTCTCCTCACGGAAAAACTAGGAGTCACTGTAGCCGAAGTTCAAGCAAGCTATTCAGGTTGGATATTAAGCGAAGACATTCAAGAAAAACTACGCCAAGAACCTTATAAGCTTAGTAAAGAGAAGCTTAACAAGTTAATATCATCAGTTAACGAAGCTTCAAGGCGATTCTTCAAGAATGCTCTAAAATAAAAGGAGGTGGGAAAATGGGAGTATGTGTCACTTTCGAACAAGTAGTCGCTCAAGTGAATGAAGGCAAGTTCTTCGAAGACCCAGAAATCCTCAAGCTTTATAACGAGAACGGGTGGAGTGTTGCCCATGAACAAGCGGATCAAGGATGGATAACGGAAGACAAGGAAATACTCAAATTAAAAAACAAGTATAACATAAGTGTAGCTTATGTTCAAGCGTTCCGAGGATGGACAACAGAGGATCCAGAAATACTCAAGATTCAGGACAAGAACGGGTGGACTATCGCCCACGAACAAGCGGTTCGAGGATGGACAACTGAAGACAAGGAAATACTTATGTTAAAAGATAAGTTTGGAACAAGTGTTGCCCATGAACAAGCGAAACAAGATTGGGTAACTGAAGACAAGGAAATACTTATGTTAAAAGACCAACACGGAACAAGTGTTGCTTATATTCAAGCTAGACGAGGATGGACAACTGAAGACAAGGAAATACTTAAACTAGAAGACGATCAAGGTGTAACTGTAGCTCATGTTCAAGCAGAGCAAGGTTGGACGACAGAAGATCCAGAGATTCTAGTCTTGGCCACTTATGATGGCGTAACAGTGGCCGAAGTTCAAGCAGAACATTCAGGATGGGAGCTAGAAGGAGAGACCAGGGAAAGGTTTATTCAAGAGCTTCAAAAGAACTTTTCAAAGAGAAAAGCGCAAGAAGTACTTCACAATGTTGACAAGATGAGGAAAAAGTACTTCAAGGAAGCTCTGTTGGAATAATAAGATGAGACGAGACAATGTTCCAATATACAATCAAGTAGTCACTCAAGTAAACAAGAAACACACAAGAGAAGATTTAATCTCAAGCCCTTAATTTTTCTGTTAAGAGGTAGAGAACATGAAAGCGTGTCTTTTTGAACAAGTAGTTGCTCAAGTAAATGAAGGTAAGTTTTTTGAAGACAAAGAGATACTCAAGCTTCACGACGAGGACGGACGAACAGTTGCCCACGTTCAAGCAGAACAAGGTTGGATTACAGAAGACAAGGAAATACTCAAGTTGAAAGATATAAGCGGGTGGACAGTTGCCCACCAACAAGTGGTTCGAAGATGGATAACAGAAGACCCAGAGATTCTAGTTTTGGCTACCATAAGAAACATCCTAGTGGCAGAAGTTCAAGCATGTTATTCAGGTTGGACCCCAGAAGAGGAAACCAGGGAAAAGTTCGTGCAAGAACTTCGGAAGAATTTTCCAGAGGAGAAAGCACAAGAGATACTTCACAATGTTGATAGTCTAGCAAAAGAGTATTTCAAGAAAATCTTATTCGGGAGGTAGGAGATGGAGATGTGTACTTTTAAGCAAGCAATTACTCAAGTAAATGAGGGTAAGTTCTTTGAAGATAAAGAGATACTCAAGCTTTGCAACGGGAACGGGTGGAGTGTTGCCCATGAACAAGCATTTCGAGGATGGACAACAGAAGACAAGGAAATCCTCATGTTGTATGATGATACTGGGTGGACTGTCGCCCATGAACAAGCTTCTCAAGGTTGGACAACAGAGGATCCAGAAATTCTCAAGTTTTGCGATGATGTTGGACAGACTGTCGCCCACGTTCAAGCATCTCGAGGATGGACAACCGAAGACAAGGAAATACTCAAGCTTCAAAATGACAGTGGGTGGACAGTCGCCCATGAACAAGCAAGCAGAAGATGGACAACGAACGACGAGGAAATCCTCAAGTTAAAAGACAACCACGAGTGGACTGTTGCCCATATTCAAGCTAGACGAGGATGGATAACTGAAAACAAGGAAATACTCAAGTTGAAAGACGATCGTGGTACAAGTGTAGCTTATGTTCAAGCATCTCAAGGATGGATAACAGAAGATCCAGAAATTCTAGTCTTGGCCACTCACGATGACATAACAGTAGCCGAGGTTCAAGCTAAATACTCAGGATGGGAACCAGAAGGGGAAGTCAAGGAAAAGTTTGTGCAAGAACTCCAGAAAAACTTTTCAAAGAAGAAGATACAAGAAATACTTCAGGATATCAACGAGTTGAGGAAAAAGTATTTCGAGAGAATCTTATTAGTGTAACGAGATAAATCAAGATAAACAAACAAGAAATATCAAAGAAAGAACCATTATAATTGTTTAATAAGTTTTTTCGTGTTGAAGTTACAAGAAAATTTTTCCAAAAATATCTCAAAAAATCTTATAGACGGGAGGTGAGGAAATGGAAGCGTATACTTTTGAACAAGCAATCACTCAAGTGAATGAAGGTAAGTTTTTCGAAGACAAGGAGATACTTAAACTTCACGATGAGAATGGGTGGACTGTTGCCCATGAACAAGCTAAACGAGGGTGGACAACTGAAGATAAGGAGATCCTCAAGCTTCACGATAAATCATGGCGAAGTGTAGCCCATGAACAAGCGAAACGAGGATGGACAACAAATAACAAGGAGATACTCATGTTACGTGACACTTTCAGATGGTCTGTTGCTCATATTCAAGCAGAACATGGGTGGACAACTGAAAATAGAGAGATTCTCAAGTTGTTCGACTGGTCCAACTGGACTGTCGCCCATGAACAAGCAAGACGAGGGTGGACAACTGAAGACAAGGAAATTCTTAGACTTTATAGCGACTATGGATATACTGTAGCTTATATCCAAGCAAAACATGGATGGATAACAAATGACAAAGAAATACTCAAATCGAAAGATAAGTATGATACAAGTGTAGCGCATCTACAAGCAAAACATGGCTGGACCACCGAAGATAAGGAGATACTCAAGCTTTATGATAAGAATAAGTGGTCTGTTGCTCATGAACAGGCAAGACAAGGATGGACTACTGAAGATAAGGAAATCCTCAAGTTAGAAGACAATTGTGGTACAAGTGTCGCTCATATTCAGGCAGAACAAGGATGGACAACTAAAGATAAGGAGATACTCAAGTTGCATGATGTCTGTGGGTGGACAGTCGCCCATGAACAAGCTAAACGTGGTTGGATAACTGAAGATCCAGAGATTCTTCTTTTCGCAGAAAGACTGGGAGTCACTGTTGCAGAAATTCAGGTAGAATATTCAGGCTGGACACTAAGCGAAGACATCCAAGAAAAACTACGGCAAGAACCTTACAGACTCAGTGAAGAGGAGTTTAACAAGTTAATGTCGTCAATCAACGAAGCTTCAAGACGGTTCTTCAAGAATACTCTAAGATAGAAGGAGGCGGGAAAATGGAAGCGTATACTTTCGAACAAGCAATCACTCAAGTGAATGAAGGCAAGTTCTTCGAAGATAAGGAGATACTCAAACTTCACAATAAGAATGGGTGGACTGTAGCCCATGAACAAGCGGAGCATGGTTGGACAACTGAAGACAAGGAGATACTTAGACTTTGCGACAAGAATGGGTGGACTGTGGCCCATGAGCAAGCTAGACGAGGGTGGACTACTGAAGACAAAGAGATACTCAAGTTGAGAGATCAGTACGGAGTAAGTGTCGCTCATATTCAAGCAGAACGAGGATGGACAACCGAAGACAAGGAGATACTCATGTTACGTAATATTTATGGGTGGACTGTTGCCCATGAGCAAGCTAGACAAGGGTGGACAACTGAAGACCCAGAGATTCTTTTTCTCGTAGATAGACTAGAAATCACTGTAGCTGAAATACAAGCAAAACATGGATGGATGACAAATGATAAAGAAATACTCAAATTGAAAGATATGTACGGCACAAGTGTAGCACATTTTCAAGCAGAACATGGTTGGACTACAGAAGACAAGGAGATACTCAAGCTTTGTGATAAGAATAACTGGTTTGTTGCTCACGAACAAGCGAAACGAGGATGGACGACTGAAGACAAAGAGATACTCAAGTTAGATGACGATCAAGGTGTAAGTGTCGCTCATATTCAAGCAGAACGAGGATGGACAACTGAAGACAAAGAGATACTCATGTTGCGTAATATCTATGGGTGGACTGTTGCCCATGAACAAGCTAGACAAGGGTGGACAACTGAAGATCCAGAGATTCTAGTCTTAGCCACTCGTGATAACTTAATGGTAGCCGAAGTTCAAGCAAGCTATTCAGGCTGGACACTAAGCGAAGACATTCAAGAAAAACTGCGACAAGAACCTTATAGACTTAGTGAAGAGGAGCTTAACAAGTTAATGTCGTCAATCAACGAAGCTTTAAGACGGTTCTTTAAGAATGTTCTAAGATAAAAGGAGGTGAGAAAATGGAAACATATACTTTTGAACAAGCGATTGCCCAAGTGGATAAAGGTAAGTTTTTCGAAGACAAGGAGATACTTAAACTTCACGACGAAAACGGGTGGACTGTTGCCCATAAACAAGCTAAGTATGGTTGGACAACTGAAAACAAGGAGATACTCAAGTTAAAGGATAACCGTGGTATAAGTGTAGCCCATGAACAAGCTAAACGAGGGCGGACAACAGAAGACCCAGAGATTCTTAAGTTGTCCGACTGGTCCAGATGGACTGTTGCTCATATTCAAACAGAACATGGGTGGACAACTGAAGACAAGGAAATACTCAAGTTAAACGACAAATGGGAACGGGCTGTGGCCTACATTCAAGCTAGATATGGATGGACTACAGAAGACAAGGAAATACTCAAGTTAAGAGACAACCATGGGCGGTCTGTTGCCCACGAACAAGCGGAGCTAGGATGGACAACGGAAGACAAGGAAATTCTCAAACTTTGTAACAAGAGCGGTACAAGCGTAGCACATTTACAAGCGGAACAAGGATGGACTACAGAAGACCCAGAAATCCTCAAGCTTTGCAATAAGTACGGTGTAAGTGTAGCTCATGAACAAGCTAAACGTGGTTGGATAACTGAAGATCCAGAGATCCTAGTTTTAGCCGCCACAGGAAACTTCCTAGTAGCAGAAGTTCAAGCAGAGTATTCAGGTTGGAAACCAGCGGAGGAAGTCGAGGAAAAGTTCGTGCGAGAACTTCAGAAGAATTTTCCAGAGGAGAAAGTACAAGAAATACTTCATAATATTGATGATCTAGCAAAAAATATTTCGAGAAAATCTTGTTTGGGAGGTAGGAGATGAATCGAAACGACACTCTAATGTATAAACAAGTAATTGCTCAAGTAAATAAGGGTAAGCTCTTCGAAGACAAGGAGATACTCAAGCTTTGTGATAAGTACGGTACAAGTGTAGCTCACGTTCAGACAGAACGAGGGTGGACAACCGAAGATAAGGAAATTCTTACACTTCATAAAAAGTCTGGATGGACTGTTGCCCATCAACAGGCAGAACGTGGATGGACAACAAATAACAAGGAGATACTCAAGCTTTGCAACAAAAGCGGTATAAGTGTAGCTCACGTTCAAGCTAAACATGGGTGGACAACTGAAGACAAGGAAATACTCAAGCTTCATGATGACTTTGGGCGGACTGTAGCTCATGAACAAGCTAAACAAGGATGGACCACTGAAGACAAAGAAATACTCGAACTTTGTGATGTCACTGGATGGACTGTAGCTCATGAACAAGCTAAACAAGGATGGACTACTGAAGACAAAGAAATACTCGAACTTTGTGATGATTCTGTATGGACTGTAGCTCATGAACAAGCTAAACAAGGATGGACTACTGAAGACAAGGAAATACTCGAACTTTGTAATGACGATGGATGGTTTGTTGCCCATGAACAAGCTAAACATGGGTGGACAACTGAAGACAAGGAAATACTCAAGCTTCATGATGACTCTGGATGGACTGTAGCTCATGAACAAGCTAAACAAGGATGGACTACTGAAGACAAGGAGATACTTAAACTATGTAACAACCCTGGATGGACTGTAGCTCATGAACAAGCTAAACAAGGATGGACTACTGAAGACAAGGAGATACTCAAGTTAAGAAACCAGTATGATCGGACTGTTGCTCATGAACAAGCTTCTCACGGATGGACGATAGAAAACAAGAAAATACTTAAGTTGAAAGATAAACATGGTACAAGTGTAGCACATTTACAGGCAGAGCAAGGATGGACAACAGAAGATCCAGAAATCCTTTTACTCACAGATAAATCAGGGACTACCGTCGCAGAAATTCAAGCAAGGCGTTCAGGTTGGTTACCAAGTGAAGACACTCAAGAAAAGATACGGCAAGAGCTCTGTAAATCTGCGGTAAGGAGGTTCAACAGTTTAATAACAGCTGCTTCGAAAAAGTTTTTCCAACAGACTCTGAAAGGAGAGTAATATAGAAACCACAACCTAAATGAGGTAAAGAAAATGAAAGTATTTACTTTTAAGCAAGCGGTTGCCCAAGTAACTAAAGGTAAGTTCTTTGAAGATAAAAAAATCCTCAAGCTTCACGACAAGAACGGGTGGACTGTTGCCCATGAACAAGCGAAGCGAGGATGGACCACCGAAGACAAGGAAATACTCAAGCTTTGTGATAAGTACGGAGTGAGTGTAGCCTATGAACAAGCGAGACATGGCTGGACCACTGAAGACAAGGAAATTCTCAAGCTTTGCAACAAAAGCGGTACAAGTGTAGCTCATATACAAGCGAGATATGGCTGGACTACTGAAGATAAGGAGATACTCAAGCTTCGTAATAAGTACGGTACAAGTGTAGCACACGAACAAGCGTACCGAGGATGGGTAACAGAAGACCCTGAGATTCTAGTTTTAACTACCATAAGTAACTTCCTAGTAGCAAAAGTTCAAGCATGTTATTCAGGTTGGACTCCTGAAGGGGAAACCAGAGAAAAGTTCGTACAAGAACTCCAAAAGAATTTCCCAGTGGAGAAAGTACAAGAAATACTTTACGATATTGATGATCTAGCAAAAAAGTATTTCAAGAAAATTTTGTTAGAATAGGAGGTGAGAAAGTGGAGTCGTATACTTTTGAACAAGCGTTTATTCAAGTACTTAGTGGCAAATTTTTCCAGGACAAAGAAATACTTAAATTATATAACGAAGATGGACGGACTATTGCTCATGAACAAGTAAGACAAGGATGGAGAACAGAAGATAAAGAGATACTCAATTTATATGACAAAGATAGATGGACTGTTGCCCATCAACAGGCAGAACGTGGATGGACAACAAATAACAAGGAGATACTCAAGCTTTGTGATAAGTACGGTACAAGTGTAGCTCACGTTCAAGCAGAACACAGATGGACTACTGAAGACAAGGAAATACTCAGGCTTTGCAACGACTCTGGACGAACAGTCGCTCATATTCAAGCATCTCATGGATGGACTACAGAAGACCTAGAAATCCTCAAGCTTTGTGGTAATCTTGAATGGACTGTCGCTCATGAACAAGCAAAACAAGGATGGACAACAGAAGATCCAGAAATCCTCAAGCTTTGCGACAAGAACGGGTGGACTGTGGCTCATGAACAAGCACGCCAAGGATGGACTACTGAAGACAAGGAGATACTCAAACTTCGCGACAAGACCGGGTGGACTGTTGCTCACGAACAAGCAGATCGAGGTTGGACAACAGATGACAAGGAGATACTCAAGTTATGTAATATCTTTGGTCGGTTTATCGCTCATGTACAAGCGCTTCGAGGATGGACCACAGAGGATCCAGAGATTCTAGTCTTGGCCGCTTTTAACAACTTAACAGTAGCAGAAGTTCAAGCAGAACATTCAGGATGGGAACCGGAAGGAGAAGTCAAGGAAAAGTTCGTACAAGAACTTCAGGAGAACTTTCCTAAGGAAATAGTACAAGAAATACTCTGTAACATTGATAAGTTGAGGAAAAAGTATTTCAAGAGAATCTTATAAACGGGAGGTGAGAAAATGGAAACATATATTTTTAAGGAAGTAATCATTCAGGCAAAACGCTCAGGATGGATGTTGAATGAAGATATTCAAGAAAAACTACAACAAGAACCTTGTAAATTTAACGAAGAAAGATATAATAAATTAGTATTATCAACTAATAAAGCTTCAAGACAATTCTTCCAAAATATCCTAAAAAAAGAGTAACAAAAATGAATATAAGAAACTATAATCTAAGCGACGAAGAAATTCTAGAATTACCTATTGAGAAACAACGTCTAGTTGCGTATGCCCAAGTTCAACGTGGGTGGACCACAGAAAACAAAACAATCCTCCAACTCTCTTTATACTGGGGACGAACAATAGCTCATGAACAAGCCAGACAAGGATGGACAACAGAAGATAAAGAAATACTTACAACAGTAGATATTTTTGGAGAATATGTAGCTCATATTCAAGCGCAGAATGGCTGGGTTACGGAAGATCCAGAGATTCTTAAACTTGCTAACAAAGAAAAACAAACAGTTGCTCATATTCAAGCAGAACAAGGATGGACAACAAATAACAAGGAAATTCTCAAACTTTGTAACTCTAGAAAATGGACTGTTGCCCATATTCAAGCTAGACGAGGATGGACAACTGAAGACATAGAAATCCTCAAGTTAACTAACAAGCTTGGTCAGTCCGTCGCTTTTTTCCAGGCAATGAATGGATGGACTACAGAGAATCTAGAAATACTCAAACTTCACGATAAAAATGGGTGGACTGTTGCCCATGAACAAGCTAGACGTGGATGGACTACAGAAAATTTCAAGATTCTTAAACTAGCTGACAAAAATGGATGGACTGTTGCTCATGAACAAGCTAAGCGTGGATGGATTACAAGAGATTTAAGAGTTCTTACTATCAAAGATATGAGAAACAATACAGTAGCTGAAATACAAGCAAAACACTCTGGATGGACTCCTGATGATGAACTCGAGAAGAAGTTACTTCAAAAGCTTCGAAAACGTTCTGTAGAAGAAGCATCAAGAGTGTTGAAATCAATAAACGATTTATCTCTAGAGTTTTTTAGAAACGCCTTTAGATAGTAAGGAGGTATAAAATGGATGAAGATCGGTCTCAAATTCAAATTATGGAAAAGAAGTATCCTAAAAAGAAACTTCTAGAAATTGTTGATGAGACTCTGAAGAAAACTCTTGCACATGAGTTAGCCATCCAAGGAATGATTACAACTTCAAGAAAGATTTTACTTACCGCTGATAGAAATGGGAGAACTGTTGCCCATTATCAAGCTCTCTCTGGATATGTAGTTACAGAATCAGATATTTTAAAACTTGCTGATCTATGTGGAACGACGGTTGCACATCTACAGGCAAGTAAGGGATGGACTACAAAATCAAAAAAGATCTTAAAACTAGCTGATATAGATGGATGGTCAGTAGCTCATGAAATAGCTAGCAAAGGACACTTTTTTCCAGAAACTCAAAAGGAAGTTTTAAAAATCAGCGATATAAGCGGGTGGACTGTTGCCCATGAACAGGCAAGTAGAGGATGGATAACAAACGACAAGGAAATCCTCAGTCTTTCTACTCTTAGGGGATGGACTGTTGCTCATGAACAAGCAAAACATAAATGGACCACAGAAGATCCAGAGATACTAATGTTGAGAGATAAAGAGAAGTGGTCTGTGGCACATGAGCAAGCGTATCAAGGATGGACTACAAATGATATTAATATCCTTAAAATACGTGATGCTCTTGGAGTGTGTGTGTCTATGGTTCAGATCGAAGTTTCTGGGTGGATTTATCCTTCCAGTTTGGAAGAAAAGTTTTCCCGAGATTGTTTGTCTCTTATGAAGAAGATTTACACCAAAAAGGGTATTAATATGTTCCCGGAGGAGGAAAAAGATGGAAAGGAAGTTAAAACCAAGACAAGTAGTTTGCTCTTGTAAAAACTGTGGAGTAACATTTTCTTATGAAACAATATCAGGAACTCGTAGAAAATACTGTTCAGAAAAATGTAGAAAAGAGTCATTTGAAAGACGTCTTCAAAATAGAGTTTCCAGACCAAGAAAAAAGTCACTCGAGAACAAAAAAATATTTATCTGTCCTAAGTGTAGAAAGAAACATAATGATGGATACAAAGATTATAAAAACTCTTTAGAAAAACCTAAGTGGAAGTACTGTTATGAATGTAAAAGATTAGTCTCACAGTATAACTTATGAAATAACTTTAAGAAAGGAGGTTAAGATGTTCGAAAGCTTTGTAGAAGAGTTTGTTAAGAAACTCTGTGAAGTCATTCCTGGTCTTGCGTATACTTATGAAACATCAACCACGACTTACACTCTTAAACATAGTTCACGATCTCTTAAAGACGTCGATCCTGTATATAGCTTCATGCTAAGTTTTGTTTTAAAGAGATGTTTTCCTGAGGAATCTCATGTAAAAGTAGACGTGGATCACGAAATATACATCATAAATGAAGAAGTAAGAGAAATACTCAGTCTATGTGAAAAGTTACAAGTACAAGAAACCAAAAAAGAACAAACAAAGAGTAAGGAGACGTAAAACACTCGGGCGTGCCTCCACTCGTTGCACCTCCTTTCATGACTACTAACATCTTCTTCTGAGTGGTAGATTGACCAAGATGTCACTACCACTCGATTTTCATATCTCGAATAAAAATGAGCTGCCATAGGTTCCCCCACGACTTATGGTACCTGTCACACTTTTTTCCGTTGTACCTCCTTTGATGGTCTTAACGACTTCTCCAGAGTGGTGGATTGACCAAGATGTCACCACCACTCGTTTTTTTCATTTAAGGAAAACTTAAACGGTAAGGAGGACTTAAATGGACAAATATAGAATATGGGACAAACATGAAAAGAGATGGCTTGTAAGAAATGCTACAATCTGGGACCTAGTTACTTTATTCCAAAATAACCCAGTGTTTACAGAACCTACTGAGTCGCTTAAGAAACGTCTAGTCTTTCAGAGGTCCACGAGAATCACAGACTTGAAAAGAAGAGAAATCTTCGAAGGTGACATAATCAAAGATATGAGAGGTCAGAGGTGTGTGATCGTCTATGAATCAAGTATTGATCAAGCAGGTTTTGTAGCAGAGGAGATCTCGAAAAACACCGAGAAAACCAAACAGTGGTACTGGATGGGTCTGGTTATCGGAAACGTCTTTGAGAACGAGGAACTGCTCAAGCCGTGATGTGTATCATCTCCAGCAAGTGACTCACCACATAAAAAACGATACCGCAAAACTCCGCAGACGGTCTAGCGAGTTCTGAGATCACGTGGGCTATATATTTACATAGCGACGACAAAAAATGAATTTTTCACCCAAGACTTAAAACTCAACATTTAAAAACGACACCACTTCAGAAAGAGATTCTCGAGTAACTCGAGTTGCACTCCAGACACTTAAAACAAGTCAACCTCAAGACAACTCAAACCGTATACCAAAACACCAGTGACTCACCACATAAAAAACGATACCGCAAAACTCCGCAGACGGTCTAGCGAGTTCTGAGATCACGTGGGCTATATATTTACATAGCGACGACAAAAAATGAATTTTTTTACCTAAGCATCAACGTAGTTGTCCTGATATTCTGAGATTACAAGGGTAATATTCTCTCAAAGATGAGTCGAGAAGCAACAGAGGAACAAGAAGATCCAGTGATTCACCACATAAAAAACGATACCGCAAAACTCCGCAGACGGTCTAGCGAGTTCTGAGATCACGTGGGCTATGTATTTACATAGCGACGACAAAAGAAGTTACAAATTTCCCATATAGGTCTAACACAGACTCGATAGAACCCCAAGTCTACCATCACTGTATTTAATATACTATCCATATATTTATTTAGAAGAGTGATATATATCCGCGGGGAGAAAGCCCTCCTTTAAGCTACAACTCTTCCAGAGTTGTAGCTAATGTTATATAAATTATTATATAATCGTTATATAAGTTATCGTCATATAGACTACTATCCTGTAATCTAGGAGATTGCTATCCCACAATATAAGAGATTGCTATATCCCAATATAAGCTATCGTTATACACTTCGATATAAGAAATCGCTATCCCACAATATAAGAGATTGCTATATCCCAATATAAGCTATCGTTATACACTTCGATATAAGAAATCGCTATCCCGCAATATAAGAGAGTGCTATATCCCAATATAAGCTATCGTTATACACTTCGATATAAGAAATCGCTATCCCGCAATATAAGAGAGTGCTATATCCCAATATAAGCTATCGTTATATACCTCGATATAAGAAATCGCTATCCCACAATATGAGAGACTGCTATTATACGCTATTACTTATACGCACTACTGCTATACAAGCTGCTGTTATAGAGACTACTGCTATATAAGCTGCTGCTATATAATATAAGCCGCTGCTATATAATCGTCTATATAATGCGAGCTACTATTGTATAGACTGCTGCTATATAGACTGCTGCTTGTGTAATCCCTAAATATTATCTAAAGATAATTTGGAGATGTGACATTAAGATTGCGAGAAGAAACCCTCTATTAGACAGCAGCTATATAAGCTGCTGCTGTATAAGTTGCTGTCATGACATTATATCTTCATACTATTCCAAAAATATTCGAGAGTATTTGGAATTGACGACTATTATAGATTGCAGGGAAATCCCTTATTATGTAGTAGTTTGCATAAACTGCTATTGTATGATCGTTTATATAATCGTCTATATAATGCGAGCTATCACTATATAAGCTGCTGCTATATATGCTACTGCGATTATATGCTATCGCCTATATAAGCTGCTGCTATATATGCTACTGCTATATAATCGTCTATATAATGCGAGCCATCACTATATAAGCTACTGCTATATATGCTATCGCTTATATAAGCTGCTGCTATATATGCTATCGCCTATATAAGCTGCTGCTATAGAGACTACTGCTATATATGCTACTGCTTATATATGCTACTGCTATATAAGCTGCTGCTATATATGCTACTGCTATATAATCGTCTATATAATGCGAGCTACTGCTATAGAGACTACTGTTATATAAGCTGCTGCTATATAAGCTGCTACTATATATGCTACTGCTTATATAAGCTGCTGCTATACAGTATAAACTGCTGTTATATAGTTATCACATTATCGCTTTTCTATCTATCATTCCAAATATTATATTAATATTAGTATATAATTAATAACATGATAAAGAGCGATAATATTAATAACAAATAACAGTAGTTCACCCTACTATCTTTATTGCGGGTTCCCTGTAGGTTGTGCTGTAGGTTTACAGTTTCTCTTAGCGGACAATAATCTTTTAAAAGAGGGTAGAGCTCACCGTTACATCTTCTCCGTCGTCTATACCGGTCTCTAGAACATGCCCTCTCGGGGAGTGAATCCTCGTCGACTCTGAAGCAGGCCCGAGTGTGGTGACGATCAGGTCTTTCCTTATCATCTCTAAATATATCACTTTATATACGGAGTAGGGAAATGATGTTAGCAAAGATGTAAGCAGCACCAGTAGAGATGTAAGTGTACCATTCACCTTCCTCGATCTTGCTCTTTTTGACTTCGATTTCACTCTCTCCAATTCTCCTTTTTTAGGACTGTTCTAGCGGACACGTTTACAGCGCGACGTGAGGCGTCGTCAGACGCATGTAGACGTATGATCTTCAATTTTTATTCTCTGATAGGGGTTGGATTGAGGACTTTTTAAGTTTTCGAGTGACTCAAGTTATATATCAACAGTGTCGAGAGAGACGATATTATCAAGTGACTCAAGTAAGTGTACTAGACGTTTAAGACAACTCGAGTTACGTGTGAGAGTACAAGGGAAAAGTTTGAGATTCACGATTTAAAAACGATACCGCAGAATTTCTGAGACGGTCTCGCTGGTTCTAGGACTACAAGGGTAATTATTCTTCTATTAGAGTGGATCAAGAGTACAAGTTTCTTCATAAGTGGTTTATCTAAAAAAATTCCAAAACGAAGGAGGATTGGCTATGAAAAGGGTTATCGTAGGTTTGGTAGTGGCTATGGTGTTAGGGGTTGCTTCTTTTAGTTGTGCTATCGAACCCGTATTTTTTGCAGGAACAGGGATACATCTTGGAGAGGCAACGAAGGAGCAGGTTCTTAAACAGGTCAGGAAAGAATCACCGAGAAGTAGAATACAATGTAAACGGGTAGATTCTTCTGATGTTGAGATTTGTAGTGTGAACGATTTTATTTGGAGGAAGTCTCGTCTTGAGGTGAAGTTTAAGTCAGGTCGTCTTGCTCATACTCAGTCTTTTATTGCTGATTTACCGAGAAAAGATGTCGATAAGATTTTCGATATTTTGAAAAACGTCTTTAAAGACCCTGATGAAGTTACTACAGAAAAGAGACCTATGTTGAATGTTATCACGTGTAGGTGGTATCTGGAGAAGTATGATACGTTGATACAGTTTTTGACAACTGAACCTCATTCAGGGACAATAGCTATATCTTATACGTATTTGCCTTTAAGTGAAGATCAAGAGTAGTTGAGATGTGACTAACTAAATTCCTATTTTTGAAGGAATAGATCATCTATTCCTTCAAAAATGTAACCGTAAGATTTCTGAGGCCGAGAGAGTTTATAATGTGATTCGAGTGACTCAAGTTGTGTATCAAGGATACAAGAAAAAAATCAGAGACTCACTGTCCTAAAAACGATACCGCAAAACTCCGCAGACGGTCTAGCGAGTTCTGAGACTACAAGGGCAATAACTTTATATTCGCTGATTAAAACTGGAAACTTTACACAGATTCCAACTTAAACTAAAGGAGGATTGATTATGAAGAAGATTATTATGAGTTTGATAGTGGTTATAGTATTAGGGGTTGCTTCTTTTAGTTGTGCTATCGAACCCCTATTTTTGATGGAATCAGGAACTCACTTTGGAGAAGCTACAAAAGAGCAGGTTTTAAAACAACTTAAGAAACATTCTCCGAGATGTAGAATTGAATGTCCTAAACGGGTGGGTTCTTCCAGTATGGAAGTTTGTAACGCAAGTGGTTTTCCCTGGAAAGGATCAGAGTTTGAGGTGAAGTTTAAGTCGGGGCGTCTCGCATATACTCAGAACCTTGTTACTCAAGTTGCAGAAAAAGACATTGAGTTAATCATTGCTGTTATTTCTAAACAACTGGGAGATCCTGTGCAAATCACTAAGGATAGAAAGCCTATGTTAGACGTTATTACTTATGTGTGGTTTTCTGAAGAAGATGGTATAGTAGTTCAGCTTTTGAGAACAAGTCCTCACACAGAGACAGTGGCTGTAGTCTATACATACTTACCTCTAATGAGTGAAGAGGACAGATAAAACTAAAAAACAGAGGCCATTTGATGAACGTTGAAGTAAAGTTTAGAAGGGAAAATCCAGTTTTTCGAGCTAGTTACAAGAGTAATAATCAAGGAAAGAAACGCTTGACTATACAAGAGATTCTATCAAGGATCCAAAAACAGGAATTCTTTGAAGACGAAGAGTATCTGAAGGTAAGATTCAAAGGAAAAGGTGGATGGACTGTCGCTCATGAACAAGCTAGACGGCATTGGAAACCTGAAAATTCTCTTCCAAAACACATTCTTGAAATGAGAACACAGTCTGGATGGACAGTGGCTCATCAGATGGCTCGAGCAGGACTTTTTACAAACGACAAGGAAGTTCTTCTACTTCGTGATAAAAGCAATAATACAGTTGCTCATGTACAAGCTGGTCGTGGGTGGATTACAGAAGATCCAGAGATTCTCAGACTTGCTGATAAGAGTGGATGGACTGTTGCCCATGAGCAAGTAGAACAAGGATGGATAACAGAAAACAAGGAGGTACTCAAGTTACGTGATAAGTATGGATGGACCGTCGCCCATAGACAAGCAAGGTATGGGTGGACGACAAATGACAAAGAGATACTCAGATTATATAACGAGGATGGATGGACTGTCGCTCATGAACAAGTTAGACGGGGATGGATAACTGAAGACAAGGAGGTGCTCATGTTGCGTGATATCTATGGTTGGACTGTAGCTCATGAACAAGCAAAATTTGGATGGGTAACTGGAGATAAAGAAATTCTTAGACTGTCTGATAATACCGGATGGACTGTTGCTCACGTCCAGGCGGAGTCTGGGTGGATGACAGATGACTCTGAGATACTAAATCTTTCCGACAAGGACGGAACTACTGTCTCTGAAGTTATAGATAGATTTGTCGCAAAGACGCTATCGTTTTGAGAGATTGATCAAAGGGAGATAAGACTTCAATGAAATACTATGGTACAAGATTTATCTTCAAGTTTATCCCTGTTCCTGTGTTTATAACTAACAAGTTAAGACACAAGCAATTTCAAGGTGAAAGTTGGGTGTTTTTTGTCCTTATTAGGCCTTCAGTGCTTGAACAACATAGAGAACCTCTTATCACACATGAGCTTACTCATTGTAAATAAGCCTGGAAGTATGGAATCATTCCTTTTAAACTATTATACTGGTATTCGTCGAAATGGAGACTTAAATTTGAAATTGAAGGGTATACTACTCAATTAGTTGCTCTTTCTTTAGATGTCAGTCTAAGAAAACTAGCAATACAAGAAATGGTAAAAAGTATGTATGAGAAGTATGATCTTGGAATGTCTTATGAGGAAATTTACGATAAGTTTACTCAATACTTAAGAGAAAGAAACATTGAATTTTGATTTACATGTGACTTTATAATTACACACATAGAGGAGGTTTACTCATGAAGCTTAGTAGATTGGAACTTTTTTTCTTGAAGTCTTTTTCAAAAAACGTTAATATTTTTATTCCAAAAAACAACTCAATGGAGTGGAAAGTGATTTCTTTCGAACCAACTATTATAGGAAAAGATCCTGAGAATGAAGAGGCTTTTAGGAAGTCTCGGAGCTTGATTAACGATATGATTAGAACATATCTTGAGACGAATTCTGAGTACTCGACTCAAGAACTAAGAAACTTTCTTTCAGAAGAGATAAAGAAGTTGGAGAAAGGAGAACAAACCCGATGAAATCAGAGTACATATTCAATTCACAAGAGTGGAGTTTATTTCACGGTCTTCTATCTTCTTTCAAGGACGATTTCACGGATATCATTATCCAGAAGAACAAGATTTCTCTCTACAATGATACAAATACAGGACTATATATCGTATATCCTGTTATCCCAAGTTTCGACGAAAATTTTAATTTAACTCTTAATAGTATAAGACAACTTGTTCCCATTTTTGATATTTTTAAAGGAAGTGATGAAATACGATTAGTAGTGGATCCATCTCTTAAACAATATGTTGTTTCTGATGATATGACAAAAATTTCAATAAGATACACAGATACTATTTACAATATCAAAGCAGATAATAGCTTCTTTTCTCATATAGAAGAGTTCAAGGATCTAAGTTTTTCCCTTCCTTCAAAGTTGTTTGGAAGAGTTATAACAATAAGCGAGAATTTCAAGACTCCTGAAATTATTATGAAACAAGATGTTTCGTCGTTGAAGTTTAGAATCGAGTCAAATGCTAAGTATAGACACGGAGAGATCACTCTTAGAAATAGCATTACGAAAAGGGTTCTTGATGAGATATTTGGGTCTTCTAATAAAGATGAGACAGTATTTTCTGTTATTCCGTTTATAACGATTTACTCAATAAATCCAGAGCAGGATCTCATGATAGATATTATTAAGAAACGAGACGGGACAGATGACAATGGAAAGATGCTTTTAAAACTTTCTACAGAGTCTCTGGAAAGAAAATTTTCTGTGTTTGTGTTTCAGACTTTGAGAGGGATGTTCGAAACGTTCTAAATGAAGTTGCTTATTACTTTTCTAGTTTTTCTTTTTAATATACTATCAAAGGGAATCGTTGTCGGTTTATTACTGAAACGACTCTTGTTGACATACCTGAATGTTGATTTCCAAATTTTTGATGGTATTATTCTTGTTTTGATTTGTAATCTTCTTTTCTCTCCAGGACCTATTAACGTAGAAGACGAAAACGACGAAGGAAAGTGTTGAGAAGGAGGTTCTATGCAATCGACTCATAAGGGAATCTTTATTGATTCTTACCCGATTAGTTTCGATACAGAAGAGTCTCAACATACTACAATGACATTTTTTACAACAAGATGCGAGCTGGATTGTTACGGATGTCATAACAAGACTTCTTGGGAAAGAGACCCTAAAATTTTACAAAAAATACTAACTCCAAAAAAAGTCTTAGAAAAAGTAATTTTTTCGAGAGAAGTCCTGGGTGTTGACATGATTTCTCTTTCTGGGGGAGAATGTACGTTGGAGCAAGAAGATATTGTTCTCTATAACAAGATGTTTTACGACGAGGGTCTTAAAGTAAGGATAGAGACAAACGGTCAACACCCTATATCGTTGTTCTATATTCTTGAAAACTCTCCAGTGTATAAAGTTGTTATGGATGTCAAGATTTCTCCTTCGATGGACCCTGTGAAAGTTCTTAATATTCTCAAGGGAAGGAAGATACGTTTCGAGGAAAACGAGGAGAATATACGGAAAGGTTTAAAGCTTAAAGAGATCTATTTTAAACATCTTGAAAGATCTTATCTCTTTTGTCTAAAGTATTTTTGTCCTGTTTCTTTTAGAACTGTAAAATATCCACTTCTAGAAGAAAATGAAATAAGCGAAATTGAAGAGTGGTGTAAGCAAAGAAAAGCTCCGTGGAAGTTAAATAACTTTATAGAAGTTTGAATTAATTCAAAGTTTTAGGTTAATTGTTTAATACTTTTTGTTAAGAGTCTGGAATTTTCATCTTTAGACAGAAAAAATAAGGAGGATAGGGATGAGTAGTTTTCTGACTGTTTTTGAGTTTAGGAATAATTCTGAGGCTGATCCTGTGACACGAAAGACGATATCAGACAAGTTTATCGAGTTCTTCGAGAAGATCGATTTCCGAGGAAGGGATCTTTTCAAATTCGTCTTTATCGACTCTTACTCGGAAATCCACAAGGAATACAAAGATAAAGAAGAGCTTAAGAATCTTTGCAAAGATTTCTTCTCATCTCCTTCTTTTCTTGATGGTAAACCACCCTTTTTTATGGGGATCATAGGTAGCTCCATTTCTGCCTATGATTTCTATTCCAAAAATACTTCTACAGGAGTTATTAGAGCGGGGTTCGGACAGTGTATTATCTACGACGGTCTTAACGATCTTTACAAGACTGACAAGAAGACTCGACTTTTTACTGATGTGAATTTCAGAATGGAGAGTGTTTCGGGTAACTTCTGTTTTTCTGCGTACAACAGAAGAGAGGAGATGTTAATCTACGGGACAAATTATATGGAGCTCTACTCTAGACAAGATGATCATTGTATGTTTGTAACAAACGTCTATCAGGAAGATTTTTCAAAGGTTGATATTTACACCATAAACAGAATTACTTCGACAGGGCAATCCTTTAAGGTATCTGGTCAACAACTACTTTTTGCGGATAGAGTTATGTGTGTCTTAAGCGGGGGTCTGGACTCTACGATAGCTTTAACTTTATGTAAAAGACTTGGTTATAACGTTCACGCTGTTCATTTTAGCTATGGACAGCATTCTCAAGAAGTTGAAGTTGAATGTAGTAAAAAATTATGTCAACACTTTAATGTTCCATTGATTGTCTGTGATGTGGATAGTGTCTTTAAGAAATTTGGATCCTCCGTTATTACTGACCTCGATTTTGTTGTTGATAGAGCTACAGATCTTGATACAATGGTTAGCTATGTTCCAGCAAGAAACACTATATTTGCTTCAATAGCTTGTGGGTTGTCTGAGAAAGCGGGGTGTTCTAAAATAGTATATGGTGCAACAATGGATGACTCGTTTACAGATTCAAGTCAAGGATTCTTCCTAAACTTAAATAAACTCTTTAAGTATTCTTCGGATGCCTTTAAAACTATTACTGTTTTAACTCCTTTTATTAACCTAACAAAGAAAGAGATTCTTCATATTGGATACTCAATAGGTGCTCCGATTGATCTTTCGATCTCATGTTACAACCCACAGAAAATCGACGGTGTCTGGTATCAATGTGGAAACTGTGCGAGTGATGCCTTAAGAGAGTACTCACATAAACTTCTCGGTATTGTAGATCCAGTACCTTACCTAACGAAGCCGTTTTCTGAATACTATAAGTCTGTTAAAGAGGTTTATCCGGATTGGGAATCTTTAAGAAATTCTCCCCTTTCTTTGATAAATAGACAAAGCATTCCCTTCTATAAGTACCTCTCTTTATAACTAACTGTGGAGGTTTTTTCTCAAATGGCGGATAGTTTTGATAGGTTCAAGAGACTGATTGACGAGTTCATAAAAAACGCGGATATAGCGAAGCAAAATGCTAACTTTGTTAGGAGTATTCCAGTATTAGAACATATTTTGGTTAGTGAAATTTGTAAAGAATATCTTTTTTCAGAAATATGTTCCACTATTCCTCTGAGTGATCTTCACAGAGAAGGATGGGTCTACGTTCATCAGACACATAAACTTAGTCCGTATTGTCTTGGGTTGAGTTCAAGAGATATAGCTGAGTGGGGTCTTTTCTCTCTCGCAACAAATGAGAGAAGAAGTAAACCTCCAAAAAGACTTGATACTCTTTTTCAACAATGTGCAAACTTGATATGTCTCGTTTCTCAGGAGTGTTCAGGTGCTGTGTCTCTAAATGATATCTCCACAGTAGCTGCGGGATATCTATACGTAATTGAAGAAATCGAAAAAACAGATAAGTTATCAGACTATGAACTTAAGAATATATGGCAGACATTTCTTTATAATATTAATCTTCCGTTTAGAACGGGTAATAGTCCCTTCACAAATATTACATTAGAATTCGGACAATGTGACCCAAGGTTAGCAAACTTTCCAATAGTACATGCGGGAAAGTTATATCAACAAACATACTCTCAAATACCATCAGAGTATTTCGATAGAATAAACATGTCTTTTATATCCTCAATGATAGAGGGTGATGCGGAGGGAAACCCGTTTACATTTCCACTCATCACAGTAAATGTTTATAACGATTTTAAATGGGATAATCCCTCTTGGTTGTATCTTGTTGAGAACTCTGATAAGTTTGGGGGATTTTACGTTCAAAACTACAGGAAGATAGGGTTCGAAAAAGATACCATTTGGAAGAAATTTAATCCTTATTTGAAACCTTTCGAAGTAGGAATGATTTACAGTAATTGTTGTAGAATGACTTTTGATCTAAACCTTGTCGAGGTTATAACGGGAAGTAATCCGTTCCATAGTGGTTCTGGAGTGGGTGGTATCGGAGTTTATGCCATTAACATTAATAGACTTCTCTGGCTCTATAAGAAAGATTTCGAGAGACTTAAAGAATCTCTCGATTATCTTATAGAAGTCGGGCAGAGTTTTTTAAACGCAAAAAGGAATTGGATACAGAAACATTATACAGATCTTTATCCCTATGTGGCCGCCTATCAAAAAACCACTAAAACGTTGTATAACATCTTTTCAATTGTAGGTGGTCATGAAGGTCTAATCAATGCAGGGTTTGAAGAAGGCATCTTTGACATCGAAGCAATAAAATACTCTCACAAAATACTCCAATTCGTTTTGGAGAAACTTGATAGTATAATGAAAAGGGATCAGGTATTGGTTTCTTTAGAGTTTGCGCCGAGTGAGTCTGCATCTCCTTATCTTGCGAAGAAAGACCTACAATTTAAAGACAAATTACTTGAGTTTATCAACAAAAAAGATGTTCGTGGAATTGGTGACGTGACGAACATTCCGTTTTTTAGACAGTCTATTTTACAGATACTTAAAGAAAGGGGGATAATCTAGAGGATGAAGTCTTATTCAGAAATGTATGTGTCAGGAAATTCTGAAACGGGAAACGTCTTTTTAACGTCGGGATTCCTTCCACCTTTTCAAGAAGAAGATTTATTAAAACAGATAGATGTTTCTTGTCATTTTCAGAGTTACGCTACAGGAGGGTCAATCCTTCATCTTTTCCTGGGGGAAGAGATAAGTGTTGAGAAAAAAGTCGACATTATCAAAAAACTTACAAGTACACCGCTACAGTATTTCACACTGACTTCAACCTTGATGAAATGTAATAATTGTAAAGAGAAGATTGTAGGGAAACATAATGTATGTCCTAAATGTAAGTCAAAAGATGTGACTTTATGGAGTAGGCCAATTGGGTATTTTAGACCGGTTTTAAGAGATAATATTACTGGTGATTTTACGAGTGCAAAGTATCAATACTGGACTAAACCTAGAGTAGTAGAGTTCTCTCAAAGACGTCTAGTTGTTGAAGATGACTACGAGACATTTTTAGATATGTAGGGAAATTTATGTTTGACGTGAGTGTTAGTCTTATCTATAAAACGAAGCAGGGAGAAGAACGAAACTTAATCCCGTATTGCTCAAAACTAGAGTTTGATATGGGGTGTCGTATCTCAAACCTGTTAAGGTGGGGTATTGTCAGGTATCACACCAATTTTGACGTTCTTAGAACTCTGGATAGATCTTCAACGGAGCTTTTGGAGATTTATCCTCTTGACACCCCGTTTTCACTAATCATCAAGACAAAGACAAACATTGTGGAAATTCCACTGTTATGTACTAATATCGATGTGATTCGAGACAACACTCAGAGGGACGGGTTATATCTTCATGAGAAACTTAATCAACCTCTAGAGTGGATTTTCGTACCAGCATACGAGATCTTCCTTAATAGGGATTCTCAACTTAAGGAATTGAATTTCTTTGAAAATTATATTACTCCAGAGAAAGTTATACAGAAGTTTATAGACGATGATCCATCGTTTAGTATTTCACAGACAGAGGTTCAGAAAAGAGATTTTACGTATAAGATAGTAACAGGTCAGAGTTCTCCCGGAACAAAGCTTCCTGGAGCTCTCAAAAGTTCTTTTACGAAACAGGCTTTAAAGGGACAAGTTCAACGGAGGTTGGGGATAATTAGCTCACTTCTCGCGACTTGTAACTCAATACTTGATACTATTACGAATATTATCAATACGTCTTTCTCTTTTTTCAATGGTTTCATAAAAGATGTTTGTAATAAAATATCAAATCTTATTAGAGGTGTCGCTCAGAAAGTTAGAGGTTTACTTTTTGACATACTAAAATCACTTCCTAATGCCGGAACACTTCTAGGACCTATCTTAACGGTACTTGAAGTGTTCCAACAACTTTTTCAAGGAATCATTGGTCTTGTTTCGAAGATCATGCAACCAGTGAGAAGTTTAATCTCAGGTATTTTTAGAACTATATCTACTCTTGTGGGATGTGCTGAACAAGTCGTGTCATCGGTTTTAGCAATTCCATCTGCTCTTTTTATGGGAGTGGAATCTGTGTTTGAAACAGTATTAGGAATTCCAAATACTTTTATCACAGCATACGATAGTAATTACAAGTGGTGGTCGGGAAAAACTAATCAATTAACAAATCTTATTGACGATCTTTCGATTATTCTTCCTCAATATAACTGGTATCTCCCTCCATCACTTACCAAAAACTACAAATTGAAATTAAACAACATTTGGCCTCAGACATACACCTCAACACAGATATCATATATACCAACATACACCCCTAAACCATATATTTTCTCAGAGAACGTTTCGGGAAACCTGCAACAGGTGGAAGAAAAGAATATTCCACAGGAAATAGTAAATAAACCTATTCCTATAGAGAATACTACAGAGTGGTCAGAGGCGTTTGGATCTGTAACTTCGGGTCAACCTTATATGCCCTTTGTAGGAATAGAAGAGATTTCTTCGCTAAAAAATATCATCCTAACGGGTCTTCCTTCGTATCCAGAGGATATCTCTAAGGGTGTTTCTAACGAGTTAAACAAGACGTCGGAGACAATTCAGGCAAATAATAACATTCCAACCGAACTTAAAAAGGAATTTCAAAAAGTTACTGAGAAGTGTAATAATATAACTGAAAAGCTAGTAGATAATTCAGTACCATTTGAAGTTTTAGTCGCATCACCTATAATGGGGCCTTCTGGTTTCTTGAGTAGTGAGGTCTCTGGGGTGACGGTTAGCTTTGAAAAAAACGAGCAACCAATACCAGTGTATAAACAGACGAAACAGGTAGTTGATCAGATCATCAATATAGTAGAATCGGATCCGAGTTTTCCAGAAGAGACGAAGAAAAGTCTTGAAGATCTTTCGTTCAATCTAGATTTGTTAATAAATTCAAAACAGAGTATTCAGTCTGGGTTCTCCATAGAAGATCCAACGTATAATACAGCTAAAATTACTGAGAAAATTTTCTCTCAGGAAAAGTTTAAGAGTTTATCTCAAGAGTCAAGTGATCTAATCTCAGAGATGAAAAACGAGCTTGTTCAGTTTGTTGAAAACGATCTTAAAAACGAGATCAATTCACAGATACAAGATCCAGCTTTGAAAAATGAACTCCTTGATATGGCTGATGAAATCATCTCAGAGTTGAATGACAATTTTTCTGGTCTACCTCCTGAATTAACTACTATTCTCGAAGATGGTCAGTCTTCTGAGTGGTATAACAAAACAGTCGATCTTGCTAAAAGCTACTTCGTCGATCTTAATAAGTTTATCGACACGTTTACTCAAGCAATCCTTGAGACTCACGCTTTGTTAAATGACTGTGAGCAACAGACTGTTGTAGATTTAGGGATGTTTACCTCAGTAAAAGCAGACCCATTCCAAGTCTCTCTTATTATCGAGCACGATGATTATGAGACCATAGGGATAAAAGAGGCAACAGCAAAAGAATTTCCTCAATCTAAAATTCCAAGAGAAACCAAGTATTCTACTATCGCTGGTACAACTCTTGGGACTCTCTCGAGGTCGTTATATGATCTTTGTCCATGTCCTTTAGTCAATGCTTCTTCAATAGTCTATGTTGTTGATAAGTCAGAACACAAAGTGCACTATAGATACAGAGTCTATCCTGGAGGAGATAAAAGGATTGACTGGTATCTTGATTTCAGTAAAACCTCACATGATTTAACCAAAGGTCATCTTGGAGTAAAGAGTGCGGTTATTCAGACAGTAAAAAAACCTACGAGTCTTATCACAGATTTAACGAAAAGTCCTAGTAAATTCTTTGAAACTTATACAAAGATTCGTTTAAGAACAGATACAGTTGTTGAAGGGAATCAGATTTACACAGGATTAGATGTTCCTATGAGTGATTTTTCTAAGTCGATTTTTACAGCAGAGACACTTTATGTTGAACCAAAAGGAGGTCCTATATCAGATAGCGTATACAATATAAGATGTGATACACCTCTAGAGTTTTCAAGAGCAGTACTCCAGTCAATTGGAGATTTGTCAAATAGACTGTTTTTCGACTCAGAGGAGAAACAGGATTATATAATGTTTACAGAAGATGTAGATCTCTGGCCACTTGTTTGGCCGGGTGATATCATTGAAATCCTTCTTTACCCACCCGTAATAACTGATTTCCTTTCTGGACCATGGTTAGTGAGAAGCAAGACTTTGACTCTTGATAGACAGGGAGGAAACGTTCAAAGAGTGGGTGTTACATTTCGTTTGAATCGTATTGCTCCACGAGACCCTAAGAAGGCCTCATCAATACCACAAGCTACAGATATTGTGAAAAAGATGTATGGACTTCCTTGGGAAAAGAAGAATAGACTGATGGTAAATATAAAATAAATGAAAGGAGGTTTACGATGGATGGAGATAAGCTTCTTTCCACAGTAGACGATGTTGTCCTGTCTGTTGATGAACTCATAAAGAAATACAATGAGTTGAAAGGAGTTGTGCGTGTGATACAGTCCGCTATCACAGGGAAAGTAATTGAGTGTCAACAGAAAGGTCAGGAAGGAGAGGCAAAACGATGGAATGAGTATGTAGAACTAATTCATAAAGTTATCGGTCCTCAATGTCTAGATCATAATAGTAATATAAGCACAACAGAGAAAAAATCAAAGAAAGGAAGAAAAAGATGGGTACAAATGCCACTATTCCAAGAGACGATATAGTTTATGGATTCGGACAACATCTAGTATTTGATGGATATAAAGGTTCATTTGCTACTCTCGATAATATGGATGAAATTTTCAAATTTCTTGATACTCTTCCAGGCATCATTGGTATGACAAAGATAACTTGTCCTTATGTAATAAGATATAATGCTCCCATAAAAGAAGACTCGGGAATTACAGGGTTTGTGATTATCGCAGAAAGTCATATCAGTGTTCATACATTTCCATTCAAGAGATACGTGAGTATCGATGTTTTCTCATGTAAAGAGTTTAATGTTGACCTCGCAGTAGAGTATATTTTGAGGACTTTTCAAGTAGAACAATATGAGAGTAAAGTCACAAAAAGGGGACTAAAGTTTCCAAGAGGTCCTGTGTCCCTTATTTAATTTTTCATCTTGACATTTTTACATTTTTAGGAGTATCCGATGAATGGACTTTTAGATTTGAAAACACAAGATATGTATCTTTTTTATGAATGGCTTTCCAATTCAAGAAAAGATTTACCTGATCACTTTTATAAGATTAAGTCAAGAGTCTTTCTTAGCTGGTTTGCGTTTTTAGTCAACTCGAATCAAATCGGGTTTATCAACGATCTATTTAACCATTGGGATTTGTTGTCAGTTTCTTCGAGAGTAATTCTTGAGTGTTTTAAGGATCTTGTCTCGAGAGGGATAGTTACTCTTAAACCAAAGAATCAGATTGATAACTTTCTTGTGTGTTTATCGTATTCGTCAGATAAAAGAGTTCAAGATGTAATGGATATAATAAAAGAGTTAGATCTTGATAACCAAGAAAAAGATAGAGTCTTAAGAGTGATAAAGGGGTTAAATCCTATTGAACTTCAAATACTTAAAGAAACAAATTATATTAACACTTTAAAAAGTGAGTTGATCCCTTCGGTAACAAAAGAAAAACAAGGAAACTCTTTTGTAAAGAGTTTCTTAGAGCGTCTGAATGAAACTAGACTCTACATAGAGTCTGCAAAGACAAAAAGGTCTCAATGTCAAAAAATATGTACGTTAAGACCATCAAGACAGGTAAATTTTGATATGGGAGGAGACGAAGAGAAGATCAGAAAAGGTCAAATCGATCTTCTATTTATTGGAGAAGCTCCTGGCGAAGAAGAAGTGAAACAATCTAAACCTTTTGTAGGTCCTTCGGGAAGATTGCTTAGAGAGTATATCAACACGAAACTAGAGGGATTTTCATGGGTAATTTCAAATTCGTGTCTATGTAGACCTCCAGAAAATAGAACACCAACGAGAGTTGAAATTGAGTGTTGTAATGAACTTCTTTTTAATCTGATCGATGTTGTTCGACCTCGAATAGTTGTAGCAGTAGGAGGCACTGCCTATATAGCACTTCGCAAATTTTTCCACAATCAATTCCCAAAAGATTTGGGAATAACCAAACTACATGGATCTTTTGAGGATTTTGCGACACCTTCAGGAATAATAAGCAAGTTATTTGTGATTGTACATCCCAGTTTCGTAATTAGAAACAAACCAAAAAATATACACTACTTCGACGAAGGATTTGAAAGACTTAGAAACCATCTTAACTCATCGAGTAGTCTTCCAACGACTACTTCTCCACAGAGTACTATAAAAGTGTTATATGATGATTCACAATCTTCGTTTCTATTTAAATACCCCGAGAAGTATTATGACGTTGATAAATACTCTATTGTCGACATTCAAACCTTCGAGAAGAAGATCTTGTTCTTGTGGAAAAATATCGAGACGGGAACAACTGAGTTTAAAACTATTCCATACCAAAATTACTACTACAGTATAAGTAACACTGCTAAGCCAGTAGTTCATTCAAGTGAAGTGGATAGGAATCATATCTCTAATGTATGTCTGCTACCGTCAGGAAAGTGGGTTCAAAGTGGTTTGGGAAAGTTTTCGAGACAAGAGACTACAGAGTATGAGAGTGATGTACATGTTACTAGTAAGTGTCTCGTGGATTGGAAGTTAGAAATAGAGAGACAGGGAAAAATCCCGAGGTCGAGCCCATTTTCATACTGTATTGTTGATATAGAGGTTTATGTTAAAGATGGGAAGTTCCCTAAACCCGAGGAGGCCTTTTACCCTGTTGTTTTATGTTCTATATATTCCAGTTTAGATGGGTCGATGACGGTGTTTTGTTGGGATGAGTTTAATAGGGAGCTTCCGGAGCAAGATGAAGTTATAATTGAGTTGCAAGGTAAAACTAGTGAGGTACAATATAGTATAAGAAGAGTTGGCTCGGAAGAAGAGCTTATCAGAGAATCAGTAAAACAAATACTTAAACATGATGTGGTAGCAGCGTGGAATAGTATATTTGACCTTGGGTATCTTTATACGAGGTCAAATAATCTTAACTTATCTCCAGAAAAACTCTTTACTAAGATCGAAGGTCTCTCTCCTAAAGTGGATTTACCTAAGTATATCTTTGACGTTCCGGGTCTAGTCTGTATGGATTTGTTGACCTGTTATAAGTTTATAACTCCACATGAGAGGGAAAGTTTTGCGTTGGGATATATTGCGGAAACTGAGCTTGGTGTCTCGAAACTTGAGAGAGGTTCAAGGTTTAATTTTGTATGGGAGTCAGATATAAGATATAGTATTAAATACAATGTGATGGATGTTGTCTTATGTGAAAAGATAAATCAAAAGTTAAACATACTAGAGTTCTTTAACGAGCTTAGATTTTTCTATTGTGTTAATTGGAATAGTGTACAGTCATCAAATAAAGCTCTTGATGGATTGATATACTATTTTTGTAAGAAGAATGGTTTTTACGTTAGAAGTAAACCCAAGAAAGATAGGAGAAGAGATCTTATAGGTGGTTTCGTTCATGAACCTGTACCAGGTCTTCATGTAGTAACTCAATTCGACTTTTCAAGTCTATATCCAAACATCATCATTACAGGAAATATCGATGGAAGTTTATTATCGATGAAGTTGAAAGATCATGACGATGTACTTAGGTATATAAAATACGTTTCCAGTGATGGTAAGGAAGATTCTGAAGTGAATGTTGTGTTCTTTGATGTTGACAGTCAGACTTCATCTGAAAGAAAGTGTTTAACGTCACAAGTAGAGAGTTATCGACAGGAGATGAATGGAACGTTTCTGTTCAATGGAACGTTTTTTGATGGAAGAAAGAAGTCTGTGTTTAGTATGATTCTTGAAGAGCTTCTTAGCCGAAGGAAACAAGAGAAAAAGCTATTGAAAGAAACTAAAGATAAGCAACATGATCTAAAACAAAGAGTGTATAAGGTTGCGGCAAATGCACTGTACGGTTATCTTGGATTCGAGGGGTCGAGATTTATCGATCCTAACTTGGTTGAAGCTGTGACTTTGACGGGTCAGATGTTAAATAAATGCGTTTCATGGTTCACTGAAGAGTATCTTGGCTCATATTTTACGCGATCGTCTCTTAATGAGTTTAGTGTTAGTGAAGATATTACTAAAAGTGTAGTTACGTACGTAGTTGAGAACTTCTATGAACCGACGAAACATATACCTAATCGTTCGTATATAGTTTATGGAGATACTGACTCGATATTTATAAAGTCTCCAAAAGTACTCTTAAACGTCTCCGAAGAGACTCTCGAAGATATAACAAGGCAACTTAGAGATAAGTTCTTCGAGTTCACCTCCTTAGTTGGAAAGATTTTTATCAAAAATCAAAATCCAAGGTTAGTTCTCGAGTTTGAGTATCTTGGTAAGATGTTTCTTATTAATGCAAAAAAGAGGTATGTTGTTTATAGTACTTATCCCGAAGTGAAGCTCGATATTAAAGGATTTGATTTAAAGAGAAGTGATTATCCATTTTTCTTTAAGGAAAGTTATAAGAAAGTTCTGGAAATGCTTCTTATCGAAGGAAAATCTATTAAGGAAATACAAGAGTTTATACTTGTTAAAGATGAGGAGTCTCGAAGTCTTCTCAAAAAGTTCGATCCGAGCGTCGGGAAACCAGTTACATGGGTCAGGGAATCATATAGATCTATAACTCCAGGTGTGAGAGGTATGATATTGTTTAATAACCTTTTCCAGAGGGTTTTTCAGGAAGGTTCAAAAGGAGTATTATTTCCTATACGATTACTTCCTCATTATGTTCCTCAGGAAAAACTTCAGTCATATATCAATGAATTATCTTCATTGACTTCAGCAACATTAAATATACAGAAAGAGGTAAATGAGGCTAGGTGGTTGACTGTCCCTTGGGATATTGATAAAGAACTACTTGATCAGATACTTTCGAAGTTGAATGAGTGGTTTTCTATATCTGTGAGTGAATGGGTACAAACAATGTGGATAGATAAGATGAAAGATATAGGATTGTTGGGTAGAAAGGTAGTTCAGATTTAATGAAGACGTTTAGGCAGAAGGGGATTAATTTCGAAATAGAAATAGCGAAAACTCTTTCCAGGTGGATTGGTGATTCTAAACGGAAATATTGTCTCTGGAGAAGTTTAGGATCAGGAAGTCTTGCTACAAGAGCTCAAAATTTTGAGTTTGTTGAACAGAGTGGAGATATCTGTGCTTTAAGTGAAAAAGGGAGGGAGTTTACTTCAAGGATCTATGTGGAGTGTAAAAGGTGGAAGACCCTCGATAGTCCTTTCGAAATTATCGATAAGAATAAGTCGCTTAAATTTATAGATGTGATACAGGGTGCTATCGAGAATATCGGAGATCAGAGGAAAATTCCCTGGGTTATTATTAAGAGAGATTATTCCTCTTCTACCCTTCTTTTTACTCTTTGTCGTTACATAAACAGATTTTATTTATCCGCTTCTTTGAAAATCCAAATATCTCAATATGAGATCTGTGTAGTATCACTAGAGGAATTAATAAACAAGATTACATGGGAATCATACAAGAAATTTCTAGATGAAATGTTTCAAGACTGTATGTAGACATTAGACAAAAATTACCTAAAAGGAGATAGAACATGGATCGATTGCTAAGTTCATCAGGAGAATCTTTTTGCCTTTTTATCCCTGGATTCGTGGGGAACATAACAAAGTGGCTGGAAGAAGCACAAAGAGATCATGGAGAAGCTTTGAAACGGGCTTTTAAAGAGTATACACCAATATTGATCGTTAGTTACGGTAACCTAATACCTCTTAATAATAAAACGATAAAGAAGCAAGATGAAAAGACTCGGTATAAAAACATCTTGTCTTACGCTTTTGAGAAGTGGAAGGATGAAACGGAATCCTTGGAAGGGATTTGTCAAATAATGTTAGATTCGGGAGGATTTCAGATCGTTGTTGGACGTATTTCGAAGGATGAAGTTCCGTTGCTCATGGAGACGTATTATAGTTTCGTGAAGACTCTAAATGAGACAGAGTCACATAAACTTCATAGCTTCTTCTTCCTTGATGTTCAGTTGTATAATTCGTTTGGAGTATGTATGGAACGTGAAATGGTTAAGTTTAATCTTGAGTCTGTTGAAAGGTTATTCTCTCTTGGCTTGAATAAAGATGAAGATCTTTGGAAGAAATTAATTTTTATTGTTCATCCAACGTCAACTGTAAAGTTTAAGATCTGGGAGAGAGTCGTGGATAAACTCTTTGAAAAATGTCAAACTCTTGAGGCTCTTCCCAGAAGGTATGCCGTAGGTGGTATCGCTGTTAATCCCTCAAGACAAAAAGAGTCAGTTGTGTTGTTTTGGGTGTATGGGTTGATTTATCTTTTGTGGTCGTTTCTTAAACGTGGAGTTCCTCTGGAATTCTTTTCAGGAGTTCATTTTCATGTGTTGGGGCTTCTTAGTCTTCATTTTATAGTGGGTGTTAATATGGTTGCATATTATTTGCAACGTAAATATGGAGTGGTTCTTAATTTTAGTTTTGATGGGACTGCCGCTGTGAGTAAAGTCTTTAGAGCGAGACGTATGGGTTTCGTTGATCCTAAGACGTTGTGTTATAAAGAGATTTCGCTTAAGTCAAAAGATTTAGGAAACCCGGTTCAAGTGGGAAGTAGTTTGACGTCTGAAACTTATTTTTATAAGATAATAAATGAGTTGTGGGAAAGCGTTGGATATGTGCCTTCGAAAGAGTATACCACAGTTTATAATAACAAGACAGAGACGTTTCACAAAGAAGTGATACCTTGGGTGTTTTTCCTTGATCCATACTTTCATCAAACATATTTTAAGAGATTCTTTGATGTGGCTAGAGAGGTAGTCGATCGTTATATTGAATCGGGTAACACCTCTAGAATTTGGGAAATCGTTAATTCAGTCTGTAGTGAGAGTTCACTCGATCATAAAAAACTCATATTTAGGCAGTTGAGTACTGTCTTCAAGATTATTGATGAAGTTATTGAAAATCCTAAAAACTACGATTTTGAGACAAACATGTTGATGAAGTTTTATGGTATTTCAGAGGCAGAATGAAAAAAGGAGGTTTTCATGCTTACCTGTAAGGAGATACTCAAAGTACTTCTTTCCGATCTTCCTCAAGATGAGAATCCCGATAAACGAGTGTATTATATTTATCTACAGAAACTTTTAGCGAAGTTACTTCTGGTTGATGGAAGTCGATATATCAACAAGAACTCTTCCAATACAAATAAAGATCTCCAATCAAGTACAGAAAAACAAATATTTTCAGAAGTCTTTGCAGAACTTCAAGAATCCGATCAACATTATTTAAATAAATTAAAGCAAGTTTGTATAGAACATCTTGAGAGACCAGAACTATCGGGTCGAGAGATCTACGAAGTGAAAGTTGCATTATACGAAGATGTTGAGAGCTACTCCGAGTTGGTAGATGACCATGTTCCTATCTCTCAGATCGAGCTCTATATAGACACGTTACATAAGTATTTTGCTGTACTGGATATCAAGGGGTCTCTTAATAATTTATTTAAAGATTTAACAAGCTTCCTCTATGAGAAGACTCTACTCGAGCAAAGCGTAGAAATATCTAAATTCCTTCAAAATTTAGGTAACGTTTTTCTCAAGAGTACAGAGAGGCTAACCAGTGAGTCTTATCTTGGTCTGAAGAATCAAGAAGTGTGTGAGTTATCGTTTACATCTGACGAAATTAGGAAATCTCTTATTGCTCTTTCTGATCTAGTCTCTAGAAAACAAAAGAAAGTATCGTCAGGATATTCGTCTCTTGATAATGTTCTTCAGGGTGGTTTCGAGAGTAGTAGAGTGTATGTCTTTTGCGGTAAACCAGGTCATGGAAAATCGTCACTCCTTCTTAATCTTGCGCTGAATGCTTCAAGATTCTTATCAAAAGATCAATTCGTCGTGTATATTACTTTGGAGAATGATGTCCTTGAGACTACCGAAAGACTTCTTAAGATTCATTTATACGATGATCGTTCAAGAAAGGATGTTAAACTAACTATGAATCAATTCTCTCAAGGAATAGGCAGTTTAACTTCTACTCAAGTAGAGTCGATCGTTCTAAAGTATCTATCCGACCTCAATATAATAATTAAATATTTCCCTCCAAAAACTGGGGTAATGAATATTTTCTCTTGGTTAAATACTGTGGATGTTCTGAAGAAGGTCTCATTTATTGTTATTGATTATTTATCACTGATGAAGTCGACAAGAAGTTTCCAGGAGATGAGGTTCGAACTCGGTCAACTTGTTCTCGATTTGAAAGAAGTTTCAAGAAAGTTTAATGTTCCTGTAGTGACTGCCGCTCAAGTTAACACTCAAGGGTACGAAGGAATTCCTGATATGAGAAACGTTGATGAATCACGTCAGATCGTACAACACTCTGATTTCATCGCACTCCTTTACGATCCAAACGTGGATTCGTTAGCAACTACAGGTTCTTTAAGTACTCTGATGCCTTTTAAACACTCGGTTATTGGTATTAACGTTGATAAGAATAGAACGGGACCAAGAGGAAGACTGATGTTCTACTTTCTTTATGAGTGGTTTAAGTTTGTAGAATTTAATGATGTTGAGATTACAGTGTCGGACTCTGATGTCTCTTCTCGAGAAACTTCTTTTGATGAGATTCTTGAGGAGTTGACATCCCGTCAACTTTCTAAACAAGTAAATTTTGATGATAAGAAAGAAGACAACTACCTACTTGATGATACTTCAAGTTTTCTCTAAATCATGGAAAAACATCCTGATACTATCAGAGAATAAACACGATCTTTGAATTCTATGTAAGGAGGAACGTTGTATGGCTGAAGAATATCAAGTACCCGTAATAGGTGATTCAATAGTGAATAAGCCTCTGAGTTCTCCAAGAATTCAGACTTATTCAGCTATTGATAAGGCTTTTGAGAAACTGCAGAGTTTGATGGCTGAGGAGAACAAGTCTGCTATTTCTGAAGAGGCAGTAACTCCTTGGACAGGAACAGGGCCTCTAGAAAATGCAGAAGAGATGTTTCAAACTGATTTAGACTCTGATAATGAAGAGGGTGAAGACGAAGAGCATGTTGAGCAAGTTCAAGGTCTTCTAGAGGCAAAACGTGGAAGGAAGAAGGGTCGTAGAAGTAGGAAGAAGAAGCTCTTTGAGGAAGACGACTATGACTATCTTCTAGAAGCAGATGACGAAGATATCGAAGACGTCGAAGACACTGACGAAGAGGCTGAAGAAGAACCTGAAGAGGAATCCGAGGAAGATTGGTATGATCTTCTAGAGGCAAAACGCGGAAGGAAGAAGGGTCGTAGGAGTAGGAAGAAGAAGCTCTTTGAGGAAGATGATTACGATATCGATGATCTTCTAGAAGCAGATATGGAAGACGTTGAAGACGATGAGGAGCTTGAGGAAGATTGGTATGATCTTCTAGAGGCAAGGCGTAGAAGGAAGAAAGGTCGTAGGAAGAAGAAGCTCTTTGAGGAAGACGACTATGATTACCTCCTGGAAGCGGACGATGAAGACATTGAAGACGATGAGGACGAGGAAGAGCCTGAAGAGGAATCCGAGGGAGATTGGTATGATCTTCTAGAGGCAAAACGTGGAAGGAAGAAAGGTCGCAAGAGCAGGAAGAAGAAGCTCTTTGAGGAAGACGACTATGATTACCTCCTGGAAGCGGACGATGAAGACATCGAAGATGATGAGGAAGAGCCCGAAGAGGAACCTGAAGAGGAATCCGAGGAAGATTGGTATGATCTTCTAGAGGCAAAACGTGGAAGGAAGAAGGGTCGTAGGAAGAAGAGACTCTTCGAGGAAGACGACTATGACTATCTTCTAGAGGCCGATGATGAAGACATCGAAGATGATGAGGATGAGGAAGAGCCTGAAGAGGAATCCGAGGAAGACTGGTATGATCTTCTAGAAGCAAGGCGTGGAAGAAAGAAGGGCCGTAAGAGCAGGAAGAAGAAGCTCTTTGAGGAAGACGACTATGATTACCTCCTGGAAGCGGACGATGAAGACATCGAAGATGATGAGGAAGAGCCCGAAGAGGAATCCGAGGAGGATTGGTATGATCTTCTAGAGGCAAGACGTGGAAGAAAGAAGGGTCGTAAGAGCAGGAAGAAGAGACTCTTCGAGGAAGATGACTATGATGTTGATGATCTTCTAGAGAGTGAAGTTGATGACCTTTTAGAGGAAGACTTTTTAAAAAAAAGTTTAGATGATTCAGGAGAATATTCTCTCGAGTCTATTGAACTTTTAGCAGAAGCTATAAAGAAGAAGTCGAAGTCTTCAAGAGGGAAAAGGAAAAAAAGAGCGTTGAAAAAGCTGATGGAAGCTCTGTGGATCCTTGAAGGAGACACCGAAGAAATTGACGATGAAGATCTAAAAGTTGATGAAGAAGGCATGGATCTTGACGAATGTGAGTTGTCTGGTAAAAACAAATACGAACTTCTTGACGAAGAGGACTTTGACGAGGGAGATTTAGAAGATTACGACTACGAAGATCTTCTCGAAGAGATTGAACTGGAAGAAGCTAAAAGAAAGAAGTCTTCGAAAAGTAAAAAGAAAGCGAAGGCTAAGAAAGTATTAGAAGAGCTTGAGACTCTACTAGAAGAAGATAAGGAAGAAGATGAAGAAAAAGACGAAGATCTCAATGAAGACCTCGATCTCGGTAATACAGACCTCGAGGAACCTGAGGAGAGAGTGATGAAGCATAACGAGAAGAAGGCTTCATTGTTCGAAGAATCTCTAGTAGAGTCTATACTCAAGGACCTGGATATCTAAAGGTCCTTTACAATTAAATAAGTATCATTGAAGAAGCCACTTTCAAAGGTGGCTTCTTCATCACTCTTTCCAATTTTCATTAAACATGGGAGGAATAAGATGGCACTTTACAGTATTATAAAAATAACAGGGCCTGGTACAGGGACACTGTGGGAAGGCTATTTTAGATATTTCCCGTTTATCGTAAGGTGTATGACTAAACAAGATCATGATATGATGATAGGAAGACTTTCAGCAAAATTTCTTCGTTACGAAATCATTTCAGAACAGCAACCTAAAGAAGAAAAGATAGAAGTTGAAGAAAATCTTGAGGAGAACGTTGTCAACGTGTCAATCCACGATAGTGCTCTTCCTATCCAAGATTCTACATCGGGAAAGAGACGGGGAAGAAGAAGAGTAGAAGTCACCACTCCCTCCAACGAAATCAAGATGGAGGAAGGGTCTGATAAAACTTTAACTCAGACGGAGAATAATAGTGAGTATCAAGATCTTGTTGGACCTTCAACTGATATCAAGACTGATACAAACGCCTAAAGATATTGGCTCCATTATCATCGATGAACACTCTGGTTTTATACAAAGGGAGTTACAGAGTATAAAGGAGGAGTACATCGATAAGTATAGTGTGTGGAATATACTTGTAAAAGAGACTCCCATCCAACAGATTGTCTTATCGTATGCACCATTTAAAACACTAAAGAGTAAAGCTCTTAAAAAGGAGTGTGTAATTTTATACCCCTCTCCTTCTGGAGGTCATTACTCTATTCCATTTTTTACCCAGAATGATATAACCTTTTTAAGCCAAATCAATAATCAACTTCATCAAAACATTCCAATACAGATCACCGATACTTCTCTCTTAACCAATGAAAACTACTCGATTGTTACAAGACTTTTTATAGGAGCACTTTTAATAAGAAACGCTACAGATTCAACTTTAGGTAGCGTTATTCCTGCTTTGATAGACTTTGTTGCCGATGCTAGAGTTAATCCCAGTGATAACTCGGAAATACTTGCTCGAGTTGTTCTCTTGACGAAGCTTGAGAAAGAAGTGATAGATAAAACGTCGAAAATCGTAAATTAAAAGGGGTATTGGCGATGGCTGAGCCGTACGTTATAACTTATTCCAGAGAAAAACTTAGGTCCAAATTTCTCGAGACAATCAATGAGATTTTTAAGGCCAAAAATCTTACCCTTGACCTTGAGAACTCGTCGTTTGGTATCTTCCTTGTTAACTTAAATACCGCAATACTCTCTGATTTATTTAATTTCTCCAATTTCCTTTATGGAGAGACAAGTTTAGTTACAGCTTCGTTACCAGAGAGTGTAAACAACTGGGCAACATATATCGATTATGAAGCCAGTTTTGCAACTTCGGCTCAGCTTATCGCCTCAATATTGTTTCCTTATGACAATGCATTCACTTGTGAGATGAGACCTTACGAGTTTTACATGAAGTCCTCTGAAGGTATCATGTTTACTATAGATAAACCAGTAAGGATAGTTAACTCCTCTGGAGACGTTCAAGTACAGTTGATAGATGAAGAAACAAATACGTATGTCTCACTTCCTTGGCAGCTAATAATAGACGAATCGGGAAAAAAATACATCCTTATTGAAAGACCCGCTTTTAATAAGTATTTAAAAGAATTTACGTTTAGAATTCCTCCGTTGAGACAGTACCAGTTTCATGATGTTAATGTGGGAATCTCAGAGGGGGAGCGAGTCGTTGATACAAAACTATATGTTGATAACGAAGAATGGACTCGAGGTGTTCTCGTTCTTTCAGGACCTTATGATAAAGTCTATGAAGTAGTCATTCTTGGTAACAATGTATCATTTAGACTCGGTAACGATATCTTTGGAAAACAACCTAATGGTGATAATATCAGAATCATTCTAACTTTATGTAACGGAGAACAAGGAAATATTCAGGCTGGTTCACTTGATTCCGCAGATACTTTGTATAACTTGTCCGGAACTGGTATTGTCGATTGTAAAGTTACGAATAGAGATAAGGCGGTGGGAGGAAAGAGTTCCGAAAGTATGACTTTGATAAAAAGGAATGCTCCTGTATCTCTTAGACAGCGTTATAGACTTGTTACTCTCCAAGATTTTATAGATGATGTCAAAAAAGTGGAGTTTGTCCACGATGCCTTTGTGTTTCTGAAAAGATCTGATACAAGAACTAACGATGTCGATGTTTTCCTTGTCGTTGATGACTTTAGACCAGATAAAAAATACGTTTTTTGTCCTAGTTCTACAATAACAGTTAAATATAACTATCCGTTTACAGATGTACTCTTTCCTTTTTACACTGAGCTTCAGAGCGTAGATCCATATGACGGTCAAACAAAGTTTTATACTCCTGTTTTCACTATAATAGACTACGATACTGATACTTGGTATTCATATATTATTCCTGATAGTATCGATTACACACAAGTTTCTTGTTTTTATGATTACCTTCAAGAAGGAGTTCCTTCTTCTGTGATTCCGGTGGGAACAAGTTGTGAGTGTAAACGTATCTCAATACAAATTTCCAGAACAGAGAAGAAAATCACTTTTAAAGTATTGACAAGTGTTTCATCCACTTCTAATATAAAGCAAAAAATTGTCATTAGAAGGAAGGGTGGATCTCAGGAAGTAGCGAGTGAAGTTGATCTTCAAGCTGGATTTTCTGATTTTGTAACCCATGAGTATATATACTCAGATGCTAGCGATCTAATGAAAATAATCTCATTACATGTTCATAATTTGTATATCAACGGTAACTCTCAGGTTCTTGTCTCGGGTTACAGTATTGGTATCGATTTCTTCACAAAGTTTGTTGACTATGGTCCCGTCTATAGAGTTAATAACTCTAGTACTGAAGCTTATGTAGCAGATATTCCTGTTTTCCAAAAAGACTACTGTGATGAATTAACGGTTGATATTAAAGAGTCAATCTATGAGTGGACGAATGCTCTTTATAATACAGTGTTTCTTGATGAGAAAAAGAGGTTACTTAATGTAAGACCTCATCTAAGGTTTATAAGAACATCTATGTCTCCAAGTAAACTTAGAAATTTTCATCTTGGGTTTGGTGATGAAGTCGTTTTAAAGGTTGTGAACTCAAAAACTTCAACCGATAGCCTGGCAATGGATATTGGCTCGAGTGTTGTGTTGAGTGATCCCATACCAGAGAGCGATCCTTGGTTTGATAAAGCGGGAAGTATAGTAACTTTAGTGGGTGTAGATCAATTAGGTAATAGAATCTATACGTTTAAGAAGCCAGGACAGGGTACACTCGTTAAAAATCTCGATGACGGAAAGTTATATTATGTTGTGGATACAAGGTGGAATGAAGTTGTTGTCACTAACCCTCTTGAAGTAGAAGTTGAGATATATGTCTCTGATCCTTCCGTAATGAATCTACTTGAGAAATATAAAGAGAAAATCTGTGAATTTATCAACAATAAAATGTGTGAAGAAGAGATTAGATTCAGTCACCTTGTAAAGTATCTCCAAGAAATTCAAGGTACTGTTTTTGTACGTGTGATTAAGCCTAAATACGATCTCTTTTGGAAGTATAGTAAAGGTGGAAAGACTGATGTCGGGTCTAAATTGGAAATTCTTATGTATTCTCCTGAAAAAGTGTTTACCACGAAAGACTTTGTTACTGTTCACCTTAAGGTTGCGTACGGTGTTTGAGGAGAAGTAGATGTCTTTTACGCAAAGGACTGTAGATATAGATGATGTTTTTTATATATATAGTGTCTCGTTTAAGTATAATGTTATGAAGAGAGGTCTAATTTCTATTGATGGGAGTTTTATATCCTCTCTTGAGCCTCTTGTTAAGTCTTTAAATGACTCAAATCTTTCGACATATAATTCATATCTTGACGTTATGTTTCTTGATATTTACAATTGGATGCAAAAAGATTCTATACTTACTATTGTAGCTAATGATGATTCTAATATTCCGGTGTTGAATATACTTTCTACTCAACAGAGAGAAACTCTTTCGGAGTTAACAAAAGAAATTATTTTATGTAACGTTACTGCTGTAAGAACTACAATTCAGTACTTTCAATTGATACTTCCGGTAGAGAAACTTTCACCTCCTCTTGTTGTTTCTCTTCTTAGAAGCTTCGGTCTTTACGATGAATTTATGGGATTTCCTTTACCTGTGTTAAGAAAGTTATTAAGGGTTCTAGTGAGATTATACAAGACGAAAGGAACAAAGTTTAGTGCTGAGACTCTTTTGAAAACTCTTTCTTTTGCAGAAGGTTCGATAACAGAGTTATATTCAAGAAATAGAGACCATAGTAACATCTATATCTTCCCGATCGAGTTCGTTGGTTGGAGGAGAAGATCAGACCGCGAGGTTGATGAGTTGGTATTTTCTGAAGATGAAGTTGTTGATCAACGTTGGTTTTTATCGAAAGAAGAATATAGGACGATGTAACACGGAGCTAAGTAAATGACTGATACTATAATTTCCAACTCACTAGGTATGTCTCCTTTTTATGTTGGGGCTCTTCATCAGAAGTTACATCTTATAGAGAAAGAGATTACAAAGTGGTTTAGTAGGGCAAAACGTGAGTATTTCTTAAAAAAAGAATATGAGACCTCGGGAGATGTAGCGAAACTCGAAGAATATCTCAAAACGAGAGTTATCAAGCTTGAGTCGCTCCCGGAACCTATAAACTTTTGGGAGGCTTGGATATTATGTAGGTATCTCTTTATGAAGATGAAAGGTGTTACTGATTCTCAATACGCTTCTGATAAAGACTTCTTTAATGTTCCATCAAGTCTTGAAGAGAATCAACTTCTTGATTTGCTTGATTTTTTCTATTCAAGAGTAGATGAGTTTCAAACAGAGCTTGGTAGATTGGAACTGAAAGGAGAATTTGGGGATTATATTCAAGTTAATGATAATGAGTTAACTGATTCTCCTATCCATGATTTTCCTTGTGAAAGATTAAGATTTGAGAGTAGGACAGACCCAGATACTCTGTCAAGTCTGGGACTTATTGAGAATACTAGAAAGACAATCGTATATGAGTTAGGAAAAGATCTTATTGTAATAAATAGATACACGGCAAAACTTGAGCCTGTACTTATTGTCGATTATTATCGTGATTATGGGAGTTTCAATCAACGTTATACTTATCCTTTACAGAGTTCAGAATTTGTGGTGTTTGCTAGAGTAGAGAATGATATTGATCTGGGAAAAAAGGTGTATATTACCGTCTTTAATTGTGATTATAATGCCTATAAGTTAATTAAGCTGGATATTTTCTCAGGACAGTGGTCTGTTGTAAACCCGTCTAGTATAGATTCAAATACTGCAATGTTCCTTAAGGGTTACTCTCTTGAACGTTGTTATGGGTCTCGACATAATTATATCGTGTTATTTTTGATAAAACATTTCGGTGAAGATAAGGGATCTCCTTATGTTGCAATTTCAAGTTCTGAAAGAGGAGAACAACTGTACTTCACGTCTATTAAAATTCCTGATGATTTTGAATTTCTTAAGCCATACGATAGAGCGAGTTTGATTCAAGTTGCGTGTCTTTCAAAGAAAGTAGTGTTTTTTAATCCCCTTAACAAAAAATTATTCATCGTAGACATTAAAGATCACTCGTATGTAACTAAAGATCTTTCTGAAGAACTACCTTACCCAAGAAGTCTTTTGTTACCTGATTCGGAGTCAAGCTTCCATATTATCTCAGCGAAAGTAGGCGATTGGTATTTTGCTACTCATATGTATACGATTTACCAAGGAACCTACGTTGAGAGTGACGAATCAAAAACAAGATTTATCAGTATATTTTCTAATCCTGTTTTACCACAACCTCCTGATTTTCCTACGGATGAAGATGCTTCGAAAACTCTTATTCATTTGTGGAATCAAGTTGATATTCCAGGTCTTCTACCAGAGGAAGAAGAATTTTTCATTAAACTGTTTCCTAACGTGGCAGATCTTATTCCATGTTTAGATGTATTTTCCATGCCTCTTTCTGTGTATCTTGATCTATTTCAGTCGGGAAGTTCTTACCAAGAAAGCTTTACTCCAGAAACACTTCCACCTTTTATAATACCCGAGGAAGATAATATTTATACAGAGAAACCGTACACCTACATTCCCAAATGGAAAGTATATCCCGAATTACTTGCTTGGCAACGTCTCGAAACCTCACTATATCCATATGTGTTGAAACAGGTTAAACTTTCTGGTAATTCGGTCGAGGTCTTTCATGTGAAACAAGATCAAGCAAGACAGGTGATACAAAAATTATCTAAATTTGATGCAAATACCTCACTTGTTTTTGCTTCTAGACCTGTAGAGCAGATTGCTGTTTTAAGTTCTGTGAATAGAACGTCATGGTATTTATACAATACAACAAGTGATCTCTATATAGGAGAAATTCATAAAGAGACAACTATTCTGGAACCACTTATTAAACATAGACCTGATACAGGCGTAGAAACATGGGTTTCTATAGAAGATAAAAAGTGTCATGATTATCACAGTACATTTTTCTGTGAGTATAACAATCCGAATTGTGATGAAGTGACAGTTCTAGATGAAAACTTTAATATCTCAACTTCAATAAGTGGTTTGGAGTCGTTTCTCAGTGAATCTTTTCCAGTTAACATAAGTCTTATCAATCAGACTCAAAACTTTACCGGGATAATTAGAGAAGTCTTGTATTACGTAGGTTTATTTTTGGGTGAAGAAGTCGATATAGGTATACTTTTTGATAGTGAACTCGTAGCGTTATATATAAAACTACTTGAATTTTTTATTACGATATACTCTCGTCCTACAGGATTCCAAGTTCAGGTAGTTATAGATCAACCGGCATGTAATAAAATACCTATGGAAGATGCGTTTGTTGTTCAACCTCTTCACAAAGAATATAGTAGAATTCCAATCTACGATAGCGTAACTATATCTACGTCTCTGTAAGAACGATTGGAACAAAATTCGAGGAAGGAGAGATTCTACTTATGTCAATGGTTAAAGGTCGTGTTGAAATCAGGAAGATCGTTTTTCCTTCTAACAGAGAAGAGCTTATATTAAGTACTAATAATCTCGTTGTCTATACAGGAAGAGAGTTTGTTTTGCCATCTCTACTAAAATACGATAATCCGAACATTACTCCAAAAGCTTCTTGGGGTTTATATTTCTGGTCTGTTGGTAACGGAGGTTTATTAAATCCTCTTGATCCTTTGACGAGAATTCCTCCCAATCCTTCGGATGTTGGACTTAATAATGAGTTATCTGGTCTTGATATCAACGATCCTAACACTACTCCAGATGGAAGAAAAAGAAGGTTTTCTAACGTTACTTTTGTACAGGACACGATAAACGATAATAAATATCTTATAACTTCTCTTTCTATGTATATTGGTAGTAGTGAGCTTGTTGGCTCTTCTATTTCAGAAGCAGGTCTATGGATTTCTAACGATTCTAATGCGAAATTTCCTGGTCTTCAACATGTTCTTTTTTCGAAAGTGACGTTTAATCCCGTACAGAAAGCTTCATCGTTCTCTTTAGTAATTACCTGGTATCTTTACACGTAGGAGACATAGTATGCTTAACACGTTAATAATAACACCACAGGGATATAACGCTATAGACTACGCAATACAAAATCATCAGGTAATGCTGATAAACTCTGTAAAGTTTTCTGACGCTTATCAACCAGAGTACGATCAGAACAATCCTTTCAACACGCTTTACGGAACTAATATAAACGGTTATATACTACTTGATTATAGGATGATCTATCAGGAACAACAGTGTATAACGATGTTACTTTATGCGGATAAGTTACAGTATCCTACTGATGATTATATGCCTCGAAGTTTTGGGATATTTAAAGATAATGGGACTCTTATTGCGTATAGTAATATTAAACCATCTGGTGATGAAGTAGGGAGTCTTGTAAAGGCAGGACTTGTTTTGTGGGGAAAGAGTTTTCCTCCAGGAGAGTTGAATCCACCCGCAGAGTATATACAGGTTGTGACGGAGTATGAGGGCATCTTTGATGTTGATCAGTATGTAAAAAGCTTATTTACAAATCATGAGTCGAGAAGTATTGTAACTGAGAATAATGTGTCTTCTTGGGCGTACTATAAGTTAGATAATAATCTGAGAATTTACCCTGTGTACAACGAAGTTAGGTGTAAATTCTTAAACAATTACTATAGAGTTAAGTTTAATGAAAATGAAAAAAAATTGTATGGCGAATTAATACAGTGAGGAAGGTATTATGTCATTAGTTGTTCTTAATGATGGGTATAAGGATTTAATTCTCAACTGTTTACAGACAAATAATCCTCTCCCTGCTTTTTCCATAGAGTTCTACTCAGGAAATAATAAATACTTTACAACACAGAACTATCTAGCTCTTAACCACACTCAGAATTTAAAAACGATATCCCTTATTGCAATCTGTGATAAGGATCATACTATTGCTCCCTGCACTCATGTTTTGTGGAAAGATGATCAAGGTAATATCGTTTATCGTGTAGAATATGATATCTCTCTTCCAGTAGGAGTTGAACATATATGTCATATAGTCCTCGGGATTATTAATAACTCTCAAGAAGACGTAGGGTATTACTCTGTTCCAACCGAATTACTAGTTAGATATCTGGAACCTGATTATATTAGAATGGCTATGTATCAACTTAGAAAGGGTCTTCCTGCTTCTGATACTAACAGTATACCCAATGGTTACTTTTACACTAAAGTCTATGATGTTATGTATAAGGAAAGTCCTAGTAATCCTATTTATATAGAAAGTAATATCGAGGTAAATCTTTCTGCTACTTTGGGAAATCATGGACGTTTGAAAGTTATAAACCAGGCTCTTTATATTGAGACAGATTAAAATACGGGAAGAAAAAATATGTTTGTAGAACTTACTGTTTACGCAAAAGATCAGATTCAACAGGCTATGGCGGGTAACTCTCTTTTAACAGTCTTTCCATTCCTCTTTAAATATGCTCTTATTACCCCTCAGAGTATCAACGTCATTCCTTACCTTAATAATCCCGTAAATATTTCGTGTAGTACTATTATTTCCGGGAACCCTGTAACGTGGTTCCAGTATGATCTGGTTGTTACACCACATAATGTTCTTCCCACTCAGTTTAGAGTTACAACAACAGAGAACTGTCCACAAAACATAAAAACTTTCTTTATCTGTAGTAACTCTGGTCTTCTATCAGCAGTAGGGACTATAGAGATTTCTACGAAAAGACTTAGTTTCGATATGTTTATAAAGCATCTTATTGGAGGAGAGAAAACATCTTTAGCTACTGTAGTAAATTATGATGATCCTCCAGACTTTACACCATACGCAGCTGAGGAGACCTATAAACCCTACGCATCTACGGATAGATTATTTGTTGAAATGAATGTGATAGAGTTACCTCTTACTTCATTTCCACCGAATCCACCTAAACCTATTTCTCCTATTTGCGATTTTACAAACTTGTGATCAAATGAATGATACTTATAAACTTTAAAGGAGGATTTATAGAATGATAGCAGTTTCACCAGGTGTCTATACAAGTATTACTCCTTTGAGTAGCTACGTTCAAGAAATACCTTCTAGTACTGGGTTCATCTGCTTTTTCTCAAATAAAGGTCCAGATAACCAACTGAAGGTAGCGACAAGTGTAAATTCTTTTCTCAAACTGTACGGAGATCCCGATTACTTGAAATATGGTGCTGTGTATGGTGGTGGTCAGCACGTGGCCTTTTCTTTCATTCAGACTTCTCCTAAGTGTTACGTAATGAGAGTGTTACCGTATGATGCCACTTATGCAAATAGGATGTTCTTCTTTGGAGCAGAAAAACCGTTTAGGTTACAGTCTAAGGTAGGAAGTGTAACTCTTTCTTTCAGTGCAACAACAGGAGTAATGAGTTTTTCAAGTAGTGGTATACAAATACTGGGTGATGGATATCTTACTGCAGAGTTTCCGACATCAGATGAAAATGTGTGGTTGATTGTTCGTCAAGATGGAGGTATGTCTGTAAGAATTAGTGGTGCAAGATCAATGAATGAAGCGACACTTCATCTGATGTCTGGTTCCGATGTAACTGGTTCGATAAGAATCGATGCAAAAGGAAACATTTATGTTAACGGACATGGCTCTGCTACAATAGACTGTACAGATCCGTCAACAGGTTCAGTGTTTATGTTTGCCGATGATATCGACATGTTTGTCTATGATAAACCCATAAACAATGTTACTTCAAAGGATTCTGTGGATCTTGAAGTGATAAAGAATAATCTGAAATCTACATTTAGACCTCTTTACTCACTTTCTGGATATGGAGTAATCATTGGGTCTCAGATTGATGCAACAACTTATAACGTCTTGAAAAGAAGACTCCTTCCAAAAGAAAGATCTCTAGTTAAACAACTTCTTGTAGTACCTGATCTAACGGGAAATACTTATTATACTGTAAAAATTGATCCTAATACTATGAACTTCCAGATTGATCAACTTGATACAGCTAAGTGGGATGTTGAAGACTCGAGACCTTACCAAGTTGTTATAGGTCAAGATATTTATGAGCTTAAGTATGATGAAGCAAATACAAGACTGGTGTGGAAACAAGTTTCAGGGCAAGTTGATGATCTATGGAACAGTTTTATGTTCGATATGTCTCCTATGTTGATGGTGTTTGGGAAGTATAGGGGTCAATATTATAATGGTTACAGAATTAGCTTCTTGAGTGTTCTAAATAGGGAAAATACGTTTTCGTTTAATGTTTACGAATATAAGAAGGTTTCAAAAACCGAGGCCTTGGCGGGAAGCTACTATATTAGCTTTGATCCTGATGCTGTTGATCAGTCTGGACAGACTATATTTATCAAAGATGTGATTGATAGATATAGTGAAGACGTGGAAGTGAAAGTCTATTCTTATGAAAAGTACGATGAGTTAATCGAGTTCTTGAATAATTATGGTTATTTGATTCAAGCTAAAGTTGTATCAGATGTGACTACTCTTCTAACTCCTGGGTGGTATTATATAAAGAAAGATGCAACTGTTGGAACTAATACTTTTTCAATAGATTTTTCTGACTATCTTGGACGATTAGTGTTTATAAGGTCAGATGGTCACTTGTTTAATAATAATAACCTTGTGTTTTCTACGAATATTGGAGCAATATTAACCAACGAAGATATCATTTTTAAAGACGAAGAAACAAACACTTGTCAATATTTAACTCCAGATGAGATTATACTTCCTTTTAAGTTTATACAAAATACGTTAGTTGAACACTCTATATCTGATTATCTTTATGGTGAGGGAGTAAATCTTGGTGCAGGTACTGATGGACAGTTGTTTTTACCAAATGGAAAAATTAATGATAGTATCGCTAAGTCTCTTCTTGTCAACGCGTATACAGGACAGATAGATCCAAATGTTACCGATACAGAGTTTGTGTGGTATGATATAGTCTTAGATGGAGGATATCCGACTGACGTAAAGAGTGCGATTGTGACGCTTGTTCATGAAATAAGAAGGGATTGCATAGCTTTGCTTGATAATGGTGATAATAAAGATCCACAGGAAGCTCTTGATACTCGTATGAAACGTCATACGTGGAACTCTGAATACGTAGCAGTCTATGAACCCTATATTCAGATCTATGATCAGTTCTCAGGACGTGATATCTGGGTATCACCTGTGTATGCAGTGGCAAGGCTTCTTGCTTTAAATGATAGGGTTAATGAAGTTTGGTACGCTGTAGCAGGTTACAGAAGAGGTATGACTCCTGTAATCAAGGGTATTAGATATAGCCCAAGGTTGAGTGAAAGAGATGACTTCTACCTGAACCAGATTAACCCCTTTGTGAACTTTAGAGAAGGAACAGTCTTGTGGGGTCAGTTAACTTCAAGAAGGATGACAGACGCTCTACAGAACTTGAACGTTATGAGATTAATACTTTACTGTAAGAGAGCGTTAGAACAGTACTGCAAGTACTTCATCTTTGAGTTCAATGACTCTATAACTTGGGAAAATATTAAGAAGGGAGTTACGGGATTCTTGGCTGATGTTCAGAGAAGAAGAGGTCTGTATAGCTTCAGTGTTAATGTCTGGGCTGATGAATACGCTATTCTAAGGAAGTCGGCGTATCTTGATGTAGTGTTGTTCCCGACAAGGGCTCTTGAGAAGATTTACTTGAACTTCTACGTAAAGTAAATAGATAGGAGGTTATGATAAATGCCTTGGAATGATAATGTTTTTACGAGAGTTTTTGGTGGTACAAAAGAGACGTATGTAGGTGACCCGTTTGTACGAGGTTATGGATACTGGTGGATAGATCTACCAGAGAGTCTTAAAGACGTGAGTGCGGCTGATAGTGCGAAACTCGCGGCGCTTGCTCGTGGAGTAACAGGACTTGCTTCAATCACTCTTGATGTGGAAGATATAGAGGGTCTCGGTGGAGTAAGGTTTGCTATTCCTACAAAGTTGACTATGCCAAGTAGAGTGTCGGTAACGTATATGGAAGTTCAACAGAACTTTATCTTCAACTTGCATAACAGATGGATCAATATGATTAGAGACCTTAGGTATGGTACAACTGCTCTTATGGGTCTTGATGGATATACTAAGTCGAAGTACTCGGGAATAGGGTACACCTGGTTGACTCTTCCCGACGGTGAGACGATAGTAGAAGCATACGTCTTGACAGGTCTTGTACCCACGACTCTTCCTGTATCAGACATGGGATTTGAGCTTGGTACTGTAGGTAAGGTCGATCTGACGATCGAGTACGCATTCGACCATATTTACTTCTACAGGATTCCCGATGAGAGCGCTTCTGCTACAAGTACTGGAATCTCTAGCGCGTTTGAGAGTAAGTTAAAGGGTCTAATTGGAGAAGTCAAGAAGTATTATCAACAGTTTAACAACTCACTGGCTTAATAGATAACATATTCGACCCTCTACCTTGAGTAGAGGGTCCATCTTTCCACGTAAAAGTCGATATATATAATTATGAGGGTAGACGCCTCGTAGCCCTGTTCCCGAGGGCGTCTATTCCTCTGAAAACGTTGAGGTTCGGGAGTTCAGGGGGCGGTTTTGTGCATCCCACCGCCATACCGAAAAGGATGCACTGGAGGGCACGCTCTTTGAAAGCCCTGGAGCTCCCGCATGTGCCCTCCACCCTCCTAATTCCCCTCCTTTTTTTGTGTAGCAATATTTTTTTCTTGCTTTGAAACAAATCGAACCAGCGAGAACGAGTGAGAAAGTCTGAGATACACGAGGGTTATTTTTTCTAACGTCTCTTCTGTACAAATAGGATTTAACTTTGCATCAAAGGGAGAAACAAGTGCAAGAAACTCAACAGGATCAAGCCTCACAGAAAGCAGTATCCCTTCTTCCCTTTCAGGAACAAGTCGTAAAAAAATTCTTCACAACTTCCAATGGTAAACTCTTGGTTGGCCTTCCAGTGGGAACTGGAAAAACGATTATCACACTTAAGATAATTGAGCACCTTTTCAGAGAAAACCCAGACGCAAGAGTACTAATTATTACTCCGGCGGGTCTACGACTTAACTTCGTGGAGAGTAGGTCTAAAGTCCCAGATGTTCCTCCAATCGTGATGTGTACCTCTTTTTCTCAACTTAAGAGTGTTATCAATGCTGGAAGTATACCAGTGATCAGTTATAACTTTATCGTTAAGTTAGTGAATAGTTCTGAATTCGTGGCTCTCGAGTGGGACCTTGTGATCTTCGATGAGCTTCATTTTACGAAGAACTACCAAACTCTTACGTCAAGAGCATGTGTTCTGTTGGCTTCGAGATCTAAAATGAGGTTAGGTCTCACTGCGAGTTATATAGCCAATAAGTTGGAAGAGTTTGCTACGATGTTGTATATTATAACTTTAGATGAGTTTGCGAAGACGTTGACAAGTATTGAAAAGATTAGAATCTATTCTTTTTTTATTAAGAAGTACACTTTTATAGTAAAAGAGGAAGAAGTTAATATTCATATAAGAAGGCCTTCGCTTCAGTTTACGAGAGTTCCTTGTGTTCTTTCAGAGCAGGAGAATATCGCTTATAAATACGTAGAAGGAAAACTTAATCCTATGACTTTACTTAAGATGAAACTTCTACAATTTACTGATTTCAAAAGAGTCCTTAACTGGGTTATAGCCGCTCAACAAGTACTTCTCTTTCCCGCGTATATTATTAAATCGGAACCTGATTCTCCAAATAAACCAACAGGTATTTTTCCTGAAGTTGGAATAAAGGTAATAGAGTGTGCTCGTCATATTCTTGAAAACGAAGCGGCTAAACATATGGTCTTTACTCCGTACGTGACATTCGGAGTAAACGTTATTGAGAACTTTTTTTCTCATCATGGAATTCGTTGTCTTAAATATGTAGGTGGAACGTCTCTTGAAGAACGACAAGAAATAATATCTAAGTTTACAGACCCAGATAGTGGTTATAATGCTATTATTTTATCACTGGCTGGAAAAGAAGGTATAAATCTTCCAAACACAGATTTTATTCATTGTTTAGGATACCACTGGAACCCTGAAGTGATGGCTCAGGTGTTCGGAAGAGCAAGGAGGATGACTTCTACGAAACCAGTTGTTGAAGTAAGGCTGTATGAGGCTATAAAACCTCATTCTAAGTTGAAAGCGCTTTTTATGGGGTTTTTTAGTAAGATGAAGTTTTTAGCGTCTATTATTACTATCGATGGAATGATGTTACAGGCATTGAAGAGGAAGTCGATACTTAAGGCTGTTGTAGTAGAAACGATTCATAAATCATGATTTTTTCTTAGTCTAGAACAAACGAAGATTAAAGATCAAGTATATCTATGGAGGTATCCAAAGTATGATACGTCGTATTGACGAACATACGCTAGTTTTTGATTCTGATACTGTTGATTATATACATGCGTCTAAGACGCCAGTGGCTAATCAGCTTCTTGCTCTTGATAATAATGCTAAATTTCCACATGTGGCTTTATACGCAAGTTATTCACCTGGACAGAATACAATACCAATTGTAGATACGGATGGAATTTTAAAAATACCGGGGGGAGTGTGGTTAGCTACAGCAAGTGGCAATGTTGGTGTTGGGACGACGAGTCCAGCTGGAAAGTTGCAGGTTTCGGGAGGTAATGCAATATTTGATGGCAACGTCGGCATCGGAATAACTAGTCCTTCCGAAAAACTTCATGTTGTGGGCAATATAGGGATATCAGCAGGTGCGAATGCGTTTATTGGGACAAAAGATAATTACGCTTTGAGTCTGAGAACTAACAACGCTGATAGAATTTTTATAACAAGTGGTGGCGATGTTGGTGTTGGGACATCAGCTCCGGGATATAAACTGGACGTGAATGGCGTTATTAGAGCAACAAGTTATATTAAAGCTGAGAGTTATTTACAAAGCTATTCAACAACTCCATATGTAGATTTTTATCAGAGTGGTGTACAAGAATGGAAGATTGGACAACTTACAGCCGGTAGCGGCACGTTTACTATTCAAGCAACCGGAACTACTGATCCTGACAAAGTCACAATTTTAACATCTGGCGACGTCGGCATTGGGACAACAACACCTCAGGCAAAGCTGGATGTAAATGGGAAGATACGTGCATCACAAGCTACTCAAGCTGGAGAAGTTGTAACAGCAGATAGAACCATTAACACGGGTATTGGTCTTCAGGGTGGAGGAAATCTTACAGCGGATAGAACAATATCTTTAACGAACACAGGAGTTGTTGCGGGAACGTATGGAGATGCAACACATGTGGGACAATTTACCGTGGACGCACAAGGAAGAATAACTAGCGCAACTAACGTCCAGATAACTGGTGTGTCGCCTGTAGGGTCAACTTTAACTAGTGGACGTATATGGGTGGGAAATTCGAGTAATCAAGCTGCTGAAGTGTCTGTGACTGGTCACGCTACTTTATCCAATACTGGAGTACTCACGATATCAGATGGAGCAATTACAGATTCGAAAGTAGCTAACAACGCAGGTATAGCGTGGACTAAAATATCTAAGAGTGGGTCTAATTTAGCAGATTTACAGACGAGAAGCGCGAGTGATTTAAATAGTGGAAATCTAGATATAGCGCGGATGCCCTTGGGGGGAAACTGGGTATTAACTAGCAGTTTAGGTATAACTGGAGCTAATGTTGGTATCGGGACAACAACACCTCAGGCAAAGCTGGATGTAAATGGGAAGATACGTGCATCACAAGCTACTCAAGCTGGAGAAGTTGTAACAGCAGATAGAACCATTAACACGGGTATTGGTCTTCAGGGTGGAGGAAATCTTACAGCGGATAGAACAATATCTTTAGCGAACACAGGAGTTGTTGCGGGAACGTATGGAGATGCAACACATGTGGGACAATTTACCGTGGACGCACAAGGAAGAATAACTAGTGCAACTGACGTCCAGATAACTGGTGCGTCACCTGTGGGGTCAGCTTTAGGTAGTGGACATATATGGGTGGGAAATTCGAGTAATCAAGCTGCTGAAGTAGCTGTGACTGGTGACGCTACTTTATCCAATACCGGAATACTCACGATATCAAGCGGGGTAATTACAGATTCGAAAGTAGCTAGTAACGCAGGTATAGCGTGGACTAAAATATCTAAGAGCGGGTCTAACTTAGCAGATTTACAGACGAGAAGCGCGAGTGATTTAAGTAGTGGAAATCTGGATATAGCGCGGATGCCCTTGGGGGGAAACTGGACGATAAGTAGTGATTTAAGTGTACTTGGAAGTGTACTTGTGGTGAAAACAACGGGTAACGTCGGTGTCGGGACAACTAGTCCAGAGGCACTGTTACATGTTCAAGGAAATCTCAAAGTTACAGGACAAACGAACTTTGGAAATGTGTTTTACACGTGGCCATCGAGCGCGGGAGGTTCGAACCAGGTTTTGTCGACTAACGGAAGTGGAGGTCTAAGTTGGAAGTCAATAAACGACCTTCTTCTTTACCCTGTTTCTCAAACCCCGGCACCGAATAGTATTGTTGTTTCAGAGTCTACTGGGAAAATTAATGCAGGATGGATACCAACTGGACCTCTTGGGTGGATAGATAGAAAGGAGTATACGCTTTCATCAGGCAATTCAGGATATAGAAGACTTTTTACTTTTGACGGTTCTTCTATGGCTAATTCTACAGAAAAGTCAATACGGTTCTGTATTGAGTGGAGTGGTCAGTCACCTGAAAGACGGGGAATGGCTATAGTTAAGGGGTCCGTCTATAAGCAGTATGATGGTACATTTGACCTCCTTGTTGATGTAGAATGGGAGTGGCATAAAGAAGATGACAATCATTTGGGTGTTTATGATGTTGTCCTATGGAAACCTACAAATTCTTCTGAAATAAAACTTTCATCATGGGTCTATGCTTACGGTGGTTTAACTGTTACATTGTCATTATTGGAAGCTCCATCGGATATAGTATTACCGAGTAGTTTAGTTGGTGATAATGTTAGTAGTTATGATCTTGTTGATAGTAGGTGGCTCTTTACGGATAACATAAATACAGCTTATGCAATGCATCTTGCTAATCCTATTCCTGAGACAGGAATACAGCGGTTTTTTGCAACAGCATCACAAACGCCTAGTGGTAGAAGTATAGTCGTTTCAAGATCTGATGGAACGATTGATCCAGGGTGGTTACCAGGTGGAGGTGGTAGTCTTCCACCAGGAAGCGCTAATCAGACTTTGAGACACGATGGCACTACATGGGTGGCAAGTAGTTTACTTGTAAACACAGGAGCGAACATCGGTATTGGGACATCGAGCCCATCACAAAAACTTGAAGTTGTCGGTAATATCAAAGTGAGCTCCTCTGATTTAGGAGTAATACTTAATGCTGATAATAGACCGCTTATTACTCGAGGGTGGGATCCTTTTAATTCTGGAAAGTATAGTGGAATAGGTAGATGGGGACTGTTTATGGAAGAAACGAAACTCACTATAGGGACACCAGCTATTCCTGGTAATGGAATTGTTCAGTTTGCAAGGTATAGAGATGATAGCACAATTGATCAGGTTACGATGACGTTTGACCCATCGGGTAACGTTGGCATCGGGACAACAGTGCCAGAAACAAAGTTACATGTTCAAGGAAATCTCAAAGTTACGGGACAAACGAACTTTGGAGGAGTGTCTTACGCGTGGCCAACAACTGGAGGAAGTTCAGGACAGGTTTTAACTACTGATGGAAATGGAAATTTGAGTTGGGCTCCAGTTGGTGGTATGGCGTTTGGATGGGCAACGACATCAGGATCAATATATGGATTAGGTTATTTAGCTGGTTGTGGAGATATAAATAATGCTCTTAAATTCGGTGGGTACTCTTTCCCATATGCTTATGGTTACACAGAAAAATGGTCAGGTAGTAGTTGGGCTACAACATCGGTATTGAAACAAGGGAGAGATTACTTGGCTGGTTGTGGAAATGTATATAATGCTCTTAGCTTTGGTGGGGAGGACGTTAGCGGGAACCCGACTGGTACTACAGAAAAGTGGTTAGGTGACTCTTGGCAAACAACAACGAGTTTACTTTGGCTAAGAGAAGGTCCGGCGGGTTGTGGAGATGTGAATAATGCTCTTAGCTTCGGTGGGCTTAGCTTCGGTGGGTATGACGATACAAGTTATCTTAGTACCACAGAAAAATGGTCAGGTAGTAGTTGGGCTACAACAACAGCTTTGAATCAAGCAAGAGGTTACTTAGCTGGTTGTGGAAATGTGAATAGTGCTCTTAGCTTTGGTGGGTATGATGATACAAGTTATCTTAGTACTACAGAAAAATGGATGGGTAGTAGTTGGACTGTAACATCAGTTTTGAATCAGTCAAGAGCTTATTTAGCTGGTTGTGGAGATATATATAATGCTCTTTGTTTTGGTGGGTGGAACGGTGGTGCTATTAATACCACCGAAAAATGGATAGGTACTAGTTGGGCAACAACACTAGGATTAACTGTAGGAAGACATGGTTTAGCCGGTTGTGGAAGTATTAGTGGTGCCCTTAGTTTTGGTGGAGTCACAGGTACAGATGCAGATTATGGACTTGCTACAACAGAAAAATGGTGCAGTGCATAAAACATTTAAACGGAGGTATTAAACTATGGCAGTAGTATATGTTAAATTCTTTTGTCAAGGAAATCCAACGAATCCAAATCAATGCACGACTCCTTGGGATAAAACAATCAAGTGTTCTATTCCAATAAACGGAATACATGAGGGTATATATTACAACCTTATGGTAATGGAGGGAGATGAAAACCTTATAAAGCAGTGGGTAAACGAGAATGTTGGTAAAGTTCAAATAATAACTAAAGATGAGGCTAACCAATTAGGACAATTACTTGTTCCTCCTGGAACTGAGAGAACTAGAGTCGGAATGCCGGATCGAAAGGAACCTGTAACCTACATAGCAACAGAATTCGATGTTGATCATCCAGAGAATTTATGGGTAGTTAAACAGTAAACCATATATAAAATCTAAACCAAAAATCTAACATTAGGAGGACATTCGAAAATGGACAATGAAGTAAAAGAACTTAGACCAATTCAAAAAAACAAAGCGTTAATCTCTAACATCGATGTATTAAGAAACACAGAATTAGTTAAACCAGAAGACTTTGAATTCTTAAAAGATCACGCTGAAAAATTCCAAAAGAGATTCAGAACAAGATCTTTTTTCAGGTCTAAAACAGAAATGATTGCCGGTGTTCTAAACGACGCTGAACATCCTACTCCAGACAGTAAGTATTGGCAAGCAATTGGTGAACAAAATGTTCATCTTACAGAGTTAATTAGTCTTTCTTACGAATACAAAAAACTAGAAGCAAATAACGACCTCTTACTAGCCGAAATCGAAGAACTCGAGGACAAAATATCAAAAGAAACAAATGAAATTAAAATAAAGAAACTACAAGCCAGATTGAAAAAAAAGAGAGTCGAGTTAGCTCAAGCACAATTTATAATGGTGCAACAGGTTAAAGTCGCTCAAGAAAGACTAAGAGAGGTAAAAACCTGGGAAGGTATCATCCAAGAGTTAGAGGGACAACTAGAGTATGGAGATGAGGATTTCGAACTCCATCATCCAAAGAGGTACTACCTAAGATACAAAAATAAAATGGAAAAGTTACAACTACTTGAACCTTCCGCGAAAGAGAACGTCGTAAACCACTTTGAAGCATTTTCAAAACTGATCAACGAAAACCCATCTCTTATGAAACCTAATGTTCCACCGGGTCTACCAGGTAGTGCTAGTGAAGATGTTAAATCATTGGAGGAAGCATCTAAAAATGATGCCATAGTGAAAAAATACTTTGACCACAAAGTCAGAAAAATACTAGTAGTTGCACCTCATAGAAATAAAGAAGATGGAAATGTGACTAATTTTAATTTGATGCAAGTTCCTGCTGCTTTCAGCGCATCTTTATTTGAACCTTATGGATATCTAGTAGCAGATGCTCAAAACTACGCTGTTAAAAAGGCCCTCGACGAAGGATATAACTATATCTTCTTCGTTGAAGACGATGTCTTAATCCCAAGAAATGCTTTAGTGCAGTTGATGAAACATAACGCAGACGTTGTAGGTGGTTTCTACTATAGAAAGTATCTTCCTCTTGAATCAGCTGGAATGCACTATAACGAAAATGGAGAACCTTCGTCTATAGATGATTTTAAGATAGGAGATGTAATTCACAATACTCTTGTTTTGCCTATGGGATGTACATTGATAAAGACGGATGTGTTTAAAGATATGGAGTATCCTTGGTACAAAGAAGTCCAGGTGAGTGGTAAACCAGCTCTTACCTCTGATACTTATATCTGTGAAAAATTTAGACAGAAGAACATTGATGTAATTACTGATACGGGTGTTCAGTGTTTACATATAGATAAAAAAAGAGGGATAATCTATGGGCATCCTGATATCGTCGATCACATCACTAATACAATACGAGAAGCGTGGAGAGAATATTTCGCTCGGTAACATCTGAAGGGGTATGATGATTTTTAAATTTCTTTCTATTCTTAAAACTACAACACTGATTTCTATTGTGGTATGTCTCTTCTTAAGTGTATTCTATATAAAGCACCTAAGAAAAGAGGTCGACCAGTACAAATCTCTTTATAATACATCACAATACCAACTTGAGACGTGTAAGTCGACCAATAAAGAGCTTCTTGAGCAGATCTCTGTACAACGTCAAGACTACGAAGTCAAAGTAAACTCACTTCTCAGGAAGATTAAAGACCTGAGTTCAAAAACTCCTGTCATTCAAATTCCTAAAGATGTTCCAAAAGAATCAAAAATAACCCAAGAAGAATGTTTGAAAATGGGAGTAATGCTCGATGACTTTGAGAACGCTATTAAAACGCTTGATTCTCACTAACCTCATCATTATCATTACTCTCATTTTCTTTGGGTGTGCTTCTCCAAAGTTACAACCGGCGGTTATTGAAAAACCTGTAATGATGAAATGCCCTATTCCGGATATACCTAAAGCCGATATTAAACCTATTCCACCTAACGCTTCGTACTTAGAGAAGCTTCAAATCATTCTTAACAACTATATACAACTTTACCAAGAGAATATTCTTCTTCGAGAATCAATTAAGTTATGCAAATAACTTGGAGGTATTATCCAATGAAGCGTTTTCTAAAAAGATATAGCGTTGATATTTTCTTTTCGGTTTTGTTTGTTTTCTTGACGTATATCATTTCTGTAGTAGGCCAAGAGAATATTGCAGTTGTTTTTAGAAAAGTAGCGGTGTTCTCCGCGTGGTCAGTAATGTGGTATTTAAGTAGGATTCTAAAGGTTGGGTTTGTTGAGTGGTCTGAAGAGGATAAGAAGAAGTATTCTTATGTGTATATGATCTCTTCTGCTTTAATATTTGCTCTTGCCTAGACTCGCTTTGATCTAAAGATGCGTAATTTTTTTTCCTGGATAATTTCGATATTCGCCACAGTATTGTTTTTGTTTCCTTCATATGCATCATCTAATGACAGATGTAGATCAATTCAATCTCTTATAGAACAAAGCCACAAAGCCATTCTTGGAGAGGAATATCCTTGGTGGTATGGTGTTGGCCAAGCTAAAGTAGAATCAAACTGTAAGTGGATTGCTTCCCAAGATGGTTATGGTAGTATCGGATATTTTCAATTAACTCCAAAATTTCTTGATCCTATTATCAGACCACTCTATCCTGATTATACGAAATTCAACAGTCCACATCACTTTTACGCGGCTGCTACTTATATAAAGATTCTGTGGAATGAATCACCTTCCCCTGTTTTGTGGGTTATTTATCAACAATATAATGGTGGGTATTGGGTGGTTAAGGAGTGTAAACGAGCTAAGTCGTGGACTTGGGAGTATTGTAAACGAGAGTGTAGGAGATCTGACGTCTGTGTAAAGTTACAGGGAGGAAAGTGTTTTCAGCATAGAAGTTCGTGTGATATTAACTATGAGTATAGTTTAAAGGTCTTTGAAAATGGTTCTCTCTATAGACCTGATTATGTAAACGAAGATCAGCTTTTGTATTCATATTGGTAGAACATATTAGAGCGTACATCGTTTAGGGAGGGTTAAAATGGGAGCATTTTATGAGGAAGGCGTAGAAAGTACTATACTCGTTTTACGAGAACGTTCTAGCGTATGGATTGTTTCCACCGGAAAAAAGGAACCTACTAATTATCCTATCGTAGAACGTATCTACTGGTTTGATACATCTTCTGATGCTATCGTGTTGAAGAGGAAATTTTTGAGACAAAAAGAATGGGAAGTAGTAACTGAAGAAACCGATCAAGACTACTCTATTGTTCTCAAAAAGGCGAAAGATTCTCTTGATACGTTTCCTTTAAAAGATTAAGAGAAAGCGAGGTCTAAAGTGCCAGCTAGAAGCGAGTCTCAAAGACGTCTTTTTGCTATGGCTTTGGCTTATAAAAGAGGGACTCCTCTTAGAAAAGGCCTTTCAAAAGAGATTCAGAAGACTGTTAGAGAACTTTCTAAGCTTCCTGAAAAGAAACTAGAATTATACTCAAGAAAGACGAAACCTCTACCCCAAAAGGTAAAAAAGAAGATTATTGAACTTATAGAGATTTTCCTTTAAAAAAGAGAGGTTATTAGGATGCCTACAATTAGATTAAAACGAGGAACACGATCTCAGATCTTATCAGGGAGTTTTCTCGAAGGAGAACCTCTGTTCTCAACTGATACTATGGAATTGATTCTTCAGGGAGTTTCTTCTAAAGTAATCTTAGCAAGAGCTGATCTAGATAATGTCGAGAACGTGGCAATTCTAAATAAGATAAAAGAAGTTGATGGAACAGGATCGGGACTTGACGCTGATACAGTAGATGGATTCCATGCTAGTCAAACACCTACAGCAAATCAGATTCCCGTTTTAGATTCAAACGGAATCTTGAACCTATCTTATGGAGCGAATTTAGCGATAAGTTTAGGAAAAGTTGGGATCGGAATAAGTTCTCCAAGTCAAAAATTATCGGTTTCGGGAAGAATTCAGATAGGTGACGACAATGAGTTGTCTGTTGCTGGTACTGTTCGCTGGACTGGAACAGACTTTGAAGGATATACTGGGAGTGAGTGGGCGTCTTTTACTACGTCAGGTATTACACCGAGTCCACTAGAAGAAGTTATTAAAGCTTCTGGAGCCACATTATCTGATTCAGAGGTACGTAATACTATAATTAATAATTATGGTCAAACCAGTCATATAATTTACACACTTCCAGTGGCGGCGGCTGGAATGAATTTTACTATCATTATAGGGTCAGGTGGAGAAAGTTCAGATTCTTCACTGTCGAATATTGGAAAAGCTCTTAGAATTGAACCAGATTCATCTAATTCTATTTACTTTAATAATGTCGATGCTGGACGTGGTACTAACGTTGGAGCACCTTTGGCTATTAAAGGTTCACAGATAAAGTTTACTTCCTTTAAGACGGGTTCTTCTAACTGGAATTGGTTGGCAGTGACGAAAGGTCTAGGATGGGATGTATGTGTGAATGTGTGGTCTATAACGTCGAGTTTAAACCAAGCAAAGAACCAATTAGCTGGTTGTGGAGATATGAATGTTGCTCTTAGTTTTGGTGGAAACACAGGTAGTACTGTTAATACTACAGAAAAATGGTCGGGTAGTAGTTGGGTTACAACATCAGCTTTGAATCAGGCAAGAGGTTACTTGGCTGGTTGTGGAAACGTAAATAATGCTCTTAGTTTTGGCGGGTGGAACGGTGCAAGTTATCTTAGTACCACAGAAAAATGGTCAGGTAGTAGTTGGGCTACAACAACAGCTTTGAATCAAGCGAGAAGCAATCTAGCTGGTTGCGGAAATGTGAATAATGCTCTTAGTTTTGGTGGGTGGAACGGTATTGCTGTTAATACCACCGAAAAATGGTCAGGTAGTAGTTGGACTATAACGTCGTCATTAAATCGAGCAAGAACTGAGCTTACCGGTTGTGGAGATATAAACAACGCTCTTAGTTTTGGTGGGTGGAACGGTACAAGTTATTTTAATACCACAGAAAGATGGTCGAGTACTAGTTGGGCCACGACATCGGTTTTGAATCAAGCAAAGTCTGGTCTAGCTGGTTGTGGAAATGTAGATAATGCTCTTAGTTTTGGTGGATATACAGGTAGTACTGTTAATACCACAGAAAAATGGTCAGGTAGTAGTTGGGTTATAACATCAGTATTGAATCAAGCAAGAACTGAATTTACCGGTTGTGGAGATGTAAACACTGCTCTTAGTTTTGGCGGGTTGGGTAATACAAGTTATCTTAATATTACAGAAAAGTGGTCACCTTTCACTCCTAATTTCGTTACTGCTTGGAGAACAGCTAGTAGAATGAATCAAGCGAGAAGCAGTCTAGCTGGTTGTGGAGATGTGAATAATGCTCTTAGTTTTGGTGGGTGGAACGGTATTGCTGTTAATACCACCGAAAAATGGTCAGGTAGTAGTTGGATCACAACAACAGTTTTAAACATTACAAGAGTTGCCTTGACTGGTTGTGGAAATGTGAATAATGCTCTTAGCTTTGGTGGAGAAACAGGTGTAGGTAGTCGTGTTAATACTACAGAAAAATGGTCGGGTAGTAGTTGGGCTACAACATCAGTATTGAGCCAAGTAAAAAGCCAATTAGCTGGTTGTGGAGATATGAATACTGCTCTTTGTATTGGTGGGACCCCAGCTGGTGGTGCCGTTACTGGAACTACAGAAAAATGGTCGGGTAGTAGTTGGGCTACAACATCATCGTTGAATCAAGCGAGATGTGCTCTAGCTGGTTGTGGAAATGTGAATAGTGCTCTTAGTTTTGCTGGGTGGGACGGTACAAATTATTTTGAGACTACAGAAAGATGGTCGGGTAGTAGTTGGGCTACAACATCAACTTTGAATCAGGTAAAACGTGATCTTGCCGGTTGTGGAAATGTGAATAATGCTCTCTGTTTTGGTGGGTGGAACAATACAAGTTATTTTAATACCACAGAGAGATGGTCGGGTAGTAGTTGGGCTACAACATCATCGTTGAATCAAGCGAGATGTGGTCTAGCTGGTTGTGGAAATGTAAATAATGCCCTTGGTTTTGGTGGAAGCACAGGTAACTACGTCGGTACTACAGAAAAATGGTCAGGAGTATGAATTAATTAGACGGAGGTGTTAAGTCGTGGCAATAGTGTATGTTAAATTCTCGTTACGGACTTGAACTATATGAACGAAGGTCAATTTCCACACTTTTATTAGTAGAACATATTAAGATAAATATCGCCCGGAGAGAGTTAAAATGACCACGATTAGATTAAAACGAGGAACACGATCTCAGATCTTATCAGAGAGTTTTCTCGAAGGAGAACCTTTGTTCTCGACTGATACTATGGAGCTGATTCTTCAAGGAGTTTCTTCTAAAGTAATCTTAGCGAGAGCTGATCTAGATAACGTCGAGAATGTGACAATTCTAAATAGATTAAAAGAGGTTGATGGATCAGGATCGGGACTTGATGCTGATATAGTAGATGGATTCCATGCTAGTCAAACACCTACAGCAAATCAGATTCCTGTTTTAAATTCAAATGGAATCTTAAATCTATCAAATGGAGCAAATTTAGCAGTAAGTTCAGGGAAAGTTGGAATTGGAATAAGTTCCCCAAGTCAGAAATTAACAGTGTCAGGAAAAATTCAGATAGGTGATGACAATGAGTCGCCTACCGCCGGCACCATTCGGTGGACTGGAACAGACTTTGAAGGATATACTGGGAGTGAGTGGACGTCTTTTACTGCGACAAATTCACAAAAAGAAATCATCAAAGCTTCTGGAGCTACATTATCTACTTCAGAAGTACGTGATACTATAATTAATAATTATGGTCAGACCAGCCATATAGTTTATACACTTCCACTAGCTTCTGCTGCAATGAATTTTACTATCGTTATAGGATCCGGTGGAGAAAGTTCAGATCCTTCGCTGCCGAATGTTGGAAAAGCCCTTAGAATTGAACCGAATTCATCTAATTCTATTTATTTTAATAGTGTCAATGTTGGACGTGGTATTAATATTGGAACACCATTAGCTATCAAAGGTTCACAGATAAAGTTTACTTCCTTTAAGACGGATTCTTCAGTCTGGGATTGGTCGGTAGTAACAGAAGGTCCAGGATGGGATACATGTGTGAGTGTATGGTCTATAACGTCAAATTTAAACCAAGCAAAAGGTCAGTTAACTGGTTGTGGAGATATAAATACTGCTCTTTGTATTGGTGGGGCCCCAGCTGGTGGTGTTGTTGTTGGGACTACAGAAAGGTGGTCGGGTAGTAGTTGGGTTATAACATCATCGTTGAATCAAGCGAGATGTAGTCTAGCTAGTTGTGGAAATGTAAATAGAGCTCTTGGCTTTGGTGGTTGGGATGGTATAAATCTTTTTAACAGCACAGAGAGATGGTCAGGTAGTAGTTGGGCTACAACATCAGCTTTGAATCAAGCAAGACGTGAACTTGCCGGTTGTGGAGATATAAACGACGCTCTTAGTTTTGGTGGGTGGAACGGTACAAGTTATCTTAGTACCACAGAAAAATGGTCAGGTAGTAGTTGGGCTACAACAACAGCTTTGAATCAGGCGAGAAGCAATCTAGCTGGTTGCGGAAATGTGAATAATGCTCTTAGTTTTGGTGGGTGGAACGGTATTGCTGTTAATACCACCGAAAAATGGTCAGGTAGCAGTTGGGCTGTAACATCGGTATTGAATCAAGCGAGAAGTTACTTGGCTGGTTGTGGAGATGTAAACACTGCTCTTAGCTTTGGTGGAGGCACAGGTAACTACGTCGGTACTACAGAAAAATGGTCAGGTAGTAGTTGGGTCGTAACATCGGTATTGAATCAAGGGAGAGATGCTTTAGGTGGTTGTGGGAACGTGAACACCGCTCTTAGCTTTGGTGGAAGCACAGGTAATTACGTTAGTGCTACAGAAAAATGGTCACCTTTCACTCCTAATTTTGTTTCCGGTTGGAGAACAGCTAGTGGAATGAATCAAGCAAGAGGTTACTTGGCTGGTTGTGGAGATGTAAATAATGCTCTTAGCTTTGGTGGAAGCACAGGTAGTACTGTTAATACTACCGAAAAATGGTCGGGTAGTAGTTGGATCACAACAACAGCTTTAAGCGTTGCAAGAGCTGACATAGCTGGTTGTGGAAATGTGAATAATGCTCTTAGCTTCGGTGGGTATGACGATACAAGTTATCTTAGTACCACAGAAAAATGGTCAGGTAGTAGTTGGGCTACAACAACAGCTTTGAATCAAGCAAGAGGTTACTTAGCTGGTTGTGGAAATGTGAATAGTGCTCTTAGCTTTGGTGGGTATGATGATACAAGTTATCTTAGTACTACAGAAAAATGGATGGGTAGTAGTTGGGCTACAACATCATCGTTGAATCAAGCAAGAGGTTACTTAGCTGGTTGTGGAAATGTGAATAGTGCTCTTAGCTTCGGTGGGTGGTCAGATAGTGGTGCTGTTGGCATCACAGAAAGATGGATGGGTAGTACTTGGGCTACAGCATCATTATTAAATCAAGCAAGAAGTGATCTAGGTGGTTGTGGAGATGTAAATAATGCTCTTAGCTTTGGTGGGAGTGATGGTATAGATTTTTATTATAATATCACGGAGAAGTGGTCAGGTAGTAGTTGGGCTACAACGTCAGTATTAAATCAAGAAAGAAGTGATCTAGGTGGTTGTGGAGATGTAAATAATGCTCTTAGCTTTGGTGGAAACGTTGATTTTAATTATCTTGGTGTTACAGAAAAATGGTTTGGAATATAAATTAATTAAACGGAGGTGTTAAGTCGTGGCAACAGTGTATGTTAAATTTTCTTGTCAAGGAAGTCCAACAGATTCAAGTAAATGTACGACTCGTTGGGATGAAACAATTAAATGCTCTATTCCAATTTGTGGAACACATGAGGATATGTATTATAACCTCATGGTAATGGAGGGAGATGAAAACCTTATAAAACAGTGGGTAAATGAGAACACTGGTAAAGTTGAGATAATAACCAAAGATCAAGCCAACCAATTAGGACAATTACTTGTTCCTCCGGGAACGGAAAGAACTGGCATCACGAGATGGGAGCAAGAAGAGCCTGTAACCTATATAGCAACAAAGTTTGATGTCGATCATCCAGAGAACTTATGGGTAATTAAACAGTAGATTAAAATCGGTATATTTATAAGGAGGTTGAGAGATGGCTATTCAGTATTCTTTTTCAAGAGTAGAATTGTTTAGAGACAAAGTTACTAACGACGTAGTTAAATTAGTTATAGGAATGACGGCTCGAGATGAAGAAACAGGTGTATCTTCTTATATAGATACAGTTCATGTTTTACCTAAACCAGTTGCTTCGTTGACTAATGACGAAATAAGGGAAATATGTCTAGAAGTGGCTCAGAGGAATGAATGGTATTCGATATTATATGGTCAAATACAGGCGCTTATTAATCAACCAGTACCAACTGAAGTAACTGATATCTAGAGGAGGTTTGTAGATGAACGTAAAAGTATCTTTTTCCGAAAAAAAAGACAATGATGGTAAGATTGTAGGGTTTATAGCAGATTTTACTGCAGAAGAAGGAACTTATAATTCGACTTCTTCTTCTGAAGTAGGCTTCGATAGTCCAGTGGATTCAATAGATGGAAAGGAAGTATTGAAAAAGTTAGATTTAACCTCAATCATTAAATCACTTAAAGACGATCTTGTAAACAAAGGTGCAAATATAACTAAGTTAACAATTTCCTTGTAAATCTAACTTTTCCTATATTTTGGTAATACAAGAGAGGAACTTGATCGAAGATGTCCACATACACACGATTTCCTATTCAAGTAGCGTGGTTTGGAACGGTTGAACCAGGGGATCCACCTGATGGTACAATATGGATCGATACATCAATAACTCCTCCTTTTGTAAAGGTATGGGATGGTTCGAGGTGGAGAGCTTTTGCTTCACTTTACGAAGCTTCTTTTACAATATCACCTACACCTCCCTTAGATCCTCTAAAGGGATTTCTCTGGGTTGATACCTCCGCATCTCCAATTCTCAAAGTTTGGGATGGATCTACTTGGAAAGAAGTCGGAGGATCTGGACAAGGTCAATATCTAAACGCCGATACACTTGATGGGTTCGACGGAACATATTATTTAAGTAGAAGTAATCATACAGGAACCCAGACTCCTAATACAATAAGCCCTCAAGGCCCTGGAAGTGGTCTTAACGCAGATTTAGTAGATGGATTCCATGCCAGTCAGACACCTTCGGCAAATCAGATTCCTGTTTTAAATTCAAATGGGATCTTAAATTTATCAAATGGAGCAAATTTAGCAACAAGTTCAGGGAAAGTCGGGATTGGGTTAACAAATCCACAGTATGAGTTAGATGTCCTCGGAGATCTACGAGTTTCAGGACAGACAAACTTCGGAGGAGTGTCTTACACGTGGCCACCGAGTGTGGGAGCTTTGAACCAGGTTTTGTCAACTAACGGAAGTGGAGGTCTAAGTTGGAAGTCAATAAACGACCTTCTTCCTTATCCTCTTTCTCAAACCCCGGCACCGAATAGTATTGTTGTTTCAGAGTCTAGTGGGAAAATTAATGCAGGATGGATACCAACTAGACCCTATGGGTGGATAGATAGAAAGGAGTATACGTTCTCATCATCAGATACAGGATGTAGAAGACTTTTTACTTTTGACGGTTCTTCTATAGGTGATGAAACAGAAAAGTCAATACGGTTCTGTATTGAGTGGAGCGGTCAGTCACCTGAAAGACGGGGAATGGCTATAGTTAAGGGGTCCGTCTATAAGTGGTATGATGGTACATTTGACCTCTTTCTTGATGTAGAATGGGAGTGGCATAAAGAAGCTTCCGATGATTTGGGTGTTTTTGGTGTTTTTCTATGGAAACCTGTAGGTCTTTCTGAAATAAGACTTTCATCATGGATCTATGCTTACAACGGTTTAACTGTTACATTGTCATTATTGGAAGCTCCACCGGATATAATGTTACCGAGTAGTTTAGTCTACGAAAATGATGATGTTAATAATTTTGAACTTCTTGATGATAGGGGTTTTCTTACGTTTAGTATAAATACAGCTTTTGCAATGCATCTTTATGATCCTATTCCTGAGACAGGAATACAGCAGTTTTTCGCAACAGCATCACAAACACCTAGTGGTAGAAGTATAGTCGTTTCAAGATCTGATGGAACAATTGATCCAGGGTGGTTACCAAGTGGTAGCGGTAATCTTCCACCAGGAAGCACTAATCAGACTTTGAGACATAACGGTACTACGTGGGAAGCGAGTAGTTTACTTGTAAATACAGGAACGAACATCGGTATTGGAACGACAAATCCAGGAAGTGAGTTAGACGTAGCAGGTACTGTTCAACTCAGAGGGTCTATAGTAGGGATAGGGTTATATGTCGATCCCTTCGGTGATGTCGGCATCGGGACAACGACACCAAAGGGAAAATTACAAGTGGTAGGAAATGCGTATATAGATGATAGGCTATTCGTTAGAAGTGGAAGCGGATGGCCAGGTTCACCAGCCATTTCTCTGGCTATAGGAGATTATGATACAGGATTCAATTGGATTTCAGATGGCAATTTAGCAATTTACACTAACAACGCTGAAAGAATAAGAATTGATTCTTCTGGCAACGTCGGTATTGGGACGACGGTACCAGGAGCGAAGTTACATGTAAATGGAAATCTCAAAGTTGAGGGACAAACGAACTTCGGAGGAGTGTCTTACACGTGGCCAACAAGCGCTGGAACTCCGGGACAGGTTTTGACTATTGGTGCAAATGGAAGTCTAAGTTGGTCTACAGTTAGTGGTGGTGGTAGTCTCCCGTCAGGAAGCGCTAATCAGACTTTAAGACACGATGGCACTTCATGGGTAGCAAGTAGTTTACTTGTAAACACAGGAACGAACATCGGTATTGGAACGACGACACCAGGAGCGAAGTTACATGTAGCGTCTACAGGTGAAGCTTTAAGAATTATGCCTAACACAATGGTTACTGGGGAATACACATCTATTTCCTTTAGAGACCCTGACGGAGGAACAGGGCCTATGGAAATTCGTTATACAGATGATGGTTCTCCAGATCTAGCAATTTTAGGTGGTAACTTTGGTATTGGAACGACAAGTCCAACTGGAAAATTGCATGTTTCGGGAGGTAATGCAATATTTGATGGCAACGTTGGCATTGGAACGACGGCACCTGGGGCGAAACTTGAAATTTCAGGTGGAGCATTAGCAATAAATGCAAATTACTTCTATTTAGGAGCACCGGGTGACACTGCACACTATATTAAATATGCGGGAACCAAAAACGGTATAACTGATTCTGACATCTTTAGTTTTAACAATGCATTACAGTTTGCTTATTTAGACTCTTCACCTCGCATGGTAATTTTAGGACCAAGCGGCAACATCGGTATTGGAACGACGGTACCAGGAGCGAAGTTACATGTAGTTGCAGCGGGTGGATTCGGTAACGAGCCTATTCGGGTACAAGCTAATAATACGTTCTTTAGTGGTATAGACGCTGGAGGTACACAGCGCTTTGCTATTAATAATGATCCAGGTCCAGTATTAAGTTTTAACGGTTACGATACTAATTGGTTTAACTTTATGACTGTGAGTAATACTGGTAGTAGAACAGTTTCATTTAATGCTGGTAATGTCGGTATTGGGACGACGGACCCGACTGAAAGATTAATGGTTAATGGAAATATTAAATCGGTGAATACTGATACTGATAGGATTTATTATCGTTTTATACAGGCTCCCAGCACCAATTTACATTTGGATACATCTGGACTTTCTTACGGTCTTTATTTAAATCATTTCCAAAATGGTAATGTTTACATGGGACCAAACGGTAGTTGGGTTACGGTTAAAAATAACGGTAATGTCGGTATTGGGACGACGGACCCAGGTCAAAAACTTGAAGTTGTCGGTAATATCAAAATGACTTCTTCCAATCTCGGAATAATGCTTGATGCTCAAACTAGACCATTTATTACTCGTGGATATGATCCCTTTACATCTGGAAACTATACTGGAGCGGGTAGATGGGGACTATTCTTAGAGCCTGATGGACTTGTTGTTGGAGTACCTGCTATCTCTGGTCATGGATATGTTTATTTTGTAAGGTACAATGAAAATAGTTCAATAAATCAAGTCACGATGACGATTGACCCATCGGGTAACGTTGGTATTGGGACAATAAGTCCAACCACTAAATTAGATGTAGTTGGAGATATTTTTGCTGAATTTGGAAATGATACAACACGAATAGTAGGGATTACAGGTTTTAGTAGCGGAAAAACTGGAATACTTCGTTTTGCAGATCAATTCAATCAATTAGAAACCACATATGGTGGAAACATGATTTTAAAAGGATATCATTCGGTTGAATTGGTCGGTTCTTCTGGCAATAGTTCATCTGATAAAGTGTTAAGAGTTAAGGAATATACAACAGATAGATTAGTTATTGATAAGGGAGGAAATGTCGGTATTGGGACAACTAACGTAACAAATATTTTGACGGTTGTTCAAGGTTCTTTAACAGATCCTATAGCGGACGCTTGGCTCTCATACAGCTCAAAAAGATGGAAAACAAATATAAGAGAGATCTCTGATGCTTTAGAAAAAGTGATGTCACTAAAAGGTGTTTACTTCAACTGGAAATCTGATAATAGGCCAGATATTGGTATGATCGCCGAGGACGTTGGAGAAGTTTTCCCTGAGCTTGTCGAATATGAAGAAAATGGAGTGGATGCGAGGTCACTCGATTATTCAAGACTTGTTGCAGTTTTAGTCGAGGCAATAAAAGCACAACAAAAAATAATTCAAAACCAAAGTGAACGTCTTGCTAAGTTAGAGTCAAATCTAAATGTTTAACAATATTCTGGTTAAAATAAAGGAGGAAAGAAATTACAAATGGCTACTTTTTCAAGATTTCCCGTTCAGGTAGCATGGTCAGGATCTACGGAACCCGGAGATCCTCCCGATGGATTTGTCTGGATAGACACATCAGTAACACCCCCTATAGTAAAAATATGGGATGGTTCTAGATGGAGGATAATAGGAGGGTATGACGAATCTCTAATCAAACATCCTTTACTGGTTAGCGATGTAGCTCCAGAACCACCTCCTAGAGGATATCTCTGGTGTGATACCTCTTTTCAGAATCCTGTAGTTAAAGTATGGAATGGTACAAATTGGATTCCTATAAGTGGTAGTGGTGGTTCTCAGGGTTGTAATCTTTCTTATGTTAACCTCAATGAGGTCGATCCTGACGATCCTATTACTCTTAACCTATGTGAAACTGGTATCTTGTATTTTACGGAGAATAACATTTCTGCACGTATTCCAGTTATTATGGAACAAGGTAGTGTATTTGAGATGATAGTATCGACTATGAAACCATGGACTTGGGATACGACTTCAACATTTATACTCAGGCCTGAAATGTCTCTACAAAGTTCTCCTTCAGTGCCAATTCATCTTTACTATAAAGTTCTTAAACTGGATAATACTGTAGTAACAGAAATGGGAGCAATAAGTGACGACGTGACGCCGGGATTCGTATTAGGAAAAGGAGTTATTTTTGGAAAATATGTTTTTGGTAATGTTCGAAAGAGAAAATTTCTCCATGGTACATCTCAAGCATATTATTCCTCTCAGGCTCCAATAACATTCTTTGTATCATCAGAATGGGTAGATTATAATGAAGAATATACGTGGGAAGGAATAGGAGAGATTCTTGCTAAAGCTGATTATCAATCCGACACATTGTATAATTTATATAATGGATTTCTTATAATACGAAAAATCGCTTCTAACGTTACTTATCCGTGGGTCTTTTCAGAATATTAAAAGGAGATTTCCGATGGCAATCCAAATTCAAAACAGTGATAAAGTTGATATTCTCTTTGTGGGTAATACAGGGTATCCGTTTTCTCACTCTGGTGTCGGAACGTTTATACGGACACTTATTCAAGAAATGCCTTCATTGACGTTTGGCATTTTATCCTTGATGAGTGGTAACGCTTCTTCAATTATATGGGATCTTCCTGGAAATGTTCGTTTCGTGGCTTCACAAGAAGTTCCAAGAAGTTTGGAACCACATAAGATTTCAACTTCGGGTGTAGAAGATTTCATGAAGGAAACTATAAATGAAATCTTTCCCAAAATTTCTCCCAGAATAGTTCACGCAGTTTCACCAGAGTATTCTGGGTTGTTTGCAAAAACTCTTAAATTGAATCATAGTATTCCCGTTGTTTACACGGAACATTACGATATTATTCAGCTTAGGGAAGCAATGAAAGATCTTATAATAGAAGAGGATAGATCTACATTCGATCCTATTTTTGAAGAGTCGAGACGATGTCTATATAATTTTAGTGACATCGTAGTACTTGTAGATAATGTTTCCATGGAGAAGTATTTGAAACTTGGTGGAAGAGAAGAAAAGGCTCGAGTAATCTCGAATGCTGTTAATGTTAACTTGTTTTCTCAATATGTGAAAGATTTTTCTGAAAAATCTAATGTGGTTGTTTATGTTTCAAGGTCTTCTCCTCACAAAAACATCGTTGATTTTATTCAAGTTATCAAAATTCTTAATGAAAGAGATAGTTCAATAGAAGGTCTTCTTATCGGTATAGGAGAAAGAGAATCTTTACCTTATGAGTTTGTTAAAGTTATTCCTTTTACGAGTAATACTATTGAACAGCTTTCTAAAGCGAAAGTGTTCCTTTCAACTAGTAGATATGAAACGAATACTATTGCTGTTTTAGAAGCTTTAGCTTGTGGAGTTCCTTGTGTTTTAACAAATGTAGGTAGCCATGAAGAGATAATTTATGGAAAAACGATTGAGGATAAGCTTAAAGGTTATTGTGGGTTTATAGTAAGAGTCGGAGATATAGATCAGATGGTTGATTCAGTTTATAAGTTGTTAAATGATGAGAAGTTGTGGATGAAATATAGAGATGTTGGTCTACAAAGAGTTTCGTCTCAATACTCTATTGATAAAATGGTTTCAGAGTACTTAAAAGTATATACTTCGTTTTGATCAAAATAAGGAGTTAAAAGATGTCAGGGTATACAAGATATCCAATACAAGCCGCGTGGACTGGTTCGGTACCTCCAGGAGAACCACCAGAGGGTGCTATCTGGGTAGATACATCTGAAGTTCCTTATGTAGTAAAGATCTGGGATAGGACTCGCTGGAGAGTAATTAGTCAGATTCGACGCGAAGCCCTAAGAATTAGTTCGATACCTCCTGATTCTCCCGAAGTTGGAGATATATGGTGTGATGTTTCTTTACCCGTTCCAACCTTGAAGATTTGGGATGGTCAGGATTGGATCGATATTAGAAGTCATGTAGACGCGGAAACGTTGAATGGATTTCATGCTTCGGAAGTTCCTCTACCGTATACAATACCCGTGTCAGGCTTCGATGGTTATATTACGTGGAACTGGTTGCCTCCTGTATTAGATGGAGGTCAATTATAAAAAAGTATTTTTAGAAGGAGGATGATGAGTTATGCCGAAAATTTTAATCAAAAGAGGGACAGTAGGTCCAGGTACTACTCTTGATCTAGGTGAATTGGCGTTCCGTCATGACACCAATGAACTGTTTATTGGTAAGGGTGTAGGTAATCAACCAGTAAAAGTTTCCACTTGGAAAGAGTATCACACAGATTTCTCTATTCTGGTTGCTAATACCGCAGAAACTCCCGAGAGCATCACTATACCAACGAATACTGTTTTGGGTCGTACAACTGGTAGTATTACACCTCTGAGTGGTTCTGCTGTCTGGGATATTATTAATGGATACAACGAAACCAATATCAATGTTAACAGCAAAAGAATTACAAACCTTGCTAATCCCGTTAATGCTTCAGATGCTACCACAAAGTCTTATGTTGATAGCCTCGTTTCCGTAGGTCTTACTTTCCATGAAGCCGTTCTTACGAAGTCTCTATCTTCTCCACCTGCTAATCCAACAACAGGGGCTCGTTACTGGATTGGTGAATCTCCTTCGGGGGATTGGTCTGGGCACGCATATCAGATTGCTACCTGGAATGGAACCGCATGGATATTTGAAGAGATGACCAAGGGTGATACAGCATACGTGATTGATGAGTCAGTGTTCTATTTCTATGATCCAGATGCTACAGGTGATAAGAGAAGACAACTTTATACGGGTATAGGTAACCACGCTGCAACACATCATGCAGGTGGTTCTGATCCTATCGATGTAAAAGACCTTGTTGATTCTGGTAACAACCTATTGTTCCACGCATTCTCTGCAAAGGGTCAGATTCTTGTAGGAACAGGAAATGGTACCTGGACTGCTCTTCCTGTTGGTTCTGATGGTCAATTTCTTGTAGCCGACTCAAATGAAGCCTCTGGAGTTAAATGGTCGACAAATGTATATACTACTTTCTTGAACCTAACTGACACACCATCATCATATACTGGTTCAGAAGGTTATTTTGTGAGAGTAAATTCTACTGGTACGGCCTTAGAGTTTGTTAATGTAATAGATGGTGGAACACTGTAATCTTTAACGTTAAAACAACCTGCTATCTTTATTTGTAAGGTAGCAGGTTGAAAAATCTCCAATCACTCTATCAAAAAATTACATAACCATGTTACGCAAAAACATAAATTCACTTTTAATAAGGAGTTTTCAAAATGAAAGAAAGTATGGAAGAAGGAGTAGTTGCGACTATAATAAGTGATGAAAATGAGAAAGCTGTTCTCTCTGTCGATGATTTGATAATGAAGATAGGAACTCTTACTGTAGAAAAGTTGGAACTTGAAAAGAAAATAAGCCAGGTTTCTAAGACTTACACCGAGATTATAGAAAAATTGACACAGACAACTAAAGACTTCGAGTTGAAAAAACAAGAGTATCAGAATTTAATGTCTAAGTATAGTGAGGCGATTGAACAGTTAGATCAGGAAAAACGGAAAACTAATTCTCTCAATAAAGAAGTTGAGAGATTGAATAGTGAAAATAAACGTCTTCGAGAAGAGAACTCTCAACTTTCAGAGATAATACAGAATCGACAACAACAAATCTCAAGTCTCGAAGAAAACATACGTAAATTAGAACAAAGATAAAAAAATAAAACCATATGGAAGGACTCAAATCATGAAAGGAAAAATCCAAATCTTTGAGTTCTGGTCGAAAGAAGTTGGAAATATGAATATTGTGACTAAGTTTTTGGTAGATCTAGTTCAACGCATAGGAATGACCCCTCATGGATATCCTCAGGTTATTCCTTATCCTAAAGAAAATTTAGGGAATACTGTGATTAGTTCTTTTGTGGCTTATCAACCACTATATGAAAGTTATGTTGTTTTCGATAATTGGGTTGATTTAAATTATGCGAATCTTGTTGTAAATTCTTGTAAAGACTATGATTCTAGTATTGTTGAGCAAACTATTATAGAACACTTTGCTTGTGAGGAAGTGAGGTCACTAGAACCAGTATTCTATACTGGAGAAAAGGAAGTTTGAAAGTTCCTTTGGTAAAAAAGAACAAAAAAGATATGATCATATGACAAAATCAATTAAAACAGAGGAGGAGTTTTAACATGAAGTGTACATTTGTTGATGTTGTCAATCTTTCATTAGAAAGACGTTCACAGTCATGGCAGGATTTTCGTCAACTTAAGATGTCCACACAACAGGCAGTAAAGATTGTTCGTCTTCTTTCTGAAGTAAACAAGAAGGCGGAAGAGTTTGATAAAATGCGACAAGAGATTATAGAAAACGAATCAATTACCGATAAAGCAGCTGCTATTAATGAGCTTTTACTTCAGGAGGTTGAAATTGACTCTGGTTACATTGAACTTCCTGAGGAGGCTCCGTTTTCAGTAATCGAAGTGTTAGCACCATTTTCCAAACAAGATTAAATAGAATATTATTAGAGAATAATGTGCCCTTCCAGGCGCATTATTCTTTTCTGTTCTCGCCTTTGTTAAACATTTGAACAAATATCGATAAGTTTTTATCTTTTTAACTGGGGGAATCCGAATGCCTATCTCTTTAACAAGTGGTATCTTGGCTGCAGCGAAACCTACAGCAAATAGCTTCCAAGATTTGTGGACTTGTCCTTCTGGAAAAAGCGGAACATTTTCTATTTACGTCTCCAATTTGGGGAGCAATTCTTGTGAAATTTTTATAAGAGCGGTAAAGTCAGGAGATACTCCTGGAGATCAGCATGTAATCCTCCATACAGTGATGCCTGGAGTTAGCTCGTGGAATCTTACAGGTATTGCTTTAGGCTCTGGTGATAAGATTCAAGTAATGTCTAATACCGGTAACACGAGTTTTGTTCTTATGGGTGTGTTAACATCGTAGTGAGGTGATATTATGTCTGTGTTGATTCCCCTTTTTAACTGCTACGTATCTCAAACTCCGCCTCCTCAAGCCGTTTTGGGAACTCTATGGCTTGATACAAACACCAACGAATTCAAGGTCTGTACCAACCCTGACACTAATACTTGGTATGTTATCGATATCGACGTATCCAATACTCCACCACCAAATCCCAGTATTGGAGATTTGTTTGTCAATACTTCGTATTCACCACCTCTTCTAGAGATATATTTAGGTCCAAGTTCAGGTTGGGTAGTAATTTCAAATGAATATAATGAGATACAGTCAATAGCGTTAAACTTTTTCTGTATTTCTTAAAAAGGAACTAATATGTCACTACCAGAAGATGTTGAAAAGATAATTAAAGGTCATTTTGAGTCTTGTGAAAATAAGTTTAGACTCATAGTTTCGGAAGCTATTGATTCGAAATTAGTAAGAGTTAATGATACAAAAGTAGATGTTGATATTTGTAGAACGAAACACGAAGCAGTTCACGCAAAAATTGATTCTCTTAAAGAAGAAATCCGTGAGTTGCAAACTCACGTGAAGAAAACAAATTTTATGTTAATATCAACTCTTATAGGTTTTATATTATCTCTTATTATGAATGTTTTTAGTAGACTTTTAAAATAAAAAAAGGAGTGTATCTCTTGGATGCTCAAGCTAAATCTTTAGATTCACACTCACTAGAAGCTAGTTTAGACGAGTTAAACAAAAAAATTCTTACCACAATAGATGATATACAGAAAGACCTCAAGCGTCTTAAATTCAGATTAAAAATAATAAGAATATCTTCGTTTTCTCTTAATATTGCTTATTGTATTATGTTAATTAAAATGTTTTTCTAATTTTACTAAACTCTCAATTAACAATAAGGAGAAACCCATATGTCCAAATTCGACCATCTCCGGTATAAAGACGTGTTACTTTGGCTTCAATATGTAGTTGATCATCTTCAGGATTCAGAGTCATACAGGAAAGGACTCGCAAAAGAGCTTTTATACAACTATTACCCCAAAGATGTCGTCGAAGAAGGTTTTTTTGACAAAGGTCCCACAATAGAGACTATCCTCGTGGACTTCTATGATAATACCCTATCAAAATTTCCTCCTGTAGTCGATCTTGTACTTCTTGAGTCTGTGTTGTTATTCGGAAGTAGGTGGAGTGAGAGACCTATTCTTAGAGCACTAACTCAGTGTATTAACTATAAGAAGCTTGATGATCCCATGTTTTCAAAAGACTTTTCTCGAAAAGAAAAGGTTGTTGATCCTGAGATAATCTCGTTTTTATGGAATCTTTCTTTGAAAGACAGGTTCATCTTTTGTATCTTATGTCTCAGTGAATATCTCACTACTACTTCATATCTAATTAAAATCGGGAAAAGAACTTCTTCAGATCTAATAAAAATAATTGGATATAAAATTACTTCATTAAAGAAGTATCTTTTTGAAAGATTCATTTCGTCGAAAAATTTCGCAGAAATTCGTCAAAACTTTTTATATAAAGAAGGTCTCCTTGAAACTCCAGGAGTTCCTATAGTAAACGATTTTATTGACAACAACGTTATTGACCAAGAGAACTCTTCTCAAGATCCAGATTTTTCAAAGTTTTTCCAAAATTCTTAATAAACAACAAGGAGGTTTCTTATGACATTGCCCAGTACCCCATTGTTTTCTCCAGACGTTCTAAAAAGCTTTGAATACCCAAAATATGAAGTTCTTCTTCCGGGATTCAAACAACAGAAGACAGTACTCGTCACAAGTCTTCTTATCAAAGATGAAATGGAACTATCTTCTATTTCTACAGTAACGGAACACAAGTGGTTTGAAGAAATATGTAGGCTTGCGTTTAATAAGATTGTTGAAGGAAGAAAAGAGTTGTTCCCTTTAGGGTATGATCAGTTTCTTGAGATGTGTAGCATTGACGATAGAGATGCGTTGCTCTTGGGAATTATTCATGCGACGTATGGAAACGACTTAAGTATCACCTTTAACTGTAATTCATGTTCTACTCCCAACGAACTGAAATTTCCTTTGAGTGAGTGTGTTCAAGTGACTCTACCTAAAATCCCTGAAGGAGTTGAGAAATATACCGATGTTACAACGTCCTTCGAGATGGACGTTCCTTTTCACGTAAAAGCTACATTGAAAGTTCCCTCTCTTATAGAGTATAAGAGGTGTCTGGAATATGTGGATAAAGTTTGTTCCTCTGAGAGCAAGAGGAGAGGATTTATGGCAAGTATTTTTCCCATGTTGACATGTCTACAGAGCCTTGAACTGCAAAGCACTGATCTGAACATTCCCAGTATTCAACTCTCAAAGAATAATATGATTGACCTGGTTTCCCACTTATTGTCAATGCCAAAAAATTTTAAGAAGACCTTTTCATCAAAGATACGTGAGATAAATCCTGAAGACGTTGGAATTAAATTGCAGATGAAATTTACTTGTAGAGAGTGTGGAACCCTGAATGATGTTTCTCTTACGATTGTTGACCTTTTTTTCCAAATGATCCTAAGTTAGCTAAGGAAAAGATATATAATGTGTTTGAGATGGTAGCTTCCTTTCAGAAGTTAACTCAAACTACTTTCTCTGATATACTTTTTTTACCAGTCCCGTTTTTGACGACTATAAGTGATATCATAGTTAAGCGTGAGAAAGTCCTCCTTGAGCAACTAGAGAAAATCACAGAACAGAGAAAGTCTTCCTCGAAAGAAGTTAATAGATTGACAGCTCTTGGTTTGTAGAGATCTAATTTTTGAACAAACGAAAGAGCTTATGTCAAACTTCTCGGGGTAGAGTTCGTGGATATTTTTGAAGAAAATTCTCCTATAAAATTAGCAAGAGTTTCAGAGTTTAAATCTCCAATATACGATTATCTTACACTCTTTGAAGTAGACGCTGTTATAGACCACATCCTTAAAATACTCTCTTGTCCTAAGGGGACTTATGTCTTTGATCCCGAGTTCGGATCTGATCTTCTTACCTACGTCTTTCAACCCCTTGATGAACTAACGATTACTTCTATTAAAAAAGAAGTTGAAAGAGTAATAAAATCTCATTCGAGAATATCTACTTTTTCTGTTATCGTAACTCCTAATATTACAGCAAACAAGGTTGATATAGATATTACTCTAACGTTCTCTACTGGTCAGACGAGAAACGTTGGACTAGTTGTTAACAGAAACGCTCAGTCCATCTCTGTCTTAGGAGTATAATATTTAATGCCTGGAAACACTTTAGGTTCCAACTTTTTCAATGATAAAAAAATTGTCTCTATAGTAAAATGTAAGAAGTGGGTAACCGATGACCTCCCACTTGCAAGAGAATTTATGAAAGTAATCCCTCATCTTGAGGATTCTGTCTTTTTTTCATTTAAGAAAGGAGAGTCTCTTAGGTCCCAGCTTCAGAAGTTTTTTCTAAAAACTAGTGAAAAGACATCAGGTTTCAACTCAATAGCTGGTCTTGCTACCTCAGACTTTATCCTCGTTAACACGTTTTTTAGGTCAGGTCTGGCTAACGAAGAAGAAGTTCTACATACTCCCGTTCCAGTTAGGTTTAGAGCATGGGCTGTTTTGTTCCACGAATTAACCCATTTTATCTGTAACCAGTCTAATTATTTATTTCTTAAGAGCAAAGATAAGTTATTTGAATTTTACTTCGAACTCTATTCCAAATGTTTTTCTTCGAGTAATCTATCTCAATACCCAAAAAGTATTGCTGGGTTGTATGTTGATCTTCTTCGTAGTGCTACTTCCGGAGAATCAGAAAAACTTCATAATACGTTATATAAAAATCTGAAGTCGTTTTTGTTGAAAAACTCATCAAAAGCCTCTGATAAGAAGCTTCTTGAACAGATTCTTGAAGTAGCGAATATCCTTAATAGCGCTAAAGCAGAGTCAGTAGCAATGGCTCTCCTTAAGAGGAAGTTGCTTCAAGAGACTTTTAGACAGGTGTATGATCAAGTGTTTAAACTTGGTAATGTTGCTACTAGAACTACATTGTTTGGACAAGAGATTCTTATCCCTTCTGAGGTTCTTGCTGTAGTAGCTGGAGATGTCATCTTTAAGAATAAGTATTCGATGGTTATTTGTAAAAGTATCCTTCAGTATTTTCTTGAGGGGTAAGAAGATGAATTTGTTCTCTATAGAGTATATGGAGGGTGGAAAGTATTAAAATTAGTTTAAATAATGAAAAATTTCAAAAAGGAGGATTCAAAAGAAATGAGTAGTGTTTTGTGGTTAGATGATGATTGGGATGGTTATCTTCTTGAGGCAAAGATGAGGAAAAGGGCCGCGAAAAAGAGAGCAATAAAGAGAGCTCTTCGTAAAAAGGCAATGAAGAAGCTTGCTGAGGCTTATCACTATTTGGCGCTTCTTGAAAATGAAAATCCAGAAACAAATCCAACAACAGATTCACCAAAACTTTCTGATGAACAAATCAAAGAACTACATAAACAAAGGGAAACAGAGGCCAAAGGTGCACTCAGAGAGTTAGTTAAAAAGTTTGCAGCAGAACACAATCTCACAGATGACCAGATAAATGCGACTGTTGATAGATTATATGACGCGTGTATGAAAGATTTTATACGTGCATCAATATCCAAAGAAGATGTGTTGAAATTTATGAAGGGAGAAGGTTTCTTCAAGAGATTATGGAATAAAGTTGTAGCAGGGTTTAAATTCTTAGGAAAACCTTTCACTAAGATTGCAAAGTTCGTTAAAGATCAGTGGAATAAAGACACTCATAAGTGGTGGAGAAGAATAGGTCTAATCGCAGCTGCTTTAGCAGTAGTAGTATTGCTTATACTTGGTCGTAGGTATATTTGGGCCTTTTTAAAGTTCTTGGGGGGACTTGCAAAAAGAGGTTTCGATGCCGTAAAGAATTTCTTTGCAAGGATATTTGGTGGAAACAAGAGTGCTGAAGAGATTCGAAACGATGTAATCAACGTCGTCTCGTTGTACGATATGTAACAAGCAAAAGGGTGCTTTGTATGTTATTAGTGCAAAGCACCCCACGTTGAAGGAGCAAATAATTATGGGTTTTTATACAACGTCTCTACTCTCAAGACCTCTCTTTGAGTATATACACAAAAAAGCTCCACGGTTAAGTAATATTATAAATAAGGGTATGGAAGTGGGTGCTATGGCTCAAGACGTATTATCTATGTATAATGCATACAGTAGCGTTAAAGCGGTTTACAGTTTAGCCAAAACTTTCATTAAACTACGCAAGGAATCTGAAAAGAAGGAAACTAAAGAAACGGATACTGAATCAACCGAGCTAAAAGACGAAGATTTTTTTCTTCCAGAGGACGAATCTACACCTTCTTCATCAATACTTGAAGCTTCTATGAATTCCAATCTTTCTCGCAGTAGAATAGTTGCGAGTGCTCTTACAAAGAAGTTCGAACATATTAATCCAAAAATGTCCGATTTAATGCGAAAAACAATTCAACTTGCTGTGAAGTTACCTCCTAAAGAGCAACAAGAGATTTTAACTGGAGTAGCTTCAATAGCTATAGGTAGTTCTCTTAGACAAAAAGGAGCGTCACCGGAAGCAGCTCAAAAGGCAACCCTTCTTACCACAGCTTCTATGCTTAAGGGAAGATGGGATCTTGTTAAAAAACTCACTAAAAAAGCATCTTAACCCTTTTTAAATAACATAGATGACAAATTTCTTTGATGTCTATAGGCAAAACTATTATGTTCAGAAGTATATACAACTTCTTCATGATAAGTATCGTATAGTTCAACGTATTATCACTACAGACTATTTTCTGTTCGATGTATCATCCTCGACATTACAAGTAGAGTTACTTCAAGGTGGAAGTTACCAGGAGATTGGACCCTATTCTCCTATAAAGTATATTTGCGTAAAGGGATGGCCACTTTCGTTATTTTCGAACTACACAATTTCATCTGTAGGAACTGAGTTTGGAATAGTTAACGAGACAGAACTTGAATGTCTCTTTACTTATTACGAAGGTTGCTTTAAACCCTCCTTACAAGACCTTGTTGTTATAATGTTTGGAGTGGAGTCCCAAGAACATAAATATTATCTTCCTGTGTTTCGTGTAGCTAATATAGAAGTAATGTCTCTTTATAAGTCAAGTTTCTATAAGTTGAAGTTGGTAACGTCAGGAAAGAGATATCACGATCTGCGGAATTATTGGAATCAAGTTGTACAGACGTATATCTTTGATGAGATGTCAAAGAAGATATTACCTCCTGATTCTTATCGTCTCATCAATGAGATACGATTAAGAAAAAGAAATTATGTGGATGAACTCAGTGTTGAAAAAACCATAGGAAATTATATCTCTTCATTGGGTGTTACTGGACTTTGAAAACTTTATAGGAGAACTATCTCTAATGTTGAGAGAAGAGATCGAGAAAAACGTAGTTATCCTTGAGACACTCGAGTCGACGTTTATTACTTATTCCCGGGGAAGCGTTGTTTACCAACAGTTTTACAGTACGTTTCTAAAAGTAGTTCCTAAAGAGCTGATACAGAGTGGATGGGATATAATTAAAGAGTACTTCTCTCAGAGACTTCCTAAACTGCTTTCTTCGCCTTACGCAGGTTACTGGTTTTATTGCGTAGATCTTGCGTATAGAGCGATTGATAGGAATTATCAGCTTGTTACCGAATTTCTCCGACGGCTTAATAGAGTTTACACACTTATTCATATAAATTCACTTGTATTTAAATTTATCCCACACCATTTCGATCCTGAGACTTGGAACAAAGCGGTTATTTCTTCGAAAGTAAAATATCTTAAGATGGGTCATGAGTTTGTAGCAGATGTTTTTTCAAAGTCGTTGACTAAACGTCTTGAAGAGAAATACTTCAATATGGGAAGAAGAGGGCTTATAAAAGCTTATTTTGAGCTTCGACATAGAGTAGCACAGATGATTAAACATGTTATTACTACGTATTATGTTCTAGCTCGAGTTAAACAGTCGAAGACCTCAGTTAGTAATGAGCAATACGTTAGTAGATCACTTATCTTCCTTCACCAACTTTCTTTGAGTCCTCCAGAGATTCAAGAAGACTTCGTCTCTCAGTTGCATGAGTGTGAAGCCATCACAAGAAAGTTTATCGAGAATTTTTCGAATATCAACCAGCAGAGTTTAGAATTTGTTGTTAGGAATATTGTTCAAGGAGTGTCAGACGTTTCATTCTATCTCAATAATATTACCTTCAAAGAAGTTGTTGATTCTATTCAAGAAGAGCTTTCACCCGAAGTAGTAGAATGTATTATAGAAATTATTAAAAGGTCAATTAGGTAAGAAGTAGGTTGTTATGGCTACTTTTATTCCGTCTCTTGCCACTCGATCGCTAATATATGCTGCAAAGTATGTTCCATCGAAAATTCTATCGAGAAAGAGAGAACCTTCTGAATCTCCGCTTTCTCGGAAGCTTTTAGGTGAAAGTAGACGGATTAAAGCATTAATTCCTGTAAATATTTCACGGCTAAGAGCGCTTCCAGAGAAACTTGAAATCTCTAGACGTGAGTTGAAAACACTGTCAGTAGCTTCTGTTTCTCCAGTAGTCGCGGCTTTCCAGTCGCTAGTTGCCGATGAGCAAGACGTTATCTCTGCAAATTTTGAAAAGCAAAATGAAATCATCTCTGAACAAGTGAGAGAGACAAAAGGCATTAAATTCTTTCTTGAAGAGAAGTTGTCTGGAGTGATCGGTAGTGGTTTTTGGGAGTATCTGGGTATTAGTAAAGGTCTGCTAAAGAAAGGGTTTGTTGCTTGGCTTGCTTCTATACCTATACTTGAACGATTCGCCTTTCAACCTGGATTTAGTAAAGGACAGCTCGTAAGTGACGCGCTGAGACAGTTTACCACGACTTTGTTAGGTAAAGGTAGTGTAGTATCAGGAATTGCGTCAATTTTCGCAGACACTTTTATAGGAAAATTCTTTGAGAGACTTTCAGAGCCAAAGAGTGCTTTCGGAAAACGTCTATCTGCATTTTTCAAGTTTATAGAGACAATGCCTACTAAGGCACCGCTATTGACTGATGTTTTGCTTAGACAACTGTACTCAAAATCACCCTTTTTGGGTATGGCTGGAAGCGCTCTTGGAGGTATGAAACCATCACAAACTCTTAAATACCTGTGGATGCCTCGACTTATACCTGGATGGTCGTCTCTGCCAATTATACAGATGTTCATTGAAGGATTTCAGGCAAGTCTTAAGAAAATCCTTGAAGCCACTGAGAAAGCAAGAGAAAAGCTTCTTTCGTCTTTGGAAAGTCGTTTTACTAAATTACAAGAAAGCACCTCAAATTTTCTTGATAGATGGTCGATAGGGTTTTTCAAGAGGTTCTCGAGGTTTCTTCTAGAAGAAATTCCTAGACGGATATCTGCGAGAGAGACTCTTACTAAGGGTCTCGTTAGATCTCTGTTGCTTATCTCTCCCGAGTATAGAATGGTTGAGGGTTTAGTGACGGGAAAGACGTGGCAAATTATATATGGACAGTTTGGTAAAAAATTTCCAGTATTGTATAAAGTCTTGAACATTGGTAAGTTTGTCGAAGATCTAGTCTTGTTCCCTTTGAAAAAAATCTTCCAGTTTCTTGATGAAAGGACAAAAGGCTTCTTATCGAGACTACGCAAGAGGATTCAAGATATCTTTAGTTTTATTATGCGAAGTATGTTCATAATGAGCTCTGATTTGTTAAAAGTGTTTTCCTCTAAGATCGTACCAGAGGTTCTAAAGTTTGTCTTGGTTAAGATTCCATCTACTTTTTATAAAGAAATGAGAAAGATTTATGAGTCAGAGTTTTTCGTCTTTGTGAGGAAAAAGTTTAAAGAATTGTTCCAGGAAGTAAAAGGTGGCTTTTTGAAACTGGTTAGTGTAATAGGAAAACCATTTTCCAAAATACTTAAAGGAATAGGAGGATGGTTCTCTAAACCGTTTGAATTAATCAAGGAAAGATTTCCTGGAATTTTTGGAAAAGTATTTGAGAAAGTTCTTGTACCTTTGAGAAAAATTGGTGAGACCCCAATCGGAAGATATTTGAAGAGCGTGCGTGAGAGGGCTCTTAAGAGAGAGGCAGAAAGACAACCTCTATTAGGAGCTATATGGCAGGAGATGAAGGGTCTTCGTGGAGATTTTACGAGTGAAGTGATGAAGAAAGTTTCTTCTTTGCTTGAAGAGATTAGACAAAAAACTTCTGATGTTGCTGGTGAGGTTTCTTCTTCGAAGGGAATTCTACAAAAGGTTCTTGAAAAGTTTAGTTCTGTGATAGAAGAATCGTGGATTAGAGTGAGGCAAGTTTTGGGTCAAGAGCCACCTTATTATAAAAGTAAAAGATCTGAAAGTTACGTATATACTAGTGAAAGAGCGTTTGAGAAAGAACGGAAGAAACTTCTAGAAGAGAAAAGGAGGCAGTTAGAAAAAGGAATTGTTCTGTCGAGTCACGTTCCTACTACTGAACCTGTTAAAAACGAATTTAAGGAAAATTCAGAGAAACTTACAGAGAAAGTTAAAAACAACTTAGAAAAAGGGATCGTTCCTGACATTCATAGTAAACCAATACACGAAGAAGAACAGACAAAGGGTCCAGAGAAACTTACAGAGAAAGTCAAAAACAACCACAGTAAACCAACACGCGAAGGAGAACAGACAGAGGGTCCAAAGAAAACAATATACGGTAGGCTTAGAGACAGGTTTACGCAGATACTTCAAAGAAAACTTTTCGGCCAAGAAGAACTTTTCTCTCAAATCACAAACCTCCTTTCTAAAACAGTAGGACATCTTAGAGATATTAGTAAGAATACTGGAGAAATGAAGGAAACGAATAAGTTCTTCAAGTGGCTTAAGAAATGGTTACTCTCTAAAGAGTTTCTCGATGTGATATCGAAAGTGTTCTCAGGGATATTCTCTATAGGCAAAACCGCATTTGAAACCGTAGGAAATATCTTAAGTTCCGCAGGTAGTTTCGTTCTTGGAAGAGTCTTAGGAAGGGGTAAAAGAGGAACTGTAAAAGCTCCTCCTTCGACAAAAGGAACAAAAGTTCCTTTCCTGAAAAAGCTTCCTAAGCTTCCCTTAAAAGGAGGAGCACTAGCGTTTATGGGGTATGATGTTCTTAGCACGTATTTACAGTCGGGAAGCGTTGCAAAGACCGCCAAGAACTTCTTCTTGGGTAATACTGAGGTGAGATCATTTGGTGGTCGTATGGGAAACGCGATTTCCCAGGGTCTTCAGTATGCCGCTTTGGGTTCATTTTTTGGACCTATGGGTGCACTTATTGGAGGTCTGGCAGGAGCTGCTGTAGGTGCTTTTGCTCCCGAGATAAAGAGTCTCTTCGGTGGGTGGAGATCTTCGTCTGTACCAACAAGTTCTAGAGTGACCGGTAGAGAAAAACCTATATCGGTGTCATATGCTCCAAGAGAGGCAGCAACAAGAGGACTCGGAAAGATTAGTGAAGAACAACTCGAAAACCTGAGGAAACAGAACTTTGGTGTGTTAACTGCTTTGGGAGAAACAGGGACCACAGACTTCTCTAAAGGAATGTCAGTAGTGTCTACAAGACCAGGTGATGTTTCATATGGAACTTTCCAGTTTACCCCAGAAACTATGAAGAGGTTCTTGGAGCGATCTGGATTTTCTGACATGTTCTCAGGTCATGTTGTAGGAACTGAGTCTTTTAGAAGAAGATGGCAAGAGATAGTAAAGAGTAACCCGGAAATTGAGAAGAAGTATTATGAGTTTGCTATGAATGAGTATCTTATACCTGCTCAAGAGCAAGCCAAGAAACTTGGTATTGATATAGAGGGTTCGAGAGCACTTAATGAAGTCTTATTCTCGAGAGCAATCCAACATGGAGTTGGTGGTCTTTCTCGGATTATGGAAAGGGCATTTAAGGGACTTTCTCCAGAGGAAATTAAAACTCTTTCTAAAGAAGAGATAATCACAAGAATCTATAAAGAGATTATTAATAACGCAGATAAGTATTTTTCGAAACGTCCACCCAGAGAGATACAAGCCACTGTAAATAGACTCGTGAGAGAGCATGATACCTCAATAAGGTGGCTTAAAAAAGAAGAAGAGGAACAAAAAATGGCTTCTGTTGAGTCCAAGGCACTGAAGAAAACAACAGAGGATATGAAAAAAATAGAAGAAGAAAGACAGGCTCTTGAGCATAAGTCTCGAGAAGAGGAGAAACAGAAGGAAAAAGAGGAGAAAAAAGAGAAAGAAAAACAAGTTTATCCTCAACCACAGATTACCCCAGTCAATACGGGAAATATAGTTAGTACAAGTACTGTCGTTAACCAAGTTAACCCTGTTCCTTCCACTCCCTATCTTTATCCCGAAACAACACCTTGGTCGTGGGTTCCAACAAGAGGATAGGAGGTTAGAGATGCCTTTCCTGAGTAGACTTGGTAGGTTAAACTGTGTTTCTGTAAGTCTTGATTCAATGACAACGTTTGTTGCTGGTCTTCCACCTATAAGCGAAGGAACGAGTTTTCCTGCAAGTGAGTTGGTGCTTGCTCAGAGAGGGATATCATCGTATCTCCTTGTTCCTTGTGATATAGCAGAAGATAAAAAGATCACGGATGTAATTTTAAGCTTTAATATAGATATGATTCAAGAGAAAAGGGATATCCCAAGTATACTGTTTTTTACCACAGAGCGACCTACTATCTCTGTAGATGTTAACAACGATCTTTCTCCGTCAATTTTTGAACAACTTCTCCAATACTCAAGTAGAGTTACGGAGATAATACAGGCTTTGAATTTACAGAAAACAGTTGAGCAGATTCTTGAAGGAATTCCTGGGTTTGGAGATTTGTTACATGAGACGAAGGGTGGAGTTTTAAGTTCACTTTCGAAGGTGATCGCGGGACGTCTTGCTGGTTATGCGTCTACTTTTCCTCAGGTGTGGAGAGGAACAACTGTGAGTAGAGAGTATAGCTTTAATATAAACCATCAAGTTTGGCTTTCGGAAGATCCTGTTCAGGAAACTCGAGATTTTCTCTCATGTTTTGGAAGATTTGTGTTTCCCAGGTCTCTTGGCTCAAAAGATGAATCTCATGTCAGTGAATCAATACAGACTATTGGTTCAAAATCAGGATCAGAGGCTCAACAAGATGAAATCACTCATTTCTGGCATCTGATGTTTAAGTTTCCGTATTTTTGTAAACTTCTTGACGCTAGAACAGGTGAAACTCTTGTAAATGTGGGTATGGTCGATACGGGTAGTATAAAACTTGATCCAGGTGATTCTCTGTGGTCTGGTACTCCAGCTGTTTTGAGAGTTTCGTTTTCTGTGAAACCTCTTCTTCCTATTATTATTAATACTGGACAGGAGCAGAGTTCTGGTAACGTCACTACAATGGACGAGTGGATACAGGCTGTTAGTGGTTCCACAGGAAGAGTTTCTTCACCTTTTATTGATGCTCGTGGAGATATCTAGTTAAAATATAGTTGTTCTTTCAGAAAAAAATCGATAACACATTTCACCATTTTCCAATTTTTTTACTTGAAGAAAGGAGTATTGAAGCTATGAGTAATGCCCTTGGTTTGTTGTGGATAAATAAATATAGACCGTCTTCATTGGATGAGATCGTTCTTCCTGAATCAGTTAAAGAGGTCGTTATGTCGTGGATTGAGGAGCCTGAGAGTTTACCACATCTTTTGTTTATTGGACCTCCTGGTTGTGGAAAAACGACTCTCGCTAATATCATTGTGAAGTCCATTTTGAAACATGCATCAGATTATATGTTTTTGAATGGGTCTACAGAAAGAGGACTTCAAGTAGTAAGGGATGATATCAGAGAGTTTATAAGGTATGAGCCTGTGTTTAGTCGTATAAAGATCTTGTTCATTGATGAAGCTGATAATTTGACTCAAGAGGCGTTTAAGGCTCTGAGAGCAGAGATGGAAAGTGTTACAACTTGTAAGATTATGATGACTGGAAATTTTGATGTGTTTCCAGAGCCTTTGAAATCGAGGTGTCAAGTTATTTATTTTAAGCCACTTCCTAAAGACCTCGTTTACCAAAAGGTGAAAGAAATCTTCACAAAAGAAAATATCTCCTATAGAGAAGAAGACCTAATAAAACTTATAGACATGTTTTACCCAGACCTTAGAAAAATAATTAATTACTCTCAGTTGGCGTGTTCTTCGCAAAGCAGTAACAATGAATTTGATATCGATAAAGTTCTTAAGATAATGGGTTCTGATGATAGACTTTCTCAGTTATTGTGTGATCTACTTAAAGAGAATCATACGAGGGAAGAAGAGATTTTGTATAACCAGATTCTCTGTTACGTAGACGAAAATCAACATCTTGGTTCCTCTTTGTTTTTGAAAGTAATTAAAGACGCTTCAGAGAAGTTTAAGTCGATTCCCGAGTATGTTCCAGTAAGACTTCAGATGGGAAAATACGCTAACATAATCAAAGATTCTCCAATCCCTTCTTTGACTTTCCTTGAGCTTATAACAAAGATTAGGTACCTTAAGAAAGTACTTCAGCTTCGTAAAGTGAGTAGATAATATGTTACCCGTGGAAATAGTAGAAAGTATCAAGAAGAGTCTAGAGAAGATAACGGGAAAGAGTGTGAAGATGACGTCGTCTGGAGAAATAGAGTCTCGATGTCCCTTTTGTGGTGGGTCATTGTCGAGAGTGTTTAAGAGGCAATTTTACCTTGGGGTTTCTCAAGCGCCATTTCTTTTCTACTGTTTTAGGTGTCAAGCAAAAGGAACTCTTGCAGATCTTATAAGATTTTTATCAAGCAAAGGTTTCACATTATCTTTGCCAGAAAAAGCTCCAGGGAGAACGTCAGAGAAAGTCTCAGAAGGTTCTAGAAGTAAAGGTGAAACTAGTTTCTGGGAAAATTACATCGCTGTTGAAGGGACTAAGTCGAAATTATGTGACCGATGTAGAGAATATCTTCTACAAAGAATTGGAAGTTTTATCACTCAAGAAACCCCTCTTTCCCTTAAAAACGAGATCTTTGATTGGTTCTTTTGTTGTAAAGACGTTAGTAGAATTTTTTCGAAACCCTTAAACATGATTGGGGTTCCTTCTGCGTTTGCATCGTATATGATACTTAGGAGCAACTCTCTCGAAAGCAAGTTTTTTAAGTATACTGCATTATCAGGAAAAAACGATCGAAAACCTAAAGATTTTCCAGTGCTTTTTTACGAAAACAACGCTTCAGGTAAGGACACAAACGTAGTTATTTTTGCGGAAGGAGTGTTTACAGGAATTGGTGGTCTACTCCAACTCTATAACACACTTTTCAAAGAATACTCGAAGCTCTTCTTGTTTATAACCTCGGGAAAGTCAAATTACTCAAGTTGTTTTGAATTTGTGCCTGTTTTTCTTAGAGTAACGAATCCTGAAGAACCGCTTACTGAGATATACGAAAAGACTGATGTGTTTGTGTTAAGCGATAATGATGTTGAGAAAGAGTATTATCAAAAGAAAGTCGCGAAGAAGATAAGTCTCTTAAACAGGGTTTTCTTTGTGAAAGGAGTGAATATTGTTTACCCGGAAAAGTATAAAGGAAGTGTAAAAGATTTCGCCGATCCCGTTTCCTCTATAACGAGATTCGTAATAAAACCAGAAGACTATGAAGTAAGGAGGATAAATTATGATAGAAAAAGCTGATATGTTCCAAGAGAAAGATAATGAACTCAGTATGTTTGAGTATCTGAGAGAGTACTACGAGTTAAAGACGGAAAAACCCTTCGACTATAGGTTACTCCAAAGGAATGAACTTTCTCTCCAAACAAGTTATAACATTCCACCTCTTGAGCTCGATAATCCTATGTTAACAAAGACTCTGGGAATGTGTATCTTGACAGAGACATTCGTCAAGAAGTCTTATGTCTTTAACCCGAGTGTCTTTAAGTCTCCTAAAAACTTTGTTCAAATAGAAAGATGGACGTCTCCAAACTACGTCTCTCATAATACATTCCTATGTAACTTTAGTGTCTATATTGGAGATATCCAGATTTTGACAATCTTTGATGTTCACCCTGAACACTTCTTTTATCAAGCAGAGAATGCGTATAAGATCTCACATTATTGTTATGATGCGACTTGCTTCGCATTCCTTGAGGCAAGGCTTATAGATGTGTTCAAGCAGGAGAATTCAATCACAATCTGCTTCTTATCCACGATCAATGAGAACCTCTTCGCATGGTCTCGGTATACACTCCTTAGATATGGAAGCATACCTGCTCAGAAGTTATTCTCATCATGGTTAAGAAAATATAAATATAGACTTCGACGTTTGGAGAAACCAAATGTTTGACGATGATGTCAGACTTTTTGTCTCATGTCCTTTCATAACGATCATCAAGAAGTGTCAACAGATATACAAGGATGTTTCTTCAGTAAGTTTTCTCGTAGACCTTAGATCTATGGCATTAGGTAGATTTAAGTTTCAAGATAAAGTGTTTGAAGCTGATTTACCTGATTTGTCAGTACGTGAGTGTATTAACATTCTTACTCAAGTAGGAAATACTCTTGAGTTTTGTAGGTCACAGAAGATTTCAGTTGATTGGTGTTTGTTTGATTTTTCGGGGGAAAAAGAGATCTTTAAATTACAGGAGATTCCACTGGAAGAAAAGCGAGAAAATCTCTTGGAAGAAGATCCCTCGAAGTGGGTATGTATACAGCTAACAAGAAAAGTTTACGAGGCCTCGAAGGATTTGCTCAAAAATTTGTGTAAGTATTCCCATTGTTTGAATCTCGTAGAGGGAAAAAATATCAACGCTCAGGTTTTGATGTGGCTTTCTTATTTTGTGAGAAGGTCTCTTAATGAAAATAGGATCTTTATAATAGTTTCGGGAACATGGGATTACCTTTCGTTTTTTGATGATCAAAGGGTACTTCAGTATCAAGTACAGAGACGATTGAGAACAAGCTTAGGTGATCAGAAGGTTTCTCTTTACAATAAAAATAGTATTCAGGAGAAGATTGTAGAAAGATACAATATTGATGATCTTCGAGATCTTAATCTTTTGTTTAATTTTGAAAGCTTTTTTCATGCCTTGTGTGGCTTTAAAAATACTATTCCTCCAATTATAAAAAGAATAGGTTTCAAAAAATGGGTGAATAATCTGAGAGATACACTGGAGCAATTTTCTTCAAAACGTGATCTTTACCTTGATTTAATCAAAGGAAATAGTGTTAGGAATATACTAGAGAGTAAAGGTGTAGATATTACTAGACTTATTAGGCGAATCGTAGTGCTTGATGATGAGATATTATCTCGAGTACTACTAGATTATTTATCTCAGATCGATTCTCGTTTTCAAAAGTTTAGGTTCTATGTTAATGATATAACTGTTTCTTTAAAAGAGTATCTTTCTCAGGGAGTTCAGAACGTCTTAAAAGAAAATGCGTCTATAATATCGAGTCTACCTCGTAAAGAAAAGCTTTCTGATCGTAATGTAAGTGACTTCTTGAATTGGATTCAGACCAAACTAGATGAACCAAATCTTTCCTGTATCAGAAATATTTTCTAGAAGAGAGATCAAATGTTAACTCCTATCTTTTGTATCGATTGGATTAAAAAGAGGTTAGGAGTACCTTATACTCCATTTGAACTTGAAGACAGTGATCTTGCCTTCTGGCTTCAATATACAGTCTCGGAGTTTTCAAGGTACTCCCCAAGAAAGACCATTGTCCTTCTTGATGTTGAGCAGTGTAAGACAGATGAAGAAAACGTCTTTGTAATCCCTATTGCTGATAAGATCTTTTCTGTTTTAAATGTCTATACGAGGTTTATGAATATTTTGGTTAGTGGACATCCTTTTGCTGTGTTTCCTCGGTATAGCTGGCAACATCTTGAAGATTTTATCCTTTCTTCAGATTTAGCTGCAAATGCATATAAGTTTTCTTCTTTGAATTTTACGTTCGAGTTTCTTCCTCCAAATAAAATAAGAATAACTGGAGATGTTGCTCTTAAGAAGGTTGAGCAGTATGTAGTTGAGCTTGAGATTGAACATGCCTCAGATTTGTCAACAATACAACCCGAGTTTGAGACGATTTTCTTAAAGATGTTTCAACGAAATGTCTTGAAAGAGATTTCTAGTATCAGGATGTCGTATAAGACGTTTTCTACTCCTTTCGGAGAGATCGAACTTAACCCAGAGTATATAGAAGAGCAGATAGCGAAGCTTGATGAAGAGATAAAAGAGTTCATTGATAATATTAACCCTGGAATAATAGTTGTGAGAGGGTAGAGATGAGTTATGCGTTTGTTGACCTCTTAGAGCAAAATATCTTCAATCTCGAGATGAGAGATAGAATAATTGAGTTGTTTAGGTCGTTTAAAGAGGGTGAGATCGATGAGTTGAAGTTCGTAGGAGAACTCAAGGAAATAGCGACTAGTCTATTACAAGATGTCGGTGTAGAGACTGTCCCTGATCTTCTGTTAAGAGATAATATCAGGTTTATGGCTACAGTGACGCATTTTGTTTCCAGAACAATTATTTACATCTCAACTATAGCCATTAAAGAGCTTCCACCTGAGGTCAGTGCTTCAGGATTTCTCTTTGAATTAGGAATATACTACTTGACAGCAACACAAAAGCAAGTTAACATTTTCTATAAAGTTAGAAATGCTCTTTCTATATTGATGGGATTCCTCTTTACGGGTTCGGGATTGCTTGTGATGGCTAGAGTTTTCTACGAGATCTTTAAGGCATTCTCAAATAGTCAAGCAAAGACTTCCGTTGATAATTTCTTCTCGTCACCTTCTACGAAGAAGTTTATCAGATACCTCTTTGTTGTGACTCTTATTTCGATAGGAATGTTTCTCTTTTGGACGGGACTCAGTAGAGCATTTTTAGGAAAACCATCGAAAGATATGATTTTTGTGTATAAATTGGGTCTAGTGTCAGCATGTATGCAATATTTCCAATATACTAAGAATGTTACGACGATGCTTTTATTTCCTAGTAAGATAGTTAATACTATCGTCTCTTTTGTCATCAAAAACTTTTCCCCATTTTCTGTTAATAGGTCAACTCAGGCCTTGAAGCCAAAAGCTATTCTTAATGCGTTTGGAGAATTTTACAAACGGCATCTTAAAGAAAAAACAAATCTTACCCCAGAAGAGATTGATCTTCTTTCGAAAGAATATGAGCAGTTGAAAAAGAGTGTCGATGAAAAGACTCTTAATGGATGGGTTGGTGAGTTGATGGAAATAGTAGGAAGAGTTAAGATTAAACCACCTCCTACTGTAGGTCAGATAGAGTTCTTGGGAAAACCCGAATAATTTTAGAGATCAAACTTTAGAGAAAATATTTTTACTTAAACCTAAAGGGGGAGTAGTATAATGAGAAAATCATACTATCGTCTTTTAGAAGAAGTATTTGATATTGAAAAGCGGAAACAGATTATTAACATTTTTGAAAATTTCAGAAATGGAAAGATCACAGAGCATGATTTCATTGAACAGTTGGAAGGATTTTCTCAAGTTTTATTGGGAGAATATGCGAAAGGAAGATCAATACCCTTAATTAGGGTTGCAAAAGATGCTAGTTATATTGTTTTGGTCGATCTTCCGGGACGTGATCAGAAGGCAATTGTAGTTTCAGAACGTGTACTCTCGGAGTTAGGTTCTGAAGTAACGGCAGCTGCATATTTGTACTGCTTAGGAGCCGCTCTTTTCTATGGTAGGTGGCGGAGGTTTTTGAAGTGGTCTATGATAGGTACTTTTTCAGTAGGGGGACTTTCATTTATTGCGAGTATTGTACGAGGTGCAATAGTAGATTTTAATGTGTCTGGTGTAGGAGATATGGTAACTGCATTTAAAAAGATAGCAAAGGGTGATTATAGCTCTAAAAATATAATCCATCATAAAGATATGTGGTTTAAAATATTTTTTTGGGTGTTTTTAATTTCGTTTGCTGTTTTCGCTGTTTTGGGACTTATTTGGATTTTTGGTAATGTCTTTTCTAAAGGACTTCTCTCGAAAGACAAGTTTTTCGTGTATAAACTTGGTTTCGCGGGAGATCTAGCAAAATATTTTGATTATGTAAAAAAACTGCTGACTTCGTACGTTTCCGACACCAAACTTATGGCCGCTATGGCCCGAGATTCATTTGAAGAATATGTGTCTAAGTATGGATTCTCGGAAAAAGCTCCTATAATTTCTACGGAAAATCTACTTAAGGGATTTAGGAAGTTTATTAAGAAACAGTCGTCACGTTTAGGATTATCCTCAGAAGATAAAGAGATAATAGGAAGGCAGATGTTATCACTTGAAGAACTTTCCAGACGTGAAGAAATGGATAGTTTTATTACTGAGAATATAGTTCAAGCGTCAGGGAAGATAGTAAGTAGCGCATCAGTGACGAAAGAACCAAGGCAATCACCTGGATCTTGGACTAGAGATGCAATGTTTAATATTGGTGGAACGGTTTTGCGTTCTGTGGCGTCTCAAGTATTCGGTGAACGATATTACGAATAAATTATGTTTCTAGAACTATGGAGTCCTGGTCGTAAATATCGGTTTGTATTTCATAAACACAAGGCAGAAAAAGCAGGACTCCACTACGATCTTAGAATCGAAAACAATAAAGGAACTCTTTCAAGCTTTGCGGGAAGAAAGTTGAAGTCGTGTTTCTTTGATAAATTTACCCGAGTAGCAGTGTTTCCACAAGCAGACCATCATATCTCGTGGCTTAAGTTTAAAGGGACTTGGGAAACGGGATATGGGAAAGGGAAATTTACTGTTGAAGACCATGGTGTTGTGACAGTTATAAGCGTAGGTGAGAATACTATATGTTTCGATTTTGTAGGAAAAAGGAAACTTGTTAATGGTCAGTTTTGTCTTCTCCGTCTAAGAAGTGATATGTATCTTTTCTTTCGAAAAAACAAGATCAGTAAATAACATCTGAGAGGGAAAAAATGACACAAAGAGTTATGGAAGAATTATTACGAGATGAAACAGATTTTATGCTTCTAGAGGAAATACTGTGCTCTCTAAAAGGAGTAAACGTAACTGATTACAGATATCGATATACCCCTCATATGAAACGAGAGCTGTTTTGGTTGTTTATTGAGGGTAAAAGAAACATTGATCCTTTGAAAGCGATGGTTCTCGAGCAGAAACTTTCTCTTTCAAGATCGAGAAAAAGATTAGGTCTCGTTCTGGAGGAAAATGGTGCAAAAGTCAAACTTTCGGAAGACCAATCTGAAACACTTAAGGAAATTCTTATTAAACTCTCGGCGGTATTACTTAAAGAAAAGGACGATCAATCATATGAAGAAGTAAAGAAAGAGTTAAATACTCTTTTCGAGAAGGCAAAAGCTCCAGAAGGATATGCGGAAAAAGTATTTGAAGAACAGAAACGTTTACGTCTTCCCCCCAAAACATTACAGAAACTCATTCGTACCGTAAACGAAAAAATCGAAGAGAAACTCAAAGTCAGCGATCCAAAGTCTAATCTAGCAAAATTCTTGAGATGGCTTCAAGAGAACGTAGTACTCGGTACTAACATACAGAGATACGGATTCATTGCGGCAATTATTATCACAGCAATTCTCATTCTATTTCTTATGTCTAAGATTCCTGTGATAGGAAAACTTTTTAAATTCTTGTTAAAGATTATCTTTTTACCTCTTACCCTTCTAGTGAAAGGACTTACGTTCATTTTAAAGAAATTAGGTATCATGACACCAGAAGAAGCAAAACAGACAATTAATAACGTTCAACAACAAAAAGCGGCTATAGCATGATCCCGATAGAGTCTCCTTCCAAAAATAACAACCAAGAAGAAGATCAGTGTTTATGCGAAGATATATTCGATATTGAAATTATGTCGTTTGTCATGAGTAACGAGATTATTTCCATGTTTTGTCGTTTTTTAGTGGAAAAGAGAGCATTATCGCTTCTCTACACAAAGTTCCGTGATAAAATTTTTTATTTGTATCCTGGTGCAATTTCAAATATAATAAACACGATTAACGAAGAGGTTGTTAGGATTGTGTATGAGATCGAGAACATTGAAGAGAGAATATATTTTCTTAGAACGAAGTCATGTTTGTTGATTCAAGAAAGGTTTGAGAAAGAGCTTAATAGAGTAGTAGCAGAAAGACAAAACTAACATTTTGACATTTTGAAAGGAGGTTACAATGACAACTGTAATTTCAATTAAGGCTAATCCACAAAAGAAGGACGAGGCACTTATCAGTTTTAAAGACTTTAGTCCCGTCACTGTGACGGCAACAACAGCAACCTGTAGAAAGATTGAGTCCTTAGAGCAGTACTGGAATATCTTCTATGAAAACATTCCAACCTTTAAGGAATACGTTCATGGAATCTTTGACGAATCCCATAAACAATTATCGAATCGAGAACTTATCAATATAATCACTAATGTTACAAAAGATTGTGTTGAATACCTGATTGATACGTATGACATCAAGATTAGTTCTTGGTGTGATTCCTCAAAGAGGACAAAGACGAGTTTCTTCGTTGATGAGCAAGAAGCAGAGATGATCTTTGAGTTCGTTGTTTCGCTTATCGTTTCTTTCCCATATTTCTTCAACATAAAAGAAATAGGAGATGCAATAACTGATAAATACCGCAAAGTGATTAGCACCCTATGGAAGCTCAGTATTTCAAGGATGAAATTTGACGATTACAAGCAAGCGCTTATTGTCTTTAAATGTCTACTATCCGAAGAGGCAACGTACCTTACGAATTTTATCCATGTAGTCTTTTCACTTCTTACAAGTTGTAACATCTCAAAGGTTTCAAACTTCTTTGGGTATTTTGTGAGTGTCATCTCAGAAAGTTATCAATTCACAATAAAGAGTTTTCCTGAGACTCAAGTACCTCCAACTACAATAAGAGACCTCCTTATGAGAAGAGAGTCTCATAGTAAAGATCTTATAAGTGTTATATCGACTACGTTGTTAGTGTCAAAGACTCTATCGCTTGTGCAAAGCAAATGTAGAGCAATCAAAGAAAGTATCAAGACTCCGTTGGGAATTATCACTGGAGATATCTTTAGGCAAGTCTTTTCGATTGATGAAGCAGTTCTAAATAGATATACGCTTGAGTTTCAGTACTTGATGTATTTGCTGTGTAAGGGAAGTAAAAAATTAAAGAGTCTATATCCTCACGCAGTTGATCTTTTTAGAGTAGCCGCAAAGACCCCAGAAGTAGTAAAAAAGGGGAGAAGTTCTTTCTTATCACTAAAGTCACTGTTAATCAAGCATGACCTTCCGTATATTGATATTCTTTTAAGACGACTTTCAAAACTGTCTCATTTAAAGAACTTTGAACAACTTATCTATATGGACACAGGAAACCCCTTTGAAAAGAACGCTCTTTACAAAGGGATAGTTGAAATGGTGGATTTTTACACAAAGGTTGTAGTAGATGATGATTCAGATGTAGTTGATGAACTTAAGAGATGTCTATCAAAGATTGATTTTAGAATCCGTTCCTCAGAAGACCTTTTGTCCTTAAAACTTGTGTAAAGTTGTTCGAGGGTAAGGATTCCTTACCCTCTTTTATCTCATATGAACAAACATAGAACAAGGAGAGTAAAGATGAGCAGAAAGAAAACTTATAAGAAAAACCTCGAAAATGAAATGGCTTATCATGAAGTCTTCTATGATAAGCGAGGTAAACCCATTCACGTCTCTTATGAGAGTACAGCAGATGAAATAGGTAGTAGTAATGATGAGGTGTCCGAGCTCATAGAACAAGTTCTAAAGGTGAAAAAGAGTTTAAGGAAAGATGCAACTTATTAACATCAATGAAGTAAAGACTTATGGTGTTGTTACTTCTCCTAAGGGTTACGACCCTAAGACAAAGACCCCTGATCCCAGAGGTCTCTTTAGTTGGGAAATCTTTGGGAAAACAATCCTGGAAAGGTCCAGTAGGTTTGGAAAGATCGAATTACCTGTTGGTGTATTTCATCCTATTTTCTTTGAAGTTCTTAAAGAAAAAGAAAGATCTCTTATAGAAAAAGTCCTTTCAAACAAACCCTATATAATACACAAGAATCAGGTTACTTTCTTTGAAAATCCCTCAGAGGCTTCTTCGAAGGGAGTAGACCCAAGTACTCTTCTCTATGGGATCTATTCGATCATAAAGAATTACAGAAGTATCTTCTCTAACACAGAGAAACCTGATATTAGAGAGTATATAATCAAATATGATGCCAGTACTTTAATAGTAAATAGTATTCCAGTAATTCCTCCAGTTTTTAGAGGTGATAGTCTAGAGGGAAGTACTCATCCTCTTAATAATCTCTACGCAAATCTCATTAAGTATTCGTTTAGGTTTACATCAAGAAAACTCTTTGATGAACATAATCCAATATTCGGATTGTCTTGTAACTCAATCCAGATAATGGTCCATGAGATATTCCTATTTCTTATGAATATGTATCGAGGGAAACAAGGGATTCTTAGAAGGAACATTGCCGGAAAAAGGATTGATTTTTCCGCTCGAGGAGTAGCAAGTGGAGATGTCTCTGTTCCTCTTGATCATGTTAAAGTTCCTGTAAGGCTACTGGTTAAAATCTTTGAACCATTTATTATCAAGAGGTTTATCAGAGAGTTCAATGTCAGTATAGATGATGCTTTGAGGATAATAGAAAAGATCTATTATTACCCCCATACTCCAGAGCTTATTAAAGAGCATCCCGAGTATAAACGCTACATAAATGTGGTTGAAGAAGAGTCTAGAGATCAGATTGTCTTGATTAAGAGAGATCCTGTTATTCATAGACTTGGTCTTAGTGCTATGAAGGTTATTCCATCATATGAAAATACGATCTGTGTAAACCCTTTGGAAACTTCAGGGTTCAATCTAGATTATGATGGAGACACTGTAGCAGTGTTTGCGTTGAATTCAGTAGAGGCAAAGAGCCAAGTACAGAAACTTCTTAATCCTTATCATCCTGCAGATCCACAGCGACTTAAGTATACCTGGAACAAAGACTACTCATTTGTCTTTAAAGCAGTTACTTTAGATGCCCCAGAAGAGTTGATTAATCTGGAGACGAATTCTTTAGTAAAAGAGATCTGGTCTCAGACCAATGTAAACGTTGAAGGATCAAAGTATAAAGTTACAAAAGGTCTAGAGTTGGTGTTTAAGTGTCTTCCCGAGAAGTCTCGCTCAAAGAAAGTCTTTGAAGACGTCTTCTATAACATCTGGAAGAAAAATAAGTATCTTGATGGGGGTGAGACTTCTACTCTCCTTCTTCGATACCTTTCCGTAGAGGACGTGAAACAATTTCTTACTACGTGTTCACAGAAACTCTCTGAGTATATAACTTATTTCTCAGAGTGTCTTACTCTCGCTGATCTGATAACCTCAGAGAGGATTAATAAAGTATTTAGAGAAGAAATAACAAAATTGAAATCTTCTTCAAAGTCAGACACAGAGTTTCTCGAGAAACTCTCTTCTCTCTATAAAGAGTGGTCAGAAAACATTGTCAGGGAAGCTTCAAAGAAAAGTTCTATTAAGAAATCAATAACTACAAACAGCGTTAAGAAAGTTCAACTCCTCCAAATTCTTTTAGCAAAAGGTTTCGTAGAAGATTGGAAGAAACAAGTGAAATTTATAACGTCTAATATTGGTTCGGGGTTCTCTGAAGATGAGTTTATACTGTCAGGGCACTCTGCAAGACTAGGTATTGCCTATAGAGTTATAAAGACTACAGAACCTGGTGTTTTACATAGACTTCTTAGCATTGGACTGAGTAGTGTCAAGTTGTCAGAGAGTAATCTTAAAGACTGTGGTACTACGAGGTATATTAATATAAAAAACTGTAATAAGTCGCTTCTGCAACGTCTTATAGGTAGGTATTATGTTGATGAAGTTGGTAAGTTGAAAATAATTACTGAAGATGATATTCCTCTTCTTGAAGGAAAGAGTATCGATCTTAGGTCACCTATAACATGTAAGTCTCCTCAGATTTGTTTCACCTGCTATGGAGAAGGAGTTAACTTCTGGAATACAAAAGAAATAGGGCTCCTTGCGGGATTAAGTATTGGAGAAAGAATGTACCAGGAGATGATGAAAGTCTTTCATCTGGGTGGAGTTACACAAGTTTCGTTCTTTGATCCGTTCGAGTTCATGGAAAAAGAACTAAAAATGGATACTAGAAAAATAAAGTCGGTTCTTGAGTATAATCCTTCCTCTAAAAAAATGATTATAAAAGGTGAAGACTTCGAGGTTAGAATTTCTACAGAGTTGTTTGAAGATTTAGCAAAGACAATAAGCAAAATCGATGAACCAGTAAGTGTAGAAGTCTCTGAGTTGATCGTTAGTGTGAAGACGAAAGATGGAGAAGAGGATCTATTATTTGTCCCTGGACGATGTATGATTTTCGTTGAACCTCATAATGTTATAGGGTATGATAGGAGTGAAGATCCTCCCAAAATTGTGTTAAAGTTTATCTCCTCTGATAAAGGTAAAGAATTGATCAGTATGCTACCAAGCAAAGGTGGTATTGATCGAAGTATAATGCTTTGGAAGTTGATTGTTACTCACTCGTCGAAACTCCCAAGGATGAGAGAAAACGAGTTGCTTATGTTGATGTTTAATGCTGTGAAAGATCTAGGTAAAGTCGCTCTTGTTCATTATGAGGTACTTTTAAGTCACCTGTTGAGGTACCGCCAAGATATAAGAATACTAGCAAGACTTCATAGTCCCTATGATCCAGTCCTCGTCCCTATAACAAAGACTATCCAGCTTGACCATCCTCTGTTAGGCGGATTCTTTAGTGATATGAAAAAGAATATTAAAAGAGGCGTGATTTCTTCCACAAGTACAGTTTCGTTTCATAACCTTGATAACACGCTTCTAAGAGTGATCTCGGGAGAAGAGTAATGGCTGATAAGAAGAAACCAGCAGTAAAACTTAAGAGTGTACAAATCAAGTCGTTTATCCCTCTTGATTTTGGAGAAAAAGTTCATATCTTCATGTTAAGAGATAAAGATCTTCCTCTTGAAAGAATTGCTAAGGCTTTCAAGCCTTTCGTGAAGAATAGGATTGGATTGAAAGTATATAGAATGCAGAGGGTGGTGGGGTCATATGTGGTTCAGAGGATTGCTCAGTTTCAGCCATTGGGTACTATGAGGTGGACTCCTAAATATGAGTGGTCAGAGTTATCAAGGTATAATACTGTTATTGAAGATATCTCTCCTATAGTGTTTAGAATTGATGCTTACCCTGCTATAGCTCCTATCTGGAGTACAGTTTTACCTTTTAAGACGGTTCAGGCAAATAGAAGACCAATATTAATGATTGTTAGAGATATCTCCTCTCCAGTCTCTTTGTCTATTTACAAGACTTTGCTAAACGTGTATTATAGAGTGGTTAGAGGTCAACTTTCATTCGGGTTTATAATCTGTTGCTTTATCACTCCAAAGAATTCGTGTAGGTGGATAATCTTAAAGACCCCTGAAGACGAGGGGTCTTCTATAGAGATGAGGTCGATTAGAATTCTAGTGAGGCTCTTAAAGTCCTCTGAGAAGAAGAGTGTGGTCTCAGATCATGAAAAGTTGCTTCAAGAGGTTGAAGACATTGTACATAAAGCTGTAGAAGAAGATGAGAAAGAAGTGGAACAGCAGAGAGTCTCTCAAAGTCTCCACCTGGGAAAACAAGAAGTTTCCAGAGAAGTTCATATGGCTGGTAAAACTATAAAGACGTTTGAGAGAAAAGAACCCGAGATAGTCAAATACGGGAAAAGACATGAGAGTCAGGCTGTAAAGCAACTTTCTAAGTCGTTGCTCAATACCGAAGATAAGAAAAAAATAGTCAAAGTTGCCTCAATTAAAAGCTCGAAAGAGACGTTAGATAAAATACATGATATAGTGAAGCAGAAGATTGTTAAGAAAGTCAGTGTGCCTGAAGTAAGTAAAAAAGAGTTGAAAACCATAAGTGCTCAGTATGAGATGATAAAACAGGATGTACTTGTAGCCGAGAGCACAAAAGAAGATTCTTTCAACTATATTAGGGAAAGAAGCCCTTTAAAGACGGTAGTAAAGACAGCTTCGAGTAATTTTCTCCTTAACAACAAAGTGTCGACTATTCCCGATCACGCTAGAGCGACATGTGAAGAGGGACCTGATTTATTGACAAGTCTTATACAACACGCAGTTGTTTCATTGGGAATGATTCTAGAAAAAGTAGAGAAAGAAAAATACACATATAAGTCGCTTGATAAGACTCAAGTCAACGCGGGTCAGAAGATAACCTATTACATCAAAGACGGTGACATCACCCATGAGGCATCATTTTTCCTTCCTTCAGTAGATCAACACGGAAGATTACTTCTAAACAACCGATACTATACACTTACTTCGCAATTATTTCCAAACCCTTTTAAGAATAGTGTACCCGGAGTCGTAAAGATCTTTACCTTAAAAAACTCAATTACCTTTGAGTCGAGAAAGAACTACACTCAAGTAAGGATTGCAGGAGCTACACTAACTCCACCCTTCCTTGTATGTCTTTTGGGAGCAGGAGAGTCAACGTTTAAAGAGCTTCTTAAGAAATACGGAATTGACTACGTGATAGAAGATGTAGATAAGTTTCCAAAACGACCTTCAAACGTCTATATGTTTCCCTTATCAAAGACAAAGAGGATCATCTTTAGAAACCTTGATACACCCAAGAAGAAAAGACTTATTCAAGATCTGTTTGTAGCCACAAAGTTAATATATGTTTGGGAAAAACTTCTTGATTATGAACCACTGTCGCAAGATTGGTGGGCATCATGGTGTAATATCCTCTCTGACAATGTTAACAGTGCATACTACGTTAGACTTATATCGAGAATTATCATCGATCCAATAACAGCAAAGTTACTCAAACAGAAAGGTCTTCCTTCCCAGTTGAATGAGTTGCTTCTACATGTCTATGATAAACTTGTTGAAGATCCTAACCTGTTGACTCAAGATAAGATAGATATAACAAATTTTAGATTAAGAACGTATGAACAGATTGTCCATCTTGCATATGAGATGTTCCTTGAGCAGTTGCTCCTTTATGTAAGGAATAGGGACGTCTATAACTTTAGAAAACCTCTTAATATAACTCCGTGGACGATAATTAGTAGATTAGTAGCTGGATTTAGTGGGTTAAAGCTAAGAGAGTACGTTAATCCTGTAGAAGATGTTACATCAAGAAGTCGTCTTGATTGGAGAGGACAGGGAGGAATAATAGAAAGAGCAGTTACGATGGATCAACGAGGTCTTCATGATTCGTATAGGGGTCTTGTAGATCCTGTTGATACCTCGGAAGGAGAGTTGGTGGGAGTTTCTCAACAGGCTGCAAACGCGTTTGATGTTATTACTCATACGGGTATTATTAACACAGAGGTCAAAAAACTTGCGTCAAAGGGACAACTGCTTGGTCCTACTATTAGTTGTATACCTTTCTCCAGGTTTAATGAAACTACTCGACTTCTTATAGCCTCGTCTCAGCTTAAACAGGCGATTAGAGTCGAAGATATACAGCCTCCCGCAGTGATGTCAGGTTACGAATCTATTATTTCCGTGTTTGCTTCCGATGAGTTTGTTAAAAAGAGTCCTTGTTCCGGAAAAATAGAAAAAATCACTCTTAACGAAGTTGTGATCAACTGTGATAATAATCAAGTCCATACGATTAGTCTGGAGCCTGTTTTTGGAAGAAGTGGTTATGGACATCATTCATACCTTGAGTATTCACTCTGTGAAGATGTTGCTCCTTCAAAGAGAGTATCATCTGGTCAGATTATAGCTACAAGCCCATTCTTCCATGAAGAATTCTACCAATATGGTAGTAATCTTCTTGCAACGTTTCTCTCCTACAAAGGATACACATATGAAGATGGCATTGTGATCTCAGAGTCTACCTCTAAGCGTATGTCAAGTAAACATGTTCATGTTTATAGGTCATATCTTGAACCAACTGATCGTCTGTTGAGTCTTGGAATTTCAGATGTTGGTAGTATTGTTGAACCAGGTGATGTTCTGTTGACAGTAGATTCAAAGGAGTTTTTTAAGTACCTTGATTCTGAATTGTTTGAGAATACTGAAGTCGTAGCAAGTAGCACTGGGTATAAAGTTGTTAGTAGTTGCAGAGGTCAAGTTAAGAGAGTGAGTATATATGTGACTCCCTCCTATGAGATGGTAATCATTAAAGACCAAAAGGCAAAGAAGTTTATTGTGGAAAAAAAGGATTCAGTAGTTTATTTTAAGAACAAGCCACTTCAGGGTCTTTATATAGAGATTGAAATAATCTTCGATCTTCCAGTAGGATTGGGAGATAAGTTTGTTTCAAGACATGCTAATAAGGGAGTTGTTGCAGCTGTCCTCCCTGATGATGAGATGCCTTTTTCGAAGTTTCACAAGAGGAATGTTGATATTATCTTTTCTCCAGCAGCTGTTATAGATAGAGCAATAACAGGTCTAGTTTATGAGATGTACATGAGTAATATCAGTTTTGTCCTGGGAGAATATTGGCTTAAGAATGCCTCAAAGGGTTCTCTCGATAAGACAGAATCACTTTTTAGACATCTACAGATGTGGGATAAACAATCTCAGTTTTACAAAAAGTTTCTGGATGATCTTTTTATAAACCCAGTTCTTCAGAAGAAAGTGACGTCGCTGTGTAAAAAGACAAAAGGATTGTTCCCACTTCATGTCTTCCCATGGGAAGAGCCAAGTCCACAGGAAATAGCAAAAGTCTGTCATCTTCTTAATGTGCCTATTAACTACGATCTTGAAGTTTTGACTTCTGATGGAAGAAAAGCCAAGCTTAGCACTGTTGCAGGTTTTCTGTATGTTATTAAGTTGGAGCATGTTGCCTCTCTTACCAAGTTGAAAGGTAGAAGTATAGGACCATATAATGTTAAGACAGGACAACCAATAGCAGGAAAGCAAGGAGGTCAACGTCTTGGTGAATTTGAGACGTTTAGTCTTATCTCGTGGGATGTTCCTGATGTTATAAAAGAACTTCACATAGACAATGCGGCATTGAAGAGGAAGATGTATATGTCGATAATAGAGAAAGGTTCAGTTTCACTTAAGGACATTTACACAGAAGCCAAACACGTATCGAGCAAGGCAGTTAATTTCTCTGATGTTATCCTTAAGTCGATGTTATTGAAAGCGTAGGAGGAAGTCAATGGAACACACTATAGTAGACCACTCTTATCCCCTTTCAGAGATTGACGAAGAGATACTTCAAAACGAAGAAGAACTTCTTAGGTATGAAGATACCTCTACAGTTACGTTGTTGTTAAACCTCCGTTATATGTTTAGTGAGTATGTTAATGAAGTTGTTAATCTTGATATAGACACAATGATGTTCGTAAGGATAAGATGGCCTTTTCTGGAGAAGCTCTTGTCAAGAGCAGCTTCTACCACTGACGTTTACTCCGCTATTTTTATCAGTGATGTAGTTGCCTTGTGTAGGTCCTTCGAGAAAGAGGGTTGGTGTTTAAGAAAACTTAGATCGTCTGTGGAAACATCATCAAAAACTCTTCAGCAAGTCGTATGTGAGTTTCTACAAGATGTGTATAATCTCTATTCCAAGTCAACACTTCTTTCCTATGAAGAGTGTGAAAAAGAAATCGATGACTTCATAAAGAACCATTGGGAGGATGAGACGCTTACAAGTGATGAGAGGCAAAGACTCAAGGAAGTACTTCGTATATTATGTATGATTCCAAAGGAGGTTGATAATTGATGATAGAAAAAGAGGCTCAGAGTCTGAGAAAAGAAGAGATCGAGAAGAATAAACAAAAACTCAAGACACATGTAGGATCTCTTGAGGAAGTAGAAAAAGGTCTTAGAGAACTCGTTCTTGGAAGTATTTCCCAACAAATTCCAGAAACAAAAAAGTTTCAGTATTACAGAATAAAGAGTATAGAGATGCTTACTAACTCCTATGAAAAGGTTCTTGACCTTGTCTTGAAGTATAGACAGGCTATACACTCGATGGAGAGTGAGTTGTTAGATAGAGAGTTGTCGGAGAGTGATGTAAGTCGTAGCTTTGGTCCAGATATGTGGCTGGATCTAATCAAGAATAGTAATCTTCAAGACGAAAGTCTAGAAGACGTACAGACTGAAGAAGATATAGTTGTTCCATAATAACATCTTACCATTCAGGAGGTAAACATGAGTAAAATTGTACAGGATGTCTATGAGGTCCTTCAAAACACCTTTACGAAGAATCTCGACTTGGTTGTTGTGGATGAAAATAATGAGAGAAGACTTCCAACTGATTTTCCGTTGATTGATAAATTCGTTTTTGGTGGAGGTATCCCGATAGGAACGTTTATTATGTTCGTGGGACATCCGGGATCATTTAAATCCACGTTTGCTGGAAGTCTTTGCGCTATGGCCCAGAAGCAGGGTGCTATTATTATCTATCTTGATGCAGAGGCATCTACTACCCAGTCACGTCTTCAAAATCTTGGTATGAAAGATGTAAAACCACTGACTGGAATTACTGTGGAAAAAGTAAATGGGCTTCTTTTAAATATTGCGAAGTTGAAGAAAGAGAAAGAAGAACTTAAAGAAGTTCCTTTTATAGTTGTGTGGGATTCTGTTGCCTCAACACCTTGCGAAGCAGATCTTTCTACAGATGATATAACAAAAACGATTGGTCTTAAGTCTCGACTCTTAAGTAACTTTATGCCTAAGTGGATCAACGAAATACTTCCTAAGAATAACATCTCTATATTCTGTATCAACCAGTTAAGAGAGAAAGTTTCTTTGGGAATTACCTCTCCGAGTATTCAGCTTAAGAATCTTTCAAGTGATAAAACTCTACCTGGAGGAAATGTAATCCAGTACTTGTCAACAGTGATATTCGAGCATAAAGTTAGATCTGTGTTTGATAATCAACTTTCTCCTTATGGGTTTAGATGTAGTCAAGTAGAGGTGAAAACTGTTAAGAATAAATACTTCGTTGATGCTCTAAAGTTTAACTTTATCTTCTCTCCTGTAGCAGGGCTTAATACTATTTATAGTGAGTTTGAGTTTTTAAAGTCGTGTAAAAAAGTAGTCTCTAAGGGTGGTTATTGGTATATCGGTGATATGGATGTTAAGTTTAGATTAAAAGAGCTTCAAAGGCTTGTGACTGTAGAAGAAGACTTTAAAATGAAATGGAAAGATACTGTTGAAACTACTATTGAAGAAGTACAGAAAACTCTTACTTCAGGTGGGTTTGTTGAGGGAATAATTGGAGATGATTCCAATGGAAGTGTTGAGTCAGAAAAAGAAGAAGTTGAAAGAGGTGAAAGTTTTCTAGAATAATGAACAAAAAATAGAAGATGTTATTGAATATTTAGGAGGGTCTTTATGTCTCTCGAAGGACAAATAAGAAAGATTATTAATTTCGAAACAAAAATTCTTTCGAATCTGGTTTACGGAAGACCAACTATATCTAGAAAAGAAAAGGTGGAGCTTTTGAAACTTCTTGAGGCATCTTATTCTCTTCTTACTCCTACGGAAAAGAAAGCGAGGCTCCAACTTCTAGAAGGTCTTAGAGTAAAATCTGAGAAACTGAGGGAAACCGAAAGTTTTTCTGATTTCCAGTCTCTATTTGCTGTTACAGAAGAGTTGAAGAAGTATGTCTTCGAGAATATTAGTGGAACTAGTCATTCAGTTAAGTTACTCAAGGGACCTAAGCATGCTCAGTTCACATTAACGTTTAACTACCTTGTTCCATTTTCAAAGAAAAACGAGATAAAAGAGCAGAATGATGTCAGTAATCTTACAAAGATGAGGACTCTTGCGAGATCCCTTGGAAAGATTATTTTCTATCAATGTTAAAAGAATATCTCAAGAACAAAACTATAGAAGAAGTTTTCTCTAAAGATGATAGTAGTTTTAAAACAACTTCTTCCTCCCACAAACATGGTCTACCTCCCAGTGATCTAGAGGTTGAGCAGGAGACGAAAGTCTCTTCTCTTCCTCTAGACACAAACAACAACCACTTAATAGAAACAATAGATAACTACTTCGAGTTGTTCTATAAAGATCTTAGGAAAGATGCATTTGCTCAGTCTCTAGCGTACCCTTCTGATCTTGAAAAGGGTTATACGATAACAGAGTTGAGTGACTGTCTCCTCAAAGTGTATTTTTTGAGGAAGCAGAAGGAGTTGATAAAAAGGAATATCTTTTTTATCAATGAAAACAACGTCTTTGAAACAATCCAGCTGTATGCTATAAAAGGTACAGCGACTCATAAGTTTGTAGAAGAGAAACTTAAGAAGATCCTCTCGAATAAACTGTCAAATGATATCCTTCTTGAACCTTCTCTTTCCCATGAAGAGCTTAATATACGAGGAAGAGCTGATATCATATGTCCTGATCAGAAATTAATAATCGAGCTTAAGTCTAAAGATAAGCCGTGCAATCCATCTACATCCGATGGATTACAGTATAAGATTCAACTCTACTTACAGATGTACCTCGCAAGAAATGGTCTAGTTCATGGAGTTATCGATGAAAATACTCTTCAAAAGATCCGGCAAGTCCAGTATGGAGTTCTGTGGTTTTTCTTTCCAAAGAAGTACTATATAGTTGAGTGGGATGAAGTAAAAGTACAAGGTTTAATTGATAGAATCAAACTTCTTAGCACACTATTGTCGCTTCCTTTTCAAGAAGTCGTTTCTCTAAGAAAAGATAGCTTAAAATTGTTGATGAATAAGTCGTTCTGCTTCTTTTGTATTATCGATCATACATGTAAGAAGATTCTTTCTTAAAATTTTACGGAACAAATAAAAAGATAGCTTCAGGGAGAACTGAAAATGACTCTTTTTGGAGATGTTTACTTAAAGACTAAAGAAAAACTAATCGTTCAAATTCATCTTCCTGTTACAATTTCCAATATCGTTGAGTATTCCGCGAATATTGAAAAGCTTTGCAAATACTATGAAAGGTTGTGTTCCTTCGTCTATACTTCGGTAGTAATGTCTAATATTAAACGTAGTCCCATTCGACGAGTTTCTATTGGTGTTCATAAGATGATTAGGTTTCTTGCCCCACTTACTGCTTTGGTAGCACCAGCGTTAGTAGCGTACACTCTTAAAAAATCTGGTTATTCCTTCACACAAATTTTAGCTAGACTATTTGGTAAAATTGACGTAAAAGACACACAAGGTAATCAACAGGGTCAATCTAAGGGCAAGGGAGAAAACCCACAAGGTAATCAACAGGGTCAATCTAAGGTCACGGGAGAAAACCCACAAGGTAGTCAACAGGGTCAATCTAAGGTCACGGGAAGGAGTCAACAAGGTAGTCAACAGGATCGACCTCCTCAGGGTGCGACAGGAAACCTACAAGGTAAACACTTATTTAATAATCTTCTAGAGACTTTTGAAGGTGGTGCCTCTAGTTCTAAGATTGGCGTTACTGAAGTAGTTATCGGTGAAGATATCAGTATCCAATATTTCTCTCACATAACAGCGAAACCTCCAGATGCTTCGGTAAAGGATATGTTAACGAATAGTTTCGTTGTAAACCAGAAAGCTCTTGTTAAAAAAGAGACAATGTTCCTCTCTACTACATCAGAAGTACAGATGTTTGCTCTAAGGATACCATGCGCTATTATCTCGTCTTCAGAACTTGATGAAGTCGAGGGATTGAAATGTAATCTAATGATCGTTGATTTTACTAATGATATTATAAGAACGGAAATGTTGAAGATGGAAGGTTCTCTTGCTAAGACTGTGACGTTTGTAACTCGGTTGTCTGAAATCGATAGAAAACCAGATAAAGAAAGCATTACTCTTAACACATTACTCGATCTTATGAGAGGAGTAAAGAAGGTATAATGGAAGTAGCGTTAGATATTATAGAAGAGTCGGAAGATAAAGTACTTCTTCAAGACTGTTCTGATCTTCTTTATGTAAGTTCATTTTTTAATGAGAAACAGGAGTCGAATTTTATCAAGAGTTGCGAAAGGCTCATTAGAAGTAGTTATGAATATAGAAAGTGGCTTAAAGAAGTGAAAGACACTCTGAATATCAACTCATGTCCTTACACTGAAGAAGACGTTAATAGTGGAGTCTCGATAGAGATTCATCACCATCCATTGACTCTTTGGGATGTCTGTATCTGTTGTTTTGATGAGTTGATCTTGGATAAAGGTGAAGTTACCTCATTTGATGTTGCAAAGAAGGTAATGGAGCTTCACTTCCAGATGAATGTAGGGTTTATCCCTCTTATAAAGTCACTTCATGAAAAGTTTCATGAGGGTGAAATGTCAATACCAATTGATTGGTGTTATGGAAATTGGAAAGAGTGTTACGAGAAGATCGTGAAAAGACCTGAGATAAAAGAGAAGCTTGAGGTTCACTCAAAAATAACTCTCGATCACTTAAAAGAACAAGGTTTATTTAAACAGATTGATTGGCCTACTTCTAGTTGTAAGATCTCTTTAATCAAGGCAAACTAATAAGATAATGAACGCTCTTGAACAGTCGACTCAACTTTCCCAACAATTATCTGATCCAACCGTTCTTTTTCCAGAGTTTGCCATTGAAAAAGACGTAAGGATAACAACACCTTATATCACTTATGTCTTTAAGTTTCTTCCTCGTTTTCTTATGTATTCTTCACTCTATAGAATGACAGACCGGTGGCAGTATAGACCTGATTATGTTAGCTATGATATGTATGAAACCACTAATCTGTGGTGGTTGATTCTGTATGTTAATAGAGTTCCTTCGGCCATAGAGTTTACAATGTCAAGATGTCCTAATGTAATTGTTCCTTTTAAAAACGTTGTAGAAAACTTTATGAGAGAGACTCTCTTGAGGAGATGAATTATGGCGTTTTTCTCTACGTGGAGTAGTATCCTCGAAGTTTCTTTTCTGGTCCCTGAAAAAGAAGTGATAAAACTCCGAAAGAATGAGACGTTTAATAAACTTGTGGAAGAGCGTCTTTTCTCTATTGACGATAGGTTAAAGACGTTTTTTGAAAAGAATGAAGACCTGTTGTTTTCTGTAGTATGTTATAAACAAGGAGAGAAAAGAGAACCAACGTATTTGTTTTGTCCAGAGCTTCAAACTGTAGTGATAAACCTTGATGAAAATTTCAGTAATGTTCGTCAGTACACTGTTGTAGGTTTGTTAGTACCCAAAGTGTTAAAAGTAGAGATTCTTAAACCTTCGAAAACAATTTCAAGAATTCCAACTTTCGCCAACTCTTTAGCAAGAATCTTCTATATTGTTAATAGAAGACCTCTTGAGCAAGAACAATTTGTCCAAGAGGCTTTTATATGGTTTATATGTCATTACCTAAGAATCGCAAAGCAACAACACGTTAGTTTCAATGAAGTAGCTAGTTTTGCCTCTACGAAACTTCCAATTAGTTATTTTGTGAAAGACCAGATCAAGAATATCATATCAGATGTGAACTCAAAAGGAGTATACAACAGTAAAGTGTTTCTTAGCTCTACAGCAGAAAAGCTTTTCCAAAGCACTTATGATATGATATTATCAAGTTTACTCTCGAGGTTTGGCTCTGATATAGTAGCGGCTCTTGATGAACCTTTTTATCTAGTGTTGAAAGTCTTTCTTGACAACCTTTTCGGAGTTGGTAATACTCATACCTACATTGATAAATCCAGTCTTTCATTGTTTAACTCTATCTTCTTGACGTCTCAAGTAGTTGCTTAAATTTTAATACATTGGAGATTCCATATGCTTCATTTTGCCTCCGCTGTAGTACGTGATAATGTCGATGAGACAGGAAAAGGTATTATTAAAGTCTCACTTGTTGATGAAGATCCCTCTATGCAAAAGATCTATACCGCGTACCCTATTTTCCAGGTTATTGGAAATGAAGCAATATCCTCGGGAGAGGCTCATATGGGAACATATTTTGTCCCTCCTGTGGGATCTCTAGTAGCAGTGTTATACGATACATCAAGGTCAGGTGGAGAATTGTATTATTTTGGTTGTCTTCTTCCAAGACAAGATAAGAGTGCTCTTCCAGAAAGTTCATTACAAGATGCTCAGAAAAGAGCAGTTTTGTTTAGATCGTCAACAGGTCAAAGTATTGTTATTTCACAGTCAGATAACGATAGAGGAGTAAGGATTACTGGTTCGAAAAGACAGTACGATAGGACTTCTCCTGGAGGAAGTGTTGTCCCTGTGAAGGGAAATCAAAGTTCGATCGTTATCGATGATAAGAACGATGAAATTCACATTTATAGCTTGAAGGCTATAACTCTGTATACCGATGGTGGTTATATAAGACTTGATTCAAGTGGGAATTTAACAATTAAAGTGAAGACTTATTCACTCTCGTTTAGCTCAGGTGTTACTTCGGGAGGTTCCCTTGTGGAGAATGTCTCCGCTGTAAGATCTGGATGTAGGTGTGGAGGAAAAGCCGCGGCATCTAATTATGCAGATTGTTGTTAGTATTGATCATCTTTCACAGAACCAGCAAGAACGAGTGAGAAAGTCTGAGGTATCGTAGAGAAAAAATGAATATTCCAAAATCAATAAAAAACATTTGTTTAAGAATTGTTGGTAACGAGTGGGTTAAATTTACAATCAACATCTTGAAGCTTATTGGAGTAGCTCCTTTTGTGTGGATTATAAGAGGTCTAAACAGGATAGTGGTCGATGTTTCTAATTGGAAAGATAGAAGGTTACGAGAGTCTCAAGTAAAACGTCAACTGTTACTCAATCAGCTAGTGAATGAACATGTGAATGTCTTATTTCCAGCTGTGAATACGTTATTTCTTGAGGCATATAGTATCATCTACGCTCGAGATGTACAAGTCTATGTGGCGAATAAGATCTCATATATAGAGTATGATGGTCCAGAGTTTCTGTTGTTGACCCAGAAGTTCTTTGATCAATTGAAAATAGTTTCAGGGAGCGTTGTTTATAGGTCGCTTATAAAATCATGGGGAAGCGAGAGTCTTTTTCAGCAATATGTTGTGATATGGTTGTACACTAAGATCTTGAATGATCTTGCTGTAAAAGTAGCACAGTCATTACCCAGTAGTACAATCGATTAAAACACATTTAACATAAACAAAGGAGGTTTTTTAACATGAATAGAAAATACACAAATCCTCCCATTGTGGAAGCTGTTTGTAAATTCAGGTTAACTCCCGAGACAGAATGGGATCTCACAATACCAGGGTTGCTTTATGGGAAATTAAAAGAAGTATTTCCTCAGAAAGAGCAATATGTTATACAAGAGGTGGAACTTACACAAGGGTCAGAAGGGTTACAAAAGCGGATCCGTACGAGTGAACGTATCATGTTCTTTACCAATGATAGAAACATGCTCGTACAAGTAGGTACTCGGTTATTAGTGGTTAACGCGTTGAAATCGTATCCTCATTGGGAGGGTTTTAAGTCTTATATTGAGATGGCTTGGAGAAGTTTGCAGGATACTGTAGAAGTACGTGGTCTAGAGTGTGTAGGTTTGCATTATGTCAATCATATTGAGTTGCCCTCTCAGAGTGTAGAGTTGTCTGAATATTTTGAGTTTTACCCATCTGTGAGTCGTAGGTTTTCCCAACAGATGTCGTCTTTCACTGTGAGTGTAGAGCTCTCCTACGCTGATGGTAGAGACTGTTGTCGTGTACGACTCGCTCCCATCGTAGGTTCAGAAGGTAAAAGCTTATTCTTGCTCGATATAGACTACTTCGTTGAGCGATCATGCACCGTGGAAGTAGCAAACGCTCTTGCTTGGATCGAAGAAGCTCACGGTCGAGTAAGAGAGATCTTCGAAGGGTGTGTCACCGACAAGTTGAGGGAAGTGTTTGCAAAAGAGGCGTAGCTGTTGCTCGGTAGCGTGACCAGCTAAGACATACCAGATATATATACTAGCAAGCCGGTAACAGTGTTACCGGTGGTGTTTTTTTCGTTGCTCTCGCTAGCCGGTGTTAGCGACATACACAAACAGTAGATATATATAATAGAAGAGAGACGACGAGTACAGTTTTTTTAATCGTCGCCTTTCAAAAAAAAATCAGAGAAGGAGGTGCGTATGTACATTGTCAATTATCTCAAGGCAGGCTACGCCTGCCTGTGGGTGCAAACCCACGAAGAATCAAGGGCTATTTCAAGTATATCTGAACAAGCCGCAGATTACTTCAAGTTCAGCTGGGATATTTCAAGAGGGTTCCAAGACCACAGTACGGGACAAGTTCGTCTACTACAAGACCCGCTGAAGCCGCTTCAAGAGATTCCCCAGCTTCCCGAGTCAAGCATTATTTTTCTCAAGGACTTCCACAAGTTCATCGGTGCAGTCGAGATATTCAGAACGGTCAAGAACCTCATTCCAGTTTTGAAGGCAACAGACAAACACATCATTTTTGTTTCTCCAGTTGTCAACATACCAGTAGAGTTAGAGAAGGATATTACTCTAGTCCACTTCGAGCTCCCTAGTGTTCAAGAAATCATAGACATTGCAAGTCGTATTGTACAAGAGAATGACCTTAAGATCAAGGTTGACGAGAAAGCGCTAGCGGCAGCCAAGGGTCTTACTTTACAAGAAGCGGAAAATGCTCTAGCGCTCAGTCTAGTCCAAGAGAAATCATTTTCTAAGAAAGTCATCGAGAATGAGAAACTTCAAGCTATCCGCAAGAGTGGGCTCATGGAGTTATACGAGCCTGTTCAAGAGGATCAATTAGGAGGTCTAGACAACCTGAAACAATACATCAAGAATCGTAAACGAGGTTTTGAAAATCAAGACTTACCCACTCCAAGGGGTATTCTCTTGGTAGGTCTCCCAGGAGCAGGCAAGTCTCTTTCTGCTAAGGTAATTGCAAGTGTCCTAGATTTTCCATTGATAAGATTGGACATCTCTAGTTTGAAAGGTTCTCTAGTTGGAGAGAGTGAAGCAAAATTGCGTCAAGCTCTTGCTCTCGTCGACGCGGTCGCACCATGCGTGGTGTGGATCGACGAGATCGAGAAAGCTTTAGGTGGAGTCCAGTCAAGTAACAAGACAGATGGTGGTACTACAAGTGCGATGTTTGGATATCTTCTGACCTGGATGCAAGAGAGTAAGACTCCCAAGTACATCGTTGCTACAAGTAATGATATCGAGGATTTATTAACAATCAGTCAAGGCGCACTTTTGAGGAGGTTCGACGATGTATTCTTTGTTGATCTTCCGACAGTGCAGGAAAGACAAGAGATATTGACAATTATGAACAAGCGTTATAAGACAAATTACTCAAGTGATCTCTGCCTCAGGATGGAGAATTGGACTGGGGCAGAAATCGAGAAGTTTGTAATTTCAAGTATTTTCGATGGAGTCGAGGAAGCATTTAGTAATATCAAGCCTATCTATCTCCAGAATAGAGATAAGATTGAAAAAGCAAGAGAGTGGGCTAAGTTTAATGCAAGGTTTGCTAGCAAGATTGATAAGAGTAAGGAAATAAAAGAAAGGAGGATTGCGATATGATAAAACTTGCAAATTTCACTCTTCATGATCAAGTTGCTTATATAGACAAGTGGAGAGAGTTTGGATTCGAGATGGATCCAACTCCAAGAGCTCCATTGATCAAGTTTGAAGAACAAGAATGGACAGAAGACAAGATTCTAGACTCTGTGAAAAGAACTCTCACAGAAATTAAACAAGAAGGTTTCGAGGCCATTATGATTGGGGGTCTCTCCAACTGTATGGCTTATGCATGGTTTCTAGCTCACAAGCTTGGACTTCGAGTGATCATGTCCAAGACACCAAGACTTAGGACACCAGACGGCAAGTTCGTCTTCAAGTTAACTGGTTGGCAAGAGCTTTTACCACCAGAGGAGGTTAATTTATGAGCCATACGATGAACATCCAGCTCGAGCTGCATGATCAAGACGCTCTTCAAGAGGCTTGCAAGAGACTGAACTTACAAGTAAAACAGGGTAAATTCAAGTTATACTCTTCAACAGAAGAAGGAC